>JADMIO010957421.1_pt1 | contig 63797 bp, 56 predicted proteins | sample 8958161 | NCBI WGS metagenome assembly JADMIO01 (sample SAMN16585339, study PRJNA669376) | soil metagenome | isolation source: Crop rotation soil | place: USA: Cullars Rotation, Alabama | collected 2011
GCCGCGACTTCAAGTCACGTGAATTCCAAGCTTCGGATCCCACTGTGCTGGAAAGAGTTAGCCATGCGTATTAACTCTGCCATCGCCGAGCGACTTATGCTAGGTTCAGCATTGAGCGGGAAAGCAGAAGTGTAAAATGTTGTTCGAAAAAGAGGAGCCTCTCGAGCTTCAACCGCGGAGGACCAGGACGTTACTGATTTCGATCGGTATCCACCTCTTCCTTCTTGGGTTCCTCGCTGTAAATCCGGACCTTCTGACCTCGACGCCCAAACGTATCATTCGAGTCCTGAGTCAGGACTACGATCTTAGCAAGCAACAAGTCGTGGAACTGGTGCCGCCCCCCGATGTGCGGCAACCGAAGCCACCCGCACCTCCATTGGTTCAGCCCCCGGCACCTCCGCAGCCGGAACCGCAAGTGGCGCCTCCGCCGGCAGCAGCACCTCCTCCACCTCCGCCACCACCGCCTCCTCAGCAACAGCCGCCTCCACCGCCGCCGCCTGTCATTGGACCGGACGATGTGATTAAGGATGGCGCACGGCCCGATGCCCCGCCAAACAGGGCGTCGAGAGGAGACACGACGGAACAGGCTCGGGCAGGTGGGTCCAAGGAACTGCCGAAACCCGAGGTGGCACCCAGGCCACAACAGCAGGAGAACAAACAGCCGCCTCAGATTGCGCAGAACACGAATCCGAACGCGATGCAGTTGCCCAGTCTTTTGGACAGCGCCGGCAAAATCGTTGATCGTTCAATTGATGCGGCTCGCAAGCAGTACGGCCAACAGGGACCGCGCACCGGTGTTCCGAATGCGCCTGAAGACCCAAATTTCTCGACCGAAGAGCCGACTATTCTTTCCGACACGCGAGGCTATGACTTCGGACCGTACATGAATCAGGTGATCAATCGCGTCCGTGTGAATTGGTACACGCTGATCCCGGAAATCGCGCGACTCGGTAAGAAGGGACGTGTCGTGATCATCTTTACGATCATAAAGAGTGGCACGATCGACGATCTGCGGCTGGTCGCGAATTCGGGAACGGACCCGCTGGATCGCGCGGCAATGGGATCCATAACGGCATCGAATCCATTCGCCCGATTGCCCGCGGGTTTTGATGGCGATCGTCTTACGCTTCAGTTTACGTTCTTATACAACTATCCTTACAGGTAATGCGGAAACCTATACTGCTTGCGCTCCTTGTCATGGTCGCGGCGCTGTATGGACCTCCGGCGCGCTCGCAGACCGTTCCCCGGATCAGGATAGGTCTCGCGCAAAATGCGGCGACCATATCGCTGCGTTCTTCCGACGATTTCACGATTCAACAAAACCGCACCCGCACGGCGAAGTTCAGCATGATACTTAGTGTGGATCCGTTATCCAACCGCGCTTTGACGAAGGGCGACCTGCAATACAGGGCATTGGTTGAAATCGACGGCGGCAGGATCCTCGTCGTGCCGAAGACCGAAAGAATAAGAATCGAGCCCAAAGGCACGAGCCCGATTGAAGTCGATAACCGGCGTTACCGCGGAGCGATCGAAGTATTCGGAAATTCGAGAAACACATTTACGGTCGTGAACGAGCTTTCGTTGGAAGACTATCTGCCCGGCGTTGTCCCGAATGAACTCAGCCCTACGACTTTTGGGGAAATCGAGGCTTTGAAAGCGCAGGCTGTTGCTGCCCGGACGTATGCCGTGCGAAATATGGGCCAGTCGAAGAATGAAGGCTACGACATCTGCGCGACCGATGCGTGCCAGGTTTATATGGGAGCAGGATCCGAGCATCCACTCTCCTCGCAGGCCGTGATGGAAACCCGCGGCGTGATTGCGACCTATAAAGATGAGCCGATCAATGCGCTGTATAGTTCAACCTGTGGCGGACGAACGGAAGATGCCGAAAACATCTTTGATGAAAAGTTTCCGTATCTTGTCTCGACGATCTGCGAGTACAAGCATCCTGAGCCAAAGCCGTTCTCCACGTCGCGATCTTTCGCGGATTGGAAAGATGCAGTGCTGGCTGTCGCGGGTGTATCGAATTTCTCCGACGCAGAACGGTTCATGGGATTACCGGCTCGAGGGGAACCGCCATCATCGGATGCTACCGGTCTGGCGAGCTTCATTCGAGAGACCTTCTTTCCTTCGGTCGTGGCGGCTTCCGACCAGTCTTTCCTGATGGAGCAGGGAATTCTCTCGCCGGCGTCGAACGTTTCTAACAAGGAGATTCTGTACCGGCTAATCGAAAAGAAGAATGCATTCGAGTGGCAGCAGGGTGTTCTGGTGTCGTGGGACGGCACGACCATGCGGATACTTGTCAACGGTCGGCCCAAAGAGTTTCGCCTGAGCTCGGATGCGCCGATTTATCAGGGCGTCGGCGATGAGCGTCTGGGAATGAGGCAAGGTTCCTGGATCGGCGGCGAGTTGATGGATTTCCGGGCTTTAGGCGACACGATTCAGATGATCGTGTACCGGATCAATTTTGCGAATCCTGCCGCAGATCGCTATTCCCGTCTGGCGCTGTGGCAACTCCACAAAACGCGGCAGGAAATCGATGCCGCATTCAAGCCGCTGAATATCGGGGCCTTCCAGGACATGCGGGTGGTGAGGCGCGGTGCCTCGGAGCGACCGATTGAAACTCAGATCATCGGCTCCAGTGGCCGGCGGACGGTTCGGGCACTTCGGTTGAGGACTTTGCTCGGTTTGAGGGACAGTCTCTTCTCATTCGATATCGAGCGTAACGCGCAAGGCGACGTGCTGGGTATCAGCTTTTATGGTCGTGGTTGGGGGCACGGCGTCGGCATGTGCCAGGTGGGCGCGTACGGCATGGCGCTGGATGGCGCCGGCTACGAAGACATTCTCAAGAAGTATTACACAGGGATCGATCTCAAGAAGCTGTATTAAAGTTGTATTGAGTTGAGTTATCCCGTCATCGCCATTGTCGGACCCACTGCCAGCGGCAAATCCGATCTTGCTGTCTTTCTGGCTGAATCGTTTTCCGGCGAAATCGTCAATTACGATTCAGTTCAGATTTTCCGTCATCTGAATATCGGGACGGCGAAGCCGAACGCCGAAGAGTTGCAGCGCGTTCCACATCACATGATCGATATTCGAGAGCCTACGGAAATCTACACGGCAGGGGATTACCAGCGTGACGCGCGGCGGGTGTTGGAAGAAATCCGCCACCGGCACAAATTGCCGATCCTGGTCGGCGGCACCGGTTTGTACTTGCGCGCGTTAACGGAAGGGTTGTTCAATGGACCTAAACGTTCCACGTATTGGAGAAACCGATTGGAAATGCTGGCCGAGCGGAAAGGTCGCGCGCACGTTCACCGTTTGTTGAGCAGACTCGATCCGGCTGCGGCGGCCCGCATCGCCGTTCGGGATAAGCCGAAGATTATTCGTGCGTTGGAGGTACGACTCGAGACGGGGAAAGCGCTTTCCGAGCATCTGCAGGAGCAGCCGCGGCAGCCGCTTACCGGTTTTGATGTTCGTTTGATTGGTTTGAATCCTTCGCGAGAGGAGTTGTATCGGCGGATCGACAACCGCGTCCAGCAGATGTTGGATGCCGGTTTGGTCGAAGAAGTGCGTGGATTGCTGGCGCGAGGTATTCCGCCCAGTGCGAAGCCGTTCGAGGCAATCGGTTACAGGCATGTTATCGGCGATTTGGATTCCTGTAGCCCCGGGCAGCAGACGATTCGTATAATCCAGCGTGATACCCGACACTACGCCAAGCGTCAAATGACTTGGTTTCGTAAGCAGGCCGATGTTACTTGGTTTGATGGACCTGGAGATAATGATGACATTAAGAAGAAGGTCTATCAGTTTGTTAAACCGTTTGCCACTTTTTAGGGAGTTCCTATGGAAAACAAAACACCTTCCCAGAATATTCAAGACGTTTACCTCAACACCGTTCGCCGAGATAAGGCACCCGTCACGGTTTTCCTGATCAGCGGTGTAAAATTGATTGGGAAGATCAAAGGCTTCGACAAGTACTCCGTGATCCTTGAAGCCAACAATCAGGAACAACTGATCTTCAAGCATGCCATCTCGACGGTTACGACGGCTAAGATGGTATCGGCGCCACCACCGCCTCCTCCCCTGCCACAACCTCAAACCGCGGCGGGCGAACGGAGTTAAGGCCTGCATCCCCGCGTGGGGGGGACCGGCCGGCTGTAAGGAGGCCGCGTAGCGGCGTACCTTAGCAATCCGGACGGTGGGCCCGACGCAAAAAAGGACCGCTGAATTGGAGAATGCAATACTCGTTGGTACTCATGCTCTCGATGAATTGCGTGAGCTGGCTGTTTCAGCCGGCGCACGCATCATCGACGAGGTGATACAACGGCGAGACCGTCCCGATCCCGCAACGTTCATCGGCAAAGGTAAAGTTGAGGAACTCCGCGAGCAGGTTCTGCTGGAAGGAGTGGACGTCGTGATTTTCGACGACGAACTCTCACCCGGCCAGGCCAGGAATCTCGAAGTCGCTCTCGATGTTAAGGTTGTAGACCGCACCGGTCTTATTCTGGATATCTTCGGGCGCCGAGCGCGGACGAAGGAAGGCAAGCTTCAGGTCGAGTTGGCGCAACTCGAGTATCGGCTGACGCGACTGGCCGGTTATCGCGACTACCTGTCTCGCCTTGGTGGCGGAATCGGTACACGCGGTCCCGGCGAAACAAAGCTGGAAATGGACCGGCGGCAGATCCGCCACCGGATCGGCACGCTCAAAAGAGAGATCGAACAGATCCGAAAGCATCGGCAGTTACACCGCGAACGGCGGCGCCGGGACCGGCTTCCGCTGGTCTCACTCGTGGGCTATACAAACGCTGGAAAATCGACTCTATTTCGCGCATTATCCAAGGAGAACACGCTCGTCTCGCGTCGCTTGTTCTCCACGTTGGATACGTTGATCCGGCGAATTCAGCTGGGTCGGAGTTTTTCGATTCTGATTTCCGACACTGTCGGATTTATCCGGAAACTGCCGCATCAACTGGTGTCGGCCTTTCGTGCGACACTCGAGGAAGTTGTGGAAGCGGATCTCATTCTGCATGTGATCGATGTGTCCGATCCGGCATACGAACAGAAGCGCGAGGTCGTACTGAAAGTTCTCGAAGAAATCGGTGCAGGGAATCATCCGATGCTGACGGTGTATAACAAGATCGATCTGGTGGACAGAGAGTTCGACCGCGACGGGATCTATGTTTCCGCCGTGACCGGTGAAGGCCTGCAGGAGCTCGTTGAAAGGATCAGTCAGCAAGTGAGTCCCGTCCGCGCATGAACGCATTCCTCATCACACTCTTGCTGCTGCAATCGGCATTGCCTTTGCCGCCGCGGACGGCGATCGAAAATCCGGCCTCGGTTTCGAAGATTCCACAGAAGACTCAAAAGGATTACGACAAGTTGTGGGCCCGATTCGTGGCGGGTAAAACGGATTCACAGCTGGCGAAGGATCTCGATAATCTGCTGAAGAAACAGAAGACGTTCGATCCTGCAGTTACCCTGCAGGCGTATCTCGAACTCTACAGAGGCAATGACGCCGGCGCCGCTCAGAAATTCCAGCAGGCGTTCTCCCTGAATCCGGCGAACCGGATCGCGATTTACTATCTGGCGGAGCTGGCATATGCGCACCAGGACTATTCGCAGGCGAACCGATATTACTCGCTGCTTCTTTCCGCCGACAGCACCCGGAGTGACATCGAGCCCAAGCGGCAGAAAGCGCTGTTGCTTGCAACGGAAAACCTGCTTCGATCCGCCGCACTGGCCGAAAAAGACAATCGTCTGAATGACGCTGAACAGTTATACAAGCAGGCACTGACCATCGTACCCAACGATCCGACGCTGCACTTGCGATTGGCCGATCTGCTCGCAAAGGAAAACAAAGCGGACGAATCCGCCGCGCAGCACAAGATCGCCGAAGACTTATCTCCTCGGCGCAGCACGGACACGGTGCGAAATAATTTGGAGCCGAAACGTGACGATCTCGAGGACTTGGGCCGCTGGGGCAGAGAAATCGCTGTTTTTAGAGAAATTCAGAATGCGCCTGCTGTCACGAGAGAGCAAGTTGCGGCAATCATCGTAAGATATTTCCCTCAAATTGCGGACCGGCTTCAAATTCCTCAGATCGTCACCGATATTGAAAACTCGTGGGCAAGATCCGAAATCCAAACCGTGGTTGATCTCGGTCTGATGGATACACTCCCGAATCACACTTTCGATCCGATGACGGCCGTGACTCGCGGGGATTTTGCAACCGCTCTGGCGCGTCTCGTTCAGGCTCTGGGCTTGTCGCAAATTGATTTGCCGCCGATTCCCACGCCGGACGTGGCTCCAACAAACACCCAGTATGCAGACATCCAGCTGGTCCTGGGCCGCGGCTTGATGGCACTCCAGGACTCAGGCGTATTCGGCGTTTTCGACAACGTGTCGGGTCAGGATGCCGTCCGTGCTGCAGAACGGCTGCTCCGAACTTTTCAACAGGCTCAACGCTGACCGAAAGCTGACCGAAAAAGGTGCAAATTGCTATAAGGCCTCGGTTTTACGTGCGCTTATGTGGTCCCGCCCATATCTTTTCCACAGAGTTATCCACATCTTTTGTGGAATCGACCTGCCACTTGATTCTTAGATAAGCTTCAGCCACATTTTTGCCTTTTCGTAGTCGCGGAAGGACTTTTCTTCGGCTTTGAATTCAGGCGTGTGGACCATCAATCGCGAAGCATGAATACGCGATCGGTGCTTCAAGTGAAGCATTTCATGAAAGAGTACGTATTCAATGACGAAAGCGGGGACATCCGGCGCGTCGAAGACTTTGCTGATGAAAATTACGTTGTGTGTGGCGTCATACCGGCCGAGCACGTAACGGGATTTTTTTGCAGACCACGATAGGCAAGGTTGAGTCAGCATCCCGGCGAAATATTCATGATTCAGGCGCTGAAACAAACCTTCAAGGTCGAAGTGCCTGCCGCGCGGATCCGCGGTACGGGCACGACGCGATCGCGCGCTGCGTGCCAGGCGGGCGCGCTCCTGAATGGTGTCGCCGAGAATAAAGGCTCTGTAGCTACGGTAATAGAAGTCATCGACGGTTTTTCGATAAAGCTTCGCGAAGAGAATGAAGGCCAGGGCTTTGTAGACTTCTGCCGGAGCATCCGCAAAGATGTCGCTGAGCCGGATTGCCAGCCGATTATCGTGCAGTCTTACCGTATGATTGAGGCCGGCGAATGGAAAGAACTCGATTTGAATCTGAGGTAGCGGCTTGCGCGGGCAGACTTGCCGATGGACCGTCGCAAAAATCGATTCGAGCTCTCCTTGCGAGCTCACTCCTTTCTCTTCTTCTCCGTTTTCGGAACGGCCTTTAAGGCATCCTTGGCCTGTTCCTGACTTTCCTTGGCTTTATCGATCGCCTCTTCCATCACGGTCCGTTCGCTATCGCTCTTCGGCATAAATTTCTCGAGAACAGGGATTGTTTCGCGGGAGAATTTTTCGAGATCTTCCACGGAATTGCGCACGTCGAGTTTACGGCTGTAAGCGTAGTCGATATTCGTCATGATTTCATCCAGAGCTTCCATATAGCCGTGGAGCAGTTCTGCCGGTGTGAAATCACCAAGATAGGAAGTGTCGTCCGGGTCGACTTTGTTCGCTGTGGCACGCGTATCGTCAGCTTTTGTTTTGGCTTTCTGTCGCTTTTGTTGTGCTTTCAGCTCTTTTTCTTTTTCCTTCTCGCTCTTTTCCATCAGACCGAGGAAGACAAGTCGGCGTTCTGCGAGTTTGATGTAGACCGGGACGCGCTCTCCGAGATCCTGGGCATCGCGGATCAAATCGAGTTCGTCTTCGGTGAAGTATTCCTTTTTCGCGCCCGCTCGTTGCCGCCGTTGCGCTTCGCTGTTTGGCGGCGCGACGAGGGCAATGGCGAGCGAAACAATTGTCAGTAAGATGCTAACCTTGGCGGCCCGATGCATTGGGTTCTCCGAAAAGTGCTTTCAGTAAATCGTCACGAATATCCGAGGCTTGCTGCTTTGCTTTATCGACAGGTTCCCGCTGATCGTAAGTGAGTCCGCGGCCGATATCGTCCAATATCCGGATCTGGCGCCGGAGCGAGATTTCGAGCTCTTTGAAACCTTTGGGTTTGCGGTGCGCATCCCGCCCCGTTTTCATCATCGCCTGATGAGCATCTTCGATCGTTTCCACGTATTCGCCTAAACGTTTTCCGAGAGCTTCCGGTTCCCCGCTGCGCACAGCATCGCCGACGAGACTCAACAGTATCTCCGAAATGTCGATATCGATCTTTGTGCGGTCAACAGGGTCGGCAGTGCGTTTGAGTCTTTCGCGCTCCCGGTCGAGGCGTTCCAGTCGTTTGTCGATCTGCTGAAACGAGCCGGTTCTTACCGCGGTGCAGGATATCGCGGCGAAGACAGTCAGGAGAATGAGTGTTTGCCCGATTTTCCGCATGACGATGGCTCGTCTACCTCTTCAAACGGCGTTCCAACGTCTTCGCGCGCTGTCGTGCTTGGAAGGATCTGGCATCGCTTGAGCCGTCATCAAGTTCCAGGAATTTATTATATTGCACGATAGCTTCCTTTGCGTTTCCTAAATTGTCCAGGCAAGTGGCGAAAACGAAGTGTGCCAGTGCGTCCATGGGCTTGAGCTCAACAACGCGGCTCATCGCCTGTGCGGCGCGCTGCCAGTCTTGTTGGGCGTAGAAAACCACTCCTAACGTTGAATACGCTTGAAGATAATCAGGTTTGATTCGCACGGCCTGTTGCAGAACGGCAGCGGCCTGGGGATATGCCTTCAGTTGCTCGTAAGACTTACCGAGGAGGTAAAGGTAGTCCACATTCGTGGGTTCCGCCTGGACGATGTCTACAAGCCGTGGTATCGCGCTCCGGAAATCCTTGTCGTCAAAATAAGATGCGGCGATCTCCTTCCGGATGGCGACGTTGTGGGAATCCGCCGACAGCGCTCTTTCCAGATATTCCCTGCCCTTCTTGCCGTCATTTCCCCGTATGTAAAACATCCCAAGATTGATCAGGGCCTGGGCATCAGCCGGCCGGAGAGTGAGAGCTTTCTCGTATTGCTCGCCTGCTTCGCCGCGCTTTCCCGCTCGCTCGAGAACGATCGCGAGGTTGACGTGAGCTTCGTAGTTCGAATCGTCCTGCGCTAATTGCGTTCGATAAGACGCGATAGCCCTGTCGATTTCGTCTGGAGTCGTTTGAAGAAGCGCAAGGATGAGAAGGATGATCTTCATGGCTGGACGGGAAGTACGTTCTTCAGGAACTGGCCGGTAATCGATGCCTGATTCTGCATGATGTCTTCAGGACTGCCCGTTGCGACAACGTGGCCGCCGGCTTCGCCGCCTTCAGGGCCGAGGTCAATAACCCAATCTGCTGATTTGATCACGTCCAGGTTGTGTTCGATGATCAGCACCGTTCCCCCTGCCTCGATCAGACGCTTGAAGGCGATCAGGAGCTTGTTGATATCGTCAAAATGTAAACCCGTTGTCGGCTCGTCGAAAATAAATAAGGTCTTCTCGCTGGTTTCCCGTGCAAGGAACGAAGCGAGCTTGATTCGCTGGGCTTCGCCTCCGGAGAGAGTCGTCGCCGACTGACCCAGCCTCAGGTATCCCAGCCCGACTTCATCCAGCACTTTGAGCTTCTTTGTAATTTTCGGCACGGTTGAGAAGAAAATCAGGGCTTCACGGACGGTCATCTGCAGCACCTGATAGATGTTCTTGCCCTTGTACAAAACTTCTAGAACGCCACTCTTGTATCGTGTGCCTTTGCATTCTTCACAGATGAGTTCCACATCGGCGAGAAACTGCATCTCGACCGTCACCGTCCCATCGCCCTGGCATATTTCACAGCGTCCGCCCGGAATGTTGAACGAAAAGCTGCCGGAATTATAACCGCGCGCTTGTGCTTCGCGCGTTGAAGCAAAGACATCGCGGATGTGATCGAAGGCCTTGATGTATGTTACGGGATTCGAACGCGGCGTCCGTCCGATTGCGCTTTGATCGACGAGAACAATGTCCGTTATCCATTTGGTTCCGGCGGCGATCGCACCCGTTCCAGGTCCGGGATCTCCGCCGTGTAATGCCGACTTGACGGCTTCGAACAGGCAATCGTGAACCAGCGTCGACTTGCCGGATCCGGAAACGCCGGTAATGCACGTCATCAACCCAAGCGGGATCTCCACATCGATATCCTTCAGGTTGTGCTTGGCTGCGTTGTTCAGCTTCAGCATCTTCAGGCTTGGTGTCCGCCGTTTCTTGGGGATCGGGACTTTCAATTCGCCGGCGAGATATTTCCCGGTAAGCGATGCGGAGCATTCTTTGAGCTTCTCCAGGTCACCCTGATAGACAAGATGGCCGCCGTTTTCACCTGCTCCCGGCCCGAGATCAAGAATATGATCCGCCGACCGCATCATTTCGGCGTCGTGTTCGACCACAAGAACGGTATTTCCGATATCGCGGAGGCGGTGAAGAATCTGCATGAGACGGCGGCTGTCGCGCGGATGGAGTCCGATCGAAGGTTCATCCAGAACATATAGCGCACCGACGAGGGACGATCCGAGCGACGTCGCAAGCTGTATTCGCTGGGCTTCGCCCCCGGACAATGTCGAGGAAAGACGGTCTAACGTCAGATATTGCAGACCGACATCGTTGAGGAACCGGAGCCGTGAACGGATTTCAAAAAGAATCCTTTCGGCAATTTCCGCCTGTGCGGGGGTGAGGTCCAGCTTCGAAAAGAAATCGTAATTCTCCTGGATCGTCATCCGGCAAACGTCAGCGATGTTCTTGCCGTTGATGAAAATGTTTCGCGCTTCCTGCCGCAAACGAGATCCTTTGCATTCCGGGCAGACGGTGTATCCGCGGTATCGGCTGAGGAAAACGCGGACGTGGAGCTTGTACTTCTTCGTTTCGAGATAATCGAAGAACTCCCGGACCGCCATCATTAGAGAAGCGCGTTCATCGAGAGAGAGATCGCGAAACGGTATATCCATCCGAATGCCGCGGGATCGCGCCTTCTTTTTGAAATCGTTCAAGTAAGCGCGATAGCGCGGTTTGGTCCAGGGTTCGATAGCACCCTGCGTGATCGATTTGCTCTTGTCGGGGATCACCAGATCGAGGTCCACATCGATGGTGTTCCCGAATCCCTGGCATCGCGGGCATGCGCCAAACGGATTATTGAACGAAAAAAGTCTGGGTTCCGGATCTTCATAACGGATTCCGCATTTCTTGCATTCGAATGATTCGGAGAATCGGAACTGCTTTTCGTGGGTCGCCGCACCATTCCCCCCTGGACCGTCGACGATTTCCAGAACGACTTCGCCGTTATTTTCGCGAAAGCAGACTTCGACGGAATCGATAAACCGTTGCCGGATGTCGGGCGCTATTTTCAAACGATCCACGAGGACATAAACCGGACTCTTGAAATCGACGTCGAGCAGCGATTCGGGCTGCGAATAATCGAATGTTTTGCCGGCCTGGTAGAGGCGATTGAATCCGCGGCGTTTCAAGTCCGTCAGACTGGAGGCCAGCTGTTCTTGCGTCTGATTCGCCGGTACCGGGTATAAGACATAGAAACGAGTTTCCGCCGGCCATTGCAGAACGGTGTCGGCGATTTCGTCCACCGTGTCCCGCCGGACAGGGTTGCCGCATTTCCGGCAAACCGTCTCGCCGACGCGCGCAAAGAGCAGCCGCATGTAGTCATACACTTCGGTTGAAGTCCCGACGGTCGACCTTGGGGTTCTCGCTGTATTGCGCTGGCGAATGGCGATCGCGGGAGCGATCCCGTAGACTTCGTCGATCTCGGGTTTTTCGATGCGCTCGAGGAATTGCCGTGCGTACGCGGAGAGCGATTCGATGTACCGCCGCTGTCCTTCGGCATAGATCGTGTCAAAAGCGAGAGACGATTTTCCCGAGCCGCTGACTCCCGTGACGATCGTTAACGTATTGTGAGGTATTTCGAAGTCGATATTCTTGAGGTTATGGACCCGAACACCGCGGACAACGATGCTGTCCTTCCCTGCGTGCTCCGCCGCTGTTACCATAAACGACCCATTATACAACGGCTGTGCAGTGCTCTACAGGCGCCGACCGTCCTTCAAGTGCGGCTTTTCCGGCGGTCATAGACCGCCGCTACTGGAAGTTTCTGATGTTCTGAGGAGTGATCGTGAGTTCCCGAACCTGCCCGCTCTTTCCGAGGTTCTTTGCCGGCATGTCGTTGATTTTAAGCCTCAATCCGCCGGCATTCCCAATGGCGAGTAATATCGAATTCCTGGCGGAGAAATGACGTGTCGTGCCGGGCTCCAGATTTTCTCCCGCGTTAACCGTCATGCCATCTGCTTCCACATGAATCCAGGTTGTCTCAACGACGTCAATGTCGATGCGTAGCGCGTCCGTTTGAGGCGGTGGCGGTTCCGGTTCCGGCGCTGCTGACGTCACTTGCGGCGGCGTTGTCGGCGGTGGCGTAAGTTGCAGGTTTGGCGAAGCCGGTGCCGACGTCGACGGAATCGAAGGCACAGGCTGCGCCGGTGAAGCCGGGGCATTCGCCACAGCAGGGCTCGCCGTTTGCGCGGTGTTCGGTGCTTCCCGGTTGACTAGATAGAAAACAATGATGACCAGAAGCAGCACTCCGATCGCAACCGGATACAGATGACGCCCGCTCTTTCCATTGGTTGGGGCAGGCGTCGCCGCCTCCGCTGGCTCACCAACTGCGATGAGCCGCTCGTAGTCCGCAAGGGCTTGATCCGGATTAAGACCTACCTTTTCGGCGTACGTGCGGACGAATCCGCGATTGAAAATACCCCCTGGTAACAGGTTGAATTCTTCATTTTCGATGGCGAGAAGAAAACGTGTGCTGATACGGGTTTCAGCCGCAATCCGGTCCAGTGAGATACCTTTGGACTCTCGAGCTTTCTTGAAGGCCGAACCAAAATTGCTCATGTCGAACGAAGAAGCCGCCGTTTTCCTTTAACTTGCCGAGAATCATATGGAAACGACATTATCGGGTCAATTGCTTTTGTGCACCGTTTTTTGCTACCGTACGCGCCGGGTTTCCCAATTTTTTGCCGAGGACTGCATACCTATAATATGAACGAAGCATTGGGGATGGTCGAAACGCGCGGTTTTGTCGGAGCCGTTGAGGCCGCCGATGCAATGGCAAAGACAGCCAACGTGGTAGTCGTCGGTAAAGAATATCTTCTTAATGGCTATGTTGCCGTCCTGGTCCGTGGCGATGTCGGATCGGTGAAAGCGGCGACCGAAGCAGGATCTATCGCCGCGCGGAGAGTCGGTGAACTCATCAGCGTCCACGTTATTCCCCGGCCCTACGACGAGACGGAAAAGCTCCTTCAACACTGGTCCGGCACGCGTAAAGGCGGCGACAACACTCCGGGATAGTTTCTGAATTCAGGCATGGAAAAGGACCTCGAATCGATTCAGGAAGCGCGGGATCTCCTCAATAAAGCCCACAAGGCCTGGCTGAACTTTGAGAACTTCCCGGAAGACCAGGTCGAACGCATCCTCTCGGAGATTTCGAAGGCAGGTATCGCTCACGCCGAAGCACTGGCGCGCATGGCTGTTGAAGAGACGGGCTACGGAACTGTGGAGCACAAGACGCTGAAGAACCTCTTCTGTGCCGACAACGTTTACCGCGCAATCCGTCCAATGAAGACCGTTGGCATCGTTAATGAAGACAAAGAAAAGAAAGTGTTTGAGGTTGCCAGCCCAATCGGCGTGATTGCAGCGATCATTCCATCGACGAATCCGACCTCCACCACGATTTATAAAGCTCTGATCGCCTTGAAAGGCCGTAACGCGATCGTCTTCAGCCCGCATCCATCGGCCGCACGCTGCATCAACGAAACCAGCCGTTTGATCGCCGAAGCTGCAGAACGTGCAGGCGCCCCAAAGGGCGTTATCTGCTGCATGAAGAATTCGACGATGGAAGGCACGCAGGAATTGATGAAGCACCCGCTGACGGCGCTGATTCTTGCGACAGGAGGTACCGGGCTGGTCAAAGCCGCATACAGCGCGGGCAAACCGGCCTTCGGCGTAGGTCCCGGGAATGTTCCGTCCTATATCGAGAAGACCGCCGATGTACCGAAGGCTGTGGCCGATATTCTCACTGGAAAGTGTTTCGACAACGGCACCTTATGTTCATCCGAGCAGGCGATCATCTGCGATGAAGCCATCAAGAATGGTGTCGTGGAGGAACTGAAAAAGCAGGGAGCACATTGCTGCGATCCCCAGGAGAAGGCCCTGCTCGAACGCACGATCCAGACTCCGCGCCGGACATTGAACACGAAGATCGTGGGCAAGTCCGCCGTGAAAATTGCAGAGATGGCAGGTTTCACTGTGCCTTCGAATACGAGGGCTCTCGTGGCCCCAGAAGAGGGCGTCGGTCCGGATCACCCGATGTCGATGGAGAAGCTTTCGCCGACGCTGGCATTTTATGTTGTGAAGGACTGGCGGGAAGGTTGTGCCAAGTGCATCGAGATTTTGAATTTCGGGGGACTCGGGCACACCCTCAGTGTCCACACGAAGGACGAACAGGTCGTCCGGGAATTTGGGTTGAGGAAGCCGGCCTTCCGGATTTGCGTGAATACTCCTGCCGCGCTTGGCGCCGTCGGATACACGACGAATCTCTTTCCATCGATGACACTGGGTTGTGGCGCTGCGGGCGGAAACATCACGTCGGATAATATTTCGCCTTTGCATCTGATTAATCTGAAGCGGGTCGCCTACGGCGTGCGGGATGTTGCGGCGCCGCCGTCACGGACCGCCTCGGCCGCAACCGAATCGTCCGGCAACCGCCGGGCCAATATCGAGCAGATTGTGGATCAATGGCTGGGCGGCCGGTCAATATCGTCTCCTCCTCGTGTAACTGCGACGCCTGCGGCGCCCGTTGCACCGCCCCTTTCATCCTATGAGCAGATCGAACCTGCCAAGCCCAAACTTGAGAAGAAAGAGACGAAGCCCGTGGGCTTCGTCTGTGAAGAAGACGTGCGGGCAGCCGTGCTGGCCAAATCGAAGATCGTTGTGGGAAAAAAAACGATCATTACTCCGTCCGCTCGCGAGCTTGCTGAAGCCAACGACATTTTTATCGTTGCCGAATAGGATTATGAAAAACCTGATATTGGTTGGTGCGATCGTTATCGTTGCATTTCGCATGGATGTTCTTAACGCTCAGAAGTCCAACGCGAATGCGGTGATCGAGAAACTTGATCCGGCTTTGGACGCGATCGTTCCACCCAATGCGAAGCTCGAAATTTTGAAAGGGGATTACTTCGGAAATATAGAAGGTCCACTCTGGATCTCGGAGGGCCAATCTGGATATCTGCTCTTCACCGATATCAGCGCAAACCATATCTACAAGTGGACGCCCGACGGGAAGCTGTCGATTTTCCTGGATAGAACAGGATTCAGCTCGGCAGACACCACGTCATTGCAGACGGGCGGGTACATCGGCAGCTACAATGGTCGGTTTTATCCGACGTCGTTCGGTTCAAACGGCATCACTCTGGATCCGGAAGGCCGAATCGTCTGGTGTGCGCAGGGAGATCGGGCAATCGTCCGCCTGGAGAAAGATGGCGAGAAGCGGACGGTTCTGGCGGATCGGTATGAAGGGAAGCGGTTCAATCGTCCCAATGATCTCGTTGCGAAGTCGGACGGCTGGGTTTACTTTACCGATCCGCGTTCCGATCGTGGAGGACCGCAAGAATTGGACTTCAGCGGTGTTTACCGGGTAAAGGACGGCAAGCTGGAATTACTTGATAAAGAAGTGCAGCCGAACGGCATCGCGTTTACCGCGGATGAAAAAAACCTGTACGTCGGCGGCGCGAAAATCTGGAAATATGATGTCCGGCCTGACGGCACGCTCGCAAACCGGAAAGAGTTCAATCCCGTCGGGTGCGACGGGATGAAATTGGATAAGCAGGGAAATATCTATTGTGCGACTACGTCTGCCCACGGCGTGCGAGTGATCTCACCCCAAGGCCGGCATCTCGGCACCATTCTGACCCTGGAGGATGGCGCCGGGATCGGACCGACGAATCTTGCCTTCGGTGATGCGGATAGCCAGACGCTTTACATTACGATCAAGAGAAGCCTGGCTCGAATTCGATTGAACATTCCAGGTGTTCGCGCGAATTCCTAGCCAGGCGTCGGACCGCTAGTCTGATTTTTTCGCTGGATATACCGGCAGCAGAACGCGATCGCCGAAAGCCGCTTTGAGGCCGGCGATGGCGCAATCCTCATCCGCTCCGGCTGGGACGCCGCCGACTCCGATGGCTCCGATCATCTCGCCGTCAACAACGATGGGAACGCCGCCCGAATTGGTGAAGAACCCGAACTGCACCAATTGTCTTGGTAGTCCGCCCGGATCGTTGCGGAGTTGCGCTGCGCGGATTGAAGTCGGCTGGCGCGTCTGCAGCGCCGTTTGCGCTTTCAGCATGGCGGTGTGCATGTTGGCGTAAATGTGTCCGTCGCCACGTTCCTGATGCACGAACGTTCCATGCGTATCCAGGATATAAACCGAGGCGGCGCCGCCGTGATCGGCCGCAAATTGACGGCACGTCCGCGCGATCTTCTTCGCAGCGTCACCAGAAATCTGATAGCCGTCGAAGATGCTTGCCGCAGCCTTTCCGGACACGACAAACTCTGCAGGCAGCGAAGATTTTGGCGCTGCGTTCTGCGGCAGCTCAAATCGAGGCACCGGAGCGTTCGCCTTATTCACGGCAGGCCGGGGCGGGAGGTCTTCCAGCAAAGGAGGCTGCGGACCCAACACTTCGGTCATCGCTTTGTGAGCGCAGATTTCATCGCTCCAGCCCTGCGCCACACGCGGAGCAGAACCGCCGACGCCGATCGCGCCGATCATCTGGTCCTTGACGATTATGGGCAACCCGCCGGAATTCGGGAAGAAGCCGATCTGGATCCTCTGCAGTTCCGCATCGGGATTCTGAATTACGGTGTTCATTAAGGCTTTACTCGGCGCGCGAGTCTCCAAGGCCGTTCGCGCTTTCATTTCAGCCGTGACGATGTTGAGGTAGCCCTGGCCATCCATGCGATGCATGTAGACGTGATTGCCATCGTTATCGAGAACATAAACGCTGATTGCGACGCCTTCGGCGCGGGCCAGGCGTTCACAGGTTTCGGCGAGCCGCTCGGCTGTCGCCAGATTGATCGTGGTGTAGTCGTGAATCTTTTTTGCAGTTTCGCCGCCGATCACAAATTCCGACGGCGCCTGAGCCGCCGCGGTGGCCGCAATTGCCAGAACCGCGCAAAGCAGACCCGCAAAATGGAAACGTTTCATCATTCCTCCTTTTTCAATCTCGGGCGTAGCGCTATTGGGTTTTGTGGATTTTGCCATAAGATCAGGAATACGTGTTTGCTCATATTCATTTAATCCTGTTTATCGTTCTTGCCTCATATCCTTGGGCGCCCGGGACTCCATGTAAGCTGAATCCCGCAAAACCGGCGGGACTTCACCCGGAAGCATACTTGAAACTGCAAAGTCTGGAGCTTGCCCATCGAATCACTCAAGGTATCAACCACGCCGTCGAAAAAGGAAATGTTCACGATACGGATGTAACAATCAACGGAAAGCCCTATACGGGTGCCGTCGATATCAGCGTGCGATGCTTGAGCCCGGCTCAGATCAAAGCGCTCTTAGGCGCTCTGACGAGTTCTGGATTTGCCGCCTGGTACCGCACCCCCGGCAAGGACGGCTGGACCGGTCCGCCCCACATTCATGCGATCTGGGCCGGTTGCTCGCTGAAGCCGGTCCTGCGTTCTCAAATTGAAGATTGGCTCGATGGAAAAAATGGTCTGGGATACAGCCAGCCGTATCACTTCTGGCAACCATTGCCGGAAATGAGGGAACAGGTGCGTAAGTTGTACTACGCATCCAACTGAATGTATCCATTGCTTTCAAACAGCATTTCGAGAAATGCTGTCAGCCGGTAATGATGAAGGGACGGACGACTGTAACCATCGCCGCATTCCTCCTGGTATCCGCATTTTGTCTGCAGGCGATTCTAGCCATTCCGCGGTTGTCGGCGACGTCCGATGAGCGTGTTCACCTCGCCGCAGGTTACAGCTACTGGAAAACACGTGATTTCCGGATGAATCCCGAGCACCCGCCGCTGGTGAAACTGCTGGCTGCGCTGCCGCTGTTGCCAATGCATCCCCGGTTCGAAACGGCTTCCCGATCATGGATAACCGGTGCCGAAGACACATTCGGTGAAGAATTCGTTTATGGGAATGATGCGGACCGGCTGGTGTTCTGGTCCCGCGTGCCGATGGTGTTGATCGCCGCCATCGGGGCAATCGTCACCTTTCTCTGGGCGCGTGATCTTTTCGGAAACATCGCCGGTCTTCTTGCCCTCACCCTGTACGCCTTCTGCCCTGATCTTCTCGCGCACGGGATGCTCGTGACCACCGATGTTCCACTCGCGGCATTTACTGTCCTGACGCTATATCTGTTCTGGAAACGAGGCGAAAATCCGGCATGGACGAGTGACGTGCTCACGGGTCTGGCCCTTGGAGCTGCAATGACGAGCAAGTTCTCCGGAGCCATTCTGCCTATCGTCATTATGGGGTTCTGCATCGCCCGGAAACAGATCCGGAGTCTGTGCTGGATGGCGTTCGCCTCTCTGACTGTGATCGAGGTGACGTATCTGTTTTCGGCTTCTCCGCTGGTCTACTTCCGGAACATGCAGTACGTTAACTTGAACCATCCACCGACTTATCCTTTCTACCTGTTTGGAGCCATCCAGCCAGGAGGCTGGTGGTATTACTTCATAGTAGCGTTTGCCGTTAAGGCAACGCTGCCGGTAGTCCTTCTCGTCGTATTCGCGGCCCTCGGTGCGTTGCGAGGTTTCAGCGAACGATCGGCAGAACTGATTCTGCTCGCGACCATTGTTATATATATGGTGGCTACGACGATCGGGGCGGCTCAGATCGGGGTACGTTACATTCTGCCGGTGTTTCCGCTCTTATACATCTGGATCAGCCGGATCGTTCGCGATTCCATGGAGGTGCCATGGCGCGTTGCGATCCTTGGAGTGCTTGTTGCCTGGCACGTCTGGTCCGGAATTTCCGCTTTCCCGAATTACATACCGTACTTCAACGAGCTTGCGGGCGGACCTGCAAAAGGGCCGGCTATCCTGGACGATTCGAACATTGGGTGGGGACAGGGAGTAAAGCAAGCCGCTGTATATGTACGAGAGCATCATCTTCCGGCGCAGAGTACATTTTTCTACGACACACTGGCCGGACGCGGCGCCGCATATTACGGAATACCGGGCGTACTTTCAAATGATGACGTTATGGATCGTTTGATCTCGGGCGTGCCTGCTCCGGGCACCTACATACTCAGTTCTCAATTTGTCACTCGAGTTTGCGAGACCTATCGGCACTGGCGCGCGTACATGCCGGTTGACCGAATCGGGGAGTCCCTCTGGGTCTACACGTTTTAGTCTCGGAAACAGCGCTTCAGAAAATTCATGCAGCAGGGTCAAAGACCGGGAACTGCCGAATTCATTTAGAGGCTTCGGGCAGCCACCTGTTTTTTGCGGCGAATCACGGAGCCGAGCGCCAAGAGACCGGCGCCAAGCGTCACGGCGTTCGAAGGCTCTGCAACCGAAATCTGCTCTCCGATCAAGGCCCGCACGGGAGGAGTAACGGTTCCAATAAACTCCTGTGGCCGGCCGGCCGAATAGGGCACCTGACTGCCGACAACCGGGGTGTAGAAACCAACATCGTCGAAGATCAACGATGCCTCCTCATTGGTCAGCGTTGAAGTGGCTGCGCTCGCTTTGGCGAACCAGGCTGTAACATCCGCATTGGTATTGAATGGTGTGGCGGTGAACAACCCCCAGATCGCATGGTTAATGTTCACCGCATTTGTTGGGGTCGGATCAGCTGTGAGTTCTTCGTAAAGCCATGCCGCGTCCATGTAAGCCGCTGCAGTCTGCCCTGCTGCCACGAAGCCGCCGGACGGTACCATTTGTCCACCGCCGAGGAGAATATCGCTAAAGGTGTTAACTTTCGCGGTCCAGGTCTCGCCGAAGTAAACATCGTCCGTATAATCGTCGCACAGCAGTGAAATCAATGAGCCTGAGCCGTTTATGGAAAAATTGTAGGGGTATACATAAGCGGACCCATCGTTATTACCAGGATCGACGTTGACGAGTTGCATCTGGACAGTGTTCGCTTGGGCGCAGATTGCGAATCCGAACACCAAAAGCAGAGGAATAATCGACCGCCGTATGTTCATCCTTGACTCCTTAGCGAGGCGTTCCCTGCCTCGAGCGCGAAATTAAGGGGCGCATGGTTTTCCGTCAAGACAATTCGGACGACAAGAGCAACTGAGCTAACCGCAGTCCAGCCCAGGAGAAGTGGTATCCGGCGGGCCGCGAGAGTCTGCCGGTCCTTCGCAAGACGAAGATTGGCTCGATGGGGAAAATGGTCTAACATCCAACCGGCCTTATCAATTCTGGTAACCGTTCGCTCGAATCCGATGCAGAACTACCGCCCCTCGTTCCAGGATATCCGTTGATCGGCAATTCGATCGAGCTTGCCGCCGAACCCGTTCAGTTTTGGGTCCAGGCTGCTCAGAAGTACGGTTGTGCATACCGGGTCCGGTATCCCACTGCGCCTGACGGTGAAATGATCGTTCTAGCCGGGCTTGAGGCAAACCGGATTGCGACGAGACAAGGACATCTATTTTCGAATCGGCAGTATTTTCACCGCCTCGCAAAAGAAACCGGAACCGAAAACTACATGTGCACCATGGACGGTGCGGATCACGCTCACTTCCGCAAAGTGATGAAGCCCGCGCTCTCGCGCGAAATATTGAGTCCTATCGTTCCTGAGTTGCTCCAGATGGTCGAACAGGAGGCGGTTAAGTGGCACGACGGTGAAATCTTTTCCGCTCTGGACCGCCTTCAGCGGATTACCGTCGATGGTGTGGCATATGCGGCCGGTGGATGTCCTATGGAGCAGGCCGACTACAAGGAACTCTGCCGCTTCTCCAAATTCTTTATAGGAGCGGGCGCGGCGGGTTGGCCGTCTTTTCTTCTGAAGATGCCTTTCTACAAAAGGGCAAAGGATGCGGTCCACGGCTTCCTCAAGAAAATGCTCGCCGACCACACACGGCAGAAGCCCGGAACCCAAAGGCGTGCGGACATTCTGGATATTGTTCTTCAAGCGAAATATCCGGATGGGACTCCGTTCAACGAGGCCGATCTGCTCGCGAATGCGCACCTTCCGTATGCGAACGGGATTACATATACGGGCAGGATCGGCGGGTTTCTTCTATATGAACTGTTTCACCGCCCTGAAGTCCTCGATCGATTGGTTGCGGAGATTGACGCAGCGTATTCCGCCGGCACCCCGACCATGCGTGAGCTGCGCAAAATGACTCTCCTCCGCAGTTGCGTGAAGGAAATTTTGCGCTATCGGCCGATCGCACCGGCCGTGCCTCGTTATGTTGTCGAAACGTTCGAATTCGAAGGTTACACAATTCCTGCCGGCAGCTTTGTCTTTTTCGCCATTTGCGTTCCGCATTTCGATTCCAGATACTTCGTCGATCCGTTCACCTTCGATCCCGACAGGTATCTGCCGCCGCGCAGCGAGGCGATGCGTTCCAGTGCTTATGCAGCTTACGGACTGGGTTCTCACGCATGTCTGAGTATCGGTCTTGTCGAAACAATCACGATGATCACGATGGCGGGTGTCCTGCGGACCGTTGAACTTTCATTGCATCCCGAGAATTGCAAGTTGCGTGTTGTCGTCAATCCGATGCCCGGTCCCGGCAATGTTCAACTGCTCGTGAAGTCCAAACGCAAGCATGTGGTACGGTCTGCGATCGTTGCAGATGACGTAGAGACGGCTCTAACCGGATTCGGTTTGAGTAAGGACGAGATGAACAAGTTCGGCAACGCCGTAAGACGCCGATCGTTCAGTGGCGGGACGGCCATCATCCATGAAGGCGACCCGGCCGATGCATTTTATGTCGTAACCGAAGGCGCCGTGGAGGTCTCGAGAAAGAAGCCGGACGGCAGCGACCAGCGGTTGGCGGTTATCGGACCCAGCGGATATTTTGGCGAGATTGGTTTATTGCACGGCATTCCACGTACAGCGAGCGTAGCAGCTTCGCCAGCCGGCGTTTCAGTTCTCGAGATCGCCAGGGATTTGTTCATGTACATGGCGACTGAACACGATATGGTCAGTGACGAAATTGCCGAGATCGCACGTCGCCGTGTTATGGCGAACCAGTTTGCAGGCGCGATTCCAACGCTCGAGCCAAAGGCGTTGGCCAAAGTTTCGTCTCATCTCACGCGTGAATCGTTTACTCCGAATGAAATTGTGATACGCCAGGGAGATGATCCGGAGAATTTCTATGTCATCGTCTCCGGCAATGCGGAAGTCGTAAATCATCATCCTGGAGGAGACGATATCCTCCTCGGAACACTAGGGCCGGGCGATTACTTTGGCGAGATCGGTCTGCTCAAGAATCAGCCACGAATGGCCACAGTCCGCGCGATCGAAAATCTGGAAGTTCTTTCTCTGCCTCGAGAGCATTTTGAGGCATTAAAAGATACAGATCACCGTACAGCCCAATCCATTGCTGAAAAGGCGCTGCAGCGACTGCTGGCAAGCTGATATATTCGCGCATTCATGGATCCAGTCATACAAATCCGCAACCTGAATCATTATTACGGTAGCGGTGCGCTGCGGAAGCAGGTCCTCTTCGATATCACTCTGGATATCTATCCCGGCGAAATTGTCATTCTGACCGGACCGTCAGGTTCCGGCAAAACGACCTTGCTTACGCTGTGCGGGGCTTTACGGTCCATCGAAGAAGGAAGCGTCACGGTACTCGGACACGAATTGAACGGCGCCGATCCGGCGGAACTGGTATCTATTCGGCAGAACATTGGATTCATCTTCCAGGCTCATAACCTCATTGATGCATTAACGGCAACTCAGAATGTCGAGATGTCTCTTGGTCTTGAGAAGATCAGCCCGGCGGAGGCGCGGCGCCGGTCGGTAGCGATGCTGACCGCCGTCGGCCTCGAACATCGAGTGGATTATCAGCCGGACCGGTTATCCGGCGGTCAGAAGCAGCGTATCGCGATTGCCAGGGCGTTGGTCCGGAACCCGAAGATTGTTCTTGCCGACGAACCTACTGCCGCGCTGGACAAAAAATCCGGCCGTGAGGTCGTTGAAATTCTGCAGAATCTCGCCAAGGCGCAGCATTGCACGATCCTCCTGGTAACACACGACAACCGGATTCTCGATATTGCCGACCGCATCGTGACTCTGGAAGACGGCAGGCTGACGTCTTTTACCGCAGGCATGGTCGCCAACACCGGTCACATGCTTGCGGCCTTCGCTCAACTTTCCCGGAAGGGAGAACTGGTCCGCCACGTGGCGCGCCTTTCCTCGAGTCAATTCGTGGAAATGCTGGACCAGATGACGACCGAATTCGAGCAGTTCCTGAAGGTCGTCGACATCACGCATCAGGAGGCTGCCGGTGCCGAAGCGGTGACGGCCCTCTTCGATGAGATGCTGGAAGCGGTAACGCTGAAGATTCGCGACCTGCTTCAGGCGGATCGAGGAACGATTTTTGTGGTCGATCGGTCAGCCGGAAAGTTGCGATCACGAATTGCACACACCGACGCGAATCAGCCGTTAAATATTGAGATCCCTATCGGATCCGGTATCGCAGGCCGCGTTGCGGCAACAGCCGAAGTTCAGAACATTCCGGATCCGTACAATCATCCGGATTTCAACACCAACGTCGACCGCCAGACCGGTTACCGCACTCGCAGTATTCTGTGTATGCCGATTTTCGACCGTAACAAGAATGTTTTCGCCGTCGCTCAATTATTAAACAAGAATGGCGACGGACCGTTCACGTCTGAAGATGAAGCGGCGTTCCGGGACTTTGCAGAGCCGCTGGGATTGATTCTCGAAAGCTGCCTTCAAATGACGCAGAAGCCATTGACCGCGACGTCCTAAGGACGCCGCGCATGGTAGAAGAAGATCGGCGTAAAGATGCCTTTGATTCCCGCTTCGACCAGTTGATCCGCGACAACATTCAGGAGGTGACTGACTTCGCTCGTGCCTTCCGGCGCGATGCGTGCCGCTTCCATTCCACTCACGGCAATTTTCGTCAGCGTGCGTCCGAAGGGAGAACGAGGGAGGCTGCCGAGCGTGAAATCCCGGCCCTGAAGGGCGCGATACCACGGTGTTTCGGGATCGCTTTCCTCCGCTGCATCATGAGTATCGATTACTTCAAAACCGACAGCTTTCAAAGCTTCGACAACTTCAGGACAGGTCGCCAGCTCGGGAAGACCGTTGCCGAGTTCGATGCCTTGCTTGAGGCGGCGATGATCCGGATTGGTTCCGTTATATGAAGGCGTAACGCACCATTCATAGCCAGCGAACTGTCCACCCGGTTTCAGCACATTGAAGATCTGCTGATACACGGCGACTTTGTCCGGCGCGTGAGGCGTTGCCTCCATTGAATACGCAGCGTCAAAGCAACCGGAAGGAAAGGGGAGGTTCATGAAGTCCGCCTTCTGGACCTGGCACGTTCCCGACAACGCGAACTTTGCAATCAGCTCACGTGCCTTGCCGACCTGATAGGAATTGTTATTCACGCCGACGACGTTCGCTCCGGAATGCTTGCCGATCGTGCAAAGCGGCCCGCCAACCCCGCATCCGATATCGACGGCTCGCATGCCTGGCCGCAAACCGAGGACATCACTCAATCCGCGTTCGCATCGCGCCAGCGACGCCTTGAGACTCTCTCCGTGCTTGCGCGGAGCAAAATGAAATGATTCGCCCCAGCCGAATCGATAAAAGTCCGTTACCAGATCGTAGAAGTTGTTCGCGACGGCAACGTAATTTGCCTTGCGAGCGAGGACATCACCGCCGGCGGATTCATTGAACAGCGCTTTGTACGCCTTCAGCGCCTCTGCCATCGTTTTCGGTTGTTCCTGGCTTGTACTCATTTTGTCGGATGCGAGACTTTATCATAGACGTCCATAAACACTTCGGAGGCGCCGTAGCGCTTTCGGACCTCGTCGTACAGGGTAAAGTCGAACATCTGTCGGTGTTCGTCGCGCGACAGAAGGGATACGGCATACGTTCCCTGGTAACCACGGTGCTCGAGGAGAAACTGTTCCATCCGCTTTACGCCGGCCAATGCGTTGTAATTTTCATTCCTCAATACGGGGCCCGGAACAGAGACGACTGCAACATCGACATACATCTCACTGTCCGCAACATCGGGATCGGGATGGATAAATCCAGGCGGTGTCTTCTTGAAGACCCGCATTGGACATAACCACGTTGGATAACCTTCGAAGATTCGGTGGAAGGTTTCGAGCGTTTCTTCCAGGTGTTTGACCGGGACCAGCGCATCCTGGATGACATGTTTTTGATCGTAGTACTGTTTTATCCGATCGCCTTGCGTGAGCCGAAGAAATGAAATCTTTGGAGGCATCATCCACCCCAGCAGATACCGGAACCATGGCTGGTTTCCGAATGGAACAATCAACGCGCTCTCCCAGTACATTCCGCGGACATGTCTGCGGTAATAGTCGACAAGCGGAATATATTCGTCGTGGCGGCCGGTCTTAACAAAACTCCGGCTGCGTCCGGCGAACCACGGTTGATACCACCGGTTTGTGGCATGGGTCTTTCCAGGTTTTGACGACGCGCTGAATCTGCCGGTCATTACAATCGATTCACCGGGGCTGAAGACGATCCCTTCTACGAAATCCGCCGCATCTTCGGCTGAGGCCTCACGTGTGAATATCTCGGTGACTTCCGAAAAACTTCGCGCGGGTTCGTAGGTGACATGCACGTACGGCTGCACTCGAATCATGCGGAGTTCAAGTGCGACGACAAAACCAAGAGAGCCTTGCGACCACGGCAGTGCGTTAAACAAATCGACGTTCTCTGTCGGTGAGGCGTGCACGAGCCGGCCGTCGCCGAGAACGATATCGCAACCGACAATCAGTTCGGAAAACAGTCCGTACTTGTGCGAAGAGATCTCAATGCCATAACCCAGGAAAAGGCCGCCGACCGTCAAATCGTCCAACTCCGGAACGATCGGAAGCATCCACCCCTTCGGTACCAGTAAATCGATCATCTGTCCTATCGTGGCGCGGGGTTCGACGCGCACGATCCCGCGCTCGGTATCGATTTCAAGCACGTCGTAAAGATCAACCGGGATGCTGTTGTCGGGACCTTTGTAGCGCACCATGCGGGTCGAGATACTCATCCATGCGGGCCGCGCGGTACACAGCCGGCCTTTCCGCCCGCGCGCATGCCAGTCCTTTATCCTCTCCTGAATTTCGCGCACGCGCTCGTCATGCCGCTCGGGAGCGCTGAGCAATCGTCGATAGAAGTTGCGGAATCCCCAAAACAGATCGAATACGGTCGAAAGCGGCAACAGAATTGGAACGACAAATACCCAGCGGTATCGGATGAGAAATTCTGTCAACCGGTCGATTGTTACTTCCGGCGGAATTGAAGCGCTATCGGGTTGCATAAAATTGAGATGCCCACCGCCGGTACTGCAGGATGGGGCCGTCAGCCTCGCATAGTCCAGGGCGCTCCCGATAGACTTTGTTTTCCCAGATGGGAACATCTTGATCTATCGTCCGCTTGCCTTCGCTTATCGCTTTACGAAGCAGAATCGAATTCGCAAACGGCATAGCCATTTTCCGCATGGTGAGCATGCAGTTGATTTCCGTGTGTTCTTCGTCGACGGGGGTGAAGAAAAACGCAAATGTGTAGAACAGTTTCAATTTCGCATCGACACATGTGCGATTAACCGCGTATCCCAGACCGTAGAGTGTTACATCGAGCGGTCCGCTGACTTCGTCAACAAGCAGCCTTGCCAGACCGAAGACGTTGTAGTACTGGAATGTCCGGTGCGTCAGTGTCGGGCCATCGATCGCGACAGCCTCGCTACGCATTCGCTGCGTCTGCTGACTGTGCAGGAATGAAAAGTGAGCGCTGTCCATCCCGTTTTCGCCAAGTTCCTGGACGTGTGTCCGTATCTTCCAGTGGTAGCCGTCCATGAACGGAGTCCACTCATCGGAACCGTACTCCGGCAGTTTCGGGATCCGCCATTGAGGCAAAGCCCCCGACGGATCGTGGTAAACCATGATCAAGCCATTCACTTCTTCAACCAGCCATGACCCGATGCGAGCTGAAGTCGGTATTTTGTCGCTGTAAGGAATACCGGCGCAGGTTCCATCTCCTGAAAAGCGCCAGCCGTGAAAAGGACACTGCAATGTGTTGCCGACCACTTTGCCGCCGTGGCCGAGATGTGCTCCAACGTGTGGACAGTGCGGATCGACAACACTAGCCTTTCCATCCTCGGTTCGAAAAGCGACCAGATCGCGGCCGAAATAATGCAGGGTCTGAACCTTCCCGACCGGTATATCGCTGGATTTAGCTACGCGGAACCAGCCTATCGGGAATGAGGTGAATGGAAAGCGCGACGCCATCGTTACGCTTTTTTGAATCTCCAGCCGTACATCAGCCGACCGTAAAAATTGAACCAGCCGCGGGCTTCTTCATCTCTGAACGGATAATCGGCGCCGAGTTGTCTTGCCGTCGCCAGGCCGGAAACGAAACACGTTTCCTGACTGTTTAATATCGTGTGCGCACCGCAATGCCAGCTTCGCTTCCTGCCTTGAATCAATCGGAAGATATTGATGATCACCGCAATGTGGAAAACATCGTGAACGATATGTTGAAACCACCAGGTTTTGATGATTTTGCGGTCATCAATCTTACTGATCGGGTTGTATGTTACAAGGCAAGGTTTGTCGGAACCCTTCGCCCACGGCTGCTGGTTGTGCATGATGTACGTGATTTCGTAGTTGTCCGGGCGGGCGCCGTACTGTTCGATGTAATTGCTTCGCGTGGTGAGCGCTTCGGTTTCGTCGGCCGGCAGAACGGAGGCGTCATGATGGACAACGGTGTGATTATGCAGCTCGCTTTCGTACCGTATCGAAGAGAGAATGAAACTTTCGACGCGCGACGGCTGGTCCAGCATCATTAAAGTCTGATTGGCATTGCACGCAAAAATCACCTGATCGAACTGTTCTGTTTTCCCGGTCGCATCTTCGACGACGACGTGTGAGCCCGTTCTGCGAACCTTTGCAACCGGCCTGTTGAGGTAAATCTTTTCCCGGAACGATTCCGACATCGTTTCATAGATCCGGCGGGTTCCTTGATCCCACGTTTGCATCGGTGTCGCAGTTTCAATATCGAAAAAATCGAGGTAACGGGCAAACATCGAAGCCGGCATGTCGAAGACGTTGGTGGCCATGAGGAAGTTTACGAACAGCGGCTTTAAAATCTTGTAGCGAAAATCACCGGAAAATTTTCCCAGGTTCAGCAGCGTTCCCATGCTGACATAGTTGAAAGGGTTAAGCATACCCAGGAATTTCGATCTGGTTTTACTGAGGACATTCACACGCTTCAGGTATCGAAGAAGCTTCTGGAATCGATCGATCTCCGGCTGCAATTCCTTCCGGAGGCTGGAATTGAAGTTGTGGGCGTAAGTATCGTAACGATAACGTACCGCGTAACTGAAACGGGTGGGGACGAGCGGAATATCATGCTGACGCATGAATTCGACATAGTTTTGGTACACAGTCGGAATACATGCGGTCACGGAAATATCGAATGGGATTGAGTGGCCGTTCTCCTGCGGCATATCGACGGTGATCGCATTGCCGCCGATCCTGTCGTTGGCTTCGAAAACGCGGATATCGAATCGGTCAGGATGCCGGCTCAGAGCCCAGGCCGCCCCGAGTCCGGCCACACCTCCACCGATGATGGCGATTTTCTGTGGCAAGTGTTCCTCCTGAGATATTGCCACTGTAGGCGCGGTATGACCGCGCGCTTTCCTGGACTCAACGAAAACATGCGCGGTCATAGACCGCGCCTACAGTGTGAAAGCGGGCATTTTACCAGCAAGTCATGTCGGACATGCTAGACTTCTAATCCCTCATGACTACGCTGATTACCGGAGCGAGTGGCCACCTGGGAGCGAACCTTGTTCGCCGCTTGTTGGCCGACGGTCATACAGTCCGAGCCCTCGTCCGTCAGGGAAGTAACAACTCCGCTCTTGACGGCCTGAACGTCGAGCGTGTCTACGGCGATCTGCGGGATCCAACTGCCGTTGCCGCCGTGGTTCGGGGATGCCGGCAGATTCACCATTGCGCAGCGGTGGTCTCGACAATTGGAGGCAACGAGAGGGAAATCTTCGATATCAACGTCCTCGGTACAAGGAACGTGCTTCGCGCCGCACGCGAAAACGGGGTATCCCGAGTCGTTGTAACGGGATCACTGAGCGCCGTCGGCCACACACGCGACCTTCCGGCCGACGAGGAAGTGCCGTTCTATCCTTTCGAGGACCTCCCACCGTATTCCCATACGAAGGCGGCCGCCGAACACGAGTGCCTGAAGGCCGTTGTTGAAGGCCTGGATGTGGTCATCGCAACTTCATGCGCTATTATCGGGCCAAACGATTTCATTCCTTCCCGAATGGGAAAAACTCTTATTGATTTCGCTCATGGAAAGTTGCGCGCCTATATCCCCGGTGGCTTTACGTTCGTTTCTGCCGCAGATATGGTCGAAGGCCACATGCTCTGCATGCATAAAGGACGTGCGGGACAGAAATATATTTTCAGCACCGAGTTCGTCACCGTCGACGACCTGATGGGGATCTTCGAGGAAGTGACCAGTCGCCCTCGTCCGCGTTTGCGCTTACCCGCGCCGCTGATGGCGGGTCTTGCTGAAGTCTCGACTTTCGTGATGACGAACTTTTTCCCCGAAAAGCCCCAGCGCTTCACCCCGGCCGCCGTGGAATTCCTGCGGATGCAGCGAAAGGCGGATTGCAGCAAAGCCATGCGGGAACTGGGATATCGCCCAACGACGATTAAACAGGCTGTTCGCGCGGCATACGAGTGTTTCGTCAGACGCGGTGTGATATCCACGCCGGCGCGCGTTTTAGTTTCCCGTCCAGGAGAATCGTAATTGTCCACCGCGGCCCTCGAAACGAGAAAGCGTCTACCGCCTGAACTCCCGGGTGGCCTACCGTTTCTCGGCCATGCCATCGAATTTCATCGCGATCCCGCAGGCCTTCTGCAGCGCGGCCGTGATCGTTTCGGCGAGATCTTTTCCTTTTTGCTGGCGGGCAAGCTGGTAACGGTTCTCACCGGGCCGGTGGCCAACGAAGCATTCTTTCATGCCCCCGACGATCAATTGAGCGCGAAAGAGGCCTATCAGTTCACGGTGCCGATATTCGGGAAAGGAATCGCATACGACGTCAGTCCTGACGTCATGAGCGAGCAACTTGGTCTGCTCTTTCCCGCTCTGCGTGATCAGCGGTTGCAGTCCTACGCCCGATTCATGGCCGAAGAGGCCGAAGCCTATTTCGATAAATGGGGCGAAGAAGGAGAGGTTGATCTTCTCATCGCAATGAACGAGCTGACGACGTTCATCGCGAGCCGTTGCTTGATCGGCCACGAATTCCGGCAGAATCTTTCCGCGGAGTTCGCTCATCTCTACCATGACCTGGAAGGCGGTCTGAATCTGGTCGCGTTTTTCAAGCCGAACCTGCCCCTGCCGTCGTTTAAACGGCGCGACCGCGCCCGCGTCCGAATGGCACAACTCATCTCTCAAATCATCGCCGGCCGCCGGGCGAGTGGTGTCGAAGGCGAGGATTTTCTACAGACACTCATGACGGCCCGGTACTCCGACGGCAGGGGGCTGACCGACGATGAAATTACCGGTCTCCTGCTGACTGTCATCTTTGCGGGTCAGCACACCAGCGCCGTGCTCTCTGCCTGGACGGGAGTGTTGCTGCTTCAACACCGCGAATTCCTGCCCGATATTTTGCGGGAACAGGCCGAGATATTAAACGGCAGTCGTAACATGACGCTCGATGCGATAAGAAGACTGAGTCGTCTCGAACATGCCATCAAAGAAGCCGAGCGCCTTCGGCCGCCACTCATCATGCTCATGCGGAAAATACTGCGGGACTTTACTTACAGTGGCTATCATGTTCCGGCGGGAGGCTTGTTGATGGTGTCGCCTGCCGTTTCGCACCGCCTTCCGGAGGTATTCAGCGATCCGGGTACATACGATCCGGCCCGTTTCGCACCCGGACGAGAAGAGGATCGTAAGAGCTCGTATACCCTGATCGGATTCGGCGGAGGCAGGCATCGCTGCATCGGGCTGACATTCGCACAGCAGCAGGTAAAGGTGATCTGGAGCGTTCTTCTGCAACGCTTTGAGCTGGAGATGGTGAAGCCACACCATGAACCCGATTATTCGACTTTCGTTATCGGCCCACGGCCCCCATGTCTGATACGTTATCGACGGCGGTCCAGTTGAACGCAGGGAAGTGCGCACCTGATTTTCGCGAAGCCCGAAACCCGCGGCAGAAGGCGCGCGCTGCCGGCCTTCATCCGGATTATTGGTATGCGGTCGAGCTCGACAGCGCCGTTAAGCCGGGGCGCGTCGTCGAGATCAAGTTCTGGAAAAGGTCGATTGCCCTGTTTCGCGGCCAGGACGGCACGCTTCACGCACTCGAAGATCGTTGCGCCCACCGCCAGCTGAAGCTTTCTGTCGGCGAAGTTCAGGGCTGCAACCTCGTTTGTGCGTATCACGGCTGGGCCTACAACGAAGAAGGTCGCGTCGTCCAAATTCCTCACGAACTGTTCGGCAGGCAAATGCCGTCGTTGAAAGTCCCTTCTTATCCGGTAAAGGTGCGTTACGGGTTGATTTGGATTTTTCCCGGGAATCCCGCTCTGGCCGAATCCCGTCAGATCCCCGAGATTCCGGAACTCGAAGGTGACAAACCCTGGGCCTGCCACCCCATTGTATTTACCTGGCGCGCCCATCATTCGATGATCATCGATAACGTAAGCGATTTCACTCACGCGCATCTGCACCGAAAGTATCGTCCGTTCGTCGATGCCAGCCTTGTACGTTGCGAAATGGTCGGCGAGAGGGTCTTCGTCAGCTACAACACGAAGATCGGAACGGGCCGCTTTTCCGGTTTGTTCGTCGATCGTGGCCGTGTAAACACCGATTTCATAGAACTCTGCCACGAGTATCCCTACCAGTGGTCCAATACGGGCGGAAAGATCAAGCACTGGTGCTTCGTACTGCCGATCGACGAGCGCACCAGCCGCGTATTTTTCCTGTTTTACTTTGACGCGCTTAAGATTCCATTCACCGGTATTCGCATACCGCAATTCTTGATGAAGCCGCTTTTGAAAATTGCGAATGTGATTTCCATCAAGCCGCTACTGCGACAGGATGGATTCGCAGTCGAAGCGGAGCAGCAGGGATACGACCGCCATTTCGACGCGCCGTTGGCCGAACTGAATCCAGCCGTCAATCTGTTCCAGCAGCTAACCATTCGCAAGTGGGAAGAGCACCTCGCCAGTGAAGGACGCCGTTGACCCTGCCCGTTCCCTTGATCGTGCTGTTGCACATCTGAATTCCGAGCAGCGCGAAGATGGTTGCTGGGAAGGAGAGATGATCTGGTGCACGATGATCCTTTCCCAGTTTGTCATCGTCTCGCGCATCGTCGGCCGATCGTTCAATGAGGAGACACGGACTCGCATGATCCAGTACTTCCGCGTCACTCGGACGCCGGAGGGGGTCTGGGGTATGCACCCGGAGTCGGGCGGTTATGTGTTTTTCACCACGCTGGCTTATGTCGCTCTCCGGTTGCTCGGAGTCGTACCGGACGATCCGCTGGCGGCAACGGCGCGGCATTGGTTGCGTTCACAACAGGGCGGCGTGCTCGCCATCCCTTCGTGGGGAAAATTCTGGCTCGCCACGATTGGCCTGTATGAATACGAGGGCGTGAATCCGATTCCGCCGGAAATGTTTTTACTTCCGAGATTCCTCCCGTTTCATCCGTATCGTTATTACTGTCACACGCGGTTGATTTATATGGGTATCGCGTATGTCTACGGGTCGCGTATCCGTGCCGATCTGGGGCCGATCGTCGCAGATTTGCGAAAAGAACTTTATGACAGGCCTTACGAGACCCTCGACTTCGCTTCGTACCGGCACGCCGTCGCAAAAACGGATCTCTACGTCCCTGTAACGCGCTGGCTTCAGCTTGCCTACGACGCTCTCCATGCTTACGAACGCATTTCTTCCAGGAGGATTCGCCGGCGCGCCCTGGACCGGTGTTTTCACCGGATTATTGCGGAGCAGCGCGCGACACAACATCAGGCGCTTTCGCCCGTGAATGGATTGTTGAACTGTCTTGCAATATGGGGTCACGATCCGGACCATCCGGATTTGGCGAAGAGTCTTCAGGGGATGGGCGCCTGGAAATGGGAAGACGATGCCGAAGGGATTCGCTACGTCGGAGCCCGATCCAATAGCTGGGATACGGCATTTGCCATGCTTGCCTTGCTGGAATGCACAGAGTTCACTCAATGCTCGAGTGAAGTGTTGCGGAAGGCCTACGGCTTTCTCCGCGACGTCCAGATGACGAGAGAGATTGCAGACTATCGAGAGCAGGACCGTGATCCCGCTATCGGCGGCTGGTGCTTTTCGGATGGTGCACACCGATGGCCCGTCAGCGACTGCACTGCAGAGGCGATTTCTGCCGTACTGAAGGTGCATCGGTGCGCAGGCTCAGCTGTGCCTGCTGCCGAGCGAATTCCAGCGCATCGTATTGCGCAGGCGGCGGAATTCATTCTTCAAAGACAGAATTCCGACGGCGGTTTTGGAACCTATGAACGAAGACGCGGGTCGTCGTGGCTGGAAAATGTAAACCCATCAGAGATGTTCGGCCAATGCATGACCGAGCGATCCTACATCGAGTGTACGTCTTCCTGCATCGCTGCTCTTGCGGACATCCGCGGGGCATATCCTTCTTTGCTCCGCGGGCGCATCGACAATGCCATTACGAGCGGCATCCGATTTTTGCGCGGTATCCAACAGCCGGACGGTTCGTTCCTCGGTTTCTGGGGGGTCAACTTCACATACGCGATGTTTCATGTCACCAAAGGGCTAAGGGCCACGGGCGTTTTACCGGATGACCCAACGCTTGTGCGCGCAGCCGAGTGGTTGAAACAGAAACAGAAATCCGATGGGGGTTGGGGCGAACACTACTCGAGCTGCCTTACCGATCAGTACGTCGAGCATCCGCAGAGCCAGGTCGTGATGACGAGCTGGGCACTGCTTGCTCTGATGGAGGTGTTCCCGGCGACTTCGGAGCCCGTCGAGCGGGGTATCGCCTGGCTTTCGGCGCAGCAAGCCACCGACGGGTCCTGGCCTGATCAGGCAGTCAACGGCGTCTTCTTTGGTTCCGCGATGCTCGATTACCGGCTCTACAAGAGCTATTTTCCGCTCTGGGCTCTTGCGCGCTATAGAAAGAGGACTCATACTTAGCCCCCCATGGCGTTGCTTCGGCGACTATTGTATGAAGCTTTGATCGTTCCGGAGGCGCACACCCGCGTCTTCGATGCCGATTTCCAACTCGAGGTCTACGAAGTCTTTCACACACGACGCACGACGCGGTGGATGCACATCCTTTGTACTGTGATCGTGAACGTATCGTTACTGGCGGCGGCGAGCGCTATCCCTATCCCCTGGCTTCGCAATTCGGCATGGAATGTAGACGGCGCGGTTCTCGGCGCTGCGATCGCATTCCTGGGCTACTTCGCCGTTCATGGCGCGTGGGCTGTTGCCACGGCGCCGGTGCTTCTAATCGCTATCGGCTTGGCTCACATTCTGGCAGCGATACTTGGTGCATCAGTCGTATCACACGCCCTGGGGATTGCGTTTGCGGCTGCTTTCGTTCAGGCCTTCAGTCACGGCTTCGAACCAGTACCGCCTCCATGGTCCGGCGGATACCACTGGATTTCGATCCGCGAATTTCTGTTTCGTACTCCAAAGATCAGGATTCTGCGATTGACCATGGCATCTTTCCTGATTTATCCGCTGCTGGAAATGTGGGCCTCACCGCGAATCTGGCCGGTACAAGTACTGCATTTCCTCATGAAAGCAGGGTTTCACCCGGTGCTCGCATCTCGAACACGGGAACGCGTTCGCCAGATTCTCGCTGATCCGCGTAATGGCTGGGCCTTGCCTTTCCTGAGCGTTGAGACCGACAGCGGGTCATGACCCGCTGCTTAATAGCTGTCAGTAGATTCCCGGCACAATGCGCCAGCGGACTTTCGAACAATAAGTCTCCCAGTCCGTTCCGTACTTTTCACGGCACATTGCGTTGTCACGCCATTCCCGATGGACGAGCAGGATTGTGAAGTAGAAGATGTAGAAGTAGGGCAGCGGATGCGTGAAGCCGGCGGGAAGGCACCAGGCCAGCCCCATCAAAAGATCGCCGAGGTAATTTGAATGCCGCGCAATGCCCCACCAGCCTGACGTCAATAGAAGAGAGCCACAGCCGGTCTCGATGTATTCCGCCGGTTTGCCCCAGACTCGAATCTTCGGATCCCGCCGGAACTTGTGCTTCTGAATATTGGCGCCTCTGAAAATGGCATACCCGATTAAATCGAGAACAACGATGCCAAGCATGGCGACGATCGAAAGTTCGTGCGTATGGTGAACCAGGTACCGAGCCTGGATCGTGTACATAAACGGAACCCAAACAAGATCGCCCCAGCAAAGCATCCAGCCGAACTTTTCGTATTTAATGTCCCACGTGGTGAGAATCGCTTCTTCGTGAAAGAAATAGTCTGCGATGTACAGAATTTGGAATGCGTTTACCAGGATCATCGGCGTCGTGACCGTTCCGTACAGCTGGTATTGTTTCGCAGCGAACGACAAGTCCATCAGCACCCAAAGCATCAACCCCGGTCTGGCCTCGCAGAACAATTTGATATCGAATCTGCCGAGGCGCGGATTCAACCGGGTGCCCATGAAATAGTCGTAAATACCAGCCCCTGACGAGTTCCGACCATGAAAGTAGAGAAGCAGACTCAGCACGAATGCCCAGATGTTGACCGTTGTCAGTAGCGGACCGAACTGGTCGTACAGAATCGTCGCGGGCACCCATCCCATCGTTACCACCGCTATCGCCAAGGCGACGGCGAACCAGAAGGAAAACCAGCCGTTCAATTTGTATTTCAGGCGAGTTCCGTCAGCAAGCGCGACACCGTCGACAATCTTTCCTGGAGCAAAGATCTGAAGAGCAGCCTGTAACAGGAACCAGGAGACGTAAAGAAGCATGGATGCAACGGTCGGGCCGGGGATCTGCTGTATGAGCGCAGGGACCGGAATCTGGAGTGTCCCGTCAAACCTGTCGACACAAACCCACGCATAGTAAACGAGGGGAGGAAGGACAAACATCAGAAGCAGGACTTTCGCCGCCTTCATGCGACGCTATAAAACGCGCCGGAAGACATTGAAAATCGCGCACGGCAAGCCACGCATCGCGCGGCTGCGTGCTGGTGTGCGGCTGAGCTCAGGCAAGGCGTAACGGCAGACCTGCAGATATTCGCGCAACACGGCAAAGGGGCGGTCGTCTCGAGTGGACAGAAGCGCCATCGTTGCGGCACGGCCATGCGGACTTTGTTTCCAATAGCGCAGCAGGCCGCGCCGAAGTAAATACATTTCGGGCGTCGCTCCCTTCAATACTTCGTAAAGGAGTTCGGCGCCGGACATTCGCGCCCGTTGCGGTCCCGCACGAAGATCGGAGTAACGACGCAGAGCATTGGGAATATCGCCGCGAGCATCCTGAAGCGTGCGTTTCAAATGAAGAGCATCTCGAGCGCACGCACTCAAGCCCGTCGCTGTTACAGGGTGACAACAACCGCCCGCATCTCCGACGCACACCAGCCTGCCTTTTACGACTGCGGAGGGTCTGATGGAATAGTTGGCGGAGGCGAGCGGCGTTTGAGTTTTCACAACAGCTTCGACGGAATCGCGCAACGGTTGCGGAAGCGCCTCGAGATAACCATTCATTCCGTTCGGCTGGGCCGGCACATCGAACATGATCCTTGTATGTTCGCGGGAAACGTCATAGGCCAGGGCCGGAGCAGGCCCATCGGCAAACACGTGACCGAATCCGTGATACGGCAAGGCTGCACGTTCCACGAGAAAGCCGGTCATGTTGGAGATGTGGATTTGCCGGCCGGTGATGCCGGCCATCTGCCGGACTTTGGAATTGCGGCCGTCAGCTGCGACAAGCATCGAAGCTGGCAACCGGGAACCGTTCCCGTCGCGGTGGACGGTCACCGTCACCGAATCGCTGCGACTGAGGTCCACATTTGTAACGCGGCCTCCTTTCCAGACTGTGACGTTCGGCAGTTTCTCGACGGCGTCCAACAGCGCTTCGGCCATCGCTTTGTGTTCGATTGCCAGCCCTGTTTCAGGGATCCCGTTCACTTCCTCGTAACAAAGCACGTCGGAGCCGTCCGCAAAAACCGCAAAACCGGAAACGGGAATGCCACCGGCTTTTTGCAGGTGATGCAGCAGTCCCAGATCGCGGAGCGCTGCGACTCCCGGAGGATGGATGAGTTCGCCCGCAAGACGACGTGCATGGTCAAGGCCGGGTTCCACGAGCAGCACCCGATAGTTCAGTTTGGCCAATGCCGCGGCGGCCGTGGTTCCCGCCACTCCACCACCCGCAATGATGACGTCTTGCGCTCCGACCATAATGCGCAAGCATCATACATCCAAGGCATTGTTTTATCAGGGGAGGGTTTTGATCTTTCGTTCGAAATCCTGCCGCGGAATGAGATCGATCACCTGTATTCGATCCGGCAACAGGCGGAACAGCAACCGGAAGTCAATGCCGATGCGTTGCCGTACAACATTCGGCCGGCTCTTCAACCGCTTTGCGCCGTTGAACGCCGCGGAATCCCCGCCCGCGAGGCGTCCGAGCATAACCAGAGCGGCGCGGCCCACATGATGAGGAAAGTCTTTCAAACGCTCCTGGAAATCTCTTGGGAACTCGATCAGCCGCAGGGGGTGGCTTGCTTCCGCATCTTGTTCTGGATCCATACACTCGTGCAGCCCCCCTCCTCGCAGGCGAGGGGTGGCCGCACGAAATAAGGAGGCTTCGCGGCATCTAAATGTCGCGTCTGCCCCCTCTGCGAGGAGGGGTTGTTTTAATGCAATGTCAGCTTCTGCACGCGCATATTCGCGACCTCGCCGATGAGCAACTGGTTCTCATTGCGGCAGTCGATCGCGTTCACTGTGCCGAACTCCTTCGGCAGCTTTCCGGCTTTGCCGAACTTACCGACAACAGTTCCGTCCAGCTTCATCTTATAGATCTCGCCGCCAACGTCGAAGTCTTCCGGTGGATTGGAATTAGAGCTGTAGAGGAACTGGTTCGGTCCGGGCGTGATGCAAAGAGCGGTCGGAGTCCCTACATTAGTGAACTGCGTCTTGAACGTGCCGTTGTTGTCGAAGACCTGGATGCGCTTATTCGTACTGTCGGCGACATAAACATTTCCTTGCGCGTCGACGGCAAGCGCGCGAGCCGCTCCAAACTGGCCTGGCCCATTTCCTTTCGAACCCCAGGACTTGATGAAGACACCCTTGTTGTTGAATTTCGCGACGCGGGCATTACCGATGCCGTCAGCCACAAAGATGTTGCCGGCGGAATCCCATGCAACGTCGGTGGGCCGGTTAAAGACGTCCTGGGGAGCTCCTGCTCCGGGAAGTCCGCCGCCACGCCCGCCGCCCCCCTCACCGCCGGCGGGAGCGCCGCCACGGGGAGCGGGAACCGGAATGGCCTCAGGTTTCCGGCCCAGCAACAATGCAGGATGCCCGGTAGCGTCGAGCTTCTCCACAAAGTTCGTCATCTGATCGACGATCCAGACATTGTCCTGCGGATCAATACGAACCTGCTGCGCAAACATGAAACCGTAACTGTTCGCTCCGATCTCACGAACGAACTTGCCGCCTTTATCGAACTGGAACAGTCTCGAGCCTCCGTGCGCGAATGCGCGCGAGCCTCCGAGCGAAACCGTCGGATGGCCGGTCCGGGTGTAAACGAAAATGTCGCCCTTCGAATTCGCTGCAACGCCACCAATCTCGCCTAAATAAATGTCGTCGGGCAGCGTCAGCGGATTCGCAACGGAATCGAATTGAATCTCCGGAACATTTTGAGCAACGGCCGGCATCGCTGCCAGAAGCGTCGTAGCAATCAATAGTGGAATTAAGCGTTTCATAAAATCTCCTATCGTGTGCTCGATGTCTTGACGACGCCTGCCGGCTGCAGGATGAGTTTCTGTACGCGCCACGATTCGATTTCGCCGACCAGGATCTCGTTTGGATTGCGGCAGTCCATCATGTGCACAACCTGGAATCCGCCGAATTCTTTGCTCGCATGACCGAACTTGCCGATGACCGTTCCGTCCAGTTCGAGCTTGTAGATCTCACCGGTGTTCTGCCATGAGCCCGGAGGATTACCGTTCGGGTTGGAATTGGAGGCGAAAACGTACTGATGCGGCCCGCCGGAAACGCAAACGGTCCAGCCGACACCCAGGTTGTCGATGATCTTCTTTGGCTTAAGGTTGTTGTCCAGGAGCTGGTACCGGATGTTGGTGCGGTCGGCGACCCAGACGTTGCCTTGCCCATCGACCTGCAGCCCGTGCGGCAGGTTGAACTGACCAGCTTCTTTGCCGGCCTTCTCGTTGCCTGCCTGGCCGATATATCTGCCGTTTTTGTCAAACTTCACGACCCGATTGTTGCAGTATCCGTCGGATACGAAAATATTGCCTTGCGGATCCCAACCGACGTCGGTCGGACGGCAAAAAATGTATTTCTGGTCCGGTGGGTTTGGGCCTGTCGGCGTTGCAACGGCGCCCAGGACCGCGGGCGGTCTCCGTCCGAGCACCATCAGGAATTTGCCTTCCGGGCTGAACTTCGTAACGGTGTTCGTACCTTCGTCGACGGTCCAGATGTTGTCCTGGGAGTCGACGCGCACGGAGTGGGCAAACTCGAACCCGTAATAACCTTTGCCGATTTCCTTGACGAAGTTGCCGTTCTTGTCGAATTCCCACAGCCGGGTGTTGTTGCTGCGGAAGTAGACAAAAATGTGCCCCTTCGAATTCGTGGCGATGCCTACAGATTCGCCGAGTGTTTCACCGGGCGGAACCTTCAACAGGTTCGGTACCGACGTGTATTGGATCTCGGGCACATTCTGGATCGTTGCCTTCTGCTGCGCGAATGCAGAAGCTGCAAAGAGTGCCAGAGTAAAGACACATGCGAGCGCAAAACGATATTTCATGGGACCCTCCCAATGACTCGAATAGACCTTCTTTTCCGCTGGACTGAAATCGCGGCCAGTATATTTCAATGTGCGTTCAGCTTTCCACTGACGCACTTGAAGAATTGATCGATGATCATGCGGGCGGCACTGCCGATCATCCTTTGGCCGACGCTGGCGATCGGACCGCCGGCGCTGACGTCACCGGAGTAGTTAAGCAGCGTGCCGTTGCCGGCCTCCGCTAAACGGATCGTTCCGTCTCCCTTTACAAATCCCGGGGTGCCACTGCCATCGACGGTCATTTTGTATTGGGAAACGGGATTAAGGTCGTGCAGCCGGATGGATCCGCGAAAAACTCCGCTGATCGGGCCGACGCCGAATCGCACTTCCATGTTGAAGGTGCCTTCGCCTGCCTCGGTGAGTTTCTCGCAGCCCGGCAGGCACTCCGATATCCGGCTCGCATTTGTAAGAAATTCCCAGACGGCTGCGGGCGCGATACCGTCAAATGCGAATTGGCCGTCCAGCTTCATAATCAGGGAGTGTATGCTACCACCATGCGGCTTGAGCGGCTTTTCACGCATCGTCTGATCCGTGCGTTGCGGGTGCTGTTGCCGTTAGTGGTTCTGGCGCTTGCCGCCGTTCCGGCGTGGAATTATCTGGCACGGCGTGCGCAGGACTCCCACGGTCCCCGTCGCGGGGTGCAGTTACCTCGCGATGTATCGGTGCACACTCAAGGCTTCACGTTTTCCCGCACAGCCGGCGGCAAGACCTTATTTACTGTTCACGCGAAGTCGAATCTGGGCTTTAAAGATAACAAAGGCCTGCTGGAAGATGTCGATGTGACTGTCTATCCGGCAAACGAGGGAGAGCCTCCAAAGACCATCCGCGGCAAGAACTGCACTTACGATCAGGAGAACAACGATTTTCAGTTTGACGGCGATGTCGCCGTTCAGCTCGACGAAAAGACCATCGTTCACACCGACCACCTTACTTATAGCCAGCATGATCGAGCCGTTGTTTCGCCCGGGCCCGCAACGGTGGAACAGCTCGGAAGTACCGGCAGCAGCGACCATGTGGATTATGGCATCGATACGGGCCTGCTGAAATTGTCGGGCAATGTGAAGGTTCAGACCGCCGATCATGCCGAGATCCACGCCGCGTCAGCCTCTTTCCAGCAAAAAGAAAACTGGACGACAATGACCGGCGGAGTGTTTATCAAGTCGCCCAGTGGCTGGATACGGAGCGAAGCGGGACGGGCGGAACTTGAGCCGGGAACCTTCAAACCCAAGACGATCACGGTTGACGGCAATGTCACTGCCGAATCGCATGCGCAGTCATCGCATGATTCTTTCAAAATCGCTGCGGCGTGGCTCGAGGCGACAATGGGTCCGGACGGAAATGCCCAGCGCGTCAAAACCAAAGGTAATGTTGTGCTGGAAAAGATTGCGGGCGACGCGCAGCAACGGCTGAGCGGCGGAGAAATCGACGCGAAGCTCAATGATGCCGGACGTGTCGATCTCATCGAAGCCAGACAAAACGCGCGGATGATCTTCGGCGCCGATCAGACACTGGAATCCAATGAGATCCACAGCGATGCCGCCGGCTCCGTTCAAACCTTCGATGCTTCGGTCCTTCGCGTCGGCGATTCCACGGTTCGCGGGCGCGAATTCTCGATTCAGGACAATGAAGACGTCGTGACATTCAGCACATCGCGACGGGCCGATCTCAAATCCGGCGACCGCTTAAGTTCGGCGGACCGGACGAACGCACGTTTTGACGGCCGCACAAACATGCTTGTCGATCTGGTCCAGGCCGGTAATTTTCAGTTTCGGGATCCGCAATATCAGGGGCATGCCGCATCGGCACGGTTTGAAGACGGCGGCAAGGTGGTGACGTTGGAAGGTTCACCGGTCGTGAACGATGGGGAAAAGCAACTCCAGGCCGCGCGCATTCGTCTCAATCAGGCCGACAATTCCTTTTCGGCGAATAAGGATGTCAGCATTCTGATGAAAAACTCCGAGCAGCAGTTACTCGTGAAGGCCGACTATGGCGAGGGCAATGCCGATTCGATGCTTTACACCGGCGGCGTCCGGCTCTGGCGTGGGGATGCCTACATTCGTGCAGACCGTCTCGAATCCCGGGGACAAGACAAGCAAAAGATGCGCGTACATGCGGAAGGTAATGTTCAATCGATTCTTCAAGCCGTTCGCGCGAATTCCGAGAAGCTTGATTACGACGACACCCAGGGCGTTGCCCATTACGCCGGCAAGGTCCACGCTCAGAAGGACGATATGGTTCTGGACGCGCCGGATATTACCGTCAACTTTCAGAATCAAAATCTCACTGACCTCACCGCCACCGGCGGCGTCACCGCGACCAGGGCCGACCAGCGCGGAATCGGCGAGAAGGCCGTGTACGTCGCCGCGATGGATACGATTACGCTCACCGGGAAAAACGCTCAGGTCCGGGACAAAGAGCACGGTCTGATCCAGGGCAGTCGTCTAATAATGAAGAAGAACAGTCAGGCCGTATCGGTGGAAGGCGGTAACGGCGACCGTACGCTCACGCAGCATCCCGTGAAAAACGACCCACCCTCGCGGAGCGCGAGGCCGCCCGAAGCGCCGGTGCGGCAGCGCGCAGCCCCCAAAGAAAAAGCGAAGCCCGACTAAATAATGATCGCCCTTGCGACCGTCGACGTTTCCAAATCTTACAAAGGCAGAAAGGTCGTTCAAGGCGTCAGCCTTTCCGTGGCTCAGGGAGAGGTCGTCGGATTGCTAGGACCCAATGGAGCGGGCAAAACGACGACTTTCTACATGATCGTCGGATTGACGCGTCCAGATTCGGGTTCCGTGCTGCTTGGAGAGCACGACATCACGAATCTGCCGATGTATTTGAGGGCGAAAAATGGAATCAGCTATCTTCCCCAGGAAGCATCGGTGTTCCGTAAGTTGACGGTTGAGGCCAACATTATGGCGATTCTGGAGACATTGCCCTTTTCCAGCCGGGAGCGGAGGGAGAGGCTCGAAAATCTTCTTGAAGAGTTCGGAATTACTCACGTTCGGAAAAGCCTTGCGGATACACTTTCCGGAGGAGAACGTCGTCGCGTGGAAATTGCTCGATCGTTGGTTATATCGCCGAAGTTCATACTTCTGGATGAGCCGTTTTCCGGGATTGATCCGATTACGGTAATTGAGATCCAGAAAATCATTAATCACTTGAAATCGAAGCAGATCGGGGTTCTGGTGACCGACCACAACGTCAGAGAAACCTTGCAGGTCACGGACCGCGCTTATATCATCAACAATGGGTCTATTTTCAGGTCTGGAACTCCCCAGGAGCTTGGCAGCGATGCCGAAGTGAAGAGGGTTTATCTTGGTGAGCATTTCAGTCTAAATTAGTAGTAGATAGCGTTTATGGCGTATTTGGAACCAAAGTTAGTCACAAAGCTTGCCCAGAAGCAGGTCCTCACTCCGGGTCTCGTCCAGATGGTGAGCCTGCTCACTCTGAATAAATTAGAGTTGACCGACATGATCCAGCAGGAGCTGGTTCAGAATCCGGTACTGGAGGAAGGTACCGAGATCGTCGAATCCGTCGAGCCGGAAATCGATCTCAACCAGGACGGCTCCGAAGGCGCATCCGACGCAGCAGGGGCTGCGGACGTCGATACGACCGATGCCGAATACCAACAGTTAACGGAGGCTGCGGCCAGGGATCATTGCGTTACCGATCCGGAACCCACTGCGGAAACTTCCGTCGATGTGGCGGCCCCGGCTGAACCGGAACCGGCGACCGAGGACCCGTATGCCGATATCGATTTCCAGAGCTTCGACAACTATTTGAACGATGGTTCCTCACGCCCGCGCGAGACCGAAATTTTCGAGAAACCCTCATTCGAAAATTTCCTGGCAAAACCGCAAACGTTGACGGATCACCTGGAATGGCAGTTGGGCCTGGCGACGGTGGATGAAAGTGTGCGGCTGGCATGCCATTCGATCATCGGGAATTTGAACGAAGACGGTTATCTCTGCGCTGTCGATGAGAACGGTCGTGAAGTTCCCATCACGCTCGAAGAAATCGCCGAGAGCGGTGACCATACTCTGGAAGATGTGCAGAAGGCGCTGGAAGTTGTGCAGCGCTTCGATCCGCCGGGTGTCGCCGCGCGCGACATCAGGGAATGCCTGCTGATCCAGCTCACCATTCTTGGTGAGGACGAGAGCATCGCCGTCGATATCGTACGGGATCATCTGCACAAACTGCAGAACAAGCAGTACAAAGAAATCGCAAAGGCTCTGAACAAGTCGCTTGAAGTGATCATGGAAGAGGTCGACATCATCAAGGAACTCGACCCGCGTCCGGGACAGAAATACAACCGCGCTCAACCGCGTTTGATCGAGCCCGATGTATTTATCGTGAAGATCGGCGGCCAATACTCGGTTGTGACGAACGAGGACGAAGTTCCACAATTGCGCCTGAGCCCGACGTATCGTCACATGCTGGAACGTGGTTCCTTGAACAAGGACGTCAAGAATTACGTCAAGGACTGTTTCAAGTCCGCCGTACAGCTTCTGAAAAATATCGAGCAGCGGAAACACATTATCGTCAAAGTATGCGAAGCCATAATCCGGCGTCAGGGCGATTTTCTGGATCGGGGAATCGATTGCCTGAAACCAATGATGATCAAAGATGTGGCTGAAGAAGTCGGCGTGCATCCGTCCACGGTCAGCCGCGCTGTCGCCAACAAGTTTGCGCATACGGCGCAAGGCGTATTCGAGCTGCGGTTCTTTTTCTCCGAAGCAGTGAACGGTCCATTGGGGAACGGAACATCGCTGCTGATTGTGAAGCGTAAGGTCAAGAAGTTCATCGAAAACGAAGATGCAAGAAATCCTTTGACCGACGAAAAGATTGCCCAGATGCTGAAAGAGGAGGGCATTTCCGTTACGCGCCGCAGCATTACGAAGTATCGGGAAGACTTAAAGATTCCAAGTACGCATCAACGTCGCCTCAGGTCCTGATCAGCTACAGCCGCCGACGCTGGAAGAGGAGGGTCAACTATGAGTGTCGATATTACCGGCCGGCATATCGAAATCACCGAACCACTGCGCAAATTCACGACCGACCGTCTCGATCGTCTGCATGGAATTATTGACGAAATTCTGGAGGTGCATTTCATTCTCACGGTTGAAAAGCATCAGCGTCACATCGCGGAAGCGAATATCAAAACCCGGCGTGACTTTTATCACGCGCAGGAAGTCTCGGCGGACATGTATACGTCCATCGCCGCAGTTCTCGACAAGGTAGAGAAGCAAATCCTCAAAGATAAAGAGCGCAACGTGACGCGAAAGCGCCACAGCAATAACAATGGCGGCCGGGTCGTCACGACAACCTCCGTCATCGAGGTTGAAGAAGCACTGGGTCAAGGACTGCCGCGGATCATCCGCTCGCACGAGGTTGCGGCGAAACCAATGAGCGTGGATGATGCCGCTGTCGAATGTGGTGGTTCCCCCAGTGATTTCCTGGTTTTCCGGAACGCGGACACCCAGCGCATTAATATCGTCTACAAAAGAAAGGACGGTAACATCGGCTGGATAGAACCGGAAGCTTGACCTCATCTTCTTTCATCATCATCACGGGCTTGAGCGGCTCGGGAAAGGGAACCTTTCTTCGAGCCCTCGAAGACCGTGGTTTTTTCTGTGTCGATAACCTGCCTGTCGGTCTTCTCGGCAAATTTCACGAGCTCGTCATCAAGTCTCAGGAAGAAGACGCAAAAGCGGCCATGGTCATCGATGTTCGTGAGGGAGAAACACTCCGGGAATTTCCTGCGATTTATCGCGAGCTGAAACAGAATCCGTTGCTCCACATGTCGCTGTGGTTTCTGGAGGCGTCGGACGCCGTACTCGTCCGGCGTTTCAGCGAGACCCGCCGGCCGCATCCCGTCGATTCAAACCTGCCGGTCCTCGAGGCGATCGCTGAAGAGCGTGAGTTGCTCGCGCCGATCCGCGACATGGCGGACCATGTTCTGGATACCTCCCAATTCACCATTCACCAGTTGCGGCAACACGCCGTCCGATTATTTGAAGAACGCGAGGCGCAGCATCTGCTGGTCTCTCTCGTAAGCTTCGGTTTCAAGTACGGCGTTCCGATCGATTCCGATCTTGTATTCGATGTTCGTTTCCTGCCGAACCCGAACTTTGTTCCGGAACTCAAGGCTTTTACGGGCGCCGATCCGAAGGTCATGGAATATATGGACTCCCACGACGCCACCCACAAATTTCTCGAGCACGTCTACGCATTTATCGACTTTCTGCTGCCGCAATACGAGAAAGAAGGCAAGTCGTACGTCACCATTTCCATTGGTTGCACGGGCGGCCGGCATCGATCGGTATTCATTGCGAATGCAGTCGCGAAACACGTCGAAGAGGGCAAATACCGCGTCAAAGTTTCGCACCGTGATGCGGAAAAGAAGGGTTAACATACCCCTATGATCGGGGGGTTGATCGTCACCCACGGCCGTCTGGCCGTCGAACTTCTGAACGCGGCCGAAATGATCGTCGGCGAAATCCACCACATTACCGCCGTTTCGCTGGGCTGGCATGACGATGTCGGCACCGCCACAAGTATGATCGAGAAGGCGCTGGAGCGCGTGCGCACTCCGGATGGCGTGCTGATTCTAACCGATATGTTCGGCGGTACGCCCACGAATATCGCATCAACCCTTCTGGATCAGGGGAAGGTGGAGGTCGTCACAGGCGTGAATCTGCCGATGCTGATCAAACTCGTGCAATTGGGGGAAGGGCAGAGCCTGGCCGCCGCGGCAAAAGCAGTGCGTGAGCAGGGACAAAGCAGCATCTACATCGCCAGCCAGCTGTTGTCCCCGAAACCACAATCATGAAAGAGCAGGAGGTTGTCATCGGACACCGCCTCGGTTTGCATGCGCGCGCCGCTGCACGGCTCGTTCAACTCTCATCCAAATTCAGGTCGAATATCATCCTGTTCCGGCGGGATGCTGAGCGTCCCGTGGAAGCGGATGCTCGCAGCATTCTGAGCATTCTGTTATTGTCGGCCGGCTACGGTGCCACCATCGGCGTCCGCGCGACGGGCGACGATGAAGATGAGGCCGTCGAGAGTATCTGTGAGTATCTCGCCGGATAATACGAATAAAGCAATGAGCGAAGAGCGCGTGGTTCAAGGTATTGTCGGTTCCGTCGGGACGGCGGTCGGGAAAGCCGTCCGGACGTTCGATCCGCTCTTCGTTTCCTTCAATTCCAAACTCCGGCCCGATCAAGTACGCAAGGAACTGGAGCGCTTTCGGGAGTCCGTCGAAAAATCCCGCGAGCAGTTGCGGCGGATGCAGAGCCAGCTCAGAAGAAAGAACATCCTCGAGTCGTCATTTCTGATCGATGCTCATCTGCTCGTTCTGCAAGACCGATTGTTTGTCGATCGCATCGTCGAAAAAATAGAAACCGAATACATCAACTCCGAATGGGCGATACAGCAGGTGACCGACGAACTGTTGCAGGCCTACGACCGTCTCGACGATGAGTATTTGCGGGAGCGGAAAGGCGATCTCGAAGATATTGTGCGGCGGCTGCTGCATAACCTGCAATTTAATCCTCAGCCGTTGTTCAAGAAGCTCTCCTACGATGCAATATTGATCGGCAAGGTCGTTCCTCCTTCGACATTGTTCGAGATGCGTACGCAACGCATCGTCGGTCTTGCGACCGAGACAGGCAGCCCGCTTTCCCACACCGCCATCATGGCGCGATCCCTGGAAATCCCCGCGGTCCTCGGTGCCGCTGAATTGTCCGGAGTTGCTTCGGGAGATCTTTTGATCGTTGATGGAGAGCGTGGCGTAGTGATCTGCTCTCCGTCCGAGGAGACGCTGAACGAATACAAAGCGCGGATTCGCGGCGGAAAGAAAACCAAAAAGACGGCGGCTTCTGCCTCCGCGCCTGCCGTTACCGAAGACGGCGTCGCGATTTCTCTGGGCGGAAACATCAATTTCAGCGAGGAAGTCCGGACGGCTGTAACGAACGGATGTGAGTCCGTCGGTTTGTACCGGACGGAATTCGACTTTTTCAGGCAAGGCAAGCAGCCGGATGAGGAGTCGCTGGTCGCTGACTATTCGCTTGTCCTCAAGACCGCAAAAGGTATTCCGGTAACCTTTCGAACAATCGACGTCGGCATCGATCAGAAGACGTGGGACGGCATCAATCCGAATCTCGGCGTGCGCGGACTTCGGTTCTGCCTCGAGAACAAAGATGTCTTCAAAAAACAACTGCGCAGCATCTACCGCGCTGCGGTTAATGGTCCGGCGAGAATTCTGCTGCCTTTTGTTTCGACTCTGGACGATCTCGACACGGCACATGAGATCATTGCTGAGGTTCGGCAGGAATTGGCTTTAAAACGGCAGAACTATGACCCGAACCTGCCGATCGGCGTCATGATCGAGACTCCTGCAGCAGCACAGACCTGCGACCTCATGGCATCGCGCGTCGACTTCCTTTGCCTCGGAACGAACGATCTGATTCAGTATTATCTCGTCATCGACAGGGCAGACCAATCCGTCGTGCATTTGTACAATCCATTCCACCCAGCGATCCTGCGTTGTCTGAATCAGGTGTATTCATTATTGCGGCCGATCGGTAAACCGATTACCGTGTGTGGTGAAATGGCGGCCGATCCGCCGTCGGCTGCGGTTCTATTAGGACTCGGCTTTACGTCTCTGTCGGTGAATCTCGGCTCCTACTCGCGCATTAAGCGGATGATCCGTTCCGTCTCCATGGGCCAGTTGCGGGAATTAGCGGCGCAGATTTTGAAAATGCAGAAACCGCGAGAAGTCGAGGAAAAGGTTCGCGCCACCGTTTATCGATCATGACACCCGTTGCCGGCCGTCTCTGGTCTTACGTCAGGCCATATCTCTGGGCGCTGCTTCTCTCGCTCTGCGGTGTCGCGGTTGTTGGTATTCTCGAAGCCGTCACCCCGTTTCTTATCGGATTGATCTTCGATACGCTGCTCCGCGCATCCGCGGTTCCGACGCTCACGATTCCTTTTATCGGGTCGCAGTTGGCAGTCACAGCCGTAGATGGAAGACTTCTGCTGGTTCTGCTTGTCGTCCTCACGGCTGTCAAGACGGCTGCGGAATACGGGGCCGTGAACTTGATCTCATATTTGGGCCAGGCCGTCGTTCGGGATCTTCGCAATGATGTCTTCGAAAAAATTATTTTTCAGCCCCTGCGCTTCTTTCACTTCAACGCAACGGGCGAATTGATTTCTCGCGTCTCGGCGGACGTTGAAAAGATTCAGACAGCGGCATCGGAAACGCTTGCCGAATTTCTGAAGCAGACGGCAATTCTCATTTTCCTGGTGATCGCCATCTTTGCCATCGACTGGAAACTTGCGGCGGTCTCGATTGTGCTGGCACCGCTCGTGTTTTATCCCGCCGTCTGGTTCGGCAGACGGTTGCGCCATCTTAGCAAGTCCAATCAGGAAGAAATGGGCGAGATGGCGAACGTCCTTTATGAGACGGTGACCGGCAACCGTATTGTAAAAGCCTTCGGGATGGAAAAAGCCGAAGCAGGGAAGTTCCGCAAAATCACCCAGCGCATCTTTAAATTGAACATCGCGCAGAAAATGATGCATTCGCTGTCGTCGCCGCTGATGGAATTACTTGGCATCCTTGTGATTGCGGGCTTTCTGCTTTATGCACGCTCGGAGATTGCCGCCCAGCGGATGACAGCGGGGCTGTTCGTCGCATTCATCATCGCCCTTATCAAGCTTTACGATCCTGTACGCCGGATGAGCGGAATCAATAATTCATTCCAGCAGACACTGGGAGCCTCCAGCCGGATTTCCGAAATTCTGTCGCTGGAAACAGAAAAGTCCTCTCCCTCTGGGAGAGGACACCGCGAAGCGGTGGGTGAGGGCCACAAGTCTGTACAAATCCTGAGACCCTCACCCAACCCTCTCCCAGAGGGAGAGGGTGGATTCGAATTCAAGGACAGTATCGCGTTCGAGGACGTCTCGTTCCAGTACGAACCGGGTGAACCGGTACTCAACGGCATTTCCTTCACGGTCCAGCGCGGCGAAGTTGTCGCGATCGTCGGGCCGAGCGGTGCAGGCAAGAGCACGCTTGTAAATCTCCTGCCGCGGTTTTACGACGCGACTGCCGGCCGTATTTCCATTGACGGGAAAGATATCCGTAATCTGAGCCTGGATTCTCTGCGGAAACGCATCGCTATGGTGACGCAGGACGTCATTCTGTTCAACGACAGCATTCGCGCGAATATCGCCTATGGTGATCCGGCCGCGGGTGAGGATACCGTGCATGCAGCCGCGAAGGCGGCGCTTGTCGATCACTTTGTATCCGACTACGATGCCAGGGTCGGCGAACGCGGCTTACGGCTGTCCGGCGGCGAACGCCAACGACTATCGATAGCTCGCGCGCTGCTGAAGAATGCTCCGATATTGATTCTCGACGAAGCGACGTCGTCGCTCGATACCGAATCCGAGGCGCTGGTTCAACAAGCCCTGCAGAACCTGATGGAAGGGCGCACGACTATCGTCATCGCGCATCGCCTTTCGACTGTGCGGCGCGCGGACCGCATCATCGTTCTTGCAGACGGGCGTATTCGCGAGTCCGGAACGCATGAAGAACTTGTCGTACGGCGCGGTCTATACTGGAAGCTCTACAACATGCAATTTCAGGATGTGACTACATGATCTACAGCATGACGGGTTTCGGGTCTGCCCGCGCCGAAGCCGCGAATTTGTCGGTACTGATCGAGATCAAGAGTGTGAACCATCGTTACCTCGACATTCACATCAAGATTCCCGGCGAGTATCAGAATTTCGAAAACATCATCCGGCAGAAACTCTCGAGCAGTTTCAAGCGCGGCCGGCTCGACGTCTTCGTGCGCGTGGATTACAAGCGCGAGAACATAAAGCTCGACGTGAATAATGAACTGATTCGCGCTTACGTTGAGATGTTGTCGGGATTGAAAAAAGCGCATCCCGTCCAGGGTGAGATCACTCTCGAGATGATCACGCGCCTGCCGGGATTGGTGACCGTCTCGAACAGCGATCTGTCGCCGGAGGAACAGAAGCTTATTTCCGACAAGCTCGCCGAAGCGGCAAACACGGCGTTAGGCCAGCTAAGGCAGATGCGCATCACGGAAGGACAATCTTTACTTGCCGACATCGACCGCCGCCTTACGACCATCGACCGTCATTTGCAGACGATTCTGGATCATGCCAAAGACTTCGTCGAGCACTACCGCCAGCAGTTGATCACTCGCGTCACCGAGCTGGCGCCCCAGCTTGTTGCCGACAGCGGACACCGGCTCGAAACCGAAGCCTTGCTTTATGCGGAGCGAAGCGATATTGCCGAAGAGACCACGCGTCTTCGAAGCCACCTTGATCAATTTGCCGGACTGAAAAAACTTGAAGACGAAGCGGGCAAGCGTATGGACTTCATTCTTCAGGAAATGAATCGCGAGGTAACGACCATCCTGTCCAAGACTTCCGGCTTGAATGAACTCGGTGCTAACATTGGCCAGGCCGCGATCGAAATAAAAGTCGAGATTGAAAAACTGCGCGAGCAGGTCCAGAACATCGAGTAACTGTGCAAATGTCCGTGGATCCAATGCAAGATGCGTTTCGGGGACTATCGTGGTTAGTGCCTCGAAGTGTGCTCAAGCTGTCTTCGCTTCTCGAGCGTCGCAATCTGATCGGTGGTCCGCGGTTTCCGGTTCGCAAAGCCCTGGCCGCCGAGATTCTCGCCGCGCGCGGCGCCTTGCGCGAAGGAGATCTCGCAACCGCTGAACACCATGCCGGCCGGGTTCATATTCTCGGCTCCTACTACGCGATCAGTCACTGGTACTCCCATCGCATTCATTTGAGCATCGAATGGAGGCGCCGGTCGCTGCAGGGAATTCTCATTCAACTCCTGAGGCTTATCGGGACACCGTTTACCCGCTTAGCGGTTCCTTTTTTTGGCGTGACGGGACACCCCGGTACGAGTGAGCGCGCCATGGGAACGCATTGGCCGATCGACAATGAATTGCAGACGCTGCTGGATACGCAGCTTCGTGCGGAACCACCCTTCGGCTTGCGGATACCTCCTCGATGAGATCGCATCTGTTCCGCATGCTGCTGCGGCAGTACATCGAGCACAAGGATCCTTCCAACCTGCGCGTGCATTTGTGGTCGAACGCGCTCATGTGGATCGGCCTGACGACTCTCCTGTCGCATGTGCCTGTTCCTGTTGCGGTGCCGATGTTGGGTGCGAATGTTGGAGCCTGGTGGGTGACCCTTTCCGTCATCTACTGGATGACGTTCGACCCTGGTGTTTCCCTGCTGGTCCTCTCATTCAGCGTTGTTTTCGCGTCGCTGCCGTTCTTTCCTTGGGGTCCCGAGGCAGATTGGAACGCGGGAGTGGTTGCGCCCTTGATCATATTGAACCTGGGCGGCCTTGCAGCGTTTCTTTCTCACATTTATTACCACGAGCATGCGGAGTATCTGAAAACCGGAAACCCGCTGCGCGATGCTCTCGAGACGACGCACGCCGTCATGTGGGGGCCTTTCCACTTTTGGCTTTTCGGATTATTAAAGGCAGGATACCGCTCCGCGCTGCGCGCTGAATTCGAGGCTGCGGAGCGCCGCCGGATTCTTCGCTCGGAGGGAACGGCCTGGGCCAATTGGGGCAGGAATATCCAGTGTCATCCGGAAGTGATGTGTGTGCCGCTGACTATTGATGACTTGTGCAACGTGGTTCGCGATGCTTCACGTGAGGGCCGGAAGATCCGCATGGTCTCCAGCGGATTCAACTGGTCCGGATTGGCCGCAACCGATGACACGCTGGTCTTCTGCGAACGCCTGAACCACGTCGAGGTCGACGCCGGACAGCAGACGGTCTGGGCGGAATGCGGCACGACCAATAGGCAGCTCAATCGTACGCTCGCCGCCGCCGGATTGCAGATGCCCTGGAACGTGGTCCTGGAAAACGTCCGGGTCGCGGGGATCGTTGCCGTCGGGACACACGGCTCCGGGAAAGACACCGGGACAATGGGGGATCTCGTCGAAGCCTTCGATGTTATCGATGCGGACGGAAACCGCAGGATTCTCTCCGAAGCGACGGTCGGGGTCGAGGCGATGAATGCGGCGCGGCTTGGTCTTGGTTTGTTCGGTGTCATTGCTCGTGTGAAGCTGCGGGCTGAGCGTACGTGCCATATTTTGGAGGTCGACCGTCGGATGAGTATCGACGAAGCGCTGGCGGTCTTACCCGACGCGGTTCGGAACTGCGACTCCGTCGAGCTGTCATGGTTTCCGTTTACCGATTGGGTCTGGCTTCGTACGCTGGAGCGAACGGACCTGCCCGTCACCTTCAATTCGCACGGCCTGCTGTTCCTTGCGAAGAACTTTTTCGACATGATCATGCTGGGGGGCGTTCTGTCATCCGCCTCCAAGCGTTTCCCCAAGCTCATACCACCGATCATGAGGCGGCTCTCGGCGCTGGTGACGTTTCGAGAGCGCGTTTTGACAATGCCCGATGCGCTGCACTATCGGCAGTGGCTCGAACTGCACCGCTGCGCCTGTATCGAAGCCGGCTTCAAGACCGACCCTTCGCTCGAGAAGGTGGGCCACGCTTTTCGTGCTTCCATGAAACTGGTCGGCGAATGGGCGGCTCGAGGCCTATACCCTCTCGACTTGTTCATTAACGTTCGTTTCGTCGGGCCAAGCCGAGCGATGCTCTCGCCTGCGTACGGTCCAGGTCTTACATGCTTCATCGAAGCCCTCTCTACCCGGCGGACCGCAGAGTGGAAGACATTCACGACCGAAATGTACTCGCTCTGGTTTTCATCCGATCCATCAGCTCTGCCCCATTGGGCCAAAGAGTTTGAGCACGTTCCGGGCATCGAATTCATTGTTCGCGAACGCCTGGGAGACCGCCTTACCAAGTTCCGCGCTGCGCTGAACGATACGGGAATCGATCGCCATGGGACTTTCGTCAGCGAGCGTATCGATCGTATTCTCGAAATCAATAAGGTTGACAGTCACGTTAGGTTCGCGTAGATAAACAACCACTCTCAAAATGAAGGGTGGGTCTGTCTATGCAGGGCTATTGGAACCGCAAATGCCAAATCGCAATGCTTATAGTGACCGTTCTCGCGTTCGCATCCCTTGCTGACGCGCAGACTGTCAAGGTTACGCCGGTGGGAGCGAAGACCGGTGATTTCTGCTCGAACGATCGTGCGCTTATCTTCGAAGATCCCACGGGGGTCCGGATCCTCTACGATCCGGGCCGTACGATGACCGGTGGTACGGACCCCCGGCTTGGCGATATCCATGCCATCCTGATCAGTCACGCTCATCCGGATCACATCGGTGACTCGCGGATGAATCAGGACCCCAACGCGCCGAACGCCCTTTGCGTTGGCGTGCAATTGGTTGCTTCGACAAACAGCGTCACGGCCGAGATTGCCGCTGCCAAAAAAGCTGCAGTCATCGGGGGCTCGCCTCTCGTAGCGTTTCTTGGAACGAAGATCGCAGCTCAGGCGGGCGCTCCGAATACCGGTGGATGCCCTAGCGCGGGGCTCACGAATGAGATGGTGGTTCCTCTCACTGCTCCATGCACGGCAGGACTCGGATTCGGCGGAAAGCGCACGATCCGGTTTGTCTCGGCGACTCGGGGTGTGCAGGTCTCCGTCGTCGCGGCAGAACATCCGAATGAACTCTCTCCGAATTACTTGAGCGACCCGCAGAAAACGAATTTCTCGTCGAATGCTCTCAGTGCATACGTCGGGCTTGCGAATGGCTTCGTCGTGACGTTCACAAACGGACTGAAGGTTTACCTTTCCGGTGATACCGGGCTGATCGGTGACATGAGCACGGTTGTAAATGGCTATTACGGCGTGAATCTCGCGGTAATGAATGTCGGTGACAGTTTTACGATCGGTGCCGAAGAAGGCGCGTTCGCTGTATTGAACATGATCAAACCGGTGGCCGTGATTCCAGAGCACGTGAACGAAGCGGCGACGACCGGTGGTGTGTTGAATCCCACATCGCGAACGGCCCTGTTCGCCGGTTTGGTTTCTGCCGGATTTGTTCCGCAGGGCGATTTCCGGCAGGCCCTTCTGCCGCCACGCCGCGTTTCCGTTTATCTTCCGTTGAGCGGAATAACCATGCAGTTCGACGGCGGCGGCCAATGCGTCGCCGGCTGCCGCTGATTGACTGGAACCGCACACTACTGTAGCGGCGGTCTATGACCGCCGGCGATCTCGCAACTTGCTCAAAGGTCGGCGGTCATAGACCGCCGCTACAGTTCGGGGAGCAAAAAAAAGGCCGGCGATTCAAGTGAATCACCGGCCTTTACCAAACGCCGTTCGATGCTACGCGACGACGAAGGTCTTCGGGTCCATCCAATCCGTGTAACCCAATAAGCCCAACGCACGGATCTGGAACTGATAGATTCCAGCCAGCGTCAGCCCACTGATAGTTACTTTCCTGGGTTTAACTGCCGTGACGACAGTCCACGGCCCCAGTACTCCGCCGGCGCCTTGTAGTGCGTACCGCACGTCGAAGGCGACAGCACCGGTCTGAGCTTCGGGCAGCACAACAACGTCGCCGCTGTTGGCCCCGCGATCGATCCAGCTGAACTTTGCTTCAGTCAACGGCACAGGAGCAGTCTTTACTTTGGCTGCCACCTGCGTAAAACCGCTGGTGTTGAAAGTCGCCAGATCGTCGTTACACGCCATCTCGACGTAATGCCCGAGCAGCGTGTACAACTTGGTCACTTCAATACGCTTCTTATCTTTCGCACTGATGGCTTTCTTACCGCCATCTTCCGCATCGACAATCAACGCACTGAACTGATCAATACCTGACTTGTAAGTGGCCAGGTCGACCGGTGGATTGGGATATTTCGGATTGTTCAGCAAACCGTTGTACGACGTCATAAACGTCTTGGCCGCATCCGTATCCGAAACACCACGCAGACCAAGCTTTGCCCTGATCTGATTCGGGGTCAAATTTGTCTTTTTCATAGGTCCTCCTCCTTTCTTAGCGTCGGGCCCACCGCCCAGATCTATCGGTACGCTGCTTCGCAGCCTCCTTACTCCTGGTCGGTCCCCCCACGCCTAAATTGAATTTTCGAGCGCTTCTTCTTGCCGCTCTCTATATCAGGAGTGTAGAGTATCGGAGACATTTACCTATCCCGTTACCTATGAGCGACATAGAGCGGCAAATCAAGCTTGAGGCAGACGCTCGTTATGAGGGCATGCTTCGATGTGCCAAGAATCGCGAATACCAGCTTGCGACGGATTTGAAGCCGGTCCGAGATCTGTTGGCGAACTCTCTGGAATCCTTGTGGGAAGCGATCCTTCAACATCAAATGGAGTTGTGCACTCCCGAGTATAGGAAGCTGCCGAAGTATGCAACGCCCCTCTTATCGCTCCGGCATAAACAACTTGCTCTCATTACTGTCGGTACCCTGCTGAACGCGATATGCAAGTCCGAATTTGAACACGGCGTGGCGCCGTTGCGGACTGCGGTTGCGTATGACATTGGCCAGGAGTGCCGGACGGAAAGAATGTTGGACTGCTCCCGGGAGCGAGCGGTCGATGTCGCCGGGTTCATGCTTTCACGCCACAAAACCCGGAACGCCAGGAAGCGTGCCGAAGAACTTGCGCGAAAGAACGACGATGAGAACGACTGGGCAAAACACTACCGCTCGCATCACCTCGGTCAAAAGCTGGTCTCGCTCGCCATTCAGTTTGCCCGATTCGACGGACAGCCGATTTTTGAGGTGAAGAGGACTCGAGAGGGTTCCGGGAAACAGATGAAAACGCCGGAGCGGATTGCGCTCACGCCGGCGGCGGCCGAGTGGATCGCTAACCACCCGGCGGCCCTTTCGGCCCTGCCCAATCCGGTTTACATGCCGACGGTCGTTCCACCTCGCGACTTTACGCTGGACTCCAGCGACGGCGGCTATCACGTTCTGCCCTTGAAACTGACGAAGCGCAAACCGAACGCGAGGGCCCGGCAGTCCTTTGAAAGCGCCGGCATGTCGCCGGTTGTTTCCGCTGTCAACGCGCTGCAGAACACGGATTACCGTATTCACAAGGTTGTTTTTGAGTGGATGCGGCAAGCCTGGGAAGCGGGTCTTTTTTTCGGAACGGAAGCGTATACCCCCGAACAACTTCGAGCCCTCAAACCAATCATGGCCTTGCGCTTCCCGCTGGCCGAACGGATGCTGCCGGAGCAGCGCATCTATTTCCCCTACCAGTTGGACCATCGCGGCCGTGCATATCCCGTGCCTCAACTCATCAATCCCCAGTCGGATCACATCGGGCGGTCGCTGCTCGAGTTCGGCGAAGGGAAAGTGCTTGGAGAACGTGGAGCGTATTGGCTGAAGATCCACATCGCCAACTGCTACTGGAAGGGAAATAAAGTCTCTTTCGAGCAGCGGATTGCATGGTTCGATCAACACGAACAGCAAATCCTTGCCTTCGCCAGTAATCCGCTTGGTGTTCATCCGATACGGGACAAAGCCGATAAGCCTTGGCTGTTCTTCGCCGCTTGTTACGAGTGGAAACGCTATAAGGAGGAAGGCGCAAGTTTCCGATCGCATTTACCGGTCAGCATGGACGGCTCGTGTAACGGATACCAGCATTTGAGTGCCCTTGCACGAGATCCTTATGGCGGACGGGCCACGAATCTGGAGCCGGACGATGAGCCCCACGATATTTACCTTGAAGTCGCCGAGCTCGTCAGTATCCGTGTGCAGGTTGACGCTCAATACCGCAAAGGAGATGAGCGGGAAGCCGCGCTGGAATTATTGGGCAGAATTGATCGTTCCGTCGTCAAGCCGGCGACGATGACAACTCCATACGGCGTGACACGCGGGACCATTTACGAGAAGCTGCTCGAGACGAAGCTTATCCAATCCTGCAACGATCCGAAGAAATGTGCCCGGTACTTGGCGAAAGTCTTAGAAGAGACCATTCCCGATGTCGCCGAGGAGGCCAGCAAAATCATGAATTGGCTCCGCGCCATTGCCCGTACTATCGCGAAAGCCGGTATCGGCATGGCGTGGACTTCACCGGCGGGTTTTCCTGTAGTTCATGAGGTGCGCGAGGAAAGGGAAGTCCGCCTCGCCACGGCCGACAGCACCATCATTATTTATGAAGACGATCCGGCGCGGAAAATCGACTGGCGGAAGCAAGTGGACGGCGTCGTCGCTCACCTGGTTCATTCTCTAGATGCCGCGCACATGATGCTGACGGTGAATCGCCTTCACTGCCTCGGCCTGCGTCATTTCGCGATGGTCCACGATAGCTTCGGCGTTCATGCCGCCGACGTCGACCTGCTGAACCGTACTCTGAGAGAGGAATTCGTCGCCATGCACTCCGAACCGATTATGGCGAACTTCTTTCAGGAACAGTTGTTATCCGGCGTTGCCCTCCCCTCACTCCCCCCGCCCGGGACTCTCGATATCCGTCAGGTGCTCGAATCACCATATTTCTTTGCGTGAAGGAAGAGGGTGTTTTGAATTTTGTGTAAGAGCCGGTTCTCGTAGAATCGAGGACCAATGGCACTGGACCAAGAGCTTATCGACAAACTGCTAGAGGGGTATCAGAAACCGGAAGATCTGATCGGCGAAAATGGGTTGCTGAAGCAACTCACCAAAGCGCTGGTCGAGAGAGCGTTGAACGCCGAACTGACCCACCACTTAGGCTATGAAAAGAACGATCCTGAAGGCCGCGGCAACGGCAACTCGCGGAATGGAAAGAGCCGAAAGAAGCTGAAAGGCGATTTCGGTGAGGTCGATATTGAAGTTCCGCGGGATCGGCAAGGGCAATTCGAGCCCAAAATCGTCGGCAAACATCAACGTCGGTTTGAAGGCTTCGACGACAAGATTCTGTCGATGTACGCGCGAGGGATGACGACGCGCCATATTCAAGAACACCTGCACGATATGTACGGGGTGGAAATCAGTCCGTCACTGATTTCGGAAGTGACCGATGCGGTGCTGGAGGAAGTCCAGCAATGGCAGAACCGGCCACTGGAGCCCCTCTACCCGATCGTGTACCTGGATGCCTTGTATGTGAAGATGCGGCATGAGGGGAGGGTAGAAAATCGAGCAATCCATATTGCGGTTGGGGTGCGGATGGACGGTTTCAAGGATGTGCTGGGGCTGTGGACGGCGGATACGGAAGGGGCGAAGTACTGGTTGGCCATTGCGACAGAGCTGCACAACCGCGGGGTCGAAGATATTCTCATCGCGTGCGTGGATGGATTGAAGGGATTCCCCGAAGCCATCGAAGCCGTGTTTCCGAAGGCTCAGATTCAGCTCTGTATCGTGCATCTGATCCGCAATAGCCTGAGATACGTCAACAAGCAAGATCGCAAGCGTGTGGCGACGGATCTTAAAGCTGTTTACAGCGCTCCGACGGCAGAAGCGGCTCAATACGAGCTGGCACAGTTTGGTGAAAAGTGGGACGACCGGTATCTGCCCATTCGTGTGATGTGGGAACGTAACTGGGAGCGGGTGATTCCGTTCTTCGCATTTCCTCCCCAGGTGCGAAAGGTGATTTACACCACCAACGCCATCGAATCGCTGAATATGTCGTTACGGAAAATCATCAAGACGCGGGCCGCTTTTCCCAGTGAACAGGCTGCCGTGAAACTTCTCTACCTGGCATTGAAAAATGTCGTTCGTCACTGGCACGACAAGCCGGTCCACCACTGGAAAGACGCCTTGAATCACTTTGCAATCTTGTGGGAGGATCGCATTCGGGCGGTCAGCCGCCCATAGCTGGATTCCGCCTTCACCCGATAACCGGAAATACGGCAGACCGGAATGGCCATCAAGGCGGTCCATTCGGCTCGCTTCGCTCGGCCTTGACAGCCATTTCCGCTCTGCCGTGCGGTTCCAACTATCGGGTGAAGGCTACAGACTCAAACACTCTGCTTGCGCAGAGTCAACCTTCAACCGGGAATCGGCACTTACACAAAATTCCGGACACCACCTGAAGGAAACAGGCGTGTCTTTCGCGGCCGCATGCGTGTTTTTCGAGAAACAGGCATGTCTTTCGCGGCGCCATGCGTGTTTTTCCAGAAACACGGATGTCTTTCGCGACCCCATGCATGTTTTTCGAGAAACACGCATGTCTTTCGCGGCGCCATGCATGTTTTTTGAGAAACACGTGTGTCTTTCGCGAATCCATGCATGTTTTTCGAGAAACACGGATGTCTTTCGCGAACCCATGCATGTTTTTTGAGAAACACGTGTGTCTTTCGCGAACCCATGCATGTTTTTCGAGAAACACGTGTGTCTTTCGCGAACCCATGCATGTTTTTCGAGAAACACGGATGTTTTTCGCGGACCCATGCGTGTTTTTGGAGAAACACGCATGTCTTTGGCGGACCCGGGCGTGTTTTTCGAGAAACACGCATGTCTTTTGCAGCCCCATGCGTGTTTTTCGAGAAGCACGCATGTCTTTTGCGGCCCCATGCGTGCTTTTCCAGAAATATGCGCGCGGCCCTGAATATAGATCTGGGGACAGACACCGAATTCCGCACTCGAGGAAATCGGTGTCTGTTCCCTTAATTAATTCCGGAAGACCTATGCCGATCAGGCGGTCTGTGATGTTGCCCCGAAAAGAACGATCGGACGCGTCATGAGAACCTCTATGATGGAACAATCGAATGTGTAAAACCATCAAACAGAAAGTTCGCTTCCATGATTGATGCCGCCGACGTGACGCGGATGGTTTCGGCATTTGATGCGCCGGCCGACGGCGCTGCTTTAAAGAGCTGCGAGCTGGTACGGATGCTGCTGAGCACTGCAACTGATCCCTTCGCCCGAACATACTATTCTCCGGGGCACATTACGTGCACCGGATTGGTGCTCGCCCCGGATGGGATTCATGTTCTGGCGGTACACCATCGCCGTCTCGAGCGCTGGCTGCTTCCCGGCGGGCACGTCGAGGCCTCGGACGAGACAATTGCTTCAGCAGCGCGCCGTGAAGTTCAGGAAGAGACCGGCGTTGAACTCCATGACAATCGGTGGTCCGAACTTGTCGGGGTAGATGTACACGGAATTCCATCGAATGGCCGCGAGCCCTACCATCTTCATCATGACCTGCTCTTCTTGTTGTGCGCCCGCTCCCACTCGATCCGAGCATCGGAGGAATCCAATCACGTCATGTGGATACACCCCGGCGAGTTTGAGACCTACCGCATTCCAGAGAACGTCCAGCGGGCGTATTTCCGGATTAAGGCGCGCTTCACGGGAGGAGGCGAGTTCTTATGATCATCGGCAAAAACGTTTTCTATCTAAGTCTCCTGATGTCCGGCTGTTTTGCCCTCGGTCTCCTGCTGGATGGTCCCACCCTGCGGGCGCAAGCACCGCCGAGATACAGAGTTGATCCGTCCTGGCCGAAAGAACTTCCCAACAACTGGACCTTCGCGAATATGCACGGCATTGCCGTCGATAAAAACGACCACATCTGGGCGTTGACTGTTCCGCGCAATGTTCCGGCCGATAAGGTTCCCGCGCCGTCCCTAACGGAGTTCGATCGGGCAGGAAATCTTCTGAAATCGTGGGGAGGCCCGGGACACGTACCGGACTGGACAATCGACGAACACGGCCTCGCTGTCGATTCGGACGGCAATGTCTGGATTGCGGGAAACTGGTTCGCTCAATTCAAATTGAACGCAGAACGCAACCCGGACCAGGCGGCGCTTCCATGGGATCGGCAGGCGCTGAAATTGACCGGCGACGGCAAGCTCCTGCTGGAAATCGGGCATCCTTCCAAACAGCCGATGAACAATCAGGACACGACCATTCTGGGGGCACCGAACGCGCTCACCGTGGATAACGCCGCTCACGAGGTATACATCGCCGATGGGGCCATGAACCGGCGCGTCATTGTGTACGACTCCAACACCGGCGCGTTCAAGCGCGGTTGGGGCGCCTATGGCATGCCTTTGGCTGAAATCGGCAATGACTGTGACCCGGCTTATGATCCCGCAGCGCCGCCTTTGAAGCGATTTCGCGGTTCGGTAAATTGTGTCGCCATTTCAGCCGACGGTCTCGTTTATGTCTGCGACCGTGGCAACGATAGAATCCAGGTGTTTACCAAACAGGGAAAATTCGTCAAGGAGTTCCGCGTTCGCCCTGACACGATGGGTACCGGATCGACCTGGGCTGTCGCCTTTTCACATGACCCGAAACATAAATATATGTTCGTCGGAGACGGGGCGAATAACGTCGTCTGGATTTTGAATCGCGATGATGGTTCACCGGCCGGCCAGTTCGGCGAGCCCGGCCGCTCACCCGGACAATTTCAATCTCTGCAGTGCGTCGCGGTCGATTCGCAGGGAAACATCTGTACGGGTGAGGTCACTCCGGGTTCGCGTATCCAGAAGTTTGTTTTTGACGCGCGGTGACCGTTCCGTCGGTCATTGATCACCGCACAGTAGGGTATTTGATTCCGAGCTGGTCCAGATACGTATCGTATTTTGAGGCGTCGTAATAAAAAGCCTTCATCCGGGGCCGGTACTCTTCCATCGTTTTTTGATTCAGCGCAGTTGCAGGCTGATCGTCTGGCCGCAGCAGGCTCTTGTATTTGATGTCCTTCGTCTGAACGTTGTTGTAATAGTCCCAGGCCTTCTGGACAAGTTCCGGATGCAGCAGGATGTCGAGCATGGTCATCGCTTGAACCTTTGCGCCGGCCACAACGCCTTTGTGCGCGATCGGTGTCGCCATCGATACTCCATTGGCCCAGTTGTGTCCGGGGCCACCGGGAATATTCGATGGATAATTCAACGTGACGGTCGGCACGACCCATGAAATGTCGCCGATATCGTCGGAGGGGCCGCCGGTCGGGCCTATTGGATTACTACCTTCATCTTCGTTAGCGCCCGTGCCTGGCAATCGCAACTCGGGAATTTTCGCTGCGGTTCCCAGCACACGAGACGTAAAAGTCGTATCGGTCATCAGCGCGGCTGCCTGGGCCATGCTATCGCCGATGTGCCAGAGGTTCATGATGTGATCGTAATCGGCTTCGCGATAGTAATACCAAACGGCGGCATTGGGCGGGACCACGTTTGGTTGATCGCCGCCATTCGTGATGACGTCGTGTACGCGCGTTGCCAGACGCAGGTGTTCGCGGCGGAAGTTCCAGCCAATGTCCATCAGTTCGACTGCATCGAGAGCACTCCGGCCCCGCCACGGCGCTAAAGCCGCATGGGCGCTTTCTCCTTTAAAGGTGTATTCGACCGAAACCAGTCCGCTGTTTGTTGTCGGCCCGACGGCGACGCGAAAGTTGTCGGCCACATGAGCGAAGAGCACCACATCGACATCTTTAAAGACGCCGGCACGCACATAATAAGCCTTTGTTCCCAGCAGCTCTTCAGCAACGCCAGGCCAGAGTTTGATCGTCCCGGGAAGGTGCTCACGCTCCATGATTTTCTTCACCGCCAACGCTCTTTCCAGCACATTGGGATCCTAAGCTTAGAATTCCACGTGGACAAGTTGTCGCG
>JADMIO011456514.1_pt1 | contig 63782 bp, 65 predicted proteins | sample 8958161 | NCBI WGS metagenome assembly JADMIO01 (sample SAMN16585339, study PRJNA669376) | soil metagenome | isolation source: Crop rotation soil | place: USA: Cullars Rotation, Alabama | collected 2011
CGCGACAACTTGTCCACGTGGAATTCTAAGCTTAGGATCCCAATGTGCTGGAAAGACAACGTCGTGACCATCTAAGAATAGTTTGCCACCGGTTGGGCGCAGCATAGTAGTCAGCATACTGATGGTCGTGCTCTTGCCGGCGCCGTTAGGGCCTAAGAAAGCGAAGATCTCGCCTGGTTGGACCTCGAAGCTAATATCATCAACGGCTTTGATGTCACCAAATGATTTCCGGACATGGTCAGCTTTTATAATCGCCATAGTCAACTGACTATTATAACTAGCTTTGGAGGACTTCTTCAATTGTCAGACCTGGTTGGTAGATTTTTAACGGGGCGGCCCGGCGAAGCAGCGGCTCCAGGACCGCCCAGCAAGCCTCAACTTCGGCGGCGCTAGCGAATAAATTATGATCAGAACGCATGACGTCTACCAGGACTTTTTCGTAGGCTTCCGGCAAGCGGTCGTAGTGACGTTCGTAATTAAAGCTAAGGGGTAATTTTTTCAGGCGATGCTCGTAACCCGGCTCTTTGGCCCAGACGGTAATTTTGACGCCTTCGCGCGGCTGGATGCGCAAAGTTAGCAAGTCAGACTCAGAGTCCCTGAGTTTTTTAAAGTATATGCGGATTTCCGTGAGTTTACGGTCCAGGCGCTTGCCAGTTGTTAGGCGGATCGGCACAGCCCGCCAGCGCTTGTCTCGTGAAGCCAGTTCTAGACTAACGAAGGTCTCAACATCTGACGACGGATTACCGGCCTCTTGGCGGTAACCCGCATACTGGCCGCGGACAGTTTTATCGGCGCTGACTTTCAGTTGTTTGATGGCCGCTAGCCGGCGGGCCGGCCAATCACGGGGGTCAAATAAGTCGCTGGGTTTTTCCATTAAAATCAGGGCCAACAGCTGCAGGCCATGGCTCTGGACGATGTCGCGCAAAGCCCCGGTGCTTTCATAAAAACCGGCGCGGCTTTCAATTCCTATGGCTTCGGCGATGTCGATTTCGATGCGGTCGATAAATTGCCGGGACCAAATGTTACTAAAGATGGCGTTGCCGTGGGCGAAGACCGTCAGGTTCTGAGCCATCTCTTTAGCCAGGTAATGGTCGATGCGATAGGTCTGGTCTTCGCTGAAGTAGCGGCTAATCTGGCGCGCTAGGGCTTTAGCCGACGCCAGATCGGAGCCGAAAGGTTTCTCCAGTAATAATTTATAAGCGGGCCCGTTCAGCCCATGCTCCCCCAGATACTTTATGGTCTGCGGCACAACCTCCGGTGGTACTGACAGGTGCAAGATAATCTGCCCTGTCTTAACATCAGCCAGCCGGTTTTTGAGTTTGCTAAACTCGGCGGCTTGAGCGACGTCCATCTTCAGAATTTCCAGATGTGGTGATAGGTTGCGGCATTTGGCAAGCAATAAATCGGATTTTTTGATATCGCGCCGGGTGATACCGATAACCTGGAAGTTTTTGTGTAGTAGTCCGGCTTGTTTAATTTGGCCCATGGCTGGTAAAAGGTAGCGGCGGGCTAAATCACCGGTTATGCCGAATATAACTAAAGTCGTCGGCGGCAAGCTTTTCACCCATCAATTATATGTCATCGCTAAAAATCCGGCTGCCGATAGGCCAATCGCCTTGATTAATCAGGGGTGGCTTCGCTATAATTGATTGTCGAATGCGTTTTTGGGAGTCCTTAACGACCGGAGAGAAAATTCCAGCCGCTGGCACTGCCACGGCCCGGAGGGTAGACAACCGATGTACTTAGCTGAGTCTTATCACGCCGCGCCCCTGGCACCCGACACCTTATTCAAGCTCGGTCCGATACCTATTACCAACAGCATGCTGCTCGGCCTGCTGAGCGCCGTAGGAGTTTTGGTGTTATTCGGCGCCGCCGCCAAAGCCAGCCAAGTCTGGCCCAAGAGCCGCCTGGCTTTTTATGTCGAGAGTTTTGTCGACACTATTTATAGCCTGCTGCTGGAAACTTTCGGCGATGACAAAAAAGCCCGCAAGCATTTCCCGCTGATGCTCAGCCTCTTTACCTTTATACTAATCGGCAATCTCAGCGGCTTGCTGCCAGGCATCGAGACCATCAATTACCATTCCGGTGAGGGTTTTGTCGCCCTCTTCCGCTCCTGGACGACTGATCTAAATTCGACTTTGGCGTTGGCGGCTTTAGCCCTATTGACCGTCCACTATTACGCCATAAAAAATATCGGTGCTGGCGGTTACGTTAAGCATTTTTTCTCCGGCAACCTCAAAAATCCGATGACTTATTTCATCGGCTTCAACGAATTATTCGGTGAGCTGTTGCGGCTGGTGACTCTTTCCCTACGTTTATTCGGCGTGATTTATGGCGGCGAGGCCTTGCTGTTCGCGATTGCGGCTTTAGCCGGCAATTTCGGCTGGGCGGCCACTCTGCCCATCATGTTCCTGGAAATTTTTGTCTGCCTGGTGCAGGCCTATCTATTTATGATGTTAACGGCTTCCTATATAGTAATGTCGACTAGCCACGGAGGTGAGGAACATCACGAAGCGGCGCCGGTCGCCGCGGGCCTGCCTGCCGAAGCCTCGGCGAAGGCGGGAGCCAGTTAATAATGTGTGAATAATCCGGAAGTCATAAAGGAGTTTATATGGCAGCAGAAGCAGTTGATCCATCATTAATTAAAGGTTTGACCATCGGTCTGGGCGCGATCGGTCCGGCCGTTGGTGTCGGTATGATCGGCGCGGCGGTGGTCGGCGCCGTCGGCCGCAACCCGGAAATCCAAGGCAAGATCCTATCAACCGCCTTCATTATGATCGGTTTGGTTGATGCCGTCTTCGCTTTCGTCCTATTAATCCTCTTTACTACTTCTTAGGAAAGCGCATTGATTAGGTATATAGCGGAAACCACCCAACCCACCGGCCTTGGCGCCTTTAATATCAACTTGAAGTCATTCATCTTCCAGTTGGTTACGTTCATTATCGTGCTGCTGATTTTCCGTAAATGGATCCTGCCGCCGATCAACCGTACCCTGGAGCAGCGGCGTAAGACACTGGAGAAAAGTTTGGCTGACGCTAAAGCCACCGAAGAAGCATTGCAGTCCGCCAACGCTAAGGCTGAGGAAATCCTAGCTAAAGCCCGCTCCCAGGCCGACGAGGCCTTGGCCGAGGCCCGCCGCTCCGGCGAAGCCGTGATCGCTAAAGCCGAAGAAGCCGCCGGGCAGCGAGCGGCCGCCATCGTCAAAGAAGCTGAGGCCCGCTTGGGGCAAGAGCGCGACCAACTGCGGCAAGAACTGCGAAGCGAGCTTGCCAGCTTAGTGGCCGACGCCACCGAAAAAGTCGTCGAGGCCAAAGTCGATGAACACCAAGACCAGTCGCTGATTGAGCGGGCCATCAGGAGTATCGCCTCATGAGCAAGTTGTCCCGCCGCAGCCTGGCTAAATACGCCGCCGATCAGTTAACGAACGGTTCGTCCGTTGAGGAAACCGCTAAAAAATTGGCCGCCGCACTAGTTGAGAATGGCCAGCAAGCTAACCTGGATTATTTGATGAGCGATATAGCCGCCGAGTTGGAAAGCCGCGGCCAATTAGCCGTCAGCCAAGTCACCAGCGCCCGGCCACTAAGCGCTGAGCTCCGTCAACAATTGATCGCAAAGCTTAAACAAAGTACCGGCGTCGAAGCGGTTTTATTAGAAGAACAGGTTGATAAACAACTGGTCGGTGGCTTGCGCGTCGAAACGGCTGGTAAGGTTTGGGACAGCAGCCTGCGGCGTAAACTGCAGCAACTGAAAGAGATAGCGTGATGGCTGTCGAAACTGACGTTAAGCAATTAGCCCAGGAAGTCCGCGAAGCCATTAACCAGTTGAAGGCGAGCGGCCAGGAAAGTTCGGCCGGTATCGTTACCCGTGTAGGCGACGGTGTGGCCTGGATTTATGGACTGCGCGGCGCCGGTTACACCGAAATGCTAGAGATCGAAGGCAGTAAGGGCAGCGTAACTGGTTTCGCCCTAAATTTATTGGAAGATGAAATTGGCGCTGTGCTGTTAGGCGCCGACGAAGCCGTCCGGGCCGGCGCCCGCGTTAGGTTGACCGGCGAGGTCTTGTCCGTGCCAGTTGGCCCGGAACTCATCGGCCGGGTGGTCGATCCGCTCGGCAAACCGCTGGACGGTAAAGGCGATATTAAGACCAAAGCCACCGGCTTGATCGAAAACCAAGCGCCGGGCGTTATCGATCGTAAATCGGTCCACGAGCCATTGCACACCGGCATCACGGCCATCGACGCCATGGTGCCGATTGGCCGCGGCCAGCGCGAGCTGTTGATCGGCGACCGTCAGACCGGTAAGACGGCCATCGCTGTCGACACCATGATTAACCAGGCCAAGCAGAAGACCGACATTATCAACATTTACGTAGCCATCGGCCAAAAGAAGGCCCGGGTGGCTCGCTTGATTGAGCGGCTGCGCCGTGAAGGCGTCATGGACCAGACCATAATTGTTATGACATCGGCTGACGATCCGGCGCCGCTGCAATACCTAGCGCCGTACGCCGGTGCCGCCATCGGTGAGTGGTTCCGCGACAACAAACGGCACGCTTTGATCGTTTATGACGATTTATCGAAACACGCCGTAGCCTACCGCCAGATGTCCTTGCTGCTGCGGCGGCCGCCCGGCCGAGAAGCCTATCCTGGCGATGTTTTTTATCTACACTCACGATTACTGGAGCGGGCCGCTAAGTTGTCCGATGCCAAGGGCGCCGGTTCACTGACGGCTTTGCCGATCATCGAGACCCAAGCCGGTGACGTTTCGGCCTACATCCCGACCAATGTCATTTCTATCACTGATGGCCAGATTTTCTTAGAGACCGACCTGTTCTACCAAGGTATCCGGCCGGCTATTTCAGTCGGGTTATCGGTTTCACGTGTCGGTGGCTCGGCCCAGCCTAAAGCCACCCGCTCAGTAGCCGGCAGCCTGCGCTTGGATCTAGCCCAGTTCCGCGAATTGGCGGCGTTCTCCCAGTTTGCCGCTGACCTTGATCCCGAAACTCAAGCCCGTCTGGCCCGCGGACAACTGCTGACAGAGATCCTGAAACAGCCGCAATACTCGCCACTTTCTATATGGCAGCAAGTAGCCTCGATTTTGGCGGCTACCGGGGGCGCCTTTGATAAGCTGCCGATCGAAAACGTTAAAGCCGCCCAAAACGCCATGCTAGAATCCCTGGCTCAGAAACAGGCCAAAGCCATGAATGAATTAAACAAAGGTGAGGCGCCGGATGATAAGACCAAGAAGTTAATTATGGAGACCGCTGAAACCGTGGCTAAACAATACCAAAGGAGCAAAAATGACTAGCCTTTTTGCGAATACAGAATTCAGAATGCAGAATTTCGGTATTCGGTGTTCGGTGTTCGGTATTCTGCGACCGAAGGGAGCTGTCTGATGGCCCAGACCCAGGCGTTAACCCGTCGTATCCGCTCAGTCAAAAATGCCCGCCAGATTACTAAGGCTTTGGAGGTGGTGGCGGCCAGCCGCATGCGCCGGGTAGTCGAAGCCGTTGAACGGGCTCGCCAATACGGCCAGATGGCCGACGACATTATGCGGCGTATCGCCGGCAACCCGGAAGCCGGCCAGCAAGCATTTTTTGCCGCCACACCCGACAGCCAAGCTAGCCTATATATAATTTTCACTTCGGACCGCGGCCAGGCCGGGGCCTTTAATTCCAATGTCTTCCATCTGGCGCTTGCCCAATTACGTGAAGAGAAAATCAAGCCACAGATCGTGGTATTTGGCCGTAAAGGCGCTCGTTTTTTCTCTAAATTCCACAATGCCGAATTAGTCGGCGCCTACGAAGGCATCGAAGATGTACCTGACGTCAACGTCTTTGCGCCACTGGCCGAAATGCTCAACGACCGCTTAGCCGCGGGCAGCCTCGGCCGGGTGATAGTCGTCTATACCCAGTTCTTGTCGTCGCTGTCGCAAAAAGCCAGCAGCTTCCAGTTGTTACCAATCGATTGCCAAGCTGAAGGGCAAGCCGTCGATAGTACGGTTTATGAATTTGAGCCCGATATCAAAGACGTCATGCCCGAAGCCATCCGGCTATTTTTCGAAGCCCGCCTGCTGCAGGCTCGCATTGAGTCAGCCGCCGCCGAACAAGCCATGCGCATGGTGGCCATGGGCAACGCCACCAAGAACGCTAACGAATTAATCGAAGATCTGACTTTAGAATTAAACGCCACCCGCCAGGCGGCAATCACCCAAGAGATTGCCGAAATCACCGGCGGCGCCGAGGCCATCGCAGTTTAGAAAGGAAATTATGCCAACAACCACTTCAACTAAATCAAACGGAACGATCATCCAGGTTGTCGGTGTGGTTGTTGACGTCGAGTTTGACGGCCAACTGCCGGCCATTTATGACGCTTTGACATTAGAGCTGAACGGACATGAATTAGTCCTGGAAGTCGCCCAGCACCTTAGCCGACAGTCCGTCCGAGCCATCGCCATGGGCCCGACCGACGGTTTGAAACGGGGCCTAAAAGTTACCTCAACTGGCGCGCCTATTTCGGTACCGGTAGGTGATAAGACTCTTGGCCGGATGTTTAATGTCACCGGCCAGCCGATTGACGGGCTGAAGCCGGTTGAGAAACCAAAACTGGGCTCCATTCACCGGGGCGCGCCAAGCCTGAATGAACAGAATCCCAAAGTGGAAATTTTTGAAACTGGCATCAAAGTCATCGATTTAATCGCGCCAATTACCAAAGGCGGAAAAGTCGGACTATTCGGTGGTGCCGGTGTCGGTAAAACAGTTTTCATCGCCGAGCTGATAAACAACATCGCCAAATTCCACAAAGGCCGCTCGGTCTTCGCCGGCGTTGGCGAACGGACCCGCGAAGGCAACGACCTCTACTACGAAATGAAGGAGTCCGGGGTGCTCGACAAAACGGCTCTGGTTTTCGGACAAATGAACGAGCCACCCGGCGCCCGTCTGCGCGTGGCTCTGGCCGGCTTGGCTATCGCCGAAAGCTTCCGCGATGAAGGCAACGATGTCTTATTGTTTGTCGATAATATTTTCCGCTTCACCCAGGCTGGCTCCGAAGTTTCAGCCTTGCTGGGCCGCCTGCCCTCGGCCGTCGGCTACCAACCTAACCTTTCCACCGAGATGGGCCAGTTACAGGAACGCATTACCTCTACCAAAACCGGTTCGATTACTTCGGTTCAGGCTGTCTTCGTGCCGGCTGACGACTTAACCGACCCGGCGCCGGCCACCACTTTCGCTCACCTGGACTCAACCGTGGTTTTAAGCCGAAGCCTGACGGAGCTTGGCCTTTATCCAGCTGTCGACCCGTTAGACTCCAGCTCGACCCTACTTGATCCTGAGCTGATTGGCGAGGAGCATTACCAAGTAGCCCGCGAAGTCCAGCGTGTCTTGCAGCGCTACAAAGACTTGCAGGACATCATAGCTATCCTCGGTATGGAAGAATTGTCCGATGAAGACAAAGAGTTAGTGGCCCGCGCCCGTCGCATTCAGCGTTTCCTGACTCAACCCTTCTTCGTGGCCGAAGTCTTTACCAATATTCCCGGCGCCTACGTACCACTGGCCGAAACCATCAAAGGCTTCAAGGAAATCCTTGACGGCAAGCACGACGGTAAATCGGAAGCCGCCTTCTATATGAAGGGCACGATCGATCAGGTCCGTGACGACAAGTCCAAAGCTGAAACTGCCAAGCCTAAAACTGAAAGTAAAACTAAGAAGAAATAATGCTGCACTTTCAACTAGTCGCATCGGGCGGCACCAAGTTCGACGGCGAAGCTTATGAAGTACTGGTGCCTACCAAAGCTGGCACGGTTGGTATATTTGATGACCACATGCCCATGATATCGGCCGCTCAGCCCGGTGTCTTGAGCGTCCGCAAAAAACAAAACGACCCCGATTCAGCCTTAGAACATTTTGCCGTTAATGGTGGCGTGCTAGCTACCGAGGGTTCGGAAGTTCGTTTTATGGCCGACGATGTCACGACTTCTGAAGAAGTCAGCGAAGCCGAAGCCCAGGCCGCCTTGAAACGGGCTGAAGCTCTAGTGGCAGGCGCCCCAGATCAAATCGCCCTGCAAGAAGCCCACCGTTTATTGCACCACAGCTCAGCCAAACTGCGCGTCGCCCAGCTCAAACGGCGCCACCACCGATAAGGTTATTTAGAAATTTTTCGATAAACCCCGAACCACTGCCGGGCATAGTCGCGAAAGACCATTTGTCCGGTCTTTTGGTAGTTGGCATAAGCTTCATCGGCGAAAAGCTTATAGATATTATTGTCAATGATTTCGCTAAGTAGTTCGCCGCCCGGCAATTCGCCAGTCGCCATATCTTCCATACCTGGACGTAAGCTCCTTAATGCTTCCCGGTAAAAACGCCAGCCTTCGAAATCCTCGTTATCAATATGGACGGGTATGAGTAGTTCACAGAATTGGCCACCTTTGGCCTCCAGCTTAAAGCCGGCCTGGCGCATCAAGCGCTGGGTCTTATCAGCTTGGCAGTGTTCATAAAACGACTGAGGCCGCCTGAAAACGGCGCTTAGCTGGCGGCCGGTTTCGTTTAACAAATCGGCAGCGGCACCAGCGAGATCAAAAAGCCTGCCCAGGTTGCCAACATTCCTGGTAGCTACAACTGCTCTGCCTCCCGGCTTCAATACCCGGTGGACTTCCTTCAAGGCTTTCCCTGGATCACCAAAGTGGTAGACGGCAAAATTAACAATCACCACGTCGAACGTTGGTTCCTTGAAAAGTGATAAATCGTGGGCATCGGCCACCCGGAAATCAATCGAACGTTGTTGGTCTGGCAAACTGCTGAATAATAGCCTGGCTTCTTCATTATGTCCGCGGTGCCGGTTAATTCCCACGTAATTATGTTTTTGATGGTGGTAGGTTTCGTCTAGCATGCCTATGAAGAAACCGTTGCCGCAGGCCAGGTCTAGGACATTCTTAGGTGATCCGGCTGACAATTCTGCAGATAGAGCCTTTACTTCCTCTTGCCAGATATTTTTCCCATCGGTGGCGAATTGGTATAGGGCCCGCCTGGCTTCGGAGTTTAAGCTACCGTACCAGTTTTCTATTGACGGATCATCGAACTCCCTGTCCACTGAATCGCCATATTGCAAAGCCGATTGACGCTCGACATCTAAATTTTTTCTTCGTTTTTCCATCATATTGTCTAGTTATCAATTCAATTATAAAATTAATTTTTACAGCGTACAACATCTGTTAGTATGGAGTGACATGACTGAGAGGCACATCCCGGAAAAGCTATTGCGGGTATTGGAGTCCAAAGGACGGACTTACAAGCTGCAGAAAGGCCAAATCACTCAGACCACCGATGGCCGGGACGTTATTAATTTGATTAAAAAGGGTTACATAAAGCGTTATTTAATCGCCAATGACGGTTCCACCCGCACCCAGGTCGTCTATGGTCCCGGTAATATATACCCTATTACCGTGGCTTTCAAAATCTTGCTCGGCCAGGAAATTTATGAGGGACCGGAAACGTATTATTACGAATGCATTACCCCGGTGGAGCTGGTTAGTGTTGACGGCCAAGGTCTTGCTGACGCTGTTTCTCAGGACAAGGACCTTTACAAGGATTTATTTTTTATCGCCGGACGCCGGCTGCACTACACGCTGCACGGCTTAGAGAATTTAGCGCTTGGTAACTCATATAAACGCGTGGCTCACCAGTTGTTTTATTATGCCCAACAATTCGGGCACGCGACTAAGCACGGCGTGGTGATCGATATGCCGCTGACCCATCAGGAATTAGGCGATGCTTTGAGCCTGACGCGCGAGACTGTTTCCACCAATATGATAAAGCTCCGCAAAAAAGGCCTTATTGAAACCGGTCAATCCATCGTTGTGCCAGATATCGATAAACTCGAAGCCGCCGCCTACCACTAACTCGAAGGTCGGTCGTAGCAGAGTAATGTTCAGTCGCCCGCTTTTACTAATTGATCTATAGAATACCCCTTGATGTTCATAAATGTAGTCAAAACGATATTTTTTCTAGCCATTTTTTTCTTGTGTTTCAGCCTAACTTCATCACCATCCGATATATTCCAAGCTAAGGTATTGTTCAAAAGCTTGTATTTAAGATTTGCTTTTTCGTGCATCGTTAAAAGCCTGGCAATAGCAAGACTATCCTCCATACCTTCGTAGGCTGTCTCTTCCTCACGTTCCTCAATCTTTATTCTTAATTGTGAAAGTTGGTTATTTTCTTTCTCGCATATATCATCGAACCAAAGGCCATTTTCGACATTTATAAATTTTTTGTTCCAAAGAGCGCAAGTATTCCAGGGTGTGAGGTAGGCGATGCCAGGCCTTCCCCTATAGCCATTGCTAAAAACTTCATATTCCTGATCACTTAGTACGTTATCGCGCAGCTTATACCCTGCAACTATTACATTATGATCCAACTCTTTAACTAGTTGCTCAATGTGTTCTTTCCTAACTTCCACTTCTTTTGAAAAAGTAAAAATATGCTCTTCAACTTCTTCCTTTTTAACTTCATCTAATACTAAGTTAAAGGACGTGGGGCGAATCGGATTTTCATCAAAAAGTGTGAAGATTTTTTTACCAAAAGGATCTTGTATTTCTCTTCTTGCATCGCAAATAATATAATACTTGGTTATTCCCCCACAATCTAATTCTTCAAATTTCTCAATACATTTATCGAATTGATCAAATGTGGTTCTAGTAGCAACGCATATTTTTGATGCAGGCATTTGTATCCTTTGATGTAATTAATGGCTGGGGAGGAGGGATTCGAACCCCCGAATCACGGGACCAGAACCCGTTGCCTTACCGCTTGGCCACTCCCCAATAATTCGCCAACTTATTATAAAGGGTATAATTGGCTCAATGAAGTCCATTAACCGCGAATATCTCCGTAGTGTGATGTTCGGCATCGAAAATAGCCTGATCTCAACGGTCGGCTTGATCGCCGGTATCAGCATCGGCTCCGATGATAAAAGGTTAGTCATATTAGGCGCGACTGTGGCCATCGTCATCGAAGCCGTAGCCATGGGGGTTGGTGAATACTTAAGCGATGATGCCGTCCAGGAACTTGATAAGATCAAACGCCATCCTGATAACGCCCTACTAAGCGGTGGACTAATGACTCTTTCCGGTTCACTAGCCGGACTTATCCCGTTATTGCCAATGGTTTTCTTAGACCGGCCAGCTTCACTCGTTACCAGCATCGCTTTAGCTCTGGCAACTTTATACATCTTAGGCTACGCCAAAGGCGTAGTATTAGGATCCAGCCGTACCCGCGGCGGGTTAAAAATTCTGATCGTCGGCGGGCTGGCTGTTTTAGTCGGCGCCGTTGTCGGCTACTTATTCAAAATCTAAATACTTAACAAGTTAAGTATTTAGCATGCCGTAGTATTTTTCGACTTGCGGCCAGTTGACAACATTCCACCAGGCGTCCACATAATCGGGGCGTTTGTTTTGGTGCTTCAGATAGTAGGCATGCTCCCAGACATCCAGACCGAGAATCGGCGCATGGTTCTTATCTTCCATGACTGTGCTGTCCTGGTTGGGGGTACTACAAATGTGCAGCTTGCCGTCCCGGCAACAAAGCCATACCCAGCCGCTGCCGAACCGTCCAATGGCCGCTTCCTTGAACTTATCTTTAAATTCGGAGAAACCGCCAAACTCTTTCTTGAGCACATCGGCTAGTGGGCCTTTTGGCTCTCCCCCGCCCTTTGGTGACATAATGTCCCAAAAGAAGCTGTGGTTGGCGTGGCCGCCGCCGTTATTTCGTACTGCTGTCCGGATATCTTCGGGCAGTTTATCAAGATTCATAATCACGTCCACGACATCTTTCTTCAGCCAGTCATCGTGCCCCTTGAGCGCGTCATTCAGTTTATCGACGTAGGTTTGATGATGTTTAGAGTGATGGATTTCCATCGTCTTGGCGTCGATATGCGGCTTCAGAGCGTCATAGGCATAATTCAATTTAGGCAAAGTAAACATTAATTCCTCCGTTTCAGTTTAATTCTAGCACTCAGTTTTTCTTTGACTGTGAGTTTCGCCACTTTTGGATTTTGTCGTGGTGGCCGGATAGCAGGACTTCGGGTACTTTCAGGCCTTGGAATTCTTCGGGTTTGGTGTAGTGCGGATGCTCGATCTCCCCGCTCTGATTGAAACTTTCCAACTCCGCCGAAGTTTCCCCTCCGAGCACACCGGGTATCAGGCGCGTCACCGCATCCGTCACAATCATGGCCGGCAACTCTCCACCCGTCAGTATGTATTCCCCCACAGAAATTTCTTTATCAACCAGGGTTACAATTCTTTCGTCATAACCTTCGTAACGGCCGCAAATAATAATTAGTCCGGCTTCGGTCGCGGCGAACTCACGGGCCAGTTCCTGATTAAAAACCTCGCCGCGCGGCGTCATTAATAAAACTTTGGCGTCCGGATCGGATTTTTTTGCAGCTTCGACAGCCGCGAACAGTGGCTCCGGCCGCAGCACCATGCCGTCACCGCCACCATATGGCGTGTCATCAACTTGTTTGCGGGGGCCGATGCCGTAGTCGCGCAAATTTATCACACGGTACTCTACCAGTTTATTTTCCTGGGCTTTCCAGAGCATGCTGGAATTCAGCACACCCTCGAACATCCCCGGAAAGAGTGTAATAATCTGTACTCTCATATTTAAAGTATACTCGGCATCTCGGGCTTCGCGTTGAGATGAAACGCAAGGCGCCAGCGAGAAACACAGCGAGCTGTATTGAAATACAGTGAGTGAGTATCGCAGCTGGCAACGCCGCGGTTCGCTCAAAGTCTGGCGGTGTTCCGGCTCCGCCGGAAGCAGGCCAGCCGGCGCGAAGGCCTAGATGTCGAGGTCGTCGAGGTCGGCCAGTTCTTTGCGAGTTTTGTCGATGACACTTGAATGATCGGTTTCGGCCGGTTCTTCAGTATCGACTTCGGCCGTTTCTGATTCCGATTCGTCCATGCGCTCGGCGGCGTCTTCATTTTCCGAAGCGGTCCGCTCATCACGGTGCTCGGCTTCCATCTCGTCGCTAACTGTTTGGTCGTCACTGGCCGTGGAAGCTGTGTCGTCTTGGGCGGCCGCGCCATCATCCGTCTTCTGCCCACTGTCATCCGTCCTCCGGCTCGGCGGCGGCCCAGTGTCAACGATCTTCAGGTTGTAACGGGCGTCATTTTTTGTACCCAAAGCTCGCAGTAAAGTGCGCAGGCTCTGGGCCGTTGCGCCGCGTTTACCAATCACTCGTCCGAGGTCCTCCGGGTCAACCGAAAGCTCTAATAAAACGCCCTTTTCATCAATCGTGCGCTCAACTTTGACGTCATCAGGCTTACCGACGATGGATTTAACGATGTATTCAATGAATTGCTGGTCAATACTTGCAGCCACAGTAGTTCTCCCTAAATTGTTAATTAATTGTAATTATAGCAAAAGGTTTTTGGGACTATTCAGCTTTATCTGCAGCCGGCTCAGCCTCTTCGGCTGGCGGGTCAGACTGGCTGGATTTTTCGGTCTTTGGTTCTTCGGTAGGTTTTTCTTCTGGCGATGGTTCGGCGGCTGTTTCTTCTGCTGGCGCCTCAGCTGATGGTTCGGCCGACGGTTCGGTAGCTGGCTCGGCAGCGGCTGCCTCTTCTGCAACTGGAGCTTCGGCTTTGGTCGGAGCTTCGGCGCCGGCCGGGCGGTTGCGGCGTAATTTTTCCGGGTTGCGGATGTCGCGCTTTCTGGGCGACGCTTCGGCCACCCAACTTGGCAGTTTTACACCCTCTGCTTTGAGCAGCTTAGCAGCTCGCGGCGAGGGCTGGGCGCCTTTGCTGAGATAATCGGCCGCTTTGTCCTTATCGATGGCAATAGCTTTAGTGTGCGGGTCGTAGCTGCCCAAATGGGCAACAACCCGTCCACTGGTCGGGCTAAAGCGGCTGTCTTGGGCAATCAGCCGGAATTGGGCGTGGCCGGAACGGCCAGTCCGTTGCAAACGAATCGCTAACATCGCCCAGCTATTTTACAGAGAAGAAGGCCTTTTATCAAGGTGTTAATCAGCTTTCGAGAAAAGCTCTAGCGCGGCGGCGGCGGCGGCCACTTGGGCAGCTTGTTTACTTGGGCCGGTGCCTTCGCCTTTTAGCTCATCATTAATGAATACGCCGACTACGAAGGTTTTGTCATGGTCCGGACCATCTTCACTCAAAACTTTATATACCGGCGTGAAGCCATCGCGGTTCTGGACCAGCTCCTGCAACTGCGATTTGGGGTCCAGCCAACTGCCGCTGCCCAGAATTTCTTTTAGGGTCGGCAGCAAAGTCTTCTGGATGTAATCCTGGGCGGCTTCATAGCCTTTGTCTAAATATAATGCGCCAATCACAGCCTCGTAGGCGTTGGCCAGAATCTGCTGGCGGGCCCGCTCACTACCGCGCTTTTCGCCGCGGCTCAAGCGGATCAGCGGCTCAAAGCCTTCGCGTTGGGCGGCGGCGCTGATGCTTTCGGTGCGTACCAGAGCGCTGCGCCAGTTGGTCAGGACACCTTCCGGTTCACTGTGGTTCTTATACAGGTATTCGGTGACCACCAGCTCCAATACAGCGTCACCCAGAAACTCTAGGCGCTCGTTATGTTCGGCGACCGTCGAACGGTGTTCGTTCAAGTAGGAGCGATGGGTAAATGCCGTCACTAGCAGCTGCAAGTCTTGGAAGCCGCCAAATTTATCTTCACCAAAAGCTTGGTAGAGTGTGATGTCCATGCCTAAAATTATGCTTTCCCGCCGTGGCCTTGTCTAATTTTTTTCATGCCCAGCAAAATAAGTTTACCGATGTCATCATACTCGATTTTGTCTAAGGCGTCGTTAGCTGACAGCCAAGCCAGGCTGGCCATCCATTCTTCCGGCTTGACTTCCTCGCCGCTACCTTCGGCTTTAACCAGAAAAATCTCGGTGGTCATCAGCACCAGGCTATTGTTGCGGCGGTAGCGAAAGTTGATTTTACCCAGCCAATCTAAAACCTGCATGCGCTTAAGGCCGGTCTCTTCGCGGATTTCGCGTTCGGCCGCCTGGCGCGGAGTCTCATTATCTTCGATATGTCCTTTAGGGATGGTCCAGCGTTCCTTGGAATCTTGGATCAGCAAGATTTCAATTTCCTGGGGATTCTTCGGTGAACGACGATAGACGATGCCGCCGGCGGTCGGCTCGCGGACAACTTCATCAATCGCCGGACGGCGCCGGTGCACTAAGCTGCGGAAGCCCTTGATGGGGCGTGGTCGTTTCATCATAAAAAATTCCTACTTTTTTGACTTGGCTTTGGTGGTCTTTTTGGTTTTGGCTTTAGGGCTGGCAGCGGCTTCTTTGTCCCGCAAAACCGTACCCAGCACACCGTTGATGAACTTACTGGAGTTATCGCCGCCAAAAGCTTTGGCTAGTTCGACGGCTTCGTTGATGACGACTTTCGGCGGCACCGAGTTGTCATACAGCAGTTCGTAGACGCCAATCCGCAATACGATCCGATCCATGCGGGCGATCTGCTCGATCGGCCACTCCGGAGCTACCGGCGCAATGACTGCGTCAAGAGCTTGTTGGTTTTTATCAACACCATCGACTAGCTTTTTAATAAAAGCTGTGTCGTCAATCGTTTCCTGGTAGCGGCTAATGTTGCGCTTGAGGACCTCGGCCAACCGGAAACTCTTATCGCCGCATTCGCGCCGAAAATCCTGCTCGTACAGAGTCTGCAGAGCCACGATGCGACCGAGGTGTCGGTTAGCTGACATATGTATATGTTTTTAAAATTGGCCGGTTAGGCACCTGTAAGTATTATACCCGAACCGGCGGACAGCTGATAGCCGTCAGCTTTTAGCTTTCTTTAAGGTCACTTTGACCGGACTTTTAGCGTTCACCCGGGCGGCCAGTTTGCTGACCATATGGCTGCGGCGGTGACCGGTACGGCTGTGTGTGGTGCGTTTTTTTGGTTTACCCATTGGATCCCTACCTTGTTCTTAATCTGAGTGTTCTTAGTTGGCCTTTTGTAAGTTGCCGGCCCTGGTCTATTAGATTCTGGTATTCGTCATGGAGAATTTTGTCGCATTTTTCCGTATCAAGCTTCACGGTGCCTGAACTGCCCAAAACTGTGTCGCCAATATAACGGAAGGTTTCGGTGGCTGGACCGAGTACTGAATCATATTTGACTGTAACTTCTCTGGCTTCCTCCATCAGATCATCCTTTCTGCCGGTCAATTATAGCACCAGGCTGATCAGCCGGCCGGGCACGTAAATCGCCTTCTTGACGGTTAGGCCTTTGATCAACTCGGCGACCTTGGGGTCGTTTTTGGCTGTGGCGATGGCTTCGGCCTCGGCGATACCGGCCGGCACCTGAATCTCCGCCCGGACTTTGCCGTTAATTTGGACGGCCAAGATCACTGTCTCTTCTTGGGCCAATTTGTCGTCCCATTTTGGCCAATGACCAACATTGACCGATGGTTCATTACCCAACTGCTGCCACAATTCCTCGGCAATATGCGGCGCGAAGGGTGCCACCATTTGAACCAAGCTTTCGATGGCGAACTTCCAATCGGGCGATTGTTCAAGGACTGATTTTTCTTTTTGCTTATAGAAATCGTTGAGCAGGGCCATCATGGCGGCGACGGCCGTGTTATATTTCTGTTTTTCTAAATCGGCCGTGACTTTTTTGATTGTCCGGTGGGTCGGACCCAGAAGTTCTTTGGCTGAAGTTTTCCCTGGTTTAGCTCCAGTGTAATCATTAACAAAAGTCCATAAACGGTTCAGGAAGCGATACGTCCCCGGCACGCCCTGGGGGTTCCAGCGCACCCATTCCTCTAACGGCGCGGCGAACATCAAATATAACCGAAGGGCGTCGGCACCATAGCCGCTATCGATAATTTCCAGCGGATCGGGACCGTTGCCTTTGGTTTTGCTAAAGTTCTGGCCGTCTTGAGTGGTAATCTTGCCGTTAAACAAGAACTTCTTAAATGGTTCAGGGTTATCGATCAGACCCTGCTTGTGGAAGAAGCGCGTCACAAAGCGGGCGTAGATCATGTGGGCGGTGGCGTGGTCGGCGCCATTATAGAAATCAACCGGCATCCACTTATTAATTACTGTGGGGTCGAAGATTTGCTTGGAATTGGCCGGGTCAAGATAACGCAAGAAATACCAGCTGCTGCAGATGTAGGTATCGAGCGTATCGGTTTCGCGTTCGCCGGGCTGGCCGCATTCCGGGCAAGGCGCGGTTAACCAATCCTTGGCCCGGGCTAAGGCGCTACGGCCGTCCCCCGAGGGGGCGAAGTCTGTCAGTTCCGGCAGTTCGACCGGCAAGTCTTTGTCGGGAACAAGTACTGGACCATGTTCCTGGCAGTGGATAATCGGGATCGGTGCGCCCCAATAGCGCTGGCGGCTGACGCTCCAATCACGCATCCTATAAACCGTTTTGAACTTGGCGAGTTTACGCTTGGCTAGATCGGCGACGATTTTTTCGCGGGCTTCAGAGGTACTTAGCCCATCGTATTTTCCGGAGTTCGTCAGTATGCCTTCGCCGTCGTAATGTTGGCCCAAAACCAAGGTATCGAAAAAGTATTTGTGGATGCCGTCGCCTAATTGGGCCGAAACTTCAGCCGTCGGCACCCAAGTAACCCTGAATTTGGCTTTTTCGCCTTCATCCAATTGCTGATCCACTTGTTTATGGCTGACCAGCTCAAAATAAAAGCCATGAGCGTCGATAGAATAATTCTTATCCTTAACATTGGAATAAAAGTAGCCGAAGCCTTTGACTGGCGCTTTGGCGACCAGCCTAACGTCGGTGTAACCGGTCTCTTCAGCGATTTCGCGCTTGGCACACTCGGCTAAATCTTCACCTTCGTCGGCGCCGCCGCCTATCAACAGCTTGCCGCCCCAGCGGTCCATCCTGGGGCCCCAGTCCAGGACAATAACTTTGTCAGCCTTTGGATCCCGGACAACAACATTGACGCCCACTTTATGGGTTTCGTCACCCTGGGGCTCGCCGAAAGTGGGTTCAATTACATGAGTTATTGGTAGTTCGAACAGTTTGGCGAATTCGTAATCGCGTTCATCGTGGGCCGGCACGGCCATGATAGCTCCAGTGCCATAGCCCATTAATACGTAATCGGCGATCCAGACCGGCAGCTTTTGGCCGCTAGCCGGATTGACTATATGAGAGCCGGTGAAAACGCCGGTTTTCTGTTTACCACCCTCCTGCCTTTCCAATTCCGTTTTGCGCACGGCCAGGTCGACATATTCTTTAACAGCCAGCTCGTGGCCTTTGGCTGTCAGTTTGCCGACCAGCGGGTGTTCGGGCGCCAGCACCAAGTAGGTCGCGCCAAAAACGGTGTCCGGCCGGGTGGTAAAGACCGTGATTTTATCGTCAGCCCCATCAACTTGAAAATCAATCTCGGCGCCCTGGCTTTTCCCGATCCAGTTTTTCTGGGCCAGTTTGACCGACTCCGTCCAATCCAAATCATCAATGGCCTCCAGCAGCTCGTCAGCATAATCGGTAATCTTGAAAAACCATTGTTTGACTTCTTTTTTCACTACGATCGGGTCGTCCGGGCCATCGTGCCGCCAGCACTTACCTTCAGCCGTGACTTGTTCGTCGGCCAGCACGGAATTATCAATCGAACACCACCATTGCAGCCGGCTGTCCTGGTAAGCCAGTCCGGCGCGGAACATCTCCGAGAAAATCCATTGCGTCCATTTGTAATATTCCGGGTCGTGGCTGGAAATTTCTTTCGACCAATCATTACTCCAGCCCATGGCTTTGTATTGTTTGTGATAAAACGGGATGACTTTAGCTAGCGAGGCCTGCGGCGACACGCCGGTTTTAATGGCATAATTTTCCGCCGGCAAGCCAAAGGCGTCCCAGCCAACTGGATGGTAGCTTTCGTAGCCCTGTTGGCGTTTAAAACGGGCCAGCACATCGCTAATGGTGTAGTTCATGGCGTGGCCGATGTGGATACCGGAGCCGCTGGGATAATTCAACATGCTCATGGCGTAAAACTTCGGCTTGGCACTACCGAGATCAGCTTTATATGTCTGATGTTCGGCCCAGTATTTCTGCCACTTGGACTCAACTTCTTTTGGATCGTATCTCTTCATAAAACTACTTGCTTCAATTCTAACAGAGAGAAGGCTAGCTCAGCGTGGTAAACGAAAGAAGAATGGCCGTCTAATTAAGAATATTAGATCCCACGGTTTACCCTTGGTTTTTATTAAATGAGTATGTTGGTGGGCTACCGATTTAATTTTGGACTCTGGCGAACGGGCATAAATGCTGTAGCCTCGCTTTTCATATCTGCTAATTAACTTGTGTAACTCCGCGGCTTCCTGGCTGCTTAGATCGGCTAGACCGGTGACATGTTTTTTTGGCGTGATCATCAAGTGATCGACAACCTTCTGACCATCCCAGACTGAATAAGGAAAAATGTTTCGTATTAAGCGGAAGGAGCGCGTATCTAGAATGTGCTGGCGGTGGCCTTTTTTGATTTGGCAAAATAAACAGATTTCAGGATTTTGTTTTTTTCTATAGGCACGGTAAATCATCTCTTCTTTGCGTGAACGAGTGGCTGACATCAGCGTATCTCCCCGATAGCAGTGGCGCCTAAGCGTTGGGCGACGGCCGTGGTCGTGAAAGAACCACCGAGTAATTCATCGCGGTAGAAATCACGGCCGCTCAAGACCCGCACATCAACATCCTGGAAAGTCTGTGAACACTCGCCTTCAACTGCATCAATGATGTCCTGGGATTCATGGAAGACCGACCAAACATCCGGTCGCACATAGTCAGCGATTTCCAATATACCGGCGTGGGGCGTGCCTTGCAGCTGTGGCTCCTGATTGTCATGGATGGTAACGGCATCCACTATTTGGTGTCCTTTGCCTGGCAGAACCTCCACGTTAGCTGCTAAGGCGTCGCGAGCCCTTGTCTGCCAGTCGTAAACCGGCCGGTTGCAATTGCCTTTTTCAGGATTATGGCCTTTCCGGGCAGCCACCGCTTGGTTGCCATCGACACTGATTACCAGTTTTAGATATCCCCCGAGCAACAATTTAGCTGTATAACGTTTTTGCTCTGCGTCTGACAATTGCTCCCACTGTCTTTCATGTGTTTGCAGGGTCCTTGTTTCTGGATGGTTGCTAAAGTGGTGACTGGCTGCCGCTATTTTGGTGTGTAGCAAGTAGGTGCGATGGTTATGGTGAAATAGATCAAATACACCCGAGCTGAAGACGATGGTCGGCTGTATGAACATTTGGCGCCAAGCGTCTAAAGTATGCCGCAATTGCTGGCTGGCCTCTGGGTCAGTCAAAGGGTTATACAGTCGGGGCTGATAATAATCCTCAAAGTAGCCCTTTATAGTTTCGGTTGGCGTAGTGTCATGGTCCACCTTTTTTGTTCCAACCATAGCAGCTTGTGTCTCTGCCACCTGTACCCTCCAAGTATTCTGTCGGAATTATAATGCTTGCTACGGCAAAATGGTGTTGTGCTTTAGTCAAAAAGCACTATATGTAAGCTAACCGCCGCTCACAACCATATTAATGAACTTGTCTACCAGCTTGGGCATCGACAGGCCGGCTACCGCCGCTGATTTGGGGTATAGGCTTTGGTCGGTCAGGCCGGGAATGGTGTTTATCTCTAAAACATATAAACCGCCGCGTTTATCGACCATGATGTCGGTACGCGATAGGTGCCGGCAGCCCATCAGCCGGTGGACTTGCTCAGCTAGCTTCTGGCCCTCGGCCTGAATTTTCTGGTTGATGGACTTGGGTGGGCAAATTTCGGCCGTCGCGCCGTTGTACTTGTTTTCGTAATCAAACTCCAGGCCTTCCGGCGGTACGATCTCGATAGCCGTCAAAGCCGTATTATCCAAGACTGGTATAGTCATTTCCGGACCGTCGATTAACTGTTCCAGGACAGCTTCGGTCTCCAGTTGAAAAATTTTCTCGACTTGGCTGGCCTTCGCCGGTACTTGCCGGACGATCAAGGTGCCGATGCTTGATCCGCCGTGGCGGACTTTCAGCACGTGTGGCTTTTTAGCCAGCGGATGGCCGTCATAACTGGCGCTGGTCACTAAAGCGGCCTCCGGCATGGGGATTTTGCTTGCCGAAAGAATCTCTCGCGTGCGCCATTTATCGAAACAGTCTTTTGAAGATTGGCTGTCTGAACCCAGGTATGCCAAGCCACGTTCCTCGAGTTCTTTTTGAATAACGCCGTCTTCGCCGCCGGCGCCGTGCAGAATCGGCAGGACTATGGTGTCTTTTGATAACTTATCAAGAATTTCGTAGCCATCAGCCGGGTCAGCCTCGTCGACCTCGTAACCAGCTTGACGGGCGGCGGCCGCTACAGCTTTAGCTGAGCGCAGAGATACTTGCCGCTCCGGCGAGTCACCGCCGCCTAAGATTAATATTTTCACCGCTTGAAATTCTGCTGCTTGATTTTTAACCATTCCGGAGTTTGGCGGACCAACTTAGCGGCATCGGCCTGGTCGGCCAGCAGCGGTTTAATGGCTTCTTCGGCATAAACTTTATTTTGCGAACCTTTGATCAACACCGCCACCCCGTCACGAATAACCGAGGCCAGGTACTCGCCGACGGCGTAAGGGTCTTCGAAAGTCTGAACCTTGCAGCCTTTGGCTTCAGCTGCCGGCGCCAGGTATTTGTTAGCGTCCGGACCGAGCGTCAATACCAGATCAAGCTTGGCGGGATCGCAATAGGCGCCCACTTCCTTATGGGCGGCTTCAGAATATTCGCCGAGTTCATTCATGTTGCCCAGTACGGCGATTTTTTGCGGCGCCGTTAGATTATAGAGCGCATCGAGAGCGCCCTTCATGGCTTGCGGGCTGGCGTTATAGCTATCGTCAATAATCGTTGAACGTTTAATGCCTTTTAGAATTTGCATCCGGCCGCTCATCGGTTTGACTTCATTCAAGCCGGTTTGAATTTGGTCGCGGCTCAGTCCGAGGTCTTGGGCCACCGCCACGGCTGCTGAGACAGTGTATCGCTGTGGGTCGGATATTAACTGGGTCTTGTAGGCGGCGGCTTCCTTTAAACTATACGGCTGGGCAGGTATGGCGAGGCCTTGCAGATATTTTTTATCAACCAGGTCATAATTGTAGAAGAGCTTTTCCGATAATTCAGCCACCACCATTTCTTCTTCGGCGACAGTGTCCATATCTCCAAAGAATTCCATGTGCTCCGGCGCGATAGCCGTCAAGACCCCTATGCTGGCCTTAACGTATTTTTTAAAAGGGGCCATCTGGCCGGGACCGTCAGGGCCTAATTCGATAACCACCAGGTCGTAGGGGTATGCCCGGTGAATTACCAGTTCGTTCTTTATTAATATGCTTAGCCAACTGAACGGGTTATACAAAAAGGGCAGCCGGTCGTTCTCTTCAAAATGGTGGCCGAAATAAACCAACGGCACGCTAACCAAATCATTATAATTACCCTCCTGGTATTGGACGCGGTATTTTTGGCTAAGAGTTTGGGCGATGGCTAACTTTGTGCTGGTTTTGCCGATGCTGCCAGCCACGGCGATAACCTGAAACTTATGCTTGGCTTGTAGGCGGCGGACTTGCCAACCAAGTATTGAAGCGATTAATTTGCGGGCGGTTTTTTGCACTACTTAAGTATAGGTTTAGCTGGTGTGGAAAGCGAGATATAGACATGAGCAGCCGACGACCAAAAATACTGCCATACCGATATGATTCGCCAGCGCTGTATCCGGCCAGGGACTAAAGTGGGCGAAAGTGGTGTACCAGTTTTTAACACCTCTGTCCTGCAAGTAGTCACGGATCAGATGCTGCAGACAGAATATTCCAAAAACGATCAGAACGATTTTCGACATATTTATTTTTTAGCTTGTACCAACATCTTAACATATCTGGCGTCCTCTCAAGCCAAGCTGCTATTATTATTTAGGCAGCTAAGGGGCATTGGCGCAGTTGGCTAGCGCGCTTCCATGGCATGGAAGAGGTCAAGGGTTCGAATCCCTTATGCTCCACCATTATTATGGGATTCATGAGATTTCTGAGGGATTTGCTAAATAACGCCGTGGCTGCGGGTATTGTCGGCTTAGTCGCCATCGCCCTGATTATTCTGGCTTTAATGGTTTTACTTAAACAATGAGCAACCGGCAGAAAATTACTCTAACCCGAGCTATACCGCTCATTTTATTGATCGGCGGTTTGATCGGCACCCTGGCCTCAGCCATTTTATTCCAGGAACACCTAAACGCCCTGAAGGATCCGAACTATGTGCCGGCTTGTAACTTGAACCCGATTTTCAGCTGCTCAACGGTTTCGGGCAGCGACCAAGCTACGGCTTTTGGGATCTATAACGGCTTTTTGGGCCTGCCGGGCTTCGCCATCGTCTCATTCACTGGCCTGGCGCTATTAGCTGGCGCCAACTTCAAGCGTTGGCTGTGGCGGCTAGTGAATTTAGGCCTGCTATTCGCTGTGGGCTTCGTCACATGGCTGCAGTTTGAAACGCTCGAACGTATCGGCGCTTTGTGCATTTTCTGTATGGTAATCTGGGCCGTTACTATCCCGATGTTTTGGTACCTGACGCTTTATAACCTCGAAGCCGGCAATATAACGCCACCAGCTAATCTGAAACGGTTAGCGGCTTTCGCTAGACGCCATCACGCCGACGTCTTAATCGTTTGGTACTTAATAATTATCTTGGTAATTTTGCACCGCTTTTGGTATTACTGGAAAACGCTTTTTTAGCGCTTTGCCCCGATCGGGGCACAAGCTTAATCTATATAATGAAGATTCGGGGGCGTTAGCTTAGCTGGTAAAGCGCCTGTGTCGCACACAGGAGACCATCGGTTCGAATCCGATACGCTCCACCAAAAAAAGCCGACTTGTTCGGCCTTTTTTTATGGGCTTCGCGCAGCCCACCCTGGGCCCGGGCGAATTTTGTTTTATGATTTTTATCTCGATTTCGCATCTGAGTCTGCGAGCAAACCCAGATAGGCCCGGTGCGCGAAGCCACCTCTATTACACGCTTATGCTTTCTTACTGTCAAGGGTGGCGAAATACTTTTTCATCTGGGGATAAACAGTGGTAGTACGCAGTGAATATTTTTCGGTTTCGGCTTCTGTCATCTCGGCGTTAGTTTTACTCTGGCCGGCCGGAATAAAAACGCCGTTCCAGCCAAAACCGTCATCACCCCGCGGGTGTTGCGGCATGGAACCGTCTAGCTGCCCACTGAACAGCTTAAGATTGACACCGTCGAAAAAGCCATAACAAACTGCCGTCGTGGCCCGGCGGTCTTTATCGGCGTCAGCCAAACGGCACAAGCCTTCGTAGCCGACAGCTTCGATGAACCATTTTATAAAAGGTCCGGGTAGACGGCCTAGAGCTTGGATGGTAAAAGAGATATCTTCAACCAGTACCGGCCTTCGGGCCAACTCGAAGGCTTGGCGGACCTTATGTTCGACGATTTCTTCAAGTTCGAGCGACTGGATCTCATCGAGGTCGAGCTTTAAGTGCTCGACGGGGTGGTCGAGATACTTAGCCAGGAATTCAGCTTTTTTGGGATTGCCGGTGATAAAGGTTATCTTGTTCATTTACTTAACATGTTAAGTAATTTCTGCTCATTAATCAGGTTGGTGCCTAGTTTGCGGGCTTTGGCCAGCTTTGATTCGCCAACATTCGCGCCCACTACTAAGTAATCGGTTTCCTGGCCTACCGAACTTTGAAATGTTCCGCCTAGCGCCCGGATTTTCTCGGCCGCTTCTTCCCTGCTCATAGAGTCCAGGCCGCCGGTTATGACAAACCTCTTGCCTGTCAGCGGTCCAGTGACTTTCTCTAATTTCTCAGGTTTCACACCGTTTTTCTTAAACTTGGCCAGCAACTCCTGGTTCTGCGGTTGTTCGAACCATTCGACAATCGCTTCGGCCACCACTTCCCCCACCCCATCGATGGCGTTTAGCTCCTCAATAGTCGCCTTTTGCAAATTACCGAGCGTCTGGAAATGCTGGGCTAAATCGATGGCTGTTTGTTCGCCGATGTGGCGGATACCCAATCCATAGATAAAGCGCGGCAGTGGTGGATTTTTCTTGGCTTGAATGGCTTTCACTAACTTCCCGGCGGAGATGTCGGCGAAGCGTTCTAATTTGAGCAGGTCTTCTTTAGTTACTTTATAAATATCGGCCGCATCTTGGATTAGGCCGGCTTGAAGCAAGGCAATGACATTTTTCTCGCCCATGCCTTCGATATCCAAGGCGCCCTTGGCGGTATAGTGGGCGATCTGTTTCCAGCTTCTTGAGGGGCAGGCGTTATTTGGGCAGCGCCAGACAGCTTCCGTCTCTTTGGCTTTGACCAATTTAGTATTGCAGTCCGGGCAGCGACTGGGCATTTTAAACTTTTTTTCGCTGCCGTCGCGCAGTTCGACTAATGGCCGGACGACTTCCGGGATCACATCGCCAGCTTTTTGGATGATGACCGTGTCGCCGACCCGAATGTCTTTCCGCCAGACTTCGCCCTCATTATGCAAGGTAGCCATTTGGACGGTGCTGCCGGCCACCACCACCGGCTCGAGCATAGCCACCGGGGTAGCGGCGCCGGTCCGGCCGATGCTGACAAAAATATCTTTAACTTTGGTGGTCGACTGTTCGGCCGGGTATTTGAAAGCAATCGATCCGCGCGGCGCTTTGCCGACAATGCCCAGCCGTTGATGAAGCCGGCGGTCATTAACCTTTACGACCAAGCCATCAGTGTTGAATGGCAAGCTCTGGCGTTTTTTCTCCCATTTCTGGTAAAACTTCATGATGCCGGCGGACGATTGGGTAGTTTCGGCGAAGCCATTGGCAATCACACCCAGCTCCCGCAAGCTTTTGTAGGCGAATTCGTTCGTAGGAACTTCGGCGGCGTTGTTTCGAATTAAATCGTAGGCATGGAAGTGCAACGGACGGGCAGCCACCAACTTGGGGTCGAGTTGCCTGACGGTGCCGGCGGCTGTGTTTCGGGGGTTGGCAAATTTTGGCAAGCCGGCTTTTTTCTGGGCGGCGTTGAGTTTATCAAAATCTTTTTTGTACATAACGATTTCGCCGCGGATTTCCGTACGGCCTTTGGTGAATAGGCTATTTCCTCGTAAGCGTAGAGGGACTGAATCTATCGTCCTGACGTTGGCGGTGATATCTTCGCCGACAAAACCATCACCTCGGGTAATGCCTTGGGCTAGGTTGCCGTCTTCGTAAACGAGGGCGCAGGCAAAGCCGTCCATTTTGATATCCATGAAATATTCCAGCTTGGTGCCAGGCGGCAGGAGTTTGGTTATACGCTCGACCCAGGCCTGCATTTCGGTTTCATCGAATACGTCGTTGAGGCTGAGCATGCGCGAGCTGTGGGTAATTTTTTTAAATCCTGGCAACGGTTCGCCGGCCACCCGCTGGGTTGGCGAATCGGGAGTTACTAATTCCGGGTGCTCGGCTTCCAGTTGGCTGAGTTCATGCTTGAGCGAGTCGGCGGCGGCTTCGGACATCGTCGACTTGTTTAGCACGTGATAGTTATAACGATAATCGTTGATCAAATCACGCAGTTTGGCCGCGCGCTCAGCCACTTTTTCAGTCTTAACCATACCTAATATTATAGAGGGATTTGACGCTGGTTGACAGTGAGCATAAACATGATAATATGTAATTAGTAGTAGGTTCAGCGGGGGAGCTGATCCGCTCCCCGTCCATTGCGGTTGCTACTAAAGACAACTAATTAGGAGTCTTTAGAGCGGCCGTTTTTTTAGTCCTTTAAAGACTCCAAAGAAAGGAGTCCACGATGGACAAACAACAAATAGAATCTGGCGACCACCCGGTGGTGGTCCAAAAGTGGGAAGAATCGGAACGCGGTTGGGGAACCAGGCCGGACGGTTTTTCGCTGCATTTTAGCTTAGGCTGTCTCGAACGCTATATCAAAAAATATTGGGACGGTATGCCGGATGAAGCACCGGACGAGTATTCGCGGCCTAGCGGTACGCCCTACGAAGCTGAGGTCAGCGACCAAGTCTTTCTCGATGTCTACAATTCGGGTTTAGGGCTGCGCTTTTACAGCAATTACGCCTATCCGGGTGATGGCGGCCCTGACGGCTGGAAGCCTATTGAACTTTAGAGCTTCATTTCGCGCAGGGCTTTGATCCGGGTTTCAACCGGCGGGTGGGTGCTGAAGAGGGCGGCAAAAGATTTGCCGCTTAGCGGATTGGCGAAGAACATGTGGGCGGTAGCAGTGTTGGGCTTCTTCAGGCCGCTACCGTACTTTTCAATCTTTTCCAGGGCTGAAGCCAAGCCTTCAGGGTAACGAGTGGTGAGCGCACCGGTGGCGTCGGCCAGGTATTCGCGGCGGCGGCTGACAGCCAGTTGAATTAAAGTGGCGGCGATCGGTGCCAGAATGACAGCCACGATCGCTAAAGCATACAGGGCGGTGTTGCGGTTATCGCTATCCCCACTTCCCCACCAGGTGATGTGCCAGAAGAAATCAGCGATCATCGAAATGATACCGGCCAAGATAAAGGCGATGGTGTTAACGCGCATATCATAATTCTGCACGTGGCCGAGTTCGTGGGCCATGACGCCTTGGAGTTCATTGTCGTTCATGATCTTAAGTAAACCGGTGGTAGCACAGACCGCCGCCTTATCGGGTGTCCGGCCAGTGGCAAAAGCGTTGGGCGCCGGATCATCCATGATGTAGACCTTGGGCATCGGCAGGCCATCGGTTATGGCCAAGTTTTCGACTGTCCGCCATAAGCGCGGATCATCCTTTTTGGTAATTTCTTTGGCTTTGTTTACCGCCAAGGCCAATTTAGCACCGGCGAAATAGCCAAATAGGCCATAGACGATGGAGCCGAGTCCAATGAAAAAAAGCAAACCGCGGTTGCCGGTGGCAGCGCTGATAACCCAAGCCAAACCCCACAACAGCAGAACAAAGCCGACTAATAGAAAAACAGTCCGGCGCTTATTGCTGGCGATTTGGTCGTACATTTACTTGGTGTCAGGCTTGTCGGAGAAATCTACGTCGACCGGCTTGTCGATAGTGGCCTTGTCCGATTGGTCGACATCGAAAAATTCCCGCTGTTTGAAGTGAAACAAAGCCGCGAAGATATTATTCGGGAAGGTTTGGATGCGCGTGTTTAAATCGCGGGCGGCGCCGTTGTAGAAGCGGCGGGCGGCCTGGATTTTGTCTTCGGTGTCAGTAATTTGTTCCTGCAGCTGCTGGAAGTTTTCGCTGGCGCGCAGTTGCGGGTAGGCTTCGGCGACAGCGAACAGGCTCTTTAAAGCAGCCTGGAACTGATTGTCGGCTTGGGCGGCTTCCGCCGGTCCTTTAGCAGTTAGCGCCTGGGCCCGGGCTTCAGTGACTTTTTCGAAAACATCCTTCTCGTGCTTGGCGTAACCTTTGACGGTATTTACCAGGTTCGGGATTAGGTCGTAGCGTCGTTTAAGCTGAACGGTGATATCACTCCAGGCTTCATCAACCCGGACTTTTGCCCGGATCAAGCTGTTATAGATATAAACTATCAGCAGTAGAACAACGGCGATAATAATTATGGCGACCAACATGTCACACCCCTTTACTTACGATGCCATTATAGCATCACGCTGCTGTTGGTATGATGGGAATAAGCTTTATGACAAAACTTAAGTGGCTGATGGCGGTTATTATTCTGGCCGGGTTGGTCAACTACTGGCGGCCATTGCCGGCATTAAAAGCCCAGTACGATTTAGCTGCTCCGCCGGCAACGTCTAAAGCGGTGATTGACTGGCCGCCGGATGGACAATTTGCGCTCGGCGGCGTCGGTTATGGTTTGTTGGCACTATCGTCAAAGCAAAAAGTCCAGCCGATCGCCAGCACCGCCAAGTTGATGACCGCTTTGGCGGTATTGCAGCAGAAACCAATCAGTAGTAAACCGATGCCGTTTATAAGGATACGTCCGGTCGATGTGGAGCTCTACCGGAAGTATTTAATTAATGGCGGTTCCGTGGTGCCGGTGGTGGCCAGCCAGAAAATAACCGAGTACCAAGCTTTGCAAGCCATGCTAATACCTTCCGGTAACAACATCGCAGACAGTTTAGCCCGGTGGGCCTTCGGTTCTGATGATAAGTATTTGCTGTATGCCAACCAGTTGGCGAAGCAACTCGGTATGACACAAACTCACTTCGCTGACGCCAGCGGCTTTTCGGCCAAAACCGTCAGCACAGCTCACGATCTAGCCTTGTTGGCCGGAGCCGCCTTGTCTAATCCGACTGTCGCCAAAATAGCCAGCCAAAAAAGCTTCATCTTGGCCGGCCAGACTTACACTAGCACCAATAGTCTTCTGGGTCAGGATGGTATCAATGGCCTTAAAACCGGCCACACTGACCAGGCAGGTGGTTGTTATATCTTTTCGGCCCACCGGCAGATCGAGGGCAAGCCAGTCACGCTTTATGGCGCGGTGGTTGGTGCTAGTAACTTGGCGAGAGCAATGGGTGAAGCCATTAGTGTCATCAAAACTTCTAACGCTGGCTTCACGAAAGTCACGGTTGTTAAGCCGGACCAGGTGGTCGCACACTACGATATCCCATGGGGTGGCCGAGCCGATGTTTCGGCAGCCAAGCCGCTGGAATCACTAAACTGGCGCGGGCAACCAACGCATAACGATTTTGAACTACCCAACCTGAAGGTACCTGCGGAGACCGGAGCAAAGGTTGGAAAATTAACGGCTATTGCAGGCAATCATTCCGAAACGGTAGAGCTTCAGCTCAAAAACAATGTCCCAGAACCGTCATTTCTCTGGCGGTTGTTCCGGTTTTGAGCGTGGCCTAGCGCCGCGCATTCTTGAGCTTGCATCCAAAATATCGTCCATCGGCCCGACAGGTCCTTGACAGAAACCATATGGCAAGGCTGTACCTTCTTCCATCTCAGCCGCTGGTGATAGACCAAAAGCTATATCAGCTTTCGATTGTCTAATGTGTTCCGTAAATGAGGTGGATTTACCACTTCGCAGTCGCTCGCTGGCATCGAGCGCTTTCTCTAGCGATGGCATCTCCCCGGTATACATGGTGAATGGGAGGGCCGAGTTGGTATCAGTAGCTGCCGCCGGCAGCCATAAACGGCGGCGGCGGCCAAAACCTAGCTCCGTATCTCGGCGCAAAACTTTTGACACGAAGGCCGCTACACGGTCCAGGTTTTTAGCGCCGCGTTCCACCCTATCGAAAAATAATTTAGATTCGCTCATTACTCCATCATACTTCGGTTTGGTGGGAAGGGAGGGACTCGAACCCTCAAGCCTTGCGGCAACGGATTTTAAGTCCGTCGCGTATACCAGTTCCGCCACCTTCCCTTTTTGTTGCCCAATCAATTTTTGGAAAGTCCGCACTGCAGGATTTCCAAAATTGGAGGCGCGGACGGGCTTCGCACCCGTGTAAAGGGTTTTGCAGACCCATGCCTAACTCCTCGGCCACCGCGCCATACATCTGTAATTCTATCAGAAATGCCGCCTTAAGCGGCTTGGTGGTATCTCATTCCAACCAAAAAGCCGAGCGCAAGGCTCGACTCTTTGGTTGGTGCGGGCGATGAGACTCTAACTCACGGCCTCTTCCTTGGCAAGGAAGCGCTCTAAACAACTGAGCTACGCCCGCATCTTAAAAATACCTAGCTTAAGGACGTGCGAAGGCTGGAAGTGCTTTGATAGTTTATCAAAGCACGGAAGCCGAAGTCACGGCCTTAGCTGGTGGCGCCTCTCGGACTCGAACCGAGGACACAAGGCTCTTCAAGCCTCTGCTCTACCAACTGAGCTAAAGCGCCTCGCTAACAGATACATTCTAACAGAAACAGGTATAATTATTGGCGAAGGGCGGATGGTGGAACTGGTAGACACGCAGCCTTGAGGTGGCTGTGCCGCAAGGCGTGGAGGTTCAAGTCCTCTTCCGCCCACCAAATTTTATGTCTGAAAAAACACCTGATTGGGTGGTGTCATCGCCGGAGTCGAGACTTGGACGCTTAACTGCATATTATGGTTGGACCGATCTCGTTCGCCAGCAAGTAATTAAAAAATCCCGCCAAGCCCATGTGGCTGCTGCCTGTCCGGGGGATGCCACCGAACGTTTTGCTGATCTGAATTCATTAGAGCGCTGGTTAAATAAAAAACAACCGGACGTTTACGCCTTAAGGAACGGCATCGATTTGGCAGGCATTATCTGGCACCGGCCTGAATATTACCCCGAAGCCTCGAATTATTCACCAGGACACACTTTCGCTATCAGACTTTACAAACCCTACGAGGGCAAGGGGCTGGCTTACCCGTTTATGGATGAGTGCTTAAGACATTATGTACAACTTTGTTCCCAGCGAGGGCAATTGGATAATTTTGGTATGTGGCTAAGTACCAAAGACGAACCAAGGATGGCGAACTTTTACAAACGCTATGGTTACCTCGAAACTTTCCGAAAAGACGGCAGACTGCACATGACCCTATCTGATGATAAAATTAGGCAAGTTCTATTGGGCGCTTAGCTCAGCTGGCTAGAGCATCTCGTTTACACCGAGAGGGTCGGGGGTTCGAGTCCCTCAGCGCCCACCATGCAAAGAGTCGGTCCTTGGGACCGGCTATTTGCTTGGCTGGAGGCTGAAGCAACAGAACTGCTTCTGCTGCGTGGGACGAGAACGGGCGGAGCGTTGTCTGAGTTTGAGCAAAGCGAAAGGCGAAGACCGCGAGCCGCAGCCCGTGAAAATTTTCCGTCAGGAAAATTATTTGTGGGTCAGAGTCCCTCAGCACCCACCACCAAACTTTTTACGATATGCCTTTTTAAGTGCATTTGTTTAGTTAAAGTAAAAATTATAGACTTTTACCAAGCACGTTGGAGACGAGGGTTGGGTGTCTGGCGTACGCATTTAGTAATGACCACATTTAATTTCCTGAAAACCTGTTGCCGCTGCCTAAAATCTGTTGGTGTAACTTTGGCATGCGCTTTGGCATTGACGGCTACAACCTTCAGCCCGGTGATAGCCAAAGCCGAGCCAGCAATTGACGTATTGGTTTACGGTGGTACACCCGCCGGGGTTATGGCAGCGGTGGCGGCCGCCAAACTGGGCAAACACGTGACAATCATTGAACCGGGTAACCAACTGGGCGGCATGATGTCCGGTGGACTAGGTAAAACCGATAAAAGCCGGGCTGATTTAATTGGCGGCTACGCCCTGCAGTTCTTCAAAGCCGCCGGTCAACATTACGGCCAAAAACTGGCTTGGGACTTCGAACCTCACGTAGCCTTACAAATTTTCAATGACATGGTGGCTGATAATGGTATTGATGTCGTTTACAATCATCCGATTGCTGAGAATGATGGGGTAATAAAAACCGGCAAACACCTCGACGCTATTAAAACCACTTCGGGAGCCACTTACGTAGCCCGGACCTTTATTGATGCTTCTTATGAGGGCGATTTGATGGCCGCGGCCGGCGTTGATTACACCGTCGGGCGCGAAGCCCGCAGCCAGTACAACGAAACACTGGCTGGTGTCCAGGAAACTACCACCAGCCACCAATTCAAGGTTGACGTGCCAGCCTATGACCAGAACCAACAGCTGATCGATAATATTTCGAGCTTGCCCAAAACCGCTGCCGGTTCGGCTGATAAACTCTTGCAGGCTTATAATTTCCGGCTATGTATGACCAAGGACCAGCCCGGCCAGTTACCGATAACCGAGCCGGCGCATTATGATCCGGACCGCTACATTTTACTGGCCAACACCCTAAATAAAATGTCGGCGGCCAACTTGCTTACCCAACCGTATGTCGCCAATATCATGCGGCCGGTAGCCATCCCCAACGGCAAATTCGATGTCAACAACCACGGGCCGGTATCCTTTAACGACATCGGCGCTAACAGCGATTATGTTGATGCCGGTTACGCCCAACGCCAGCAAATTTGGCAGGAACATAAAGACTACCAACAAGGTTTCGTGTATTTCTTGCTGACCGACCCGCGGGTGCCGGCGAAGGTCCAAGCCGATATTAGCCACTGGGGACTGTGCGGCGACGAGTTTACCCAAAGCGATGGCTGGCCGCAGCAGCTATATGTCCGTGAAGCCCGCCGGATGATCGGCCGTTATGTTATGACCCAGCAGGATGTGCAAAACTCAGCGCTGCGCTGGAAGAGCGATAGTATCGGCTTCGGTTCGCACGGCATAGACATCCACAATATCCAGCGGGTTGTCAACCAGGATGGCAACGCCGAAAACGAGGGCGGTATCCAGGCACCAGCCCGGGCTTATCAAATACCCTACCGTTCGATTACGCCACAAGCCTCACAAGTAACCAACCTACTCGATCCGGTAACTCTGTCGGCGAGCCATGTGGCCTACGGCTCGTTGCGCATGGAACCGGTTTACATGATTACTGGCCAAGCGGCCGGCACAGCCGCCAGCCTAGCGCTCAATCAAGGTCGGTCGGTACAGAACATTAGTGTTTCTCAGCTGCAAAAAAACCTTTTTAAAGCCGGCGCCATTCTCTGGTTGCCCTAATTTAGAGCGTTTGGCGGGTTTGGCGAATCATCCAATCCTGGACGTTATAGTAGCGATCGGCCGCGCCGTTATCGGCTGCCCGGTCGTAGTTATAAATCGTGCCCCGGGTTACATATAGAAGGTTGGGCTGGAACAGCGCTAAAGCCGGGGCGTCGCGCCGCCACTGCTGCTGGAAGGCTTTATATTTAACGATTCTCAAAGTTTTATTAGTCCGAGTACGGCCGGCTTCCAGAGCCTGGTCGGCGGCCGTCGATTTATATTCACTCAAGTTCAGGTGGCCCGAGGAGCTGACGCTGGCCTGTGAACTGTCCCAATAGGCGAAGACGTCCGGATCCGTGCCGACGTTGATACCGTAGAGCAAAATATCATAGTCGTGGTTGGCTATAACCGATCGCTGCAACTCGTTGCTGTCCGAGTAGCGCACGTCGACTTTCACCCCAATGGCTTCCCAGGATTTTTGTAAATAGCGGGCAGCTTGGGTGTAATCGCGGGTGTCTTGGGTACGCAAAGTAAATTGCAGCGCCCGGTGGCCCTTGTGCCGCTGTCCGTGTTTGTCGGTCCGCCAACCGGCGCTTTGCAAAAGTTGCTTAGCCCGTTTCAGGTTAAACGACGGTTGGCGGGTATGGCTATCATAGCCCACCTGCCCCGGCAATAATGGCGAGTCAACCAGATTTGTCGGATAATTCGACAGCTCGACTAACGGCCGCCGGTCAACGGCGCTAGTCAAGGCTTGGCGAACTTTCTCGTCATCCAGACCCGGTACGGAGTTATTATAAAACGCCATAACGATGCTGGTCAGCGGCGTCACTTTTACTTGGACATCGCTTTTATTACTAAGTTTGTCCGGCAAACTTTCGAGACCGCTCATGGCATTTATCTGTTTCTTGTTAAAGGCCGACAGCAAGTGCGGCTCGTCGGTAAAGGTCACGACACTGAAGCCGTCGAGTTGTGAAGGGCCAGCATAATACTTCTTATTAGCCGCCAAGCCAATTTTCTGGACCCGGTCGGGTGAACCGTTGGCGCTGACCTCAACGAACTGCCATTTGAACGGGCCGGTACCGACTGGATCAGTATTGAAAGCCGTACTCCGTAACTGGCTAGCCGGTATACCGCTCAGCAAGTGGCTCGGTACTATGCCATTGGTTAGGGCGTATGGGAAAGCCGCTAAAGCATCCGGTAAACTGAAGCGGACCTGGTAGGGGCCGCGCTTGGTGATAGTTATGCCCTCCCAGCTGCTATTGAGTGGCGATTGGGCTTCTGGTTTTTGAATTGTGCGGTAAGTGAAAACGACGTCATCAGCCGTAAAAGGCTGGCCGTCCTGCCAGACGATGTTCTTCTTTAGGGTCACGTCGTAGGTTTTATGATCATGTTCCAGGTTGTAGTATTGGGCTAAGTCGCCTACAAGGTGGTTACGGTTGTCATATTTAAACAGCCCGGAAAAGACCAACCGGCTGACGGCCGTATCAGCGACGCCGCTAGCGTAAATCGGGTTGGCGTTAGTGAAAGTGCCAACCAGACCCTCGCTGAAAATACCGCCGGCTGCTGGGCGTAAATCCTGATAGTAGGGCGACAAGGCCCGCAGCTGAAGGATCTGGCAGAAAATCAGTAGCATCACCAGGCAGGTCCACAGCAATATGAACCGCCGGACGGAAATCAGCCGTTCAAAACGCTTTATCAGCAGCTTTTCGATATGTTGATCGGCTTGCTGGCCAAATTCGACGGCCGATTGTTGCTGGCGCCGCAGCCGGCGGCGCATTTTCCTTTTGGCTGGTTCGTCGATCAGCGCCATTTTACCACCAGTTATTGCGCAACTATGCCAATGATTATGCTGGCGGCGAAGACCACCACCATGATGATAGTTATTTGATGGAGAGTTTTATCGGAACCACGGCGGGTAGTGTTGACTTCGCCGGCACCGCCTAGTCCGGCGCCGAGGCTGGCCCCGCGCGTCTGAATCAAAATCAACAGAGTCAAAATCAAGACTGAAGCGATGGAGATATAGTTCCAGATACTCATCGGTGTTCGATGTCCTCCACCACCCGGGTTACTAAGAAATTGACTAGAGCTAGGATCAAACCGGCAACTGTAGCCACCCAGATATTTTTAACGTCCAGGGGTCCATACAGCCAGGCGGCGATGACAATCGTCAAGCCATTTACGATAAATAGGAACAAGCCGAGCGTAACGATGATCGCCGGGATTGATAGAAAGACCAAAAAAGGCTTGAGGGCCATATTTACCAGAGCTAGGAAGAAACCGGCGCCAACGACTGTCGTCCAGCGGCCGCCGACACTTAAATTATTCTCGCCGAGCATAGCCGCGGCTATCCAGAGACCTAAACTGGAAACCGCCCAACGGAAGGCGAATTGCGTAAGCGGACCCTGTTGTTTCATATATTTATTGTATCAGTTTCATCACTTATGCTTCACCAAGTATTCAGCCAGTAGGCGGCTGGTTTTTGGACCGACAACGGCGGCTAATTCCGTAGCTTCGGCGGCCATGACACCTCGGGCGGAACCAAAGTGGCGGATCAGCTTCTTGCGGGTCACCGGCCCAACGCCTGGTACTTCATCGAGCAAACTGGCGGTTTGACGTTTACGCTTCAGCACGCTGTGGTAGCTGACGGCGAAGCGGTGTGATTCATCGCGAATCCGCTGGAGAAGTTTAACGATGTGCGAGTTTTCCGGCAGCCGGATTTCCTCGAAACCGTTTTCAGTCTTCATAATGACTTCTTCAAAACGTTTAGCTAAACCGATCATCGGGATAGATTGATGACCCAATTGGTCGCGGGCCGCTAGTGCCGCCGACAATTGGCCTTTGCCGCCGTCAATCAGCACCAGGTCAGGCAAACCCCACTTAGCGGTATTACGCTGGCTGAAGCGCCGGCTGACGGCTTCGGCCATATGGGCAAAATCGTCGTTGCCAGGCAGTCGCATTTTGAACTTTCGGTAGGCGGTTTTGTAAGGTAAACCACCGATAAACACCACCAGGCTGGCCGTGGTATCGCTGCCTTGCTGGTGGGAAATATCAAAACCCTCAACCCGCTTTGGCGGCTCGGCCAAGCCCAGTAACTGAGCTAATTCAACTAGGGCATGATCGCTGCTGGCCTGTTGGATTTCGCGGTCGCCGAACAACACCTGCCGGCTGAGGGCTTGCAGACACTGCAATTGGTTACGGTACTTAGCGGCCAGTTCAAAATCTTTGCGCTTAGACGCCTGCTTCATATCCTTTTCAATGTCGCGCATCAGTTTTTTGCGGTGGCCTTTAAGGTACTGGATTAGTTGGCGCAGATTTGCCCGGTAGGCATCAAGGCTGGTCTTGCCGTCTTCCAGCCCGGGGTCCAAGCCCAAGTGATAATGCAGGCTGGGCCGTTGTTGGTTAACCGGGCGGCTGATGGCATAAGGGAAAGCCCGCCGCAAATAACGCAAGGCTTTCTTAAGCGCAAAGCCGTTAATATATGGCCCGAAGTATTCGGCGCCGTCATCCAGTGGCCGTCGGACCAAGCCCACCGTCGGGTAGTCGCTTTTAATATCGATGCGCACGTATTGTGATGATTTGTCGTCGCGCAGCAGAATGTTGTAGCGTGGCAGGTAGCGCCGGACAAGTTCGGCTTCCAGGAATAAGGCGTCGACTTCGGTCTCGACTTCAGTCCATTCAATATCACTTATCTCAGCTACCAGTAAATCGGTTTTGGGGTCATGGGTCCGGCTTTTTTGGAAGTATTGCTTGACGCGGTTACAGAGGTTGGCGGCTTTGCCAATGTAGATAATCTCACCGTCGGCGGATTTATAAAAATAAACACCAGGGGTCTTCGGCAATTTAGCCAACTTGTTGGCTAGTTTCTCATTCATCGGCCCGCGATTATTCTTTAGCGTCAGCTTCGTTGGCCGATTCAGTGCCTTCGGCGGGCGCTTCGCCCTCTTCGCCTTCGGCGGCAGTTTCTGCGCCCTCTTCACCTTCGGCAGCCTCGGCAGCTTCAGCAGCCAGTTCCTCTTCGGAAATCATGGCTTTGGTTTCCATGACTGTAGCGATTGGGTGTTCGAGCTGTTCTTCGTCTTTAATCTTGACGCCGGAAGGCAGCTTTATATCAGCAACAGTGATTTTATCGCCAAGTTCAGCTAGGACGGTTGCGTCAACCACCAGTTCGTCAGGCAAATCTTTAGGCAAAGCCTCGATTTCCAGGCTATCCAACTGGTGGAAGATGGTAAAGCCGGCGCGTTCGGCGGGGATCTCGCCTTCCAGGTGAATCGGCACCTCGGCTTCGACGGCTTCATCCTGGCGGATGGCTTGGAAAACCACGTGCTCCAAACGCCGTTTAGCCGGGTGGAAGTGGGCGTCTTTAATAAGGGCCAGGAATTTTTGGTCGCCGACTTCCAGGTTCAGGGGGTGGTGTTTGCCAGCCTGGCGGTAGATTGACCCTAACTCCAGTTCTTTACCGGACACCAATACCGAAGCCTGGCCGTGGTTATGAATCACCGCCGGCACCAGGCCTTGGCGGCGTAAAGTCTGCAAGCCTTTGCCGGCAATCTCGCGTTTACCCAGTTTAACGGGCACATCTAAGTTAGCTTCAGACATCTCGCAATTTTCCCAAAATCTTTAGAGACATTATAACAGATTAAGCATACAATTAGCTGGATGGTATTCGACGTCAATGCCCTGGTCCAGAGCGGCGGTATTTTACTGATTGCCTTAATTATTTTTGCCGAAACCGGCTTATTATTCGGCCTGCTCTTCCCTGGCGACAGCCTGCTTTTAGCCGCCGGCTTGTTCGCCGCTAAAGGCCACTTGCCAATACTTTGGCTAGTGCCAGCGGTCGTCATCGCGGCGATTGCCGGCTACCACGTCGGCTACTGGGTCGGGCGTAAAGCCGGCCCGCGGGTTTTTAAGCGCCAAGATGGTCTGTTCTTTCGTCAAGAGTACGTCGACCGGACTTCGGCGTTCTTTAAGCGCCACGGCGGAAAAACTATATTGCTGGCTCGCTTCGTGCCTTATTTACGGACTTTTACGCCGATAGTCGCCGGCGTCGGCCGGATGGACCGCCGCTATTACAGTTTCTATAACTTTTGGGGCGGTGTCTTATGGGCTGGCGGAGTGACCATGGCCAGTTACTGGTTGGGGAGTAATGTCGAAAACGTCGATAAGATTATCCTGGGGGTGGTAGTCGGTTCGTTGATTCTTTTCCATGCTGGTATTTTCTGGGCTTTCCTGCGTAGCCCCCACCACCGGCAGCAATTCCGCACCGGCCTCAAAGAAGAGTGGCGCTATTTCTTTGGCAAAAAAGGTCCGGAAAAATAAGCGGTCTGATCCGTACAGGTAATCCCGCCGGCCAACCCGTAAGCTAGCGGCTTCGACGGCTTTCATAGCCAGTTCAGCCAGCATTCTTAGCCGACGGTTTTTCTCTTTAGCGACGTTATGGACGGCCTCGCGGATAGCTTCATCATCAACGTGGTCCGGCAACAACTTCCGCCGCCTGGCGAATTCTTGCTGAAAGACCCGCTGGTTGGCGGAATCCTGGACAGCTTTGTTGAGCGCTTTTAGGTGTTTATCAGACTGCTCGATAGTTTGGCGACGGCTCATTTGCCGGTCTTTAGCATCGGCGCCAAGTATTGGCCGGTGTAACTCTGTTTAACCTTAGCCACCGCTTCCGGTGTTCCGCGGGCCACGACTTCACCACCGCCTGCCCCGCCCTCCGGCCCCATATCAATCACGTAGTCGGCCGATTTAATGACATCAAGGTTGTGCTCAATGACGATCATGCTGTTGCCGGCGTCGACCAGGGCGTGCAGTACATCGAGCAGTTTGGCGACGTCGGCCATGTGCAGGCCGGTGGTCGGTTCGTCCAAGATATACAAAGTCCGGCCGGTTGGCCGACGTGATAACTCCGAGGCCAGCTTGATGCGCTGGGCTTCACCGCCCGATAGGGTGGTAGCCGGTTGGCCCAGAGCTATATAGCTGAGGCCGACATCGACGAGCGTTTGCAGTTTACGGCTGATGGCCGGAATGTTTTCAAAAAACCCCAGGGCTTGTTCGGTAGTCATCTCCAAAACGTCGGCGATGGTCTTGCCCTTGTAATGGATTTCCAGAGCTTCGCGGTTATAGCGTTTGCCATGGCAAACTTCACAGGGCACGTAGACATCCGGCAGAAAGTGCATTTCGATCTTTATAACCCCGTCACCGGCACAGTTTTCGCAGCGCCCACCCTTGACGTTGAAACTGAAGCGCCCCGGGGCATAACCGCGGAGTTTGGCTTCCGGCAGCTGGGCAAATAGCTCGCGGATCGGCGTGAAGACGCCGGTATAGGTAGCTGGGTTGGAGCGCGGTGTCCGGCCGATCGGCGATTGGTCAATAACGATAGCTTTATCCAACAGTTTGATTCCCTCAATATCATCGTGGCGGCCAGGGTTTGACTGGGCGCGCATCAGCCTGGCTTGTAACTCTTGGGCCAAGATGTCATTGATCAAGCTGGATTTGCCCGAACCGGAAACGCCGCTGACCACCACTAACTGGCCCAGGGGTATATCAACATCAATGTTTTTGAGATTATTTTCGCGGGCGCCTTTGATAGTCAATTTATTGCCGTTACCCGGCCGGCGTTTCTTTGGCAAGGGAATGATCTTGTCGCCGCGGAGAAATTGGCCGGTGACGCTGTTCTTGACCTTGGCGACTTTATCCGGCGCACCGGTGGCGACAATCTTGCCGCCATGAATCCCAGCGCCGGGCCCGATATCGACCAGACAGTCAGCCGAGCGAATGGTTTCTTCATCGTGCTCGACGACTAAGACGGTGTTCCCCAAATCGCGCAAACCTTTAAGGGTTTCCAGCAGCTTGCGGTTATCGCGCTGATGCAAGCCGATGCTCGGCTCGTCTAAAACGTACAGCACGCCTTGTAGCCCGGAGCCGATCTGGGTGGCCAGGCGGATGCGTTGAGCTTCACCGCCGGAAAGTGACACGGCGCTGCGGGCCAGCGTCAAATAGTTTAGACCGACGTCTTGCAGGAATTTCAGCCGGGCTTTGATTTCTTTAAGGATTTGTCGGGCGATTTCGGTAGAGGTAGCGTCAAGCTTCAAGTGGTTAAAAAAGTCGATGGCGTTATCAATGTCCAATTCGCAGATGTCCATAATATTCTGGCCGGAAACGGTAATCGCCAAGACCTCCGGCTTCAAACGTTTGCCGCCGCATGCCTGGCAGGGTTTTTCACGCATAAACCGTTCTATATCGTGGCGGATAAAGTCACTTTCAGTTTCACGGTGGCGCCGCTCCAGGTTGGGGATGACGCCTTCGTAAGTAGTGTTAAAAGACCGGCCGATACCCAAACTGACCCGGAAAGTTTCTTCGCCGGTGCCGTAAAGGATTTTATCGAGCTGGTCTTGGCTTAATTCAGACGTCGGTTGGTGTATCGAGAAGCCATAACGCTCGGCCACGGCCTCCATCTTTTTCATGTACCAGGCGTCGATGTTTACGCGGTTAAACGGCCGGATGGCGCCCTCGGCGATCGTCAACCGGCCGTTAGGAATTACCAGCTCCGGGTCAACTTCCAGCCGGCTACCCAAACCGGTGCACACCGGGCAAGCGCCGTGCGGGCTGTTAAAGCTGAAAGTCCGCGGTTCTAGTTCCGGAATCGCCACATCGGGGTGGTCGACACAGGCGTACTTCAAAGAGTAGTGATAATCTTTTTTCTTATCGGCGTCATTAACCGTCAGTAAGCCTTCGGTAATATCAAAGGCTTGTTCGACCGATTGGGCCAGGCGGCCTTGGCTGTCTTTATCGTTGACCAGCCGGTCGACAACTATATCGATGTTGTGTTTGTATTTTTTATCGAGCGCTGGGAACTCATCGAGGGCATAAATTACCCCGTCGACCCGGGCCCGGGCAAAGCCGGCGCGCTGGTATTGTTCGGGGATGTGTTCAAAGGCGCCTTTTTTATCGATGACGATTGGCGCTAAAACAATCAGCCGGGCGCCTTTAGTTTCTTTGCGGATCTGGTCGACTACGGCGTTTGAAGTCTGGCGTTGCACCGGTTTGCCGCAAACAGGACAATGTGGAATGCCGGTCCGGGCGAACAATAGGCGCAAGTAATCATATATTTCCGTGACTGTAGCCACTGTCGAACGCGGGTTACGGCTGGTCGATTTCTGGTCAATCGATATAGCCGGACTTAGTCCGTCAATCTGGTCGACGTCGGGCTTTTCCATCAACCCCAGAAACTGCCGGGCATAGGCGCTAAGTGATTCGACATAGCGGCGCTGGCCTTCGGCGTAAATCGTATCGAAAGCCAGGCTTGATTTACCCGAGCCCGACAAGCCGGTGATAACCGTCAATGTATTGCGCGGGATGTCCAGGCTGACATCCTTAAGATTGTGTTCGCGGGCCCCGCGAACCGAAATATACTCCGCCATTCGAGCTAGTGATTATACAGAAAAACAGGGGAAAATTCTAGTATCTGGGCCACGGCCGGCAATTTAATGTGATATTAAATACAGTCCCTAGGTGAAGCAGTTAACTGTAATATTATTTAGCATAAGCTATAAATTAATGTTGCGATAACAGCAACTAAGCAGTATAATCGCCGTAACGTTTGAAAGTTTTTTGTGAGGGAGGTCGCTTTGCTCGACTTTGTTTTAGTGTTGGGTCACGTACCCGGTACAAACATCGATATTACGTTCATGGAACTGGTCATCGGCCTACCGGTATTGCTGGTATTGCTATATATCCTGCGCCGCTACCGGGGCAGCTTACGCCGCCGCCTCAACTTTGGCCACCTACACTTCCGCCAGGCAGCTAAGGCATAAGTGACTGGCCGTAGTCACGCAGTTCCCGCAGCAGGTTACGCTGGCCGCTAGTAGCCGGGCTGGCTAGTAATTCGCTAACTCTTTTTTGATAGCGTTCCAGCCAAGCGCTTTTTATCAGTTTTTGCTGGCGGTATGAACGCCACCAGTTTTTCTCTTGATCTGTTAGGCTTTCTGGGAACTGCCGGGCTTTATAAACCCGGAACAGGATTTTTAAGCGTTCGTCTTTAAATGCCGGCTGGAAGTCGGGCAGTTTTTGCGGGCTGAGGCTGCGCAAGGCGCTCATCTTAGTACGGTCGGTGTCATCAACGAAACCATCGTAAAGCAATTCATCGATTTTCTGTTCGTTGACCATCATAGCCGGTTGGGACTTTGGCCGCAGCTGCTCATCAGCTTTGATAACCTTGTCAGCGAAGTCCTTGGCGGCCAGCAATTTATTGAGGTTGGTTTGGACGGCGGCCATATCAAGCTTTATGCGCTCTTGACTGGCTTTATCGAGAGTCGATACCGGCGCCACCGTCGGGCATTTGTTATAGCCCAGGATTTTAATTGGGAAGTAATCAGCATCGGGGTCGCGGTCAGCCCAGCGCTTGGCCAGCTCAGCGGCGTCGAGCTTAGTAAAGTCGTCGGGGTCAACCCGTAGATCATATACGTAAGCAGCCCCCCGGTCAGGTTGCCGGCTGACCATGACCGCTACCGTAGCCTTTTCGTACTCTGACGGGTAGCGGCCACTGACGTAGACGAACGGGTGGCCGCTAGTGACAAGCTCCTCGACCTTTTTCTTATCGCGCATGCCGACCATGTAATCAAACAGTTTCGGCTGGGCCGAGCGGATAAGCTGCGCCAAGGCTATCATAGCGTTGACGTCGGATAAGGCGTCATGGACAGCGTCGTGGCTGATTTTGTTGATAGTGCTTAGGTATTCCAGCTTGTTGCTGGGCTTGCCATCGGGTGCGAAGGGCCATTCCACTCCGGCCGGCCGCAAAGCCCTCACCATCCGGCTGGCGTCCAGTAAATCCCATTTGCCGCGACCGTCTTTCCATTGCCATTCATAAGCATCGTAGTAGTTGCGCCAGAAGAGGTGGCGGATAAATTCATCATCGAAGCGGATGTTATTAAATCCGACGGCCACAGTATTAGGCGTAAATACTTTACTTGTTAAGTATTTACAAAGTTCCGGTTCGCTGAGCCCTTGGCTTTGGGTCAGCCGCGGGCTGATACCGTGTACCAGTACAGCATCAGGTTCCGGCAGAACATCTGAGGTTAACTTGACCAGGATATTGTCCGGTTGCCCGATCGGTTTGAGCTGCCGGTCGGTCCTCTGGCCGGCGAACTGCATGATCCGCGCTTGCCGGGCGCTAAACCCGGAAGTCTCGAGGTCATAAAAGTAATATGTCAGCGGCATAATCCCAGCTTAGCACGGCCAGCTTTTTGCCGTTCTAGGCTGTTTTACAGGTATAATGATGCTAATGGCTACTCTCGGGGGGCACTTTTTACTATGATGCCGAAAGTCTATGCGGCCATTGAAACGGCGGTGGCTAACGGCGTCCAGCCGCAGTATATCGCTGCTAATCTGATTCAACAGGGGTTCCCACCTACGCTGGCGAACGAAGCAGTTAATGCTTGGTTGTTGGCACACGGACGGCTGCACCAGAAGACCGGTTTTAAGGAGTGGGTCCGGCGCTATAAGCGGAAGGCTCTACCGGCAACTATTACGGTGGTCGGCGTCAGTATCGCCAGTTCGGCTATTCTGCTGCTGAGACCCTGGCCGACCAAGATCATGGTCGACTCCGGTTTCGGCCCCTATGACGCCCCGGGCATCCTGCGCGGTTTCTCGCACAAGCCATCATTGATTTTCATCACCTCGATTATGACGATTGTAATCTTCCTGCTGGGTTTTTACATGAGCACTATCCGCGACTACCTGGTTTTAAAACTGGGCTTCAACCTCAACCGCGACATTAAAGAAGAGTCTTTCAGGCACATCCTTCACTTGCCGCTTTACCACCAGGAGCGGCTGGCTAAAGGCGACTACATTTACCGCCAGAATATATTGACTAATAGTTTGTCCGATCTGGTTTTGGACACCACTTCCTCAATTGCCCAGTCGGTCATAATGATTTTCGGCGTCGTCATCATCATGTTGTTCTTCAACGTCAAGCTGACGCTGATTTCGGTAGCCATGATTCCAATGTTGTTCGTTCTGGTCAGGGCTTTCGGGCCGGTGTTAGGCAAGATTTCCCGCTCGCTGACCCAAACTGCCAGCGACACGTCGGCGACTATCACCGAGTCAATCGACAACGCCGAGACCGTCCAATCTTTCACTCTGGAAGAGAAGCAGGTCGAAAAAGCTGACAACTTGTGGCGCCGGACATATGAACTGAGCCGCCGCGGGCTGTTCTGGAGCCGCGGCTACCGCTTTAGCAACAGCTTACTGATTATCCTGGGCACTTCGGCTGTGATGTTCTTTGGCGGTTCGGAAGCCCTGCGTGGAGCCCAGCTGGTTGACCAGAACTGTAAAACGGTAACTTACAAAGAGGCCCATCCTGAGCTGAAGTTTTTCGAACTCGGTAGCCTGGGCAAAGAAAAACTACCAGCCCAATGCGAAAAAGTGACTTACGCCAAAGCCCACCCCGAAGAACATCTGATGAGCCTGGGCCAGTTACTGATCTTTATGACTTATATGGGCTATTTGTTAGGTCCGGTCGAAGAATTGGCCGGGCAGATCGCCTCGCGTAACCAAAAATTAGTCGATGTCAGCCGGATTTACGAAGTCCTGACCGACCACGAGAACATTGAGAATTTGCGCCGGGACCGTAATTTCCCCATCACCCATGGCCGGATCGAATTCCAGAACGTGTCTTATGCTTACGGTGACCGCACAGTGCTTAACAACGTCAGCATGACGATTGAGCCCGGCCGTAAGATCGGCATCATTGGTCCATCGGGCAGCGGCAAGAGTACTTTCCTGAAATTGATTCCGCTATTTATCGAGCCGACTAACGGCCGGATCGTTATCGATAACCTCGACATCCAAACCGTTTCCTTGCAGGAGTTACGCAAACGGGTGGCCTGGATCAGCCAATCGCCTCAATTATTCAATGAATCGATATACGAAAACCTCAAGGACGGTGATGTCTATCGCTCGATGACCGATGCGGAAATCCAACAAGCCGCCGAGGTGTCTTATGTCACTGAATTTACCAGCCGGATGCCTTTGGGGTTGAATTCGCCGGCCGGCGAAAGTGGCACCTCCCTTTCCGGCGGCCAGAAACAACGGGTAGCCATTGCCCGCGGCTTGTTAAAGCGGGCACCGATCGTCTGTATGGACGAACCGACGGCCGCCCTTGATGCCCGCAGTGAGAACTTCATCCGCGATTCCATCGCCCGCTTAGTCGAAGGCAAAACGGTTTTGATGGTCACCCACCGCAAAGCTTTACTCAGTCTGATGGATACTATTTACGTATTGGATAACGGCAATCTGCGGCACGTCGGCGATTACGGCGGCCTGGATGCTTACTTGCAGAAAATCACTGACACCGAGGGTAGTTCCAGCCAGCCAGCCAGTAGCCGGACAGCCGAACAGCAACTGCAGCTGGAGCAGCGCCTGGCCCAACTGGAAAAAGATAATGCCCGCTTAGCCCAGAAGCTGGAAATGACCAGCCAGCAAACCACTGACGGCGCCACCAGCGTTCAGATCGACCACGGCAAAAACGATTTTATAAACTAGTATCTTTAGTAGAGATGAACGGCCACAAGCTAGCCGCCGTTCAAACTGCGGGCTCCACTATCTGCCGCAAATCCGCCAACCGGATCGGCTTCCGGTGGTAAACCATTATCAGTCGATAAAGCTACCGGAGCTGAGGGGCCGAAATCTGGGATATGGTCGTCAGGGGCGGCCGTTGATGCCACAGGTGCAGGTTCGTGGAATTTAACATCAATATGGGTCGGCTTATCGGGTTCATCACTTTGCCAACTACCAGCTGCTTGGCGGTCACCTGTTTCGGGATCATAAGTTTGCAAACTGCCGTCAGCGACCTTTAATGTTAAGCTGCCATCGTGATTGGATTTTTGTTCGAGGATGGTGGCGGCATCAACGGCGGCTTTGGCGGCCGGATCGGCTGGCACCGGTTGGGCGTTGTCTGTCATGGTATTAGTTTTCCGATAAGCCGCTAATTACGCTGGGCGCGAAGTTGGCTACTTGGTTGGTCTCAGGTGGCGGAGCGGCTGGGGCTGGCGGGCCGGCGGGCCCGGAGGGTCCTAGCTGAAGATACTCGACGGGCGCCGGGTGGAGGTTGGCATTTTGGGCGACACCTGCTGCCCATTGGGCTTCGGTCTGGCCCGGCTGGAGGCGGTTAGGGTCGTCCGGCGGACCGGTAGTCGGTTGGGAAGGGGGTGTGGGTTCCGACGGCGGAGTTGCTGGCGGTGCTGTTGGGGAGTCGGGTCTATCCGGCGAGCCGGATGAAGACGGTGGTTGGCCGGGCACTTGGCTGCGATGGCTGACATCCCAGTAGCCGGCATCAGTTACAGAGCCGTCTGGATGGACAACTTTATAAACACCGTTACCGTTAGCATCGACCACTCGAACGACTACATTGCCCGTACCGGGCGCTCCCGGGCGTTGTTCGATAATATTACTAGCCGGTATGCCGTACTTGGCGCTGACTTTGGAGGCTATGTCGTCCTGAACGCCATCGGCGCCGCTCCAGTTGGGATTGGCCCGCCAGTTAGCGGCTCGCTTGGGAATAATTGGTGGGGATTCCCGCCGGCGACTTGTTCGACCTTAGCGCCAGTGGCGGTGGTGGTGATGGTTACGCGACGGTGAGCTTTATCGGTAAACGAATAGGATTTTGCCGGAATGGGGTCGGCGTAAGGTTCTTTATTAAAAATGCCCGGTGCGCCGAAGCTGCCAGCCGTTTGATGTGGTCCATCGATACCGGTAGATGGCGGTACGGTTGAGGCTGGAACCCGGCCGTTGACCGTCAGAACGGTTTGTTCGGGTGGTTTCTTGGTTTGTTGGGTATTTTTCTTGGGGTTTTGACCCTGTTCATCGCGTGGGTTTGGTGGCGGCATGACCGGCGCCGGAGTGTTGCCACCAGTTGAGCCGCCAGCGCCTCTTGGTTTAGTAATCATGCTGTTGGTTTCGTCCTGGTTGCCTATGTGGGGTGGAAATATGGCATAACCGCCCCGGTTGGCCGCGGCTTTCACCTCCGCGTCATTGTTGGGGCCAAGTTGGTCGCCACCGATCATCGGATAGGCTGGGCCTGTCCAACCTCTGTGTGCTACGTCTGAGGCGGTACTATCTACAGTGTTTTGAGAGTTAGTACCAGAATACGATTCGTAGAAATATCCGTCTACGTCTTGTCTTAGAGAGGAGCTGTAGTTGTTGGTCACTACCCAAAGAGGTATCCCGCTACCTTGTAGGCCGGCTTTTGTCTGATCTACATTCGTTTCCTGTGCTGGTCCTTCAGTTTGCACAATCACGCCATCGGCATCCACTTCTTTGGCTTTGGCGGTCGTATCAGCTGAACTGGCCCAGTCCGGCTGCCATATAACTACAGATGCACCTTTGGCTTTGGCTTGTTTTACAACATCATCGGAAACATTCGGCAAAAAAGCTATTACTCGACCGGGGGCGGCATACTTTGCGGCGTCTTCTGCTGACCCGGTTTGAACTATAGTGACTTTGCCGGCGAACGGGTCTTTTGGTTTCTGGGCCATTAGAACTCCGCTAATCCGTGGGGGTTAAAGGAGGCGACGATGTCTGAAGGTGGCGGCGGAGGCGGAGGAGTCGTAGTTGGTAAATTCGGAGCGGTAACACTCGGAGCAACTGGTGGAGCTTCATTATGGCTCTCAGTAGGTTGCTGCATCGAAACCACATCGCCTAGGCCACCGCCGCTGGGATTTGTCGGTCTGGGGCGATCCCTCTCCCAATCCATGGCGGCCTTTATACCCGGGTCTAAACCTCGCTGCCAGGTGTCACCACCTGACAGATTCATAGCCATCGTAGGTGTGGGTTTTGGATCATGTTCTGGAACGGTAGTGACCGTGCCGGGGGGCGGGACGGGGCTATTGGGTGTCGGTGTTGGTGAAGTGGGTGGGGTTGCCGGAGGAGCGGCTGGCGGAGTAGTAGGGGTATCTGGAGCAGGGGTGACAGTGCCGGGTGGCGAGACAGGAGGTGTTGGAGGATTGTCGGTATGTGGTGTGCCGCCGGGGGGCACAATCTCGATGTCGCCATAAGGTTTGGGGGCTACGCCAGCCCCTACCCCTGCAACGCTTTCGCCGCCGCCTTGGCTGTCGCCCCACGTGCCGGCGTCAGTCGAAACGCCCGTCTGTTTATTAACCCTGTAGTAATGGCCATCGCTAGATTGGACCAGCATGTAGTTTGGGTCTGGTGACGCCGAAGTAGCCAGGACCGTGCCGTGTGCAGCAACTCCTTTAAGAGCCGGGTCGTCCTTATTAAAGGCCGTATCCCATTTACGTTCCTGGCCAGGGAATGTCGGATAAGGATGATCATCGACCGGACGGCTGCCAGTGGTAGGCATAGTGCCGACTGGAGCAACCGGCATGTGTACCGGGTCGCTACTGGTAGGACTCGAGGGGGCGTCAGCCCCAGCCTTCTTGACTTGAGTATCTTGCAGGTTACTCTGAACGCCTTGGACCGTAGAAATGTCGTCGGCTTTGGTGGGATCTACCCAACCGATGCGATTGGGGGTTTTACCATTAGGTGCAGTCTCAATCACAGCACCTGTAGAAGTAATATCAATCCGCTCACCGTGGCTACCATAAATAGTTTTTACTACCTTCGCGCCACCGCCATATTCATCTGCGGGGTGGACGTGAGCCGGTGAGGTAAAATTAGCAGATACGTCATGCGGGTCTGTCGGAACGGGAACGCTGGAACCTACACTTCCGCTACTACCGGATGAACTGCCCGGGCTTGCCCCCGGCACCGGATTACTGCTGGAAACTACGGGGGGTTTATCGGTACCGCTCTGGGGGGTACCCGGAGGGGCTGAGCTGGCATTCAATCTTGGTGTACCATCGGGCCAGTATTGTGTGGGGTCGAGTGGCGGCTGGCCGTTAGAGCCAGAGCCAGTCGCACCGTTGCGGCCGCTGCGCAGGACGCTGCCGTTTGGACCATAGACTGTCCATGTGCCATCAGGGTTAATAACCGTCGTGCTACCGTCAGCGCCTTTAAATACTTTGGCGCCGGGCTGAGAGGGATGGGGTACAGTCGGTGGAGTTGGACTTGCGCCAGGGGCAGCTGATGGTCCCGCCGGAGACGACGTAGTCCTAACCGTACGACCGGGTGTACTTTCAGGACTGATGCCATAATATGCCGGATCTTGAGTAGTGAAGCGATTACCATTTTCGTCTTCCAAGACGTAACGGTAAAAACGATCTGAGGGGTTAGATTTATACTTATCAACAACATGGTATTGATGCGAGCTGACGCCTCCATCGACGCCACCTCCACCACCGCCACCGCCACCCGAGGTGGTTTTAGCTGGTGTTTTACTGGCTGGCGGAGGAATATAACCGGGATCGAAGGGACCAGGCTTAGGGTCTGAACCAAAGGGGTTTGGATTAGGATCATTCCAGGTTTCATACTTTTTGCTTGTATCTACTTGGCCGTTAGTTAAGCCGTAGCGCACCCAAGTATCTTTATCGACTTGGACCCACCTACCATGATCTCTTTTCGGCGGACTACCCATTATAATTTACTTTCATATTTATATTTGAGCTTATGCTTAAACTGTACGTTTTCAAGCTATAACTGTCAACCTTATATTAAGGGGTTGTGGATTAACCTTTGCCGTGGCTATCGCCCATAAATCCGCCCAGCGGGTTGAGGTCGTCCGGGCGGAGCCCGTCCCACGTGCTACCGCCGTGATGGGCGATACCGGGGTCGGTCGCGGCCGGTCCAGATGGCAGTTGGTTATCTTTTGGTTGCTTATCAAGCGGGCCCGGCAATGATGGCAAGCTCTTCATGTATGATTGGGCTTTTTCTAGCGGTGATTTATGAGCTGCCTGCTCCTGAATCGGCGGCCCCAGAAAATGTCCTGGCGGATTTCCCTGTATCGGTGGGCCTTCAAACTCCGCGCCAGCTGAGTGATGATTATCGTGACTGTCGTGATGGCCGTGATTGTGATGCCCGTGTCCGTGATGACCAGGGTGATCATCTGACATAAAGAATGCCTCCCGGGCTATAGAATAGGCGGCGGCGTGGGAGTGGGCTAATTCCGAGTGTGGGGAAGGTAAATGGGCATTCGGATCGAGAATTGGTTGGTCCGAGGCCGGCACCGGGGGTTTAGTGTTAATACTAAAGTCCTCCGTGGCCGAAGTTACTATCCCCTCCTAAGATACCCAAGCCGCCTGTCGTATCGGTTTGGGTCGCGATAGGAGGTATGGTTGGTGGAGTCGACGTTGTAGGATCGGTCACCCCACCTGGAGGTGCGTCCTGTCTGTTATCACCGCCCGGGTCAGAAGCCGGTGTTCCCATTGTCCCGGTTGTCGGATCCGGCGTAGTGGTCATGCTGCCAGGTCCGGTCACCCCTGGATTCGGTAATTCGTTGGCACGTTGTCGGGCTCTTTCGGCGTCACCGTGGTCTCCTTGGCGATCTTGCTGGTCTGGTGGAGTAAGATTATCTGTGGAAGAAGCCGCTGGTTCGTGTCCACCTATGTCGATAGTATTAGGGTCGGGAAAACTAGTGTCACCAGGTGCTGCTGGATGCGGTGTGGGTGGTAAAGGTGCAGATGTATGAGATTGCTCAGGAGTCACTGGCGGAGACGCGGCCGTGCCGGTGGTATCTGCCATCACCGGCGGGGGAGCATAAGGTTCGGATGTTGGTGGAGCCGCAGTGTAAGGTGGGGAGCTGACACTCGGTGTGACTACTCCGCCGGGCTCAGCGGCTGCTGGCACGGAATTATTGTCATCGTCGTTTATAGCCATTGGAACTTTGCTTTCTGTTTTTACTTATGCTTTGAAATTACGGCTAAATGCTTGACTTGTCAAGCTAGTACTGCAGGCGGCCGATTTCCGGTTGGCCAATGATGACAATCTGTCCGGGCACAATTCCCTGTTTTTGCAATTCGCGGACTATGCCCCAGCGCGCCAAAATATCCCGCAGGCGTTGCTCGTGATGGAAATCACCAAAAACTGTCCGACGGGCAAAACTCTCGAGCTTAGGACCAGTTATAAGGTAACCGTCATCAGTTTTTTCAATCCGCCAATCGTCTTCCGGTTTGAGCCCGATAATCGGCAGTTCGGTGGGTGTTTTTTTGGCTGGCTGTTTCTTGGCTTTGTCCACCAGCTTCAAGGTCGTCCGCAATAATTCATCGACGCCGGCGCGGCTAGCCGCTGAAATTGCCAGCAGAGGTGTGCCGCGGGGTATTTTAGGTTGCAATTTCTTAAGCAGTTTATTGGTTTCCGCGGTTGTCAGCCCTTCGGTTTTGGTCAAGGCGACGACTTGCGGCTTTTTACTGAGATCGATTTTGTAATCCTTAAGCTCTTGCATGATGGTTTTATAGGCTTTCACGATGTCCTCATGGTAGGCATCGATTAAGTGGATCAGGACACTGGTGCGCTCGACGTGGCGCAAAAACTCATCGCCCAACCCCTTGCCCTGGCTGGCGCCGGCAATCAGCCCAGGAATATCGGCCACCAACAAACTTCTTTGGCCGTCGATATCAACCACTCCGAGGTATGGGTGCATAGTTGTGAAAGGATAATCGGCTACTGCCGGCTTGGCATTACTAATGACTGACAAAAGCGTGGATTTACCGGCGTTGGGCAAACCTACCAAGCCGGCATCAGCGATCATCTTTAACTCCAGCACTGCCGGCAATTTGTCCCCGGGTTCGCCGAGTTCGGCTAGCCGTGGGGCTTGTCGTCGCGAACTGGTAAAGTGGGCGTTACCAAACCCGCCGCGGCCGCCGTGGGCGATAATTGTCTCTTGGCCGTCATCAGTCAAATCGGCCAGCACTTCCCCGCTGCTGCCTAGGACTACTGTCCCGACTGGAACTTTCACCAGCAGGTTCGGGCCGGAACGGCCGTGTTTTTTACTGTCCCGCCCGGGCTGGCCCGGCTCGGCCTTCAACAATTTTTTATAACGGAAATTCGCCAGAGTGTTCTGGTTGCGGCTGGCTTGCAAAATAACATCGCCGCCGCGGCCGCCATCACCACCGTCCGGGCCGCCTTTAGCCCGGAATTTTTCATGGTGGAAACTCAGCGCACCGTTGCCACCCCTTCCGGCCTGGAAGGTCACCTCAACTTGATCGACAAAATTCACTTAATAAATGTACCAGTAATTCACGGCTTCTGACATCGGGATAACGCTGGAGCTAACGACGTTGAAGCCGGCAGCGTTCATTTCGCTGATGTAGACATTGTCGCCTTTGACGGATTCTACGAAGCCGACGTGGTTACGGCCGGCAAACTGCAGAGCGGCGCCGGCCGCCGGCCGGTGGCTGACAGCCATGCCCTGCTGCTGGGCAGAAATAGCCCAGCTGTAAGCATCGCCGAGATTAGTGGGCAGGTTGTGCGAGTGGGTTTGGTTATAACGGTGGGCGGCCCACCAAGTGCACCAACCACAATCATAGCCGTTCGACTCACAGGGGCCGGTGTAGTAATAAGCGCCGGTTCGCGGACGGTCAAAGTAGGTTGCCGGCGCCGTAAAACCGGCCGTCACCGCCGTAGTAGCGGTGGCTGTCGGCTGGATGGCGTTGGGTATCCAGACTAATTCGCCTACGCGTAAGTCGCCATTTTCGGCGTCGTTGACAGTTATGAAGGTGTTGCGGTTGGCCTGGAAGCGGTTAACGATGGTGTCGACCGTATCGACCGCTGTAACTTTATAAACGATACCTTCAGCCGGCGGTATATAAAGAGTGGTGCCAGCGCTGAGGTCATCGCTGTTTAAATCATTCGACCAGCGGATACTGTTGGCGCTGACGTGGAACCTATCGGCTAATTTTTCCACTGTATCGCCGTTTTTGGTGCTGTAAGTAATAATGTCCAGCCGTGATTTCTGTTTGGTGCTGACAACCTGGGGTTTAGCCAGGCTGGTGTTATCATTCGGTACCACGGCCAGAAGGGCTGAAGCTGAGTCGGCACGGTTACGGACAATGGTTAACTCCGGCAATTTGGCCATCAGGGCCGCTTGGTAAGCAATCTGGTCGGCCGACAATTGGTCCAACGGGTTCAGCTGCGATTTGGCGGTTGAACCAACACTGGTCAAGGTGCTGCTGCGAACGGTTTGGCTGGCCGAACGGTGGCTAAAAACGAAGCCGGCGATAGCCAACAGCAAGAGCAGGTTGCCCCCCACCAGGCCGAAACGCAGCGCCCGGCGCCGGGACTGCTTGTTGAGAATAGGCGACGAAGCCCAATCCAGTATCGTTTCGGTGTACGAACCTTTCTTGCTGGTTTTCAAACCCGGTCGTAGGCGACGGATAAGCTTCTCCAAGTTACCGTGGTATTATACCAAAAAACAACATTTTCAAGGAGTTACAAGGCGCAGTTTATACTGCAATAACGCTTTATGTTGGCCTGGTGTTCAGCGTCAGTGTGGGCAAAGTGCATTTTCTTATCATCGCCGAATAAGAAGTATAGGTAGTCCGTATGGGCCGGACTAGCCACGGCCTTGAGAGCGCTGTCAGTAATATTACTAATCGGACCAGGCGGCAAACCACCGTGAATCCGGGTGTTATAAGGCGAATCTACCCCCAAACTGTTACCGGCGCCGGCCTGATGGGCGGCGTAAAGGGCCGTGACGTCTGAACCAAGCATCATGCCGTTTTTTAAACGGCTGTAAAACACTTGGGCGACAGTTGGTTGGGCGGCCGGATCATCGGTCTCCTGGGCGACAATCGAAGATAGCGTAACACCCTCGTAAACACTTAGGCCATGGGCTTTGAAGCCGGCCCTTACCGTTGATGTAAGGTGTTTGGCCATTTCATCCAGAGATTGGCGGACAATGGTATCCGCGGCCGTTTTGGGTTGCCAGCCGTAAGAATCTGGGTAAAGATAGCCCTCTAAGCTGACGCCCGATGGTAAGGAAGCTAGAGCCGGATGCCCGGGATAATGGGCCGGATTAAAAGCCTTGTTGACTTCGTCCTGGCTGTAGCCGGCACCACGGAAAGCCTGTTTTAGCTGGTCCAGGCGTTGCCCCGGCAATATGGTGAATAAGCTGGAGTTGTCGCCGTTAATGAATTTCGAGACGATTTGTGGGACGGACAGTGACGGACTCAGGCTATAGGTGCCAGCCTGTAATTTATCGGTGTAGTTATGGGAGCGGACGTAGGTCTCGAAAGCCTGGGGGCTGCGGATCAAGCTGGCCTGTTTTAAGTCGCTGGCAATTTGGTGCACGCCGGCGCCGTTTTTAACTTCGAAATTAGTGGTCCGGGCGATTGCAGACAGCGGCTGAAGATTGTGGTTATACCAGGTACGCAGCGCGATAACGCCACCAACTAACAACACCGCCAGAATGGCGAAACTAATCAGCCAGCGATGGTGTTTAACGGGGACGGGATTCTCCGGCACAGTCATTCCAACCTACCCTTTCCGTCTTTCATCGTCAAGCCAGTCCTGGAGGATACGGGCGGCGGCCCCGGCGTGGTCGGTATTTTGGCTGGTTAGGGCTTCATCTTGCCAGTGAACCGGCACCGTCAAAAGCGGTTTTAGTTGGTCCAACCAATCGCGGGTCCAGCGGGTTTGGTCAGTCTCCTGGCCGTTCAAACCTCTGGGCAGGCCGATAATTAAGGCTGTGGCGGCATGGTCTTTTATTAGCTTTGGCAAGGCTTCAGCTGCCATACTGGTGGAAAAGCTGGTAAGTGGCTCAGCAATATGGGCGGCTAATGACCCACGGGCCACGCCGATATGCTGCTGGCCGATATCCAGCCCTAAAACTTCCGCGGAATCAGGGCGCACTTTTCTGGCTGGTGGTTACTTCTTGAACGATGACATGAACTTTGCTGGGTTTTTTGGGCGCTGACGAGACCCAGAACGGACTGAAACTGACTGATACGTCTTCGACACCGGTAATCTTACCGACTTCTTCGCGGATGGCGCCTTCTTCCTGGCCGCCAACTTGCTTGGCGATGGCGACGGTATCGAGCTGTGGGACGGCAGTGGTATGTTCGGAAACCGACAGACTGGCCGTAGTAGGGTTACTTTGGCTTTGGATCTCGACGCTTATATTCTTTAGCAGATCCTCGCTGCCTAATTTCTGGTTGGATTTATCGATCTCTTTCTCTAAAGCGCTACGGATGGCTTTGTCTAAATCGTCTTTCTTGACGACTAGGGCACTGTAGGTCACCTTGATCGAAAGGCTGCTGGTGCTGGCTTGTTGGCCGACAGCCGGCGAGGCAGTGACTTTCGCCTTGCCTGCCTTTAGCGTCGACTCGATGACGTAAAAACCATCTTGGTCCAAGTTCTTCTTGAACTTATCGGTCAGGCTCTTATTGTCGTCCCCGGTCGCACCTTTGACGGCGTTATCGACATCGTCTTGGCTCAGGACTGTAACCTTATTATCTGTACCACCGCTGGCCGAGCCGCTACCAGTTACATCGGATCGGCCGGCAACCGTAAAATCACCAGAGTCAACGTTATAGTCAGAACCGCCTTGTTGAGCTTTGATATCTGTTGACTTGGTGGCCGAATATTCAACACAACTACCCGAAGCTCCACTTATGCCAAAGTTAGTATCGGTTTGTGTTATATAAACATGCCCGCCTGTAGATACTCCGCTGCCAGCTGGCACTGAGCTGGGTGTAGCAAATGGCGCTGAACAGTCTTCAGCTTTCAGACTAACGTTGCCGCTGGCTTTCTTGCCGAGATTTTTACTACCGGTGGCTGTGACTTGTTGGGTGGAAGATTGGTCGGTGGTTTTGAGATCGGCCGGAATGATGCCTTTTTTAAGGTCCAGTTTGTCGGCCGTATCGGAAGTTGTCAGGTCGACGTCTGCCGAAACCGGCGTTGCCGAAGCCTTTATAGTAATCGTGGCCTTGGGCAGGACCTTGCCGGCAATTATAAAAAGCAGGATCAGGGCGATGAAGCCGCCGATTAATAAGCCTAGGCGGTTACGAAAGCTGTCGAAGTTGGGAATTTTGATAGCCGACTTATGGCCCTTTTTTAGCGGTACTGGCGGCGTTTTGGGTGTCGGTTCCGCGGCCTCGGCTTTGTCAGCCAAATCAATAGTTTCCATCTCGTGCTCCGGCGCGTCGGCATCTTCGTGAGGCGCCTTGACGGGCGCTTCGACGGCTGCCAGTTTTCCACCAGTTTTGACTTCCCCAGGGCCGGCCGGTATTTCCGGGGCGGAATGGAGATTTTTGGCGACGTGCAGGCCGGCGGCGCCAGCCAGCGGCATCAATGCTTGGTCGGAAGTAATCAGGACGACTTTTTTATCATGCTTATCAGCGCTGCGTTTTAGCAGCCGCATGTTTACCGTACTTTGTAAAACTGCCGAACGCTTTGGCAAAACTAAGGCCACAACCGCCTGTTTGGCGCTGCCAACCTTATCAATGATGGCTGTGATGTCGTCCTCGACATCAACATAAACCGTCGATTTTGTCGGATTCTCTGTCATGTGCGTAATACCTTATTAAGTCTACCGCGAATACCGTTATCAGTCGGCCGGTCGCCGGCGCTTAAAGTGTCCATGCCGACGCGTAAAAGGCCCATAGCCGTTATAGAGGTATGGTCGGTAACATCGCCGGTCGTATCGGTGATACCAACAACGTCTTCCGGCAAAATGTGTTGGACGTCAGGTTTTTTAGTGTAAGGCAGCTCTTTGTACCAATCACCCGAACCTAATTTATCCATTAGCTGCCCTAAGCTGGAACCGCCGCCACAAACTAAGAGCCGGTGAGGCAGATGGTCCAGTTTGGTGAACTCCGATAAAGCCAATTCGACCCCGGCTATCCAGACGTCAAGCGTCTTATCCAAGCTTTTAACAATGGCGTCGTGCTGGGCGGCTTTAAGGTGGCCGTCGTTCAGGCCGACTTTTAGGGCTTCGGCTTTGACGAAATCGACGTTCAGGTCGCGTTCGATGGCGTGCGTAAAGGCCCGCCCGCCGATGCCGAACATCTTCGTACCTTCGACGCCGCCTTCATTAACTACGGCGATGTCAGTTGTACCGCCACCGACGTCCATCAGGACGGCGCTGGGTGTAGCGTTGGGATCATTGCCGACGACCGAACGGGCGACAGCGAACGGCTCGGCCGCCAGGGCCAGCAAATCAAGGTCGAGTTCCGTAGCCGTGCGCTCCAAAGCACCAATATGGATCATCGGCGCGAAAGCCGTATACATTTCCACTTCCAGGTCTTTGCCCTGGAAACCAACAGGGTTGGTAACTTTATAACCGTCGATGTCGATGCTGGTCAGGGCGCTGTTGACCAAACGTACCTCGACGTCCTTGCCACCTAACTCATAGGCTAGTTGCTGGCGGGCTTTAACTTCGGCCCGTTCCTGCACCAACCCGATGATATGCGACACCTCTTCCAGGTCGAGCTCTTTAACGGAGTTTTTACGGCTAAAACGAATGGTCGTGGTGGTGCCCTTCACCAATTCACCGGCAATGCCGATCATAGCTGAGCGGGCACTGACACCGGCCTGGTTTTCGGCAGCCGATAAGGCCTCGTTGCAATTTGCTACGACGGCTTGGATATCGGCAATCGCCCCGGCCTGCATATCAGTCAAAGATTGGTGGGCCCGGCCGACACCGATGATTTCGACACCATCCCCGGTCACCCGGCCAATAAGGGCTTTGACGAATTCGGTACCAATATCCAGAGCCACCATGTGCTGGCCGGCACTGACGCTTTTAAGGGCTTCAGTGGCTTGGGGCAGTTTTTGTTTTAGATTTTTAACCCTGTCGGCAATAGCCATAATCAGATTGATTATAGCACGGATACCCTCTTAACGACCCCTGACGGCCGCCAGGCAGCAAGGCCAACATGCCGCCTACAGCATAGATTGACTTCTTGAAGTGTTTATGGTAAAGTATAGTAGTTCTGAAGAAGAACAAGCTCTTTGTCATATCGAGAAAGGAAACCAATGCTGGGCCTTAACCGGGTCTGTCTTTACACCGGAGTCGCCGGCATGGTGATTGGCGGTCTGCTAATCGCTTTCCATGCCGGCCAGCCGGTCTGTCGCATCGGCTTGGTGGTCGTCGGTGCCGGCCTTTTTTTGAACGAACTTCGCGCCTGGCACAAGGATCAATACCTTCAGATGAACCAGATGCGCAAGAAGATCAACTTCAAGATGCCCAACCACGTACCAGGCGACTGGTAATCTCGACAGCATGAGCCATAAGGGCGCCCCTCCGGGGGCGCCCATTTTTTATTGCAAAACGGCTTTTATTCTTCGCACACCAGCAGAACTGGATTCTTCCTTTTGAATTTTAAACTTCCTGCCACCTTCACCGATTTGGCCGGTATGTTCGACGTGGGGGCCGCCGCATATTTCGCGGCTGAAAGATTTGTCTGGGTCACCGATCGTATACACTTTTACTTTGTCGCCATATTTGTCGCCGAAAGCTCCTGATGCGCCTTTTTTGAAAGCATCCTCAGTCTTCTCTTCCTCCCAGGTGACGGGTAGATCTTTATCGATTTGTTCGTTGACGATTTTTTCGACTTCGGCGATTTGCTCCGGTGTCATTTTCTCCGGGTGGCTGAAGTCGAAACGCGTGCGCTCGGCGGTTATGTTGCTGCCGCGCTGGACTACATGATCGCCCAGAACTTGCTTCAAGGCTTGGTACATCAAATGAGTGGCCGTGTGGTAACGCACGACTTGTTCGGAATGGTCGGCCAGTCCGCCTTTGAACATGCCCTGACTGGCCGTCTGGCTGCGCTGCCGCTGCTCATCCATTAATTTCTCAAATTCTTTCTGGCCGTTTTTATCGAACTCTATCCCTTGTTTTTTGGCCTCCTCAATACTCAGCTCTACCGGAAAACCGTAGGTGTCATAAAGCTTGAAAACGACTTCTCCGCTAAGTTTTTCAGCCGCCAGTTTCTCGAATTCTTTAAGTCCATGGCGTAGCGTCTGGCGGAACAAGGCTTCCTCTTTTTGGAATAGTTGGCTGGTTTGAGTTTTTTGGCTTTCGATTTCCGGAAAATCGGCCTCATATATACCAAGCACTACCGGCACAAGCCGCTCGCAAAGCGCTTGTTCGACTCCAAGCTCAAGTCCATATCTGATTGCCCGCCTGAGTAGACGTCGCAAAACGTAGCCCTGGGTTTTGTTGCTGGGCGCCACGCCATCGGTCGCTAGCCAAACCGCCGCCCGCATGTGGTCAGCGATGACCCGCATCGGTTGTTGGCTGTCTTCGTACTTTTTACCGGACAATTTTTCCAAGGCTTCGATCACCGGCCAAATAACACTAATCTTGAACATGTCGTGGTCATTATTAACGGCTGCCGCGATGCGCTCCAAGCCCCCGCCAAAATCGACGTTCGGCTTGGGCAGTTTTATAAATTTGCCGTCGACTTTCTGATAAGCCATGAAGACATTGTTGCCAATTTCGCCAAACCGGCCGCAGTCGCAGTTCGGGTGGCAAAATTCGCCGAAAGCTGGGTCATGCTCGCCGCCATAGTCGTAAAATATCTCGCTGTCCGGTCCGCCCGGCTCGCCGTCGCGCATATTGCCCGGCTCGCCCTCGCGGCTCCACCAGTTTTCCTTGGCGCCGTAATAAAAAATCTTATTTTTCGGATTGGACAGCAGGTCTTTCCCAGCTTCGAAGTCTACATCGTTAACATCGCCCCCGAATAATTTCTTCCAAATCTCCGCCGATTCGGTGTCCTTCGGCACCCCGGTCTCTTTATCCCCGACAAAACAAGTTACGTACAGTTTAGCCGGGTCTAACTCAAAATGCTTGGTGTATAGTTCCCAAGCCCAGGGAATCTGCTCCTCTTTGTAATAATCGCCCAGGCTCCAGTTGCCGAGCATTTCGAAAAAGGTCGTATGGCGGTTATCGCCAACTTCATCCATGTCCTCGGCCCGAAAACAGGTTTGGCTATCAACAAGTCTCGTGCCATCAGGATGTTTCTCGCCCAGCAAGTAGGGCACCAATGGCTGCATGCCGCTGCCGGTAAATAAAGTAGTCGGGTCGTCCTGCGGCACTAAATTAGCCCGCGGCAGCACTGTGTGTCCGCGGCTTTCAAAAAAAGCCAAGTACTTTTGGCGAATTTCCTGCGCCGTCATAAAACTATTTTAGCAGTTAACACATTTGCATAATTTTATTCACGGTTATATAACTATCTAATGGCCAAAAAAGCTGAGAAATGCGCTGATATGCAATATGTGGATCAATACACCGACAGGTTAAAAGAGTCGGGATTGATTGTGGTCTGCGAAATTAATCAAGGGGCGGCAGTAGGGGACCCGGAAAGGGTCAAAGCATTAATCTTATCGGAAGCTGAAAACGAATCCATCGAGCAGGGTTTAAGGTCGCGGAAAGAGAATGATTTTTGGGTGATGAATATCCTGGGCCGGTATGGCGTTCAAACCGCGCTATTTGATTCTGCTGAACTGCGGAACTATGTAAACGGGCTTTGGGAACAGCACTACCTGTCTCATCCTGGTGTCGAAACTGCTAATAACATCGCGGCAGCCCTCGATGCAGCCTTGAGTAATTATTTACGCCGCCCTGAATTAAACACTGACAATCCCGCCGCCAAGGCAAACATCCCCGGTGTAGAGCACGGTTGACTGACCGGGGGTCAATGCCCTGACATCCTCGGCAAATTCCAGAGTCGCTTCAGAATTACTTAACATGTTAAGTTTTTTTACGGGTACCATTTCGGAGCGGTGCCGGTTGCGAGCGGCAAGTTTTTTATTCCCTGGTGGTTGGCCATTAAGCCAATAGACATCAGACAGCTGGACTTCCCTGCCCCACAAGTTTTTGTCCTGTAAATCAGTGGTGACATAAACTTCGTTGCGCTTCATGTTTTTGCCGGTCACGTAGTATGGCAAGCCGCCGCCGACTTCCAGTCCGTGACGCTGGCCGATGGTATAGAAAACGGCCCCTTCGTGTTGGCCGATAACCTGCCCTGTTTGATCGATAATCTTGCCTGGCTCAGTCTTAACATATTGGCTTAGGAAATCTTTGATACCGACCTTGCCAACAAAACAGATACCCATACTGTCTTTTTTGTCGGCCGTCACCAAGTGATGTTTTTTGGCTAGTGCCCTAACTTGGGTTTTTGTTAGCTTACCCAGCGGAAAGATAACCTTCTCCAAAGATTCCCTTGGCATCCGGCATAAAAAGTAGGTTTGGTCTTTATTATGATCGCGCGCCATTAACAGTCGCGCTCCCGAGTTCCGAATCCCGAATTCAGAATTCAGAATTCTGGACTCTGAATTCTCTACTCTGGCGTAGTGGCCGGTGGCTATCATATCCGCGCCGTCCGCTAAAGCCGCTTTTAGGAAAAGGTTGAATTTAACTTCTTGGTTGCACATGATATCCGGGTTGGGCGTCCGGCCGGCTTGGAATTCTTTTAGCATGTAGTCCACCACCAGGTGCTTGTAGTCTTTCTGGAAGTCGTACATCTTAAACGGGATGCCCAACTGGACAGCCACCCGCTTAGCATCTTGGTAGTCCTCTTTCCATGGGCAATGGTGGCCGGGTAAATCTTTACTCCAATTTTTCATATACACGCCGACCACTTCGTAGCCCTGCTGCTTCAACAGCAAAGCCGCCACACTAGAATCGACGCCTCCGCTGAGGCCGACAAACACCTTGAATCTGTTTCGCCCGTCCATTATTCGGACTGACTGTCGAGGTCAGCCTGCAATAGCCGGGCTACCCGTGAGGTTGGGTCAATTGGTTGAGCCGGATCTAAATCTTCGCGGAATAAAGTGCCTTGTGTGCGCCCTTCCATGTCTTTGTTGTAGGTAAACGACAAGTTATACGAGCTGGTTTGCCCAACTTTGCGCCGCCAACGATAATGTTCGGTTATGATTTTCCGTAATTCAAGTACTGAGCCGCGATCGCCGACACAATATTCTGGAGCAATCAGGCCGGTTTTGTCCCAACCATTCAGATATCGCCGATATGTTGAGTGAACGTCACCATTGCCGGTAAACAGACCTCTTTCATCAATCGGCCCGTGGCGCATTGTCGCTTCATCGTCTAGGACTCGCTCAAGCAAGTCACCTAACAGTTTTGGTTCGGCTTCCGGCGCCAGCTTAATTTCGACATTCATGTCCTAATATTATATATTAGCCGGCCAAGAAGACTGTCACCCGGTCGGCTTTGACGTGCATCAGGCCTTCAGTAATCTTAATGACAAAGTCCGGCCGGCCGGGCTGGCGGACCGTGACGATCCCCGGATTAAGCAAGGACATGAAGTTTTTGTGGCCGGGCAAAATATCAAACGGGCCGGTATCATTGGTGGCTGAAAAGCTATGGGCAGGGCCGTCGAAATAGACTGTGAAAGGCGCGTAGACCTTAACCTGCATGGTGGTAGTCGCAGCTGGTTTGTTGACGGCTGTGGTTGCCATTACGCCGCCTTATTTAAAATTTGCTCGATGCCCTTAAGGGTATCTTCACGGCCGACATACTCACCCTTGATGCCGGTCAAGGCTTCGGTCACATAGGTGTGTTGGGTGAAGAAGTTAATAAGGTTGCGGGCTTTGGCGAAGTCGGCGCGGTCGGCTGGCGACAATTCGTTTTCGCCAATGATGGCGATAATCCGCCGCAGCGATTCGTATTTTTGCAGGATGGATTGGACCTGGACACTAAGGTTATAGTGACGCGGCCCGACGATGTCCGGGCTGAGCAGTGAAGACGATGTACGGATCAGGTCGACGGCCGGCCGGATACCCTGTTCAGCGACTTGGCGCGACAAGACGATAGTACTGTCCAGTTCGCGCTGGATCATTTGGACAGCCGGGTCAGATAAATCGTCGGCCGGCACATAAACCGTCTGGACCGCCGTTATGGAACCGTGTTCGTTAGAGTTCAGCCGGTCTTGGAAAGACTTCACATCCGAGAAAATCGTCGGTTCATAACCGCCCTCGGATGGGATCTGGTCGAGGGTCGTCGACAATTCATTGCGAGCCTGGATATAACGGTACATGTTGTCGGCAAAGAATAGGACATCCTTTTTCTCGGTGTCGCGGGCGTATTCAGCGGCCGCCACGCCAGACAAAGCCACTAGCACCCGCTGCACCGGATTTTGGTCCATCTGGCCGAAATACATGATGGTGTTATTCAACAAGCCGCGCTGGCGGATAGTTTCATATAGTTCGTGGCCTTCACGGATGCGCTCACCAATGCCGGCGAAAACACTCAGGCCTTGACCACTCTGAGCGACATTGTGGATCAGCTCCATAATCAACACCGTCTTACCGACACCGGCGCCGCCGATAATGCCGATTTTGCGGCCTTTGACGAAGGGTGTGAAGAAATCAATCACCTTTAGCCCGGTTTCTAGAACTTCCGGCGGGTTCGAGGTGAAGTTGGTGCCGCGCGGCGCTTTCCAGCACAGTGGGATCCGAAGCTTGGAATTCACGTGACTTGAAGTCGCGGC
>JADMIO010784989.1_pt1 | contig 63778 bp, 59 predicted proteins | sample 8958161 | NCBI WGS metagenome assembly JADMIO01 (sample SAMN16585339, study PRJNA669376) | soil metagenome | isolation source: Crop rotation soil | place: USA: Cullars Rotation, Alabama | collected 2011
CTTTCCCGGCGCCCGCCGATTTGCGCGCCGCAGCGCAAGGTTTCATCGCCTTCGTCACGCTCGGCGTCGGCATGCTGATCGGCTCGTGGTTATCCGGCAAGGTCGTGGATTACTACGCTTCGCCCGGCGGACCGGTGAATCACATGTGGAACCGGATCTGGATGGTTCCCGCTGCCGGAGCGGCTGCAGTGCTGCTTCTTTTTGCGCTGTTCTTCAAGTCGGAGAAAGAAAAGTTGAAGGCGGGAAAGGTGGCTAGTATCGTCGCGTATCAGAACGACCGATAGGAGGAACGATGAAGAAGTTGCTCTTAGCCTTATTCGCCGCAATTCTGGTTTATCTCGCAGGTGCCGATGCGATCGAGGCGCAGCGCGGCCAGCAGCCGCAGGCGCAATTGCCTGAGGGCACCGGAAAAGACCTGGTGCAGACCACGTGCTCGAACTGTCACGCGCTGAATCTCGTGATGGGAGCGGGATACAAGCGAGAGGACTGGATCAGCGTGTTCACCTCGATGGTGAAGTTGCCGAACGACCAGATCGCCACTATCGGGGACTATCTGGCAAAGAATTTTCCGGAAAAGCCCAAGCCTCCCGCCGTCATCATTCCCGGTCCCGTGAACGTGAAGATCACGGAATGGGAAGTGCCTTCACTCGGTTCGCGCCCGCACGATCCGCTTTCCACTCCGGACGGGTTGATCTGGTGGACAGGGCAATGGGCGAATGTTCTGGGACGTCTGAATCCCAAGGACGGCGAGATGCGGGAGTTTCCGTTGAAGACTCCCAAGTCCGGGCCGCACGGTCTGACAGTGGATAAGGACGGGAACATCTGGTACACCGGCAACTCCGCAGGACATGTCGGCAAGCTGAATCCGAAGACCGGCGAGATCACCGAGTACAAGATGCCGGATCCTGCAGCCCGCGATCCGCACACACCGATTTTCGACCAGAAGGGCATCCTGTGGTTCACGCTGCAAGGCGCCAATATGGTGGGCCGGCTCGATCCGAAGACCGGCGACGTCAAACTCGCCAGTCCGCCGTCGCCGCGCACGAATCCGTACGGCATCGTGATCGATACCAAAGGCACTCCGTGGTTTGTGCAGTTCAATACGAACAAGCTGGCAAGCATCAATCCGGCGACGATGGAGATCAAAGAGTACACGCTGCCGAATCCCGACACGCGGCCGCGGCGCATTGCGATCACCGACGATGACGTGCTGTGGTATGCCGACTACTCGCGCGGTTATCTCGGCCGATTCGATCCGAAGACCGGAGCCGTGAAGGAATATGCCTCTCCGGGAGGACGGCAGTCGCAGCCTTACGGCATTACGGCAGTGAAGGACATCGTCTGGTACAGCGAGTCCGCTGTGAGCCCGAACACGCTCGTGCGCTTCGATCCCAAGACCGAGAAGTTCCAAACCTGGGTGATCCCGTCCGGCGGAGGAGTTGTACGTAACATGATGGCAACCAAGGAAGGGAATCTCGTACTCGCCTGCAGCGGCCGCAACCGCGTGGCGCTGGTTGAAATCCAGAACCCGGGCCGGGGCGACTAGCGTCCTGAGATGGAAACTGGTTTCTAATGTGGGGCAATGTAGTCGCGGGCTTCAGCCCGCGTTCGCATCGCCCCAATGTGAGGTGCATGCGTATACGCGGGCTGAAGCCCGCGACTACATTGCCTGGCGGCGGTCTTACGACCGCCGCTCCCTCAGACGGCGGGATGTTTCGTTCAGGATGTCGAATGGCTTGTCCACGCACTGCCCGGGCCGGCTCTCCAGGAAAATGCGCGCTTGAGGCGTGAATGCGCCTCCGGTCATGAAGACGACTTTGCGGAGCTGTGAAGGAGCGCGCGCAGATAATGCTTCGGCCAGTTCCATGCCGCTCATCTCGTTCATCATCAGGTCGCAGTAAACGAGGTCGATGTCCTCGCCATTCGTACAGAGCTTCTCGAGCGCGCGGACCGGATCCTGCTCGACATTGACGCGATAGCCGGCCGCGGAGAGCTGGCGGGAAAGCGTGTCGGCGACCAGCGATTCGTCGTCGATGATCAGAACGTTTCCAAGGGACGGCCCGGCGGCGGCGTCTGCGTCCGATAACACCGTTTGCTTCGATTCTTCGACGACAGCAATCGGAAGCTCGACCCGGAAGAGCGCGCCTCCGCCCGGCCGTTCGCTGACTGTCAGATCTCCGGAAAAGCCGCGCACGATATTGCGCGAGACGAACAAGCCCAGCCCTGTGCCTTCGCCCACGCGTTTCGTTGTGACGAAGGGTTCGAAGATGCGTTCGCGATCCTGAGCCGCCACGCCGGAACCGTTGTCGGCAACATCGATCAGTACTTGCGAGTCCACGGTGCGGGTCTGAATCCAGATCGTGTTTGTCCCGAAGTCCTCCGCGGGCAGGGCCTGCATGGCATTGACGATAAGATTCATCACCACCTGAACGAGGCGCGATGCGTTGGCGAGCACCGGGCTTGTCTTCTCGAGCGTCAACTCCAGCCGCGCGCGCGCCTCGAGCTCCTTCCTCATGAGCTTGAGAACGGTTTCGACGACGGAACTCACATCGACCCAGCTCACGTCCTCAGCAGCGCTGCGGCTGAACGTGCGTAATTCCCGCGTGATGGCTGCGATGCGCTGCGTACCCGTGCGCACCGGATCCATGGCTTTGCGCATCTGCTCGGCAAGAGTGCGGAACCGTTCCAGGGCCGGCTCGCGCAGCGACAGCAGCGCCCGATCCATCTCATCGATCGTGTCACGAAGGTTGTTGAGCTGACCCAGCATGTACGTCAGGGGATTGTTGATCTCATGCGCGACACTGGCGGCCAGCGTGCCCAGGGCAATGGCGCGATCGTTCTGAATGGCGTTCATCTGGAGTCTGCGGATTTCCGAGACGTCGTTCGACAATCCCGCGATCCCCGCGATTTCTCCGGCAGCGTTTCGCAGAGTGGTCAGCCAGGTGTCGTAGATAGCCTTGCCGACCTCCACCGTGTACCAGAAGGATTCGCCGGAAAGACCGCGCCGTAGATATCCGGGAATGGAAGGATGGTCTTTATAGAGTTCGAAGAGATTCTGTCCGACCAGTTGCCCCGGCTTCACACCGATCGCGGCCAGTCCCGCGCCTTGCGATAAGGTGACAATTCCATTCACGTCCGCCGCCCAGATGACAATCGGCGCGTGGTTTACGGCAAGCGCGAGGCGCGATTCGGTTTCTTCTCGCTCCACTTCGGCTTTCACTTCCTGCGTAATATCGACGAAGGCGACGATCACATGGGAAAGCTGTCCAGCGCTGTCGAAGGCGGGGTAGGCGAAGGCCCGGACGTTGATCTTTCTGCCGTCGCCGCGGTGGATGACGACGTCGTCTACCATGGCCGCAGAGCGAGTAGAAACAACGCGGGAAAAGGGAAGTTGGTCTACCGGGTAAGGCCGGCCGGTGCGATCGAAAATGCCGTAGGTTGCAGGCGCGTCGCCGATGCGCGATTCCTGCACCGCATCCATTCCCATGATCGACTGGAATTCGGGATTCGCATACGTGACTTCGCCGGAAGGAACCTCCGCGACCCAGACACCCACCGGCAGCCTCTCCAGAATCCAACGTAGGTCCACCATGAACTCGGGGACGCTCCTCGAAATGAACAGAGTACTTCGACGTCAGCGCGCCATACTCTACCGGAAGCCGTGACTCCGTTCAATTGCCTGCTTCGCGGCTATAATCAACCGTACGATCCAATGAGTGAAGATAGCCTGAGCACACAACAGAAGGCGCTCCGCATCAACATCGATGCCACGAGATACGGCACATTTGCGGAAATCGGCGCCGGGCAGGAAGTTGCGCGCTGGTTTTTCCGCGCCGGCGGCGCCTCGGGCACGGTGGCCAAAACGATTTCCGCTTATGACATGGCGGTGAGCGATGCGATCTACGGGCCGACCGAGCGCTATGTCAGCCGTCAACGCCTGCAGTCGATGCTGCACTACGAGTTCGCGCTTCTGCTTGAACGCCTCGACAAGACCCGGGGAGACAAGTGCACTTTCTTCGCATTCGCAAACACCGTTGCCACCCGCAGCTTCAGCCGGCCCGATGAAGGCCATGGCTGGCTCGGTATCTGCTTTCAGTCGCAACAGCACGAAGAGCCTTCGGAGATCATCATTCACGTCCGGCTGCTCGACAAACAAAACGTGTGGCAGCAGGAAGCCCTCGGCACGATCGGTGTGAACCTGATCTACGGCGCGTTCTATCATCACGAGCAGCCGGACAAGCTCATCCGGTCCTTGCTGGACAATCTGACGTGGGAACGCATCGAGGTCGATATGATTCACTTCGCGGGACCGGCGTTCGCCACTGTGGACAATCGGCTGATGGCGCTCGAGCTCGTCCGCCAGGATCTCACCGAGGCCGCGATGTTCACCGCCGCCGGAGAGGCTGTGCAATGGGCCGAGCTGCTCTACAAAAAGCCGGTCCTGATTCAGCGCGGCAGCTTTCGGCCGGTGACGAAAGCCACGCTCGAAGTGCTGGAGCGCGCTCATGAGCAATTCCTCCGTGAGCCGGAGCTGCAAGGCGAGTCGCCGGTGGTGCTCGCGGAAATGACGCTGCGCCATCTCACCGCGGGTGATTCGATCACGCACGAAGACTTTCTGCACCGTGCCGATACATTGCGGGCATTAGGCAGAACGGTGCTGATCTCGAATTTCCGCCGCTATCATCGACTGGCTGCATATCTGTCGCGCTATACGAATCGTCCGCTTGGTCTAGCGATGGGCGCCTCGAAGCTCGGAGAGATTTTCAACGAGAGTTTCTACAACGCAAACGAAGGCGGATTGCTCGGCGGTCTCGGCCAGCTCTTCAAGAATCATGCCCGGCTCTATGTCTACCCGAGTCTCAACCTCGCCACCGGCCACATCACCACGGCGGCGAATTTTTCCATCGCGCCGCATCTGGCTCACCTGTATACATACTTGCGCGAAAACCGTTTCATCCAGGACATCGAGAATCACAACCCGGCTTTCCTGGCGATCCGCTCACGCGAAGTACTCACCCGGCTGCAATCGGGTGTCGACGGGTCGTGGGAAGAGATGGTTCCCGCGCAGATCGTCGGCGCGATTAAGGGGAACCGGCTTTTTGGGTACCGGGGTGGGAACAAGATCTGATCAATCCTCAATCCGCCAATCCTCAATCCTCATCCGAAGGGAGCCCGCTCGCATTCGTGCGGGCTCCGCGGATGATCATTGAGGATTGGCGGATTGAGGATTGGTCAGATCCGGGTTCCCTATCCCGCCCGCCGCTTTTCCTCCCCCGACTGCGCCTCAAAAAGCACCCGGTAAGGTCCCTCTTTCGAGACAAGCTCTTCATGCGTTCCTTCCTGCGCGATTCTTCCTTCATCGAGAACGAGAATCCGGTCTGCGGTCTCGGCCGTGGCCAGGCGATGTGCGATGGTGATGGTCGTCTTTCCCTTTGTCAGATCGTTCAGGGTGTCCATCAGCTCTGACTCCGTTACCGTGTCGAGGCCGCTGGTCGGCTCGTCCATCACGAGAATCGGGGTATCGCGGAGGAAAGCGCGGGCAAGAGCGATCCGTTGGCGCTGGCCGCCGGAGAGGTTGCTGCCGAGTTCATCGAGCTCTGTGTTGTAGCCGTCGGGCATGCTTTCGATGAATTCGTGGGCGCGTGCGGCCTCTGCGGCGGCGCGAACTTCGTCGCTGCCGGCGCTGGACTTTCCGTAGCGGATGTTTTCCAGGACACTTCGGCGAAACACGAAGCAGTCCTGCAGCACGACTCCGATCTGCTTTCGCAGCGAGCGCAATTGGTAATGCCGAATATCCTCGCCGTCGATCAAGATTCTTCCGCTCCAGGGTTCCTGGAAGCGCAAGAGCAAATTCAGAATCGTGGATTTTCCTGTTCCGCTGCCGCCGACCAGGGCAATCGTTTCCCCGGGGCTTGTCTTGAAACTCAGGTGCTCGAAGACCGGCTGATCCTTTGCGTAGCCGAACATGACATCTTCGAAAACGATTTCGCCGCGAAACCGCGGTGCCGGCCGCGCTCCGGGAAGATCGCGGATCTGCGGCGATGTCTCCAGAATCTCCAGCACGCGTTCACCGGAGACGAGGGAGTCCATGAACTTCACACTCACTTCAGACAAGTTCTGGATCGGCTTGTAAAGATCGGTCATGTAGGCGGCGAAAACGACGAGATCTCCAGGATTCAGGCTGCCGTCGAGCACTTTCATCGCGCCGAACCCGATGACCAGAGCGGTTCCGACTGTGTTCAAGACCTCCACCGCACGGTTGAACGCGCCGCCCAGGCGCGAGCTTTCAACGTTGGCTTCGAGGCTTCCCTGGGCCTGCTCGCGAAAGCGGCGCCGTTCGTTCTCTTCCTGGGCGAATGCCTGAATGACGGCGAGGCCGTTGAGATTCTCGTGGACAGCGGATGCGACCACGCCTTCCTGCTTACGTTTCTGGCGAGCGGCAATCCGCATCGATCGTGAGAAGCGGGAACTGACGAACCAGATGACGGGCACAATGGAAAGGCCGAGAAGCGTCAGCCGCCAGTTCAAGCGTGCCATCACGATGGCCGTCGCGACGAATGTCAGCGCATAGGTGCTGAACTTCTGCTGGTACTCGACCAGCAGATCGCGCATCGTCTTCACATCGGTGGTCAGCCGCACGATCATGTCTCCCGAACCCGCCGAGCGGGCCGAGCGCGGCAATGTCTGGAGATGCGTGAACGTCTCTTCCAGAACATCCGTTGTGGCGCTGTGTCCGACCTGAGCGAACCACATTTTTTGAAAATAGCCGGCGGTGCTTTCGCAGATCACAATCACGATCAGCGAGGCGCACAACACCAGAACGATCCAACGCGGATCGGCGTCGCCGATCCAGGGCAGTTTCGTTTTCTGAAGGATCACGCCGTCCAGCAGGAACTTCAGCGGCCATGGACGAAGAGCTGCCGCGCCCACGCTGATGGCGAGCGCGATATAAGCGAGGAGGATTCTGCGGGTATACGGCCGGATATATGAGCCGATCACCCGGTACAGATTTCGGATTCGTCGCAGCGACGAAATATCGCCCTCGGGTTTCATGACTCGAAATGTAGATCGCCTCCAAGAATGACCGATGCCGCCGCGGAAAGAAAAGGTTCGGCGTACTCGATGCGGCCGGTCTTCAGCAGCACCAGTTCGAAATGGAGGTTTTTGAGAAACGCCATGGCGACATAAAGCGAGGCCCGAGGCGTACGGATCGGCTGTCGCGTCTCGCTTTCATAGCTTTCGAGAAATCTGCGCCGGGCTTCCGCAGTGCATTCGAAAGAGGCGTTCTTAAAGAAACCGACAGCCGCGGTTTGCATGAGAAACCAGCTGATGTCGGACTCCGGCTCGTGAAGCGCGAACTTGTCGATGTCGATGCCTGTCACCCGCTTGTCCGCGATGAAAAGGTTCATCGGATGAAAGTCGCCGTGACACGGAACGGTGCCGGACAGTGGTGTCTCGAGCTCGCGAAAAATCGCCTTCGCAATTTCGGCAATTCGGCCGGCTTCGTCAGGTAGAGCGGTTGCGAGATCACTTGCCCACTTATGGACGGCCTCGACATCGAGCGTCGATGGTGCGGCAGGAACCGAACAACCGTGCAGCCTGGAGAGCCAGATCGCGGCGTGCACCGCGGCCTGCCGGGCATCGTCAGCGCTCTTGATTAGAAGGTCTGCGACCTGATCGCCCGGAACCTTCTCCTGCAGAACGAAGCCGCGTTCATGGACGAACGCGATCGGTTCCGGGACGGTGTACAGGGCCGGCGGAGCAAAGCCGGCATCGCGCAGCGCGCTCAGCGTACGAAATAACGTTGCGGCGCGTTCGGAGTTGCCGAATTTGCCGATCAGCCGTCTGCCGCCGGATGGGTTTTGTTCCTCGATTTCAAACAGGACTCTTCCGAGTTTGCGTCTTGCCGAGATCAATCGCCATGGCGGGCGGCCGGGAACCCGCGAGCGGGCCCAGGAAAGCAGGTCTTCGATTCCGTCCGGCGGACGTCCCTCGACGAAACAAGCGTCTTCGGCGGTGGTGTCGTAAAGCATGTGTGTTATTCGACCAGAACGCCAGCAGCGACAGGTTCACGCTGCCACACGCGCATTCTCAATTCAAATTCGCGCTGTGCGACAACGAAACGCAAGGTCCGGCCGTGGCCGATCCATTCCTGCAGCGGCTTATCCCAGCGGCCGTCCGCGGCGGGTTCGATCGCGATTGCGACGTCTCGCGTGGCGAAGCCCTTCTTGCCGCCGCCGTTGACGGTCTCGATGATTTCAGAGCCGTTGCGCAGCAGGGTGAGGTAATCGGGCGACAACGCGCATTCGATGGAAAGCTCTTTGAGCTTCGCAGGCAGGCGATAGCGCACCGTCAAGACCGGCTGCGTCGCATCGAAAACGTAAAATTTCTCGAGGCCGCGGGCGATGCTGTTCCGTTCGATATTGATCAACCGCACGACGGCGAGGTTGCCCTCCTCGAGCACGTCGCAGCAATACTGGTCATTTTCAAAGCCGACATCGGCGAAGGCGCCCGGATGATTGCGCGGCTTCTCCATGAACTTGTTCAGGTCTTCGAGCAGGTTCCAGTCGTCGCACGGGTTGCCCACGACCATCGCGCCGCGATCATCGCCAAAGTAAAACGCCGATACCACGCGTCCTCCCCATCTCGGGCTGACCAGGGCGAAGAAGCGATCGTTCTTGAGAACCAGATCCGGTTCGCCATCACGATCGGCATCGCGCACCGTCGCGTGCGCCTGTCCGTCGCGTTCGCCAAACCAGCATGCCGCTTCGGCAATCACCAGTGCATGACGGCAGTGACTGGTGAGCGCTTTTGCCCACGGGCTCGGTTTGCCGAAATCTTCCGGATCGCCGTGCGCGCCCGTTGCCGGTGTGTGCCATGCGGTCTCCCAGTTGGAGACCAGGAGCTGCTTTTCAGCGAGCTCGATGAGACCGGGATCGGCCGCTTTCGACTTCGCGTCGTTCACCATCGTCTGCGTCAAGTCGAAGTACTTGCGATAGGGCGCCCAATTTTCCGAATGGAACCACTTCTCGTAACCTTCGCCGGCATTGAATTCCCGAGCCAGTTCGGAGAACGTACCGACCTCGATCTTGCGGCGGCCGGCGGGAGGATTGGCGGCGGTCCAATCGGACAATCGCACAGGCTTGATCCACTGGTTATCTGCAAGCCAGCGCACGAAGTCGGCATAGTGCTGGGGACCGTCATCGTTCCAGACACCGCTGACCTTCTCCATATCGTCGGCATACAAAGCCAGGAAGTTCACTTCGCCTGTATTGGCCGTGTGAACCAGCAGCGATTCAAGCTCTGTCTGCACACATTGCCAGTCGTCCTGTTTCTTGGGAGGAATATTCTGACGAAGGCGTATGCCGATCGGGAGCGCGATCAGGCCAAGACCATTTTCGATTTCGTGCGCCTGATACAGCTCGGGCGTCCACTGATTCGTTGCGTCGTACTCACCGCGCGTCATGTTTGGATCTTTGGGCGAGAGCAACGTCCGATCGTCCAGGATCACGTAACGGTATCCTTCGTTCAAAAGCTGGGCGTCGCGCAGTACAGGGACCATGCTTGCCGTATCCCAAACACGCTCGGGCGGCCAGAATGCCTTCACTTCCGTTGGAGCCACACCAAGCAATGTCTCGAACAACCGCAATTCTTCGTTGAGTTGCTTCAGGTTGTACTCCATGCCGAAGAACCGCATGATGTTCTGCCCGTAGCAGCTTCCAATCAACTCCACCGCGCCTTGCCGGATGCAATCGCGAAGCACCGGAATGGCGAAGGGACAATGCCACGAGATGGCTTCCAGCAACGTTCCGCTGATATGAAGGTTGAAGGGCACGCCTTCGGCTTTGTGCATCCCCAGCATGCCGAGCATCCCCGTACCTAGGGATTGGGACCCTACAATGTCGGAAATACCCTCACGAGTCTCATATCCATTAGTTATAAGGAACTGATTCGCATGATGAACGAGCGCAAAAGAGACAGCCATTGGCCTATTGGATGCACGTTTCCTTCCGCTCTCTAATTTGTCGTTTGTCTGCTTTTTTTGCTCTTCGTCCAACGCAGGTAGCCCCGCCTTTCACCTCTTCCTACACTGGGTTGCATGCGTGGGGGAACCGACGCTAACGATAGGGAGGGTACACATGCGTAGATGGATTTTGATGTCGATGGTGATGACGGCTTTGGCCGTGGGCACGATAAAAGCAACCGAAGGGGCGGACGCGCGGGAGCTGGCGAAAAAGGGATACAACCTGTTCAAGGATGTCCTTTCAGGCGACGAGGCGAAACTGCCGGAAGCCATCCGTTACATGGAAGAAGCACGGGGCGCGGAAGAAACTTACGTGCCGAACTTGTTCAACCTGGCACGAACTTATTTCTTTGAAGGAGTCACCTTCAACAAGACGGAATCGATTTCCAAGGCTGAGAAAGTGTTTGCCCGCATGATCGAACTCGATCCGGCGCGCACGGACGCGATGGCCTTTCACGGCGCAATACTCGCGCAGATGAGCGGCGGGCGTGATATGGCAATGTTCATGCGCGGCGCACAAGAGTTGCGGACGGCGTTCGAGAAGACTCCGAACGACATTACCGTTCGAATCGTCATGGCGTTCACCTCACAAAGTCTTCCGCCCGAAGCTTTGGCTTTCATCGGTGTGAAGGATCCCGTTGGCGATCTCAAGTTCATCGGTGCCGCCATGGACAGCTTTTCTTCAGACTTTGCACCGCACGCCAGCGTCGTCATGAATGCTTTCATCGGCGAGGGTCAGCTGGCCGCTGGAGACAAGGAGAAAGCCCGCGCCAGCTTCGAAAGAGCGCTGAAAGTGCCGGAGCCGCTGGATGAAGGACAGCTCGCGGGCCGCAGACGGCTGGAAAGCACAATCCGCGCGCGAATGGACGGTGGGGCGAAGTCGATTACCGCGGACCGTATTTTTACGGGTTGCCATTCGTGCCATTTGTCGGCTCCGGATAAACTGCTGTCGGGGAAGTAAACCGAGCGTACCGTGCCGTTACCATTTGACCTTTATCTCATCTGCTTTGGCGCCGCTTCCGTGATTCACGGCGCCCAGGCCATTCTCGCCGCCCGGCTGATGCAAGGCCGCACCGGTCACGGCCGCATCAGCGCGAGAGACGGCGTCGCGCTTGGCGTGACGACGTTCTTCTGGCAATTCGGCAATTTCTGCACCGTGCTGGTGGCGTCGCTGGGGTTCGCGCAGGAGAGCGGATTGTTTCGCGCCGGCCTCTTTATTCGGGAAGCGGCGCTGAGCTGCTTCCCGCTCTTGTTCAGCTATCTGTCCTGGTACCTGACGTCGGGTGGCGACGGCGGAAACGCGATCCGGCGAGTCAACAAGGTGCTTCGGCATGCGCTGTGGCCATGGACGATCCTTTGCCTCTTGCTTTTCGCCGGCAGGGCCGTGGGCTTCTCAGTGCCGCGTTCATGGCCGAACATCGCGACTTTCGTCACCCTTCACCTCATGCTGCTGTACTTCGTGACCTTCACCGTGATCACGGTCCGGTATCGCAGGCAGGTACAGGAAACGAAGGTCACATCACTGATCCGCGCCCAGAAAGCGGCGATCGTTGCGGGACTGCTGTCCGTCGTCACGTTCGTGCTGATGCTGAGCAGTTTTTGGAATGTCCAGATACCGCTTCTCGGATATATCGAACTCGCCGCAATGATGACGTCGGTGCCGTTCGTCATCGCGATCGCTTATCGACAGTACCAGTTCCCGTTCATGGACGCGTTCATTCGCGAAGTGATTTCCGGCGTGATTCTCATCGTGGCATTCGTTGCGGCCGTGTCTGTGTCGAAATGGCTTTTGTGGCTCACTGCATGTTCCGCGGTTCTTGCGTATCTCAAAGCGCCATTGACACGCTGGGTCGAGCGAACATTCATCGGCTACGACGAACCGGTAGAAGAACAGGAACGGCGAATCGGTATCGCGATTCGGGCGCTGACACAATTCGACGCAGTCGCGGCCCGTGTATCCGAGATTCTCGCGGATGAACTGGAAGCGCAGTGGGTCGAGATCAACTCGACTCCGAGGCCGGACGCTGGTCATCGCTTCGAGGTTCCGGATTCCGGATTATGGTTGTCCATCGGCCCGCGTGTTGGCGGCCGTCAATACATGAGCCGGCAGCTGAGAATCGCAGGTACGGCCGCGCTTCAATTGGCAGCACATCATCACCAGTTGCGTCAGCATGAGTTACGCGAATCCACGGCCCGCGCTCAGATGCGCGCGCTGCAGGCCCAGATCAATCCGCATTTTCTCTTCAATACGCTGAATGTCCTGGCGAATCTCATTCATTCGGACCCGCCGAAAGCCGAGCGCGTGACCGAAGAGCTGGCAGACATCTTCAGGTACGCCCTGGAATCGACGCGGCTCGAATCCGTCAAACTTGCGGACGAGCTGCAGTTTCTGGAGTCTTACCTCGAAATCGAAAAAGCGCGATTCCAGGAGCGCCTGACCTATTCGTTCGATATCAGTCCTGCGCTTCGATCCTTGAAGATCCCTCCGATGATCGTGCAGCCGCTGGTGGAGAATGCAATCAAGCACGGCATTGGCCCGAAGGTGCAGGGCGGTGAAATCCGGGTCAGCGCGAGTCTCGCGGCCAATCGTGTGGTGATCATCGTGGAGGATACGGGAACCGGTCCACAGTCGGGGGCGCGCCATCGTGGCGCGGGAGTCGGATTGGCCAATGTCCGTGAGCGATTGCAGCACCTGTACGGCGACGCAGGGATTGTCACGCTGGAACATCTGGAATCCGGCGGAACACGGGCCATCCTGACGTTTCCGGAAATGGTCGGAGTTCATTCGTGAGACTGCGGGCGCTGATCGTGGACGACGAGCGCGAAGCCCGTCACCGGTTCGCCCGGCTTCTGGGCGAGCACTCCGCTGAGATCGAGATTGCAGGCGAAGCCGCCGACGGTCCCTCTGCAGTCGAAGCCATTCAATCGTTGAAGCCGGATGTCGTGTTTCTCGATATCGAAATGCCCGGCTTCGATGGATTCGGTGTCCTGGAGGGTTTGCCGCAGGACGAATGGCCCATCGTGATTTTCACCACTGCCTACGGGCACTACGCCATTCGCGCCTTCGACGTCCATGCGCTCGATTACCTTCTGAAGCCCGTCACCGCGAAGCGCCTGTCCGAATGCATCGCGCGGCTGAGGGACATCAAGCCCGCGGCGCAGCGCGCACGGCTCGACGAGGCGCGCCATGAGCGTCCACTCGATCGCTTGATGGCGCGGTCCGGTTCAAAGCTCGTGGTTGTGACTGTGAAAGATGTGATCGCGTTCGAATCGGAAGACAAACTGGTCTTTGCCCGCACGCCGCAAGGCCGTTTCGTGCTGAGCATCACGATGAAGGAACTGGAAGAACGGCTCGACACGAATCTGTTTTGCCGCGTTCACAAGCAAGCCATCGTGCAGCTATCCCACGCACGCGAAGTCCACTCTCTGGCCGGCGGACATTACCTCCTGAAACTGGACGACGGCTCCGAAGTCCAGATCGGCAGGAACTATTCGAAAGAATTCCGAGCCCGCTTCGGTTAGCCGGCTGCCCCGGTTTCCCCCTTTTTAACGGTTTTTTATTTCGGACGTCTTAAAAAACACGACGCGGTGGTAACGTGGGCTCAAGCGAGAAGGAATAAGTCGCATGGCTACTGACGAAACGGAGATTTCCGCCGGCGCGGCCGGCATTGAAAAGACATTACCTGTAAAACGCACCGCTAGAAACCTGGCAGTCCTTGGCCTCCTGGCCGCACCCTGGATCGGATTCTTAGCCATCGCTCTGAAGCCAAACCCCCGCCAGATGTGGGCCCAACGCTGGCCGACGCTAAGCTTTGTAGGGCTTTATCAGATCGCGCTGGATGACTGCGTGGAGATCATCGGCCTCGACCATCTGCCGCTGCACGGTCCCGTGATCCTTGCGGGAAATCATGTCAACAAGACTGCCATGGACGCCATGCTGATGGGTTCGAAGCTCCTGCTCAAGCGCGGCGGCCTGGCGAAGTTTGTCTCGCAGGCGGAGCCCGCGGACCGGGCGCTGAAGCATTTCGTGCGGCTGATGGGAAACAATCAGGGTGTCATCCTGCCGATTCGAGCGGGCTCGACCACCGAAACCATGATCCGCTTCCTGCGAAATCCCGAAGCGTTCAACCGCCGGCAGCCCATACTCGGCATCTTCCCCGTCGGTTCGGCCGATAGCGATTTCGAGAAGCACATGCAGAAAACATGGCACACGAGCGCTGCGGTCGCGGCATACGAGACCGGCGCGCCCATCGTGCCGTTCTTTCTGGAAGGCCTGCCGTACTACTGGGGACCGTTCGACATGTTGAAAGCTGTGGCTCGCTCGCTGATGGGGGGAAAAGCTTTCGAATTCAAGATCCGTCTCGGAGAGCCGATCCGGCCTGAGAACGGCGACGAGCCTCGCAAGTATGCCGAACTCACCGAACGCGTCCGCCAGGCGGTTCTGCAACTCGCGGCAGACGCGACCGTCAAGAACTAAAGCCGGCGGTCATAGACCGCCGCTACAGAAGCCGCTTGTGAAGAAACGGCTTCGCATGCTCGCCCACGTAGCTTGCAACGATGTGGCCGTTACCCACCAATAGATACTTGTAAATCAGCAACCCATCGACTCCGACCGGGCCGCGGGCGTGAGTCTTGTTCGTGCTGACGCCGACTTCCGCGCCGAAGCCGTAGCGAAAGCCATCGGCAAAGCGCGTTGAAGCGTTCCAGTAAACGCCGGCAGAATCGACTTCGCTGAGAAACCGGCGGGCATTGCCTTCGTTTTCGGTCACGATGGCGTCCGTGTGCGCCGAGCCGTACTTGTGAATGTGATCGATGGCTTCGTCGAGGCTGTTGACGACCTTCACGTTCATGATCAAGTCCAGATACTCCGAGCCGAAACCCGATTCGCGCAGCTCCACGCCTGCCGTGCCGAGTGCCTGCAGCAGCTTGTCGCGCTGCGGAAACTTCGCGTGCACGAGCAGCGTTTCTGCCGCATTGCACACCGCCGGATACTGCGCTTTCGAATCGACGGCGATGCGGGCGGCTTTTTCGGCATCCGCAAACTCGTCGATGTAAACATGGCAGACTCCATCGGCGTGTCCGAGCACCGGAATCTTCGTGCTCTGCTGGATGCTGCGCACCATCTCGTTTGAGCCGCGTGGAATCACGAGACTGATCAAGTCATCCATCTTCAGCAATTCCGCGATCTCTTCGCGAGTGGAGACCAGCTGCACGGCATCGCGAACGCCATGCTTTTCGAGAACGCTGCGGATGATTTCGCCGATTGCTGCATTCGTGTGCGCCGCTTCGCGGCCGCCCTTCAACAGGACGGCGTTGCCGCTGCGAATCGCGAGAGCGGCGATCTGAGGGCCTGCATCGGGACGCGACTCGTAGATCATGGCGAGAACTCCGATCGGAGTCTGCACTTTCTTCAGAACCAGGCCTTCGTCGAGTGCGGTCTCTTCCACAACACGCCCAACCGGGTCTTCCATTGCGGCGATCTGTTGAATGCCTTGAATGACGTCGCGCAGCTTCGGCTCGTTCAGCACCAGCCGCTTGTATAGCGGTTCGGCGATACCCGCGGCCTTGGCTTCCTTGAGATCTTTGTTGTTTGCTTCGAATATGGATGCCGCGTTCTCGCTCAGGGCGGAGGCGATGTCGCGAAGGATTGCCGTGCGGTCCGCAGAAGCGGCCAGTTTGAGAAACGCTTTGCGGGCCCGTTCGGCCTGCTGTCGAATTTCGTTCATCTTATTAATGGCTGCGCCCTATCGGGCTTGAATTCGCAGCCGCTCATGTTTGGTCCGTCAAGAACGCGATGTTGTTTCGCGTGATAAATGCATCGTAGTTCTTCGTGGTTGCGAGTCGCGCGATGTCGTCGGAATGCTTTCCGATGAGTTTCGAAGCATCGGCGCTCGAATAATTCACGATACCCCTGGCGATCTCCTGCCCGTTCGGCCCCATGATCGAAACAACGTCCCCCTGCTCGAAATCGTTTTCGATGCGCGTCACTCCGGCGTACAGAAGACTGGCATTGCGTTTGGTGATCGCGGCCACCGCGCCTTCATTGATGTGAATGCGGCCCGAAACACCGGACGCGAAAGCGATCCATCGCCTCTTGCCGGAAAGCGATGCCGTCTTGCCGACGAACAGAGTTCCTTCTTCGGCGCCGCTCAGCACGCGCCGCACGATTCCGGTCTTCATGCCGTTGGCGATCACGCAAACTCCACCCGAGTTCATCGCGATGCGCGCCGCCTCGAGCTTGGTCGTCATGCCGCCCCGGCCACGCGCGGATTTGCGGCCGGCGACGGCCTGGATGTCTGCCGTGATTTCATGAACTTCGGGAATGAATTCGGCGGCGGGATTCTCGCGAGGATTGTCCGTGAAGAGCCCGTCGACGTCCGACAGAAGGATCAACACGGTTGCGTCGAGCTTCGTCATCACGAGCGCGCTCAGCTTGTCGTTGTCGCCGAAGCTGGGGCTGCGGTCCGAGATCTCGAGTTCGGTGGTTGCAACCGTGTCGTTTTCGTTGATGATCGGAATGACTCCCATCTCGAGTAGCGTCGTCAGTGTGTGGCGCAGGTTCAAATAGCGTGTGCGGCTGGAAAAGTCCTCTTCGGTAAGAAGCACCTGTGCGGCAGTGAGACCGTATTTTCCGAAGCCCTGCTCGTAAAGGTTCATCAGCCGGCTCTGGCCTACGGCCGCCAGCGCCTGCTTTTGCGCAAGCGAAGCGGTCGCCGACTTCATTTTCAAGGCGTCCGCGCCGAGCGCAACGGCTCCGGAAGACACGATGATGGTCTGGCGTCCATCCATGCGGGCCGCCGCAAGGTCCTCGATAAATGAGAAGATGCGTCCCAGGGCAATCGCACCGGCTTCATTGAAGAACAGGTTCGAGCCGAGTTTGACAACCACGCGCCTGGCTTCGCTTACACGCTCACGCATAGGGACCCATCTTAATTCAAAAACGCCGTGGCATACTCGTCCCATGACCAGAACGTTCGGGTCCGAGACGCGGCCGTCGCGCCTGTATCTGCCGAAAGTCGATCGCCCGCCGGCCACCATCTTCGAGTATTTGCTGGCCCGCTTTCCTCACATTCAGGAGCGCGTGTGGCGTGAGCGCGTCGCTGCGGGTCTTGTGACATTGAGCGATGGAACGTTATTGCGCGAGGATTCGCCCTACAGGTACGGCATCTTCGTGTTTTACAGGAAAGAGGTTCCATCGGAACCGCAGTTGGGTGAGGAGCCTCGGATCGTTTATCGCGACGATGACATTCTCGTGGTGGACAAGCCGCACGGCATGCCTGTCACGCCGGCTGGGCAGTATGTCGAGCGGTCGCTGCTCGTCTATCTGGAAAGAACGACGGGCCTCTCGACTCTTGCCGCCATGCACCGCCTCGATCGCGAGACCGCCGGGCTGTTGCTGCTCACGATCAATCCGGATCACCGGGCCGAATATCACCGCCTGTTTGCGGAGCGGCTTGCCGAAAAGGAGTATCTCGCGGTAGCGCACATCGTCGAGCCGCCAGGCCGCCGGCATTGGCACGTGGAAAACCGGATGGAGTCAGGGGAGCCGTGGTTTCGCCAGCGGATCGTCGATGGGCCGGGGAACGCCATCACCGAGATTGAACTGGTCGAAACGCGGGAAGGCGTCGGACTCTTCCGGCTCTTTCCAAGGACAGGAAGGAAACACCAGCTCCGGGTGCACATGGCGTCGCTGGGTTTTCCGATCGTCGGAGATCCGTTTTATCCGGAGATCCGGGAACAACAGGCTGGAGATCAACCGCTGCAATTGCTGGCAAGCCGTCTCGAGTTCGTGGATCCACGCAGCGGCCGTCCGAGTTGTTTCGTTTCTAGTCGCACGCTGTTTTGGTAGGATGCCGGAATGACTCCTGAAGAGAGATTCACGAAAATTGAAAACCTGCTCAACGCCTTTATGGAAAACCTGGTTCGGCTCGAGGCGGCGCAGGTGCGCAACGGGCAGCAGATCGCGAAACATAGCGAGCAGATCGCGAAACAAGGCGAGCAGATCGCCAAACACGACGAGCAGATCGGTAAGAATACCGACGGAATCCGTGACTTGATCGTTGTCAGCCGGACGGTTCTGACATCAATCGATGGCCTGCGAGAGGCTCAACGCACAGACCGCGAAGACTGGACCGCGCAAATGAAAAGGCTGCAGGAAGTCCAAGCTTCGACCGAGGAAAAACTCAACATTCTCGTTGAAACGGTGGATCGGATTATCCGCCGCGAGAACGGCGACCACGGCTCAAAGCGTTAATTCATCATCGCCCGAATCCGCTTCAATTCCTTGACGTGATTTTCAATTTCCTGCCGGTCTTCCGCATTCGGCGAGTGCTGCAGATAGTGCTGGAAATCGCGGCCGGCGCCGTCGAACTGGCGTAGCTGCATGCGCAGCAGACCGCGGTCGCGAAACTGCACGAGGTCCTCCGAGTCCACCATCAGCATCATGTCCACGATCGACAGGCATTTGTCGATGGCATGCCCCTTCACGTAAATGTCTTTCAGGTTATTCAGCATGCGCCAGAGAATCTGCCGGGTTGTGGAGCGCGCCAGAAGCCGTTCATGGAATTCGAAAGCCTCGCCGTATAGCTGTTGCAGGCGGTTGCGGCAGTCGTCCTGAGTGAGGATCTCGCCGCGATTGTATGGATCGATGAAAAATTCTTCGCGGCGATCCGAGTATTTGACGAGAAAGTGTCCCGGCATTCCGACTCCCGCGATTGAAAAGTTCAAGCGTCGCGAGACTTCGATGTAGACGGCGGAGAGTGTGATTGGAATACCGACGCGCCGGTCGAGGACGTCGTTGAAAAAGCTGTTCCGCGGATCGTAGTAGTCGTTCGTATTGCCGCGGAAACCGTAGGTATCGAAAAGCACGCCGTTGATCTTCTGCACGGTTTCCATGGGAGTGTCGGCGGCAGCGAGCTTGTCTTGCGCGGCTTTCGCGATGTGGTCGAGCTCGTCGAGATACGGAGTGAGTTCGAGTTGCGGGTATTCCTCGCAGGCGATCATCAGCGCGGCCTCGGCGAGAGGTATCGCCGCATCCGGCAATGTCACGAGCTGATGAAATGTCTTTCGCGATCGAACGCTCACGATGAAATGTCCTTCTCCATCCAGGACGCGAAGTCCGAAATCGACTCGATGATCCACTCCGGATTGGCGTTCCGGAGCCGCTCGGACCCATACGAATGGGCGATGGCGAGGCAGCGCATGCCCGCGCGGTGCGCCGACTCGATGCCTCCGAGGGAGTCTTCGATGGCAACGCATTCCGTCGTTTTCAATGACGGATCCTTCTCTCTCAGTTTCTCATGAGCGCGCGAAAATGGCTCGGGATGCGGCTTGCCAAGCTGGACATCCTCGGCGGAAACAATGGCTGCGAAACAGGATTCGAGACCGGCCTGCTTTAAGATGTGAAGTATCTCTTCGCGGCGGGCGCCGGACGCGATAGCCAGCGAATATCGTCCGGCCGCCGCTTTGATTGCGGCGGCTGCGCCTCCGAACAGGACGGTTTTGCCGGCGATAGCTTTGAAATAGTAAACGCCCTTGCGCTGAATCAGTTCGTTCAGCGCGTCCGGCGGCAAGGGACGAGAATGCACACGAAACAGGAGTTTGAAGCAGTCGCGGTCGTTCAACGGAAGGTACGTATCGAAGTATTCGTCGTTCGAAAAGGAAAGCCCTTCTTCGCCGGCGACCCGCCGGAAAGCTTCCATGTGAATCGGGTCATCATCGGCAAGGACTCCATTGAAATCGAAGATCAGCGCGCGCGTCATGCGATTGCTTAGCCTAACATAGCGCTTCTAGATGCGAATCACCCGGCCGGTAGTCGTTTGGCTCATCCTCAGCGCGATCTGGGGCTCGACGTGGCTCTTCATCAAACTCGGGCTTCGAGACTTGCCGCCCGTGAGCTTCGCCGGCATACGCTTCATCGTTGCCGCGACCGTTCTCGTGATACTCGCGATCGCGCGGCGCTTGCCGATGCCGCGGGGCGCCGCGGACTGGGGAGTGATCGCTTTCACCGGGTTCCTGTCGTTCAGCGTGAATTACGGACTGCTGTTCTGGGGCGAGCAGCATGTTTCGTCGGGACTCGCTGCCGTGCTGCAGGCTACCATCCCGCTCTTCGGACTGGTCATCGCGCATCGCATGCTGCCGTCGGAGCCGATGACGGCCGCGAAGCTGACCGGCGTCCTGCTCGGCCTCCTTGGCGTCGCCGTGATTTTTTCGAATCAGCTGACGGCCGAAGGCGGCCTGGCGTTGTGGGGCAGCGCGGCGATCGTGCTCGGAGCGTTTTCGGTCGCGTTTTCAAATGTGATCGTGAAGGCACGGGCGAGCCACTTCGATCCGGGCGTCCTTGCCGCAGGACAGATGATCTTCGGACTCATACCCCTGATGGTCGTGGGCTTGATCACGGAAGGCAACCCGTTGACGTTTCGCTGGACGAAGCTTGCCGTGGTATCGCTGCTTTATCTGGCTTTCGTCGGATCGTCCATCGCGTTCATGCTGTTTTACTGGCTGGTCCGTCACATGGACGTGACAAACACGATGCTGATTGCGCTCGTGACGCCGGTGCTCGCGGTGGTTCTCGGGATGCAGACGATAGGAGAGCGATTGACGTCGCGAATGATCGTCGGCGGGGCCAGCATACTGTGCGGCATCGCGTTGATCGTCGTGAAGCGGCCGTTCAAGAAGAAGCTTTGACTGCAAAGGTCACGGCGAAACGGTCAATCGCCGCGGCGGAGCCTTCCCACTCGCGGCGATTGTTCAATTCCAGATGCGCGGTTCCAGGTTTCTTCAACAAGAGAACGATCCGCCGGCTGCCGCCACCGCCGACTGCATTGCCGGCAGCGGCATCGTAGTCGTTACTTTTGACCTCGATCACGTCCGTGTTCGCGTTATCGATGGCCCAGCAGTAACCGGTGGTTGGATTCTCGTCCAACGCGATCGTCACTTCATCGCCCGCCGCCGCTGTTACGGTCTTGTCGTGATCCGATCGCGTGAGCCGAAGCCGATTCATTTCTTCTTATGTTTGTCGAAGAAGTCGAACATCCCTTGAAGGTTTGGAGCGACGACGCCTCCGTGAGTTCCTCCGGGAACTTCGACGTACTGATGCTCGACGCCGAGCCGTTTCATCTCGGCGACCATGACTCGAGACTGCTCCACGGAAGCCGTGGCATCCGCGTCACCATGCACGACGAATTGCGGAATGTGTTTCATCTGCGACATCGTCGCCGGATCGCCGCCACCCGCGAACGGCGCGATGGCGGCCCAGATCTGAGGATAGTGCGGGGCAAGATACCAGGCGCCACCGCCACCCATGGAGTGGCCGGCCAGGTAAATCCGATCGGGATCGATTTTGTAGTCGCGCTTCATGAGATCGAGAACGTGCATCACGTCCTTTTCGCTCAGTTCCAGTTTCGGCAATTCCTCCGCGGAGCGCGAACCGTTGTTACGCCCGTATCCGCCGTCGACGCGATAGCCGAGCGGTGCCGCCACGATGTAGCCCCGCTGCTCGGCAAGCTTCGGCATCACAGCCTCGAAGCCGGTGAAGAAATTGTCTTCGGTGAGCCCGTTTCCATGCAGCGCGATGATCAGAGGATATGCGCGTTCTGCCTTGTACGATGCCGGCACGTATACGCGATACGGCATGATCTCGCCGGCTTCCTGCAACAAGTAATGCCGCTTGAAATCGCCCGTCTTGCCGGCGAACGGATCTTTGCCGGCCTTCAGGCTTGCGAGCGCGCTTTCGGCCTGAGCGATTTCCTTCCCGGCATCGAATTGGCCGATTGCAATGCGTCCGCGATCGACATTGCGGATGTAGTCGGCGGGATACAACACGTCTGGATTGTTCACGGATTGCAGCCGTCGCAGCCTCTCGTCGAGGCCGCGGCGGATTTCGATCGGCAAATTCACGGTGGCCAGCAGTCGAGTTCCGTCCTGCACTTCGGCGCGAACGACGGTGCGGCCATCGGCTAATCCGGAGAGATCCAGGTCGAATCGCAGCGGATCGTCCATAAGGTCGCGGCCGACGTTATTGATCACTCCGCCATCCTTCAGCTTCGTCGCCGGCTGCGCGTTGGGGCCGGGCGCGGCCGGTTTGTTCAGCGTCAGCCGTACCGACAACGGATTCGCAAGCTCGAGGGATGGAGAGTAGATCTGTTCCAACCTGAAACTCACAGGAGTCTCGGGACTCACGAACACGCGCTCCGTACGCAGTACAAGTGAGCTGCTGAACTCAGTCTCCGGCGTCCATTCCCGGCCGGCAGCCAGCGCGGTGCCCTGCGTGTACAGTCGCCGCATCTCACCGGTCCTGCCGAGTTTGGCTGCCCGCGCGAGCTGCTGATCGATTGCATCGAGCTTCTGCTTCAACTCCCCCTGTGCCTTGGCGTTGGTTTTGGTTGTGTTGTAGCGCGTTCGCATGATCGCCACGGTGTCGCGAGCTTGCGCCGCGAGTGTGGAAGCGCCGGCCAGAAGGGTTATGACGAGGAGAAGGACGGGTTTCATGGATGGCTCCTTTTTGGGAGAAGTGGGATCCCGGATCTGACCAATCCTCAATCCGCCAATCCTCATCCGAGGGAACGCCTGATGTTCGCTGCGTCCTCGGATGAGGATTGAGGATTGGCGGATTGAGGATTGGTCAGATCCGGGATCCCACTTCTCTTTCCTTACTTTCGACCCAAAGACGCCTTGATTTCCGCGACCGACGTCAGTTTATCCGGGTTCAAGCTGTGAACGGACATGATGCGTTCCGGATCCAGCTTCAGACGCTCGATGTTATCCACAAAGACGATGGTGCCGGTGACCGGCGGGTCGGGTACCGGGGCAGCCGCCGTCGGAAGATTGAACATGTCCGCATACACGAGGATCTTCTCTTTCGGCAGGTAGCCGATGACGAGTCCGTCCGCGTGCGGCAATCCTTTGATCACGTGCACTTCAAACGTGCGGGTCGAGTCCTGAAAGACGCGCTTGTCGCCGGCAAAGCCCTCGACGACAGGCTTCTTTCCTGATTTCGACAGCGAGTCCGGAGCAAGAGTGCGCGGCGCGGAGAGCGCGTTGGTCAGGAACGCCTTGTTGACCGCGGGCGTGACAATCGTGATGCCTTCTGCGACGACAGCGGGCAAGCCGCTGGTGTGATCGAAGTGATGATGCGAGATGACGCCGTAGCGAATCGGCTTGTTCGGGATGACCTTCTTCGCCTCGGCGATGATCGCCTGTCCGCGCGCTTCATTTTGCGGGCCGGGTTCGAAGAGAAGAATGTGATCGGAGAACTCGATGGCCAGCGCGTTGTAAGCGCCGTTGATGCGGAAGACGCCATCGGCAAGCTTCTCGGATGTTGGAGCAGGCGCTGCGGCCTGTCCGCCGGCCGGCGGACCGCCACCCGCGCCACGACCGCCGGCGGGCGGAGGAGGCGTGAGCAGTTGCTGGATGTTCGGCGGATTCGCGTGGGCACCGAGGATGTATGCCGTGAAAGTCGGCCAGCCGCCGCGCTTTTGGACGATCTGTGCGGGGAACTTCAAACCGTTCGCGCCGTCGCGGTAATTGGTGTATTCCGCCTCGACCAGCATGTCGCCGAAGATCGGATCCTGGAGCCAGGTGCGAACCTTCTCCACGATGTTCTCGTTGTTCACGTAGCCTTCGACTTTATAGGGCAGCCCGCCTGGCGACTTGATCTGCGAATTGAAACTGACAACCTGATAGCGCTTGCCTTCAACTGTCTGCGACCGCGCAGTCGCATTGTTCGCAGAAGCTCCCTTCACGAATCCCCATGGCGTAATCCAGATTTCAAGCTGCTGCGCCCATGCTGTGTTTTGAGGAGTGATGTTCTGCTGCCCCGGCGTCAGCGTTGCCACGCCGCCGGTGACGGGAACGGCGTATGTCTGCCACGTTGCGCGCGATGCCGGCTGCGTGAAATCGATGGCGCGCACATAGTCGTTGGCGGCGGTCATCGGCCAGGGCTGGTTGGCGTTGTTGTTCTGGCCGAGTTGGCCATTTTGGGCGACGCCATAATAGCGAATCGAGTTCAGGCTCTCGATGCCCATTGCCCTCGAGGCATTGCTGATGACGGTCTTCGCGTCTTGCGCGGCGACTGTTTGTGTCAGCGCGCAGGCGAGCGCCAAGGCGACAATCCACGTTCTCCTCATGCTTTCCTCCCGAAGATGCTTATGTTTAAGGTTGGCGTGTCTTCTTGCGGCCGCATTATGGCACATGCCGTCTGCGAGATAACAACGTTAGAATTAGCGCATGCACGACGTGATCGTCATCGGCGGCGGCGTCATCGGGCTGTCTATCGCACGCCGCCTCGCTGCCCACAAATCCGTGCTGGTCGTGGATCGCGGCGCGACCGGACAAGGCACTTCGCGAGCCGCCGCGGGCATGCTGACGCCGCTGAGTGAAGCCGACGATCAAGGACCGTTCTTTCAACTCTGCCGCGCCAGCCACGCGATGTACGGGCCATTTATCGACGAGTTGCAGGCAGAGACGAAGCTCGACATCGGCTATTCCGCACCAGGAGTGCTGTGCCTCGCTTCGACCGAGCCGGCAGCCGCCGTGCTGCAAAAGCGATATGAATGGCAGAAGCGTGCGGGCTTCGCGGTCGAACTCCTGTCCGCAGATGACGTTCGCAAGGTGGAGCCGCTCATTACGGCTCCGATCTGTAATGCGGTGTTTATTCCCGGAGAATCGTGCGTCACGCCGCGCCGCCTGGTCAACGCGCTGCGCGAGGCTTGCTTCAATCGCGGTGTCGACATTCGAACGGGCGTCTGCGTCGAGGGAATCGCGGAAAACCGGGTGCTCGTTGGCGGCATGAGCCTCGAGGCGCAAAATATCGTGATCGCGTCCGGTGTGTGGAGCGGTCAGTTGGCGGGCCTCGATCCTCCGATCCCCGTCTCTCCGCGCAAAGGTCAGATCCTCTCGCTGGCAATGCCTGCCGGCGCGTTCTGCCGGATGATCCGCTGGGGCAGTTCATACTTCGTGCCGCGCAGCACCGGCGAACTCATCGTCGGCGCCACCAGCGAAGATGCAGGCTTCGACCTGTCGAATACGCCGAGTGGTCTGGGCCGTTTGCTGTCGGATGCGCAGCAGATCTCGTCGCATGCCGGTGGGTATCCGATATTGGAAACCTGGACCGGCTTGCGGCCGGCGACACCGGATGGGCTGCCGATTCTGGGTCCGAGCGCAGTGCCCGGCGTCTATTACGCGACGGGACACTACCGAAATGGCGTGCTCCTGGCGCCGGTCACCGCAGCAATCGTTTCTGATCTTGTGAACGGACGAAAGCCGTCGCTTCCCATTGACCAGTACAGTCCGCGGCGTTTCCGGGCGCTGTAGCGCGGCGGCGTGGGGCGACCGGCCAGCAGTAAGAAGGCGCCACAGGCGGCGTACCGAAAGAACTGGACGGTGGGACCGACGCTAAGGGACATGTATAATTTCGGGCGTCATGTCATCTATTGCCGACAAGGTTTCCCACGGTGAACGTCTCTCTTTCGAAGAAGGCGTCGAGCTCTATCGCTCCAACGACCTGATTGCGCTTGGCCGTCTTGCCAACCAGGTGCGCGAGCGCCTGAACGGCAGCCGCACTTATTACAACGTCAACCGCCACATCAATTACACGAACGTTTGCGTCATCGATTGCCAGCTTTGCCAGGGCGCTTACGCGCGCAAGCCTGGTGAAGAGGGCGGATACACGATGCAGCTCGAGCAAGTGCTCCACTTTGCAGAGCAGGAATATTCCGACTCGCTCACCGAGTTTCATATTGTCGGCGGTTTGAATCCGGAGCTGCCGTTCGCGTATTACCTCGATCTGCTGCGCGAGCTGAAGCGCCGATTCCCGTCGGTCCATTTGAAAGCTTTTACGATGGTCGAACTGGATTTCTTTACGAAGATCACGCGGAAGCCTCTCGAATGGGTGATCGGAGAGTTGAGAGATGCCGGAATGGGAAGCTGTCCCGGCGGCGGAGCCGAGATCTTTGCGGAGCGCGCCCGTCCGCTGATCGCGGGCCACAAGATTTCCGGAGCGCGATGGCTCGAAGTTGCGCGAACCGTGCATCAGATGGGCATTCGCACGAATGCGACGATGCTGTACGGCCACATCGAGACGCTCGAAGAACGTGTGGACCATTGCATCCGGCTGAGAGAACTGCAGGATCAAACCGGCGGATTCAATTGTTTCATTCCGCTCGCGTTCCATCCCGAGCACACGGTGTATGCGCACTTGCCTACGACGACCGGGATGGATGATCTCAAGACCATCGCGGTGTCGCGCCTGATGCTCGACAATTTCCCGCACATCAAAGCGTATTGGGTGACGCTCACGCCGTCGCTTGCGCAGATCGCCTTGCGGTTCGGGGCAGACGACCTGGATGGGACGATCGTTGAAGAACGCATCATTCACGGCGCCGGCACGCCGACGAGTCAGGGGATGACTCGGACTCAAATCGAGAAACTGATTCGCGACGCGGGCCGCATCCCGGTCGAGCGCGACACTCTCTACAATCCCGTTCAGAAAGTTTCCGAGCTTGTTTAATCGCCGTCTGATGGCTCTGATGAAGAGCCTGCTTCCCCGCGGCTTGTATCAAAGGCTGGATCCCTTCGAAGCGTCCATCGAGGCGTTCGTCCACATCGTTGCCTCGGAAATTCCAGCAGGCCAGCGCGTGCTGGATGCGGGCGCCGGCGAGTGCCGGTTCAAGCCGTTGTTTTCGCATGTGGAATACGTCGGCGTTGACTTCGCGCAAGGGGATCCGTCGTGGAACTACTCTCGCCTCGACGCGATCGGCCGGCTGGAAGAACTGCCCTTTCCCAATGCTTCTTTCGATCATGTGCTTTCCGTCGTGGTGCTCGAACACACGCCTCAGCCGGGCCGTGTCATCGAGGAATTCCGCAGAGTCCTGAAGCCCGGCGGCATGGTGCATCTCGTGGTCCCGCACATGTGGGAAGAGCATCAGAAGCCGTACGATTTCTTCCGATTTACTTCAGCAGGGATTCGATATCTGCTTCAGTCCTCAGGGATACGCATTCGGAGGATTCATCCGATCGGCGGGTTTTTCTGGCAGCTCGGCCGGCGGTTGATGGCGGTTCTGGCATTTACGCAAGGCGGCTGGCGATGGCTTTTGTTTCCAGTACTGGCGCCGGTTTTCGGCCTGCTGCTGCCGCTCTGCTGTTATTATTTGGACTCTTTGGATCAGGAGCGGGCCTATACGCTGGGCTTCATCGCTGAAGGCTGGAAACAATGAGCGGAAAACTTCGAAACCGGTTGAGCATTGCGGCGAGTTATTTCCGCCACAAGACCGTGCTCAGCGGTGGTCCGATCGAGATCACGCTCGAAAGCACGGCGAAGTGCAACCTCTACTGCCCGATGTGCCCGCGTCATATTTATACCTTCGACAACGAAAACATGGACCTGGAGCTCTATAAAAAGATCGTCCAGGACTGCAAGGATTACGTCGAATTCATCTGGCCGTATGGCATCGGCGAGCCGATGATCCATCCGAGCATTTTCGAGATGATTCGCATCACCCGCGATGCCGGCATTCGCACGGGTATGTCCACGAATGCGACGCTGCTCGACGATCGTCGCGCCGACATGCTGCTCGATTCGGGCCTGGATTACGTGATTCTCGCGTTTGACGGCGCCACCAAGGAGACCTACGAAAAGTATCGAACCGGCGCCACCTTCGAGAAGACTCGCGAAAATATCCTGAATCTGCTTGCAAAGAAGCTGGCGCGAAAATCGCCGATTTACGTCGTGCTCCAGATGGTGCTGCTCAAGGACAACAGCCACGAGATCGACGATTACCGGAAGCTCTGGAATATTCCAGGGGTGGACGAGATCCGCTTCAAACGCGATGAAATCCAGCTCGACGGTTCGAAGATTCCAGGCGTCGAATTCAAGAGCCAGCGCCGGCATCCCTGCCACCTGCTCTGGCGCGGTCCCCTCTACGTGCGCTACGACGGCCTCGCCTATCCGTGTTGCTACATGTACGATGAGCCGCCCGTCGGCGACTTGAAGAAACAGTCCGTCATGGAAGTGTGGAACTCCGGCGCGATGGTCAAACTGCGCGAAGCCCACATCAAAGGCGATATCTCCGAATATCCCGTTTGCCAGAATTGCCAGGCCGCCCGGCCCTCGACTCCCGCTTTTTACGGCAGCCTCGCGCTCAACAGCCTGACCGTCCGCAAAGCCGTCCCCGCGATGGAAAAGCTCGCCAAGTTCTACAACATCGGCGTCCTCGAAAAATAATTCGGGGACGGTCGCCTAAATCACCTAAATAGCGGACCAACGGTTTCCTCTGCGTCCGAGTCACTATTCTGAGGAACCTTCCCACGAGGCCCGCGTTTTTTGGGAAGGAGATCTCGGCCAACTTGGCTGCCAATTCGCTTCAGGAATTCTTTCGAGCCAAGTGGCCGTCCGGTTTGAGTGTGCTGACGAAGGACTTCGTCTTCTTGGTTATCGAAATCAACGTTCAACCAGTCGGACCAGTCTGGGATTTCGAGCACGAGTGGACAATCACCGGATAAAAGCATGTCGTCTCTAAGTCCGCAGTGTGCCGCTGCGCTGGACCACAAATAGTCTTCCGCCCTTTTTACTAACCCGGCTCGAACGGGGTTTCGCTCAATGTAGCGTATTGCGTTCCGGCAATAGGATTCGTCCATCGGAAAAGACTTGAACCGACCCTGCCACGCATGTCCGACCACATCGTATTTCTTGTTGAAGTAGCTTGTATATTCGCCGTGGGCGACTTTGATCGTCTTATGCAACGAATCTTCACGTTCGGGGACGGCGACATGATGTACATGATTTGTCATAAGCGTATATGTCCAGATGAACGTCCGATATCTCTTGCACGCTTCACGCATGAGGCGCAGATAGACGAGACGATCCGAATCATCCAGGAAAACGTTTTGTTTGCGATTGCCCCGATGAAGGACGTGGTGAGGGCAACCTGGCACGGTTACGCGCGGAAATTTCATGAGATGTTCCTCGGCGGGTTGGGCAGGGCAGTAGCAGCCTACGCCGAGGGCATGTACTCATCAACACAGAAAACTTGGGGGACGGTCGCCTAAATCACCAAAACTAAGAAAACGAATTTTGGGGGAATTAGGCGACCGTCCCCGAATTAAAGCGTACCTCGAGCTGCATGAAGGCCATGCCTTCCGGCACCACCACCAGCGAAACAAAGTTCGAGCCGAGGAAGCGGCGAAGGTCGTCGACGGTGTCGCCGTCGATGCGATCGATGCGGAGGGCGAGGCGGTGTACTCCTTCTTCGGACGCCAGTTCGCATTCCTGTGCATGGACCTTCCGGATCAGGTAGTGAAGTTTTTCCAAGAAGCTGGCGTACTGGAGATTTTCGGGACGCACGCGGGCGATGGTTTCGCGGGGCAGCCAGCAGCGTTTGTCGTTGGGGTAGAGGATTTTGAAATTGCTGCGTTTGATTTCGATGACCAGCCCCAATTCTTCGGGCAACTGGAGCTGGTCTCGATAATACTTCGATCGGCAGTAAGCGAAATCGCCGACACGGATTGGGGTGGCTTTCACCCGCGATTCGACGTTGTCTGCACTGCGCACACGAATTCCGGAATCGACGCCAGATCGATATGCGCGTTTGGACCGCAGGTCGCGCAATCGGGGCGCTGGCGGATTTTGAATTGTTTGAACGTCATCTCCAAGGCGTCGAATGTCAGCAGTCGGCCGACCAGCGGGTTGCCGATATTCAGCAACAATTTGACAACTTCTGTCGCCTGGATCAACCCGATCGTCCCGGGCAGTACGCCGAGCACGCCGGCCTCGTCGCAACTGGGTGCCAGTTCCGGTGGCGCGGCGTTAGCGAAAAGGCAGCGGTAGCAGGGTCCTTGACCCGGAATAAACGTCGATGCCTGGCCCTCAAACTGGAAGATGCTCCCGTACACGACAGGTTTCTTCAGCATCACGGCCGCGTCATTCACCATGTAAGCCGTTGTGAAATTGTCGGATCCGCTGACGATGACGTCGTAGTCCTTGAAAATATCGAGGACGTTCGAGGCGTCCAGGTGCACCGCATGAGTCCGCACCTTCACGTCCGGATTGACTTCAAACAGCGTTCGCCGCGCGGAATCAACCTTGGGCATGCCGACCGACGAGGTCCAGTGGAGAATTTGACGCTGCAGATTCGACTCATCGACGACGTCATAGTCCACCAATCCCAACGTGCCGACACCGGACGCCGCAAGATAGACCCCCGCCGGTGAGCCGAGCCCGCCGGCGCCGACCAGAAGCACCTTACTTTTGAACAGCTTCAACTGGCCTTTTTCGCCGACTTGGGGTATCCGCAAGTGACGGCTGTAGCGCGCCATCTGGTCCTTGCCGACTTTCTCCGGCGTCACGAACGGCATGCCGTTGTTTTTCCACTCGTTGAAGCCTCCGCGCATGGAATACACGTCGCTATAGCCCAGATCTTGAAGGGTTTTCGCCGCCAGGGCCGAGCGCACGCCGCCCGCGCAGTAGACGACAATCGGTTGACTCTTATCCGGCAAGGTTTTGTCGGCTTTTACTTCGAGAAAACCCCGAGGTAGAAAGATAGCCTGGTCTAGATGGCCCTGTTCCCACTCGTCACCCTCACGCACGTCGAGGACGGTAAAGCCATTGGCAGGATTCAACTTATCGCGAACTTCCTGAACTGAAACTTCCCGGATCTGCTGCTTTGCTTGACTGAGAATCTCTTTAAAGTCGCTCATCGTTACCCTTACTCTATTAAATTAGTCAGGTTTAATATACGCCAACGGGTGGGGGCTGTCGACTGTCGCCGGGCATTTTCAGCGTCGGCCACCGTCTGGTTACCACCACGAATCACCCTCTGCCCGCAGCTTGTCCAGCGTCGCTTGCATTTGCCCATGGAGGTCGCGAAGGTGCGCTTCGGAGGCATCGGGTGGCACCCAGATGGGCGCTGCCTGCAACACGAGTGCTCGAGTAAACGGCAGCGGGATTTGAAATCCATCCCAACTATGGAGTTCGATTTTGTGCTTCATTGAAATGTGAAAGCAAAAAATCGCCGCGCCTGTTTTGAATGCGAGCAGCACGGGGCCTTGCTTTGCGACGTATCTCGGCCCGCGAGGCCCGTCAATCGTGAATCCGCAATCCCTGCCTCGCCGTATCTCCCGGGCCATTTCGGCCAGCGCCCGCAAGCCGCCTCGCGAGCTCGAGCCTCGCGGTGCCGAATATCCGAAGCGCCGGATGCACTGCGCGATCGCTTCACCATCGCGATTCATGCTCGTCATCACCGCGATACCACGATTGCGAAAAAAGTAAGTTGCTGGAAAGATGCGGCCGTGCCAGCACGTAAAAATCGCGCGATGTCCGGATTTGTGAATGTCTTTTAAGTGGGAGTCGCCCTCGGATTGCCACCTTATGGTGCGGCCGACGACGCTGATAGCGAGGTACCCTATCCAACCGATTAGCCAGGACCTGAACTCATCCATTCGCCGCCGATTGTACGGGTGCGGGCTTGGCAGCGATTACCCGACTGCTGCGCGGCGGCAGATGTTCCAACAATTCCGCCATTTCTTCGCGACATTTAACGCGCCGGACACCATTTTCGTCGACTATCCAAAAACGCGACGCTTCGGCAAGAATCTGCTCGTATTTGGGCAATCCTAGCGCGCTGCCTATCTTTTCGGCTTCAACGTACGAGCCGCCGCGCTGCAAAACGTGTCCGTTGAATACCATGACGGCGCCAAATAACGGGGCATCGATTGTGATCAGGATCTTCGAGCGGCAGGTCAGCAGGCATAACTTTTCGAGCGTGATTTCGGAAACGTCGACCATCGTTAGAGCCTCCACTGCAGCAACTTGCGAGAAATCACCGGCGGCCCGTCACACCGCCCCTTCACGAGACCAAGCCGGAAAGCATAATCAAAATCGAGGCCGGCGGAAAAACTTTATTTCAAATGTGGCGTCTAACTTTCGCGATCGTGGCATTCGAAATGCTCTAGTTTTTTCAGGAGGTAAGAAAACATGGTTTGCCCAACTTGCACGAGTGAAAACGAAATGGCGTATTCGGCCCTTTCCAACGGGTTTGTTTGTCTGGAGCCTGCCTGCGGTTTCGAGCTTGAAATGGAACCGGTTCAAGCACAGCAGGTGCTTGAACCTGAGGAAGAATTGGTGTTTTGTTAGGGAGTGAAATTACTCCTATTCGACATCGACCAAACACTCGTCAACACAGGTGGCGCAGGATTGCGTGCTCTGGATCGAGCCTGCAACAAACTTTTTGGGCTCGACCAAGCGATGGCGGGCATCAGTCCGCACGGCAAGACCGATCCGGCCATCGTTCGTGAGATCTTCCGCACAAAACTAAGTTCCCCGAACCCCAGCCGAGACGAAATCAATTCCATTCTCGAGGGCTACGTGTTTTTCCTCCGCGACGAAGTTCGCGACTCGCCGACCTATCGCGTTTTGCCGGGAATCATTTCACTCTTGCAGGAAATGTCGAAGCGCGACAACGTCATGCTCGGACTCGCAACCGGGAATATCGATGCGGGCGCCAGGATCAAGCTCGAGCGCGGCGCGCTGAACGAATACTTTGCGTTTGGCGGTTTCGGATCCGACTCCGAGGATCGCGCCGAATTAGTGCGAAGAGCCGCCGAAAAAGCATCCGACAAAAACGGCGCTCCGATTCCGCCGGCCGACGTCTTTGTCATCGGAGATACGCCGCTGGATATCGATGCCGGGAATCGATGCGGCTTCAGAACGGTCGGTGTGGCGACAGGCAGCTACTCCGTCGATCAATTGCTCGGTTCAGGAGCGACCTGGGCGGTCAGCGATCTTGCCGAGGGCCGCGATTACTTCCTGCGCTCCGCTTTCATCGAATAAATATCGACGCGTTCTTTGGGTTTTTCGTTCTCGCTTGGAGTGGCGGCGATTTTTTCCACAACATCCATTCCCTCCACGACCTGCCCGAACACGGTGTAGGTTCCATCCAGAGCCGGCTGATCGCCGAGAACGATGAAGAAGGACGTCAGCGCGCTATCGATCTCGTCGCCGCGCGCCATCGATAAGATTCCAGCCTTGTGTTTAACATCGTTGATTTCTGCGCGAATCTTCACGATGTACTTCTGAGCCGCCTGGGCCACGGGCTCCGAGCGCGTATTGAGGTCGCCGGCCTGAATGACGAATCCCGGCGCGATGCGATGAAACGCAGTCTTGTCGTAGGCGCCCACGGAAGTCAGCCGCAGAAAATGGCGGACATGATTCGGCGCTTTCTCCGGAAACATCTGCAGCACGACGTTGCCTTTTGACGTTTCCATCACGACCCGGAACTGTGAAAGCTCTTCCACCGTCTCTTCCGTGAACGGCGGAGGAGCCGGCGCCGGACGATTCCGGATGGTGATGCTCTTGATCTCGATGCGCTCTTTCGCAATCTGCTTATCGTCAACCGGAGTGGTGGAGATCTTATCGACGATCTCAATACCTTCGACGATCCGCCCAAACGCGGTGAACTGTCCGGTGAACTGCGGCTGGTCCGTGACGATGAGAAGAAATTGCGAGCCGGCGCTCGCCGATTCGCCCGGAAGCAGCGTCGCGGCGACGGTGCCTTGCGCGAAAGGAATCTTGCTGAACTCCGGCTTCAGGCCCATGTTGAATCCCCCCGTACCGTACTTCGCCCGCGCCTGCAGGTTTTTCGTTTCCGGATCCCCGCCCTGCACGATCCCATGTGCCGCCATGCTGTGAAACGCGGTGCCGTTGTAGAAACCCTGCCGCGCCAGCTCGATGAACTTGCGCACATGGCTCGGCGCTTCGTCCGGATAGAACTCCATGATGAACGCGCCGGCCGACGTGTTCACCACCGCCTGCATTTGTTTGAGGTCTTCCTGGGGAGAGAACAGAAATGCCGCAAGGATTAGTAGCTGCATGGCGCCGATTTTATCAGATGTATAATCGCCCGAATCCGGGAGGTCCCGATGCAAATACTGAGGAATGCGAAGAAGGCGCTGATCGTCGCAGCGACGCTGTCGAGTCTGTCGATCTTTTCCACGCCGCTTCTGGCACAGCCCTGGTGGACGAAAGTGCCACCCGAAGCGGGCCCACGCAACGCAGACGGCCGCATCAATATGTCCGCGCCGGCACCGCGCCTGGCTGATGGGAAACCGGATTTTTCCGGCGTCTGGAATGCGCCGACCGGGTATCTGAGAAATCTTTCGAAGGACATCAAAGATGACGTCCCGTTTCAGCCATGGGCCAAGACGCTTTACGACGAGCGCGCCGCCGGCGTCCATTGGCGCGAAGAACCCGATGCCAACTGCCTGCCTCAGGGCGTTCCAAAAGTCCTGCTGGCGCCGGCGCCATGGCGAATGGTCCAGACGCCGCAGCGGATTTTCTTCGTACACGAGGCGTTCAATCTGTGGTGGCAGGTGTTCATGGACGGGCGTGAATACGTGTCGAGCGAAGACGTGACGCCGACGTGGCACGGCCACTCGACCGGCAAATGGGATGGCGACACGCTTGTCGTGGACTCGCGCGGGTTCAATGGAAAAGTGTGGCTCGATCAACTCGGCAAGCCCTCGACTGAAGCTCTGCACGTCACCACGCGCTTCCGCCGCAAGGATTTCGGCCATATGGATATTCAGATGACGATCGACGACCCGAAGGCCTATACCAGGCCCTGGACGGTGACTGTCGAGGTCAGCCTGATGCCGAACAGCGAGCTCATGGAGTTCATCTGTCTGGAGAACGAGAGAGACGTGGTCAAGGCACCGAAGGATTAGATTTTGAAATTGGACGAAAGCCCATCTCAAATCCGAAATCCGAAACCTTAAATTGGACGGCCGTCCAATCTGAGATTTCGGGTTTCGGATTTGAGATGCAGGATTCGTCCAATTTCAAAATTCCCCTACATCTGCGATCCACGGCGCAGGGCCCCCGGTCCGAATCTTTCTTTGATCTCATCCAAAGTGTGGCTGAGCTTTTCCTTCGCATTCTCAGCCGGCGAGAACAGCGTCAATTGTCCGGGCTCCTCACCATCGCGGCGGAGGTCTCCGGCGGCGACGCCGATCAGCCGGATCTTCTGCTTCATCGGGAACTGCGCGAATAGTCCGCGCGCGACGGCCGCGATCTCGTTGCCGGTTTGAACGAACTTTTCCAGCGATTGTTGTTTGGTGTGGGTGGAGAAGCTGGAGTAACGCAGCTTCAGCGTCACCTTCCTGGCGCGATAGCCTTCCTTCCGCAGCCGTTCGGCAACATGATCCGACAATTCCAGAATTGTCTGATGCAGTAGTTCGCGACTGTCCGTGTCCTCTTCAAACGTATTCTCGCTGCTGATGGACTTCGGTTCTCCATTCGCTACCACCGGCCGCTCGTCGTGACCGTGCGACAACCGATACAGATGCTCGCCGAGACTTCCCAGGCTGCGAATGAGCGACTCGTGGTTCGAATCCGCGACCTGCCCAATGGTGTGAAATCCGAGCTCTTTCAGTCGCTGCTCGGTTTTGGGACCGACGCCCCACAGCCGCGAGACCGGCAGGTCGCGAAGAAACGCCGCGATCTTCTCTTCGTCGACGATCATGAAGCCATCCGGTTTGCGGATATCGGAGGCGATCTTCGCGAGAAACTTATTCGGAGCGACGCCGATCGACGCCGTCAGATGCGTGCGGTCCCGGATCTCTTTCTTAATCGAGAGTGCGATGTGTTCGGGCGGCCCGAACAACCGCACCGAACCGGTAACATCGAGGAACGCTTCATCGATACTCAGCGGCTCCACGAGATCGGTGTACCGTCGAAACACCTGCATGATCTGCGACGACACCTCCATGTACCGCTTCATTCTCGGCCGGACGTAGACACCTTGCGGACAAAGCTTCCAGGCCCGGCTGATCGGCAGCGCGGAATGCACGCCGAATTTTCGCGCCTCGTAAGAGCACGCGGCAACGACGCCGCGGCCGCTGCCGCCCTTGGGATCGGCGCCGACGATGACCGGCCGGTTTTTGTAGTCGGGATTATCGAATTGCTCGACGGATGCATAGAAAGCATCCATGTCCACATGAAGGATGGAGCGCATGATTTCGCTCGCTACGGATCAAATGCGATGCGTCAAATGTGATACATGAGCGGCCGCTGGCTGCTGCGCGACCGGCGCACGAGTTCTTCGAACGTAATGTTGTTGAGAACGTTTCCGATCGCCCGATCGACTTCCGCCCAGATCGGTTTGAACTGGCACATGTTCTGTTTTCCGCAATCGTCCGCAAAATTTCCCGAGTCCGAGCACGAAAGTTGAACGAACGGGCCGCTCATCGAGCGAAGGACTTCGCCGACCGTGATTTCGGCCGGCGGCCGGCTCAATGTGTAGCCGCCTTCGGTCCCACGCCGGCTTCTCACGATATCGATCCGCTTCAGGATCTGCATGATCTGAAAGAGGAATTTGATCGGAATGCCTTGCCGTTGCGCGATATCCTGCACCCGGACCGGGGCTTCGCCATCGTAGCTGAGAGCCAATTCCAGCACAGCGGCGCACGCGTACTCGTCTCGAGCGGAAATCTTCATAACCGCTCCGACAATAACCTATGTGGACCCAATCTGTCACTCCTACCCCCGAAGCTTGCAGAGTAGAGACGGGCCAGACGTCTCTTACAACACAAAAAAAGCATGATGAAACTACGACGCATTGAAATTGTCGGTTTTAAGTCGTTCTCCGATCGCGGAGAGATTACGGTTCACGATGCCGGTATCACTGCCATCGTGGGACCGAACGGCTGCGGGAAAAGCAACGTCTCCGACGCTATAGCCTGGGTCCTGGGCGAGCAAAGCGCCAAATCCCTTCGCGGCGAAAAGATGGAAGACGTCATCTTTAATGGGACCCGCAATCGTGCTCCCATGGGAATGGCGGAAGTGACCATCACGTTGTCCGAGACGATGAACGGAAACGGCAACGGGAACGGCAACGGGAACGGCAATGGCAATGGCAATGGGAACGGCCATGCCCACGCGCCTCGAGACATCGTGGTCCAGCGCCGGCTCTACCGTTCCGGCGAGAGCCTGTACCTGATCGACGGCAAGCCGTGCCGGCTTCGCGATATTCAGGACATCTTCCTGGGCACCGGACTCGGACCCAACAGCTACGCCATCATCGAGCAGGGCCGCGTCGGCCAGCTGCTGAGCTCGAAGCCGACGGACCGGCGCGGGCTGATCGAGGAGGCGGCCGGCATCACCAAGTTCAAAGCGAAGCGCAAACTGGCGGAGTCGCGACTCGAGGCCGCCAGGCTCAATCTCTCGCGGGTGAACGACATCCTTTCCGAAGTGGACCGGCAGCGCAATTCGCTGAAGCGCCAGGCGGGCAAAGCGCGGCGCTACATCGAGCTGCGAAACCGCATGCGCCACGTGCTTTCGGCCGTCTTCTCGACGCGCGCCGAGATGTTGGTCGACCAGCAGGAGAAGGTCGAGATCGGCCTCGCGTTGATGGGCAGCGAAGGCAAGCACCTCGAACAGGAAATCGATCGTCTGAATACGCTCGTCCATCAACGCCGCGGCGACGTCGGCACGGAGGAGCGCAAGCTCGACGAGTTGCGCGAGCGGCGTTCGGATCTCGAGCTCGAGCACGAGAGGGCCATCCAGCGCATAGACCGGCTCGAGGATCAGATCCGGGCGCTCGAAGAACGAAAGACCGCGATGGCCAACGACAAGACGCGCGCGCTCGAAGAACTCGAACGCAATACTGTCGACTCCCAGGAGAAGGCAGTGCAGTTGTCCGGCATCGATCAACAAAAGGAAGTCGTCGAGCAGGACGTCGCACACGCGGGGCAGGCGGTGTCCGATTGTGAGGAGCGCCGCACTGCGGAAGAACGCGCCATCGAACTGCTGCGCCAGCAGCAATTCGAAACGGTTGGCCGCGAGGCCAGACTTCGAAACGAGATCTCCAGCCGTAAAGAAACCATCAACAGGATCTCGGCGCAGGTGGAGCGTCTTCAACGCGAAGAGACCGAGGCCAGGAGCCATGCGGCGACTCTCGAAGAGCAACTGGGCGCGGCCCGCGCCGAATATGCCGCGCAGCAGGCCGCATTCTCGAGCCTGAAGACGGAGTTGGCCGAGGCCGAAGAAGCGTGCTCGAGAAACAAAACAGACCATGCCAACGCCGTGAAGCAGGCCGCGGAAGCCAAGACCCACGAAGAGGGCATCCGGCACCGGCTCCAGTCCATCGGTGAGCTGGCGGTGCGGCGCGCCTACAGCACCGAATCGGTTCAACAATTCTTCAATGCGGTTCGCGGAATGGATTGGGCGCCGCTCGGCATCCTCGCGGACTTTGTCGACGTCGAACCCGATTACGAGGCGCTGGTCGAAGATTTTCTGCGCTGGAAGCTGCAATATGTCGTCGTCGAAAATCGCGCTCGCGCGGAGCAGGCAATCGACGTCGTCAGGAACGTCAGCAAGGGCCGGCTGGACTGCCTCGTTTTGAACGGCAGCACGACACCGCAACCGCCAATCGCGATAGAAGGGACGCTGCCGCTCGCAAGCGTCGTACGGTTCGATGAGCGGGTCCGTCACTTCAGCGACTACATCCGCGACGCGTACATCGTGGACACCGCGGACCGTGCCTGGGAACTGGCGGCGCAGTATCCGGCTCTGGAGTTTGTCGCCCGCTCAGGCGAAGTGGTGCGCGGCCATGTCGTCACCTGGGGCGAGCACGAAGATCACGGCCCGCTGTCGCTCAAGCGCGAGATCCGCGAACTGGACGCCAGGATGGATGCGGCGATGCGGCAAACGGCGTCGCTGCAGGACGAGGCCGTGCGCCTGGACGACCTGGTGCGCGAAAGCGAGCAGCTCAAGGCCAGGCTTTCGATCGATGTTCAGGAAGCCGAAAAAGCCATGCTGAACACCGATCATCGCGTCCGCTCGCTTGCGGCCGATTTCGATCGCGCGCACCAACGGCTGCGGCTCGCGACCCTGGAAATCGGCCGGCTGGTCGAAGAGCGCAGCGAGGTTGAAAATGCCCTCGTCGAGTCTGAGGTCCTGCTGACTGAGGTCGCCACCCGAAAGGCCGCGATCGAAGAAGAGATCCAGTCGCGCGGCAGGCACGCCGAAGAACTGCGCGCGGCAAACGACAACTTGCGGCGGGAGCTCGCGGCGCTGCAGTCTCAGCTCGCGGTCCTGCAAGAGCGCCGATCGACGGTGGCGCGGGAGCTGGCGGCACTCGCGCAGCAGGCCGCGAATCTCAACCGCCGGGCTGCCGAAGCCGAGACCCAGATCCAGCAAGCCGCGGATCAGCAGCAGCAGACGCGCGCCACGATCGAATCGCTGCAAGAGGCCGCTGCCGAGCTTGTCCGCCAGCGCGATGGACTGGATGCCTCGATCGCCGAAACCACTGCGGCGCTCGAGGGCCTTCGCCGCGAGTTGAACGAGGCCGAGACCCGGTGGGACGAAACGCGGGCCGTGCTCGATTCGTGGAAGGACCGGCACAACGCGCTCGAGATCGAGCGGACCCAGGTCGAATCGGATCTGAAGCATCTCGCCGAATCGTGCGTTCATGAGTTGAACGAAACGATCGAGGCGGTGTGTCTGAAATACTTCGAGGCTCTGCCGCCGACCGAACTGGAAGTGCGCGAACAGGAGTACCGCGAGCTTCGAGACAAAATGGAGTCGATGGGCGCGGTGAACATGATGGCCGTCGAGGAGTATCAGGAGGCCGAGCAGCGCTTCGAGTTTCTTTCCACCCAGCGCCAGGATCTGCTCGATTCGATTCGCGACACGATGCAGGCCATCGATGAAATCGATGCCGTCTGCCGGCGGCAATTCAAGGAAGCCTTCGACGCCATCAACGCCGGATTCAAGGAAGCCTTCGTCAGCCTGTTCGGCGGCGGTATGGGTGAGTTGCGGTTGCTGGAAGGCGCGGATGAAAGCGATGCCGGCGTCGAGATTGTCGCGCAGCCGCCGGGCAAGAAGCTGCAGAATGTCCTGCTGTTGTCGGGCGGCGAAAAGGCGCTGACCGCGCTCGCGTTGTTGATCGCTCTGTTCCGCTACAGGCCAAGCCCGTTCTGCGTTCTGGACGAAGTGGACGCGCCGTTGGATGAAGCAAACGTCGATCGTTTCGCGCAGATGGTGCGCGAGATGAGCGCGACGACTCAGTTCATCGTGATCACTCACAGCAAGCGTACAATGGAGACCGCATCGCAGCTCTACGGCGTCACGATGGAAGAGCCGGGAATCTCGAAGATAGTTTCGGTCAGGCTGAACTAGGAATTTCGATTTATGGCAATAATCAAAACCGATTTACCCGGCATCAAACTGCATGGCCGCGGCAAAGTGCGCGACATCTACGATCTCGGCGAACACTATCTGATCATCGCCACCGACCGGCTGTCTGCCTTTGACGTGGTCCTGCCCACGCCGATTCCAAACAAGGGAAAAGTGCTGACCCAGATGTCGGCATTCTGGTTCGATCACTTCAAAGATTTCGTTCCGAACCATGTCGTGTCGACGCGCGTCGAAGATTACCCGAAAGAACTCCACCCGTTTCGCGATCAGATCGAAGGGCGCTCGATGCTCGTCAAGAAAGCGAAGGTTTTTCCGGTGGAGTGTGTCGCGCGCGGCTATCTGACGGGATCCGGCTTGAAGGACTACAACAGAACAGGCAGCGTCAGCGGCGTTCAATTGCCGCCGGGCTTGCGGGATTCCGATCGGCTGCCGCAGCCGATCTTCACGCCGTCCACTAAAGCCGAGAAGGGGCACGACGAGAATATCTCCGAACAGCAGGCGGCCGAGATCATCGGCGCGGACAATATCAAGAGCCTGCGGGAACTCACGCTGTCGCTCTACACGCGCGGCGTGGACTTCGCGTTGACGCGCGGCATCATCATTTGCGACACGAAATTCGAATTCGGTGTGATCGACGGCAAGATCGCGATCGTCGACGAGATGCTTACGCCGGACTCTTCGCGATTCTGGCCCGCGGATCGCTACTCGCCGGGAAAGCCGCAGCCGTCGTTCGATAAACAATTCGTTCGCGACTATCTCGAAAAGATCGGCTGGAACAAACAGCCTCCGGCGCCCGAGCTTCCGCAAGACATCGTGGAAGCCACCAGCGCCAAATACGTCGAGGCACTGCGGCTGGTGACCGGCCGCGAGCTGCAATGATCATCTTCCAATTCACACTTGTGGACTGGCTGATCGTGGCCGTCCTCATCTCTTCCATCGCCTTGAGTTGGTTCAAAGGCTTCATCCGCGAACTCCTGGGACTGATCACGGTCCTGGCTGCTGTGCTTCTTGCCGCATGGTTCTATCGCGGCGTTGGAGGCTTGTTCAAAGATGTTGTCAGAACAGAAAACATTGCTCTATTCTTTGGCTTCTCTTTGATCTTTCTCGTGACGCTGTTGCTGGGTTTTGTCGGCATCTGGCTGGTCACGAGATTCATGAAATTCGCGAAGCTGCAATGGGCTGACCGATTGCTGGGGGCGGCATTCGGTTTCATTCGCGGATGGTTGATTAGTGCAGCGATCCTCCTGGCATTGACTGCCTTCGAGATCCAAACAGAGAGGGTAAAGAACTCGGAGCTGGCACCATACTTCCTGCCCGGGTCGAGAGTCATTGCGATAATGACTCCATATGAAATAAAGGCCAAATTTCTGGTCGGCTACCGCACGTTGGAGCGGTGGTGGCGGGAACAGTAAAAAATCAGAAACAACTCGAATAAAGATCCACCAACTCAAGGAAAAGATTGTGAAAGAGAAGTTGGAATCCCTTGTCACGGAAATGATCGAACGACGTATTTATCTGGATGAAGCAATGAGCGAATTCGAAAAAAGATTCATTCAGAGCGCACTGAGCAAAACGCGCGGGAACCAAACCAAGGCAGCCGAAGTCCTCGGCGTCCATCGCAATACACTCAATCGCAAGATCGCGCAGCACAAACTAAACGGTCATCGATAACAAAAATCAAACGGCGGCGGTATCCAGCGGCGTGGACTTTTTTTTGCGTTTGCGCTGCTGCAAGCGTTCGAGCACGAGCGCAGGAAGATTTGTTGTGTCTCGCGCCGGCAGAAGATCGACGCTCTGCAGCGGGTCGATGATGAAGTTCGCCACCAGGCAGAACTCGTCATATGTCGCATCGTTCGATTCGCGATCGATCGGCGCCGAGAAGATACGCTGCAAGTCCGCAGCCAGCGTCTCGTGCAGGGTCTCCACTTCGTAGTGCTCGAATGCAATGATGCGGCCCTCGCGAATAAACGCGATCTTGCAGCGCGAAACGGAATCCGAACCCAGCACGACGAGATAATCGAACTTCCAGACCGAAAAGAACGTGTCCTTGCACTCGCTTCTTGCGCGGTGGACCTTGTCCTGTTTGCGGCGGACGACTTCGGCCTCTTCGAACTTCATCTCGGCCGCAAGATCGTTCATCCGCTGGACGAACCGCCGTTCGATTTCTTCGTCGCGGCCTTCGATAAACGCGATCGCATCCTGAGTGTCCTCGAGATAGTGACGGCGGTCGATGTCGTTGTTGCACGGACGCGAACAGGTGTGCATCTGGAAGTACAGGCAGTCGGGATGCGGATCGTTGCCGCGAATGTTGTACAGACAGGGCCGCAGCTTGAATGTCCGTTCCAGCATCGTCTTCAGCTTCGTGAACTGGCCGCGTGAGATGAATGGCCCGAAGTAGTCCACGCCGAATTTGATCTGACGGGTCGCGTAAATTCGCGGGAAGCGTTGTTTCGGGTTGATCTTCATCAGTGTGAACAGCCGGAAGGTCCGCATTTTCCGATAGGTCTTGGGAAAGTGATGCTTTCTTTCGCGATAGAGAACGTAGAGCGTTTCAAACGACGAATCGGTGCGGATGTATTCGATTCGTCCGGTGATCTCCCGCAGATCGAGATCGCGCACGCGCTCGGAGCGTTCGCCGTAGTAACGCTCGAATCTGTCGAACAGGTTGCTGGATTTATCGAGAACGATCAGCTTTCCGCGGACGTCGAAGATCTTGTAGACGCCGGAGTGCTTGGGAAGAACAGGAAAGGATTTATCGTATTCGATCGTCTCGAACCGAAACTCCATGCTTCATTATAGAGTGACGTCCTCTTCCTATTTCCCGCTGAATGCCTTCCAGTGAAAGAGCAACGATTCGCTCGTGTGCTGCTTCGCATAATCCCAGCCATGGTTGCCGGGATAGAGATGGGACTCGTGCGGATACGCCGCCTTCGTGAGCATCTCGTCGAGCTGGCGCGCGCCGACTTCGAACCCGAAATCGTCTTCGGTGCCGCAATCGAAATACAGCTTCAGACCGTTTAGTTTCTTCGTGTCTTTGGCCAGGGTCATCGGGTTGTTGGATTCCCAGTAATTGAGATCCGTGTTGATCCCATAGATCCTGTCGAACAGCATCTGGAATCGCGCCAGGCGGCCGGCGGAGACTTTTGCGGCCGAAAGGTCCTGCAGCAGAACGGCGCTGTGAGCGCTGGCGGACCCGAACATATCGGGGTGCTTCATGGCGATCTTGAGCGCGCCATAACCGCCCATCGAGGTGCCGCTGATCCCGCGCTGGTTTCTCGTTGCATTCACCCGATACGTGGATTCAACCATCGGGATGAATTCGGTCACGATAACGTCTTCCCATTTCTCGCTGCCGTCGCGGGTGTTCGTATAGAAGCTGCTGCCGGCGGACGGAATCGCGACGATGAACTCGCCCAGTTTTCCCTCCGATATCAGCCGATCCATGATTTGATCGGTCTGGCCGCGCGTGCTCCAGCGGGTCTCGTCCTCGAACAAGCCGTGTAGGAAATACAGAACCGGATACTTCTTCGCCGGCGAGGCGGCGTACGAGGCGGGAAGATAGACGCCGTATCGGAGGTCTCTTCCCAGGAGCTTACTGGAGTAGGACTTGTACTCGACACGTTGGGCCAGCAACTCGGTGCTGAACAGAAGGAGTAGAACGAGCGCGCGTACCATAGTTGTCCTCCTGGGTTATTCCTCGGGCGAAACCTCGCGGGGTTCTTCCTGGGCGCGAGTGCCGTCGAAGTGGCGGATCTGCAGGCTGGCAGCGGCAATGTCCGTCAGATCGACAATAGACGCTGCGCCAACGCCCATGGTGATGGCAATTGTCTCGCTCAGTTCTTCTTTGGTGGCGCCGTATTTCAACGCTTTTTTGATGTGTCCTTCAAGGCAGCCCTTGCAGTGGGTTGCGAGGGAAGCGGCGATCGCGATCAATTCCTTGGTTTTCCGATCCAAACCCGACGACTTGTACGTTTCCTGGTAAAACTGGAAATAAATCTTCCGCATCCGCGGGTCGACCATCGTATAAGAAGGCCATTTCTCGTCTTTCGTATTCGGCTTATCCGCCATTAATGCTAACCCCGTGAAAAAGTTACAGGCCTCGGAATGGTACGTTTTAGAGGGAAAACCGTCAAGCGGCGGAATAAATTCGGGGACGGTCGCCTAAATCACCTAAATTCCAGTGCAATTTAGGTGATTTAGGCGACCGTCCCCGAATTTATTCCCGTTTCGTCAAGCCCGAATTTCCGATCCGCCTATGCTAGGATAGTCCGTTCATGCTGCAGACGATCTTGCCTGACCGGGTAACCCGGCTCAACGATAACGAAATCGACGACCGCATCCGCGCGGCCCGGGAGAAGCTCGGCCGGCGCCTGGTTATTCTTGGCCATCATTATCAGCGGGATGAGGTGATCAAGTTCGCCGACTTTCGCGGCGACTCATTCAAGCTGGCGCAGTGGGCCGCGAACCGTAAAGACGCCGAGTACATCGTGTTCTGCGGCGTTCATTTCATGGCGGAGAGCGCCGATATCCTGAGCGCCGACTATCAAAAGGTCTTGTTGCCGGACCTCAGCGCCGGTTGCTCCATGGCGGACATGGCTGCCCTGGATCAGGTCGAAAGCTGCTGGGACGAGCTGCATCGGGTAACTTCCGGCAAAATCGTCCCGATCACCTACATGAATTCGACCGCCAGCATCAAGGCGTTCTGCGGCCGCCACGATGGCGCCGTTTGCACCTCATCGAACGCGCCGGCTGTCATGCGCTGGGCACTGGAACGCGGCGACCGCATTCTGTTTCTGCCCGATCAGCACCTCGGCCGGAACACCGGGTACGCTCACGGGTTGCGCCTCGAAGAGATGCCGGTCTGGGATCCGTACGAAGATCTCGGCGGCAATTCCGAAGAAGTCCTGAACAACAGCCGTGTCGTTCTCTGGAAGGGTCACTGCTCCGTGCACCAGCGCTTCCTTCCGCTGCACGTTTCTCAAGTCCGGTCCCGGTTCCCCGGCATTCGGGTGATCGCACACCCGGAGTGCAGGTTCGAAGTCATTCAGGCCGCGGACGACTCCGGCTCAACCGAACACATTATTAAATGTCTGACTCAATCTCCTGCGGGCACGAAATGGGCGGTCGGTACGGAAATCCATCTCGTCAACCGCTTGATGAAGGAAAATCCGGACAGGTTCATCATTCCTCTGGACGATTGCGGATGCCTTTGTTCAACGATGTTCCGCATCGATCCGCAACATCTGCTTTGGTCGCTCGAGAATCTGGTTGAAGGCAAGGTTGTGAACCAGATCAAAGTCGACCCGGACGTCGCGGCCGACGCGCGCATCGCGCTGAACCGCATGCTCGAAATCGCCGGCAAATAGCTACCCAACATGGTCGCCAAACGCTTTCTCGTCCGCGGGCGAGTCCAAGGCGTCGGCTATCGCTATTTTGCGAAGGGAACAGCGGAATCCCTGGGCGTGACCGGTTTTGCCCGCAACCTGCCAAGCGGCGACGTCGAAATCCATGCCGAAGCCGATGTCACGACGCTGGCTCTTTTCAAACAGGAACTGGAACGTGGTCCGCGGCTGGCGCGAGTTTCCGAGGTTCTGGAGACCAATCTTCCGGATTCCGGGTTATATTCGTCCTTTCTCATTCGAGGTTGAACATGGACGAATTGAAAAAAATGATCCGCGAGGTTCCGGACTTCCCGAAAAAGGGAATTCTCTTCTACGACATCACGACCCTTCTCAAAGACAAAGCCGGTTTCAAGAAGGTCATCGATATCCTCACCGAACAGATTCGTCCCCTCAAGCCCGATGCGGTTCTCGGTATCGAAGCACGCGGCTTCATCTTCGCGCCCGCCCTGGCGTACAACCTCGGCGCCGGCTTCGTCCCGGTTCGCAAGCCGAAAAAACTTCCCGCTGAGACGGAGCGGATCAGCTATGAACTCGAGTACGGGATGGACACGCTCGAGATCCACAAAGACGCCATCCAGCCCGGTATGCGCGTTGTAATCGCGGACGATCTGCTGGCCACCGGCGGCACGGCCCTGGCGACAGTGCGGCTGGTCGAAAAGCTGGGAGGAAAGGTTTCGGCGGTGACATTCGTGATCGAATTGGATGCTCTCAAAGGAAGAGATCGTCTGGAGGGTTACGACGTGGTTTCGCTGATGAGGTACTAGCGAGCCGCTTTCATCCATTTCCGGAAAGCGGCCATTGCTGCTTTCTGGCCTTCCGTTTTGCTTTGCTCCGTGAATTCCACAATGACCTGGCCCGTCAGAATCGGGAAAGAACGGCTGGATGGTATCTCCACAGAGCTGTTTTCCTTGAGCTCATACATGTGGACGCGTTTGTGTTTTGTGTCGTACCGCCAGATCTCGGGCACGCCCAGTGTTGCGTAGATCGGAAATTTCGATAGCGACTCGTTCGTGATGTCGATTTCCACGGCGATGTCCGGCGGCGGATCGACACGGATATCGATTTTTTTCCCGATGATTCGCTTCGCATTCGCGACGTAGTAGCAGGTATCCGGCTCTGTTCCCCTAAGTTCCTTCTTCTTTTTCCAGGTAGCCGAACCACGAGGTTCGACGTCCAGGTCCAGGTAATCTCCGAGTGCATCCACCAGACGTTCAATGAAACGCTTATATTCTTCGTGCTCCGGCAATGGGCTCATAATCTCCAGTCTTCCTTGATCGTAGGTGACTCGAACGCCGGGCCGGTCCGCGAGCTCGTCTAACAGTTGTTCGTATTCTTCCCAGGCAATATCCCGCAAGACAAGCGTGGCGCCACCGGGGAGATGTTCCACGGCTTCTCTGTAATCTGAAACGCGGGTGCTGCTCATAAACATCATTATCTCTCGAATGCCGGCGCGGGCTAAAGCCCGCGACTACACAGTCACCCATGTAGTCGCGGGCTTCAGGCCGCGATTAAAAATTCAAGCGCGCGCCAATCGTAAATCTCCGCCCATCGCCGGCCGTGCTGATACGTCCGAACGAGGCGCTGTTGATATCGACGTTCGGATTACCGAACACCGGATGGTTGAGTACATTCACCATATCGACGCGCAGTTCGAATTCCTTGCTTTCGGTCACGGCCACTTTCTTGAGCAGATTCATGTCGAAAGTGAGACGGCCGGGACCTTCGATAGTGCGGATTCCCAGACTGCCGACCTGGCCGGGGCCCGGATTGACGAGGATCGGATTGCCCGCGCTGTCGAGGATCGCGCGATTGGTATAGAACGTCGCAAGCGAATTTGCAGACGTGACGGCCGACTTGCCTGGATCCGAACCGGCTGCGCCCAGCGTCAAAGTGGCGAAGTAATTCGGAAGGCTGCCGTCGGACATGCGAGTCACTTCGCCCTCAGGCAACACTCCAAGGAGCATCGGCGTGTTCGTGGCCTGCTGATAGATGTTGGTCAACGAGCCTGCGGAAATGGTGAGCGGGCCTCCCGAACTCCAGGCCAGGACACCGCCGACCTGCCAACGCTCCACGAGCCGCGATACCCATCCCGGCGCGCTGTTCAGGAAGGCTCTGTTCGGACCGAACGGCATTTCGAGAGTGCCGTTGCTGGTGAGGTTATGGGTTCGATGGTAGCCGAGCACGCCCTTATCGAGATTGCGATTGAGAGGATCACGTGTCGAGACATTGTTGTCGTCGTCCGACAATCCGATGGTGCGGCTCCATGTATACCCGGTGCGATTGGTGATGCCGTGCGACAGGCGCTTGGTCACCTGCAACTGCATCGAATGGTAGGTCGAATTGCTCAAGTTGCCGTTGACGCCCACCGATGAAAACTGGGGATTGAACGCAATGTAGTCTTCCGGGAACAGGCCGCTGTTGCGGATGTAGCCGCCGCCTTTGTTCGTGATCGTCGTGCTGGTATTCAGGAAGTTGGCCAGGCCTCCCGCGCTTCCGTTGGCGAGGAACGTCCGCGTATTGGTGTAAAGCCGAAGCGCCTGCGATCCCGTGACCGTCGTGCCGTTCACGACGCCGGCACCCGGGATATTCATTCCCATCAGCATCTGATCGAACAGCGCCGCATTGCCGCCGGCTCGAGTCACGTTGAACGCATCGAGAAACGCGCCCTGGATCTTGGTGTAATTGAGATCGTTGCGACCGAACAGCTTCGTGCCCTTGCTTCCCACGTAAGAGACATCGAGCGTGAGCGTACTTGTCAGTTGACGCTGAATCGACAGGTTGAAGTTCTGGACGTAAGGCGACACACGATTCGGTTCGTACATGTTCATCGTGAGTGTCCGCGGATCGGTCAATGGAACTGGTGCGAGGGGCTGGAACTGGGGAGCATAGGGAAGAACCGTATTCGCGAGGTTCCAATATGTGTCCCGTGTATACGTCAAACCGTTACCGCCGCTGATCCCCGCCAGACCGGGCAGCGTGCCGCCTCCCGCGTCCAGACCGCCGGCGCCCATCGCGCCTTTGATCATGGCGCCGGTGTAGCTGATGCCGTAGCCGCCGCGCAGGATGGTCTGTTTGCCTAATCCCGGGATGGAATAGCTGAAACCAATGGACGGAGCAAAGTTGTTCCAGTCGTTGTTGAACAGCTTGGCGTCTGGATTCGGCGAATTCTTTCCAACCAGTTCCACCGACGTCAAGGCGCCGCATCCGATTCCGCAAAGTCCCTGGAACCCATTCACGACGCGCCCCGCAAGACCGCGACCCTCGTACGGCACCGCGAACCATTCATAGTGAATACCGAGGTTCAGCGAAAGATTGGACGTCACCTTCCAGTCGTCTTTGAAGAACCCGCTGAACTCGTTGGCGCGCCAGTCGCGCTTCTTGAGCGTGATGCCGTCCTGATAGCCCTTGAACTGCAGCGGACCCGATGAGCTGACCAGATCGAATCCCTGGCGAATGTTGTCGATCGAACCTGCGAGGTTATACAGCAGGTTTCGCGCGTTGGTGGAGTTGTTGTTCGTCAGGCCGGTGATGCCGGCAGTAGTCGGAGTAATCGGAGCAGTGAAATTGCCGGCGCCGATAGTAATGTATGGCGTGAAATTGTTGTCGTTCCAGCCATCCGTGCGATCGCGGCGAAACTCGCCGCCGGCCTTGAAGGAATGCTTGCCGTGAATCCAGCTCAGTGTGTCGCCGTAGCTGAGTAAGGGGCTCCACGACCCGCGGGTCGAGCCGAAGCCGGAACTCCATTGCATATAGCCCTGACCGTAGAAGAGAGGAACCACCTGTACCGGCAGCCCGCCGTATTGAGGAAGCAGCGAGAACGCCTCCTTGGCGGACTCCTCTGTGACCTCACCGGTATAGCCTTCGCGCCCGACATACCATGGCGCCCAGCTTTGAATCTTGTGGGCGCGGTAACCGACGCGAAGTTCGTTCACATAATTCGAGAGCGTCGATACGAGGGAAAAGTTATACAGCCGGGGAAACTTCCGGTTGGCGCCGTCATAGCCGCCCGGCCACTGCATCACTCCCGCCTGCGTCGTGTGATTCATGCCGCGCTCGTACGTGTAAACAAAACTCGCCTTGTGAGCCGAGTTGAAACTGTGGTCGATCCGCGCATTGACCTGGTCCCGATTGTTCTCGTCGTAGGTAAAGCCATCGGATTGATCGCGTCCATAAATCCGCCGCGTGAAGCGAATGCCGGCGGTGTTCAATCCATCGCCGACCGTATAGTCATTCGGCAGCGGCATGCGGGCGATGACCTTGCCAGTCATGTAGCCCGTGGGGTCGAAGCCTGGTCTGTTCGGATCGTATGCGAACACGTTGATCGTTTGCAGTGGCCCTGTCGCGGCGGAAGGACGCACCGGATTCCCCTGACGATCGACCGTCGGAGCCGTCTGAAGAACGTTGGCATTATCGGCGCCGGGGAAATAGCGAAAGAGGCCTTGGCGTGCTTCGTTGGTGAGCACCGTTCCAACGAAGCTCTCCTTCGCGACGAAACGTTGTTCATCGACGAGGAAGAAAAAGAATGTCTTGTTCTTGATAATCGGACCGCCAAGGCGGCCGCCAAACTGGTTGCGGTTTTGCCAATCTCTTGTGGCGCCGTTGAAATTGCTGAACCAGTTCGAGGAGTCGAACCTGGAGTTGCGATTGTTCCAGAAGATAGATCCACGATACTGGTTCGTTCCGGAGCGCGTCACCATCTGCACCTGGCCCGAGCCGCGGCTGGCTTCGGCATCGACTGTTCCTGTCGTGACCTTCACCTCTTCGACCAGATCCGAGCTCGTATACGTTGTGGAAAACGTTCCCTGGTTATAGCGTCCAGCGGAGACGTTGAAACCGTCGCGGCTCACCACAACCTGGCTGATGCGGCCGCCCGCAAAATATCCATCGATGTCGCCTTCGGTCGGGCCCGCGCCGCCGACGCCGCGCAGCAGTTCGAGCACGTTGCGATCGCCGGTCGGCAGCTCACGAACCTGCATCTCCGGAAGAACCGTTCCAATCGACGACGAGGTCGTGATGAGCGCCCCGCCGGCGACGTCTGCGGTCACGTCGATCGTGGTCGCGACGTCACCAACCCGAAGGACGAAATTCAAACGGACCTGTTCGGATCCGCCGAGAGTCACGTTGTTGTTCGTCGCCGTCTGGAAACCCGCCAGCGCGGCGCTGACTTGATACGTGCCGGTTTGCAACGAGGCAAACTGATACGCGCCCGATTCATTTGTGATTGTCGTATTAACGATGCCGGTGGCCACATTCTTCGCGGTCACCTCGACGCCTGGAATCAATGCTCCGCTTGCGTCAGCCACGGTTCCACCGAGCGTGGCATTGCTCGTCTGAGCAAATACATGTGCGGACAACAATAGGATAGCCAGCAGAAAGACAGCTCCGGCAGTACTCGATTTCTTCATGCATCCCCCCTTTGTTACTAACGCGGTCATCATGCCACGATCAAATGGGCGGACAAATAGATTTGACCGCCAGCCTGTAGTCGCGGGCTTCAGCCCGCGTTTGGCTCGCAGAAATGCTACATTGATGCGCGTCGCGACGCGGGCTGAAGCCCGCGACTACAGGATCGAAGGTTGGCATATGAAAATCGTCTTCGTTTGCTTGCTCCTGACGGCCGCGTTTCTGCCACAGCCTGCCTGGGCTCAAGTCGCCGATGCGATTCTTGTCAACGGCAAGATTCTCACCGTCGATCAACGCTTTTCGACGCACGAAGCAGTCGCCGTTCATGACGGCAGGATTCTCGCTATCGGCAAGACCGCCGACATCCGGAAGCTTGCCGGCAGCGCCTCCCGCGTGATCGATCTGCAGGGCCGGACCGTGATTCCCGGGCTGATCGATTCACACCTGCACGGCATTCGCGCCGCCTTGAGTTTCAGCACGGAGGTGAATTGGATCGGCGCGGCCTCGCTCGACGACGCTCTCGGCAGAATCGCTCAGGCCGCGCGTGCGATGAAACCCGGAGCATGGCTGATCGTGGCCGGTGGCTGGAATGTGCAGCAGTTCAAGGAAAAGCGGCTGCCCACGCAAGCCGAGCTCGTTGCGGCGGCGCCCAACAATCCCGTGTATGTGCAGCTCGGCTACGGCTGGGCAATGCTGACGCCGGCGGGGTACAAGGCACTGAACATCGTCAACGAAACCGATCTGCCTTCCGGCGGCCGATTCGAAAAGGGAGCGGACGGAAAACCCAGCGGCGCTGTCACTGGAGCGCAAGGCGCCATCATTGCTCTGTTCGACAGACTGCCGCTGCCGACCTTCGATCAGCAAGTGGACGGCACGAAGAAATTCTTTCGCGAGCTGAACCGCCTTGGCATGACCGGCTTCGTCGATCCGGGCGGCAACAATCTCTCGCCCTCCGACTATCCCGCGGTCCTCCAGGTCTGGCGCGACAAACGCATGACCGTCCGCGTGGCTTTCGCGTTGAATGGCCAGACCGCCGGAAAGGAGTTCGAAGAGTACCGGAATCTGACACAGTTGCTGCCGATGGGCTTCGGCGACGACATGCTCAAGTTCAACGGCATCGGCGAGCGCATCACCTGGGACATGAACAACAACGACAAGCCGACGGATGCGCAGAAAAACGCCTATTACCAGATCATCAAGTGGGCCGCCGAGCGGGGAATGATGCTGACCATGCATTGGGGCCGCGACGCGTCCGTCGATCAACTGCTCGGCTTGTTCGAAAAGCTCGACAAGGAGATTCCGATCCGCGATCTCCGCTGGTCCATCGCCCACCTCAACGATGCGTCGGAAAAGACGCTGCAACGGATGAAAGCGCTCGGCATCGGCTGGACTGTTCAGGACGCGATGTATTTCGGAGGCGAGCAATTCCTTCAGCAGAACGGCGCTGCGGCCGCGGCGCGCGTTCCGCCCGTCAATACGGCAACGCGAATCGGCGTCAGGGTTGGCGCGGGTACCGATGCGCATCGCGTCGCTTCCTACAATCCATTCACGGCGCTGCAATGGTTTCTCGATGGAAAGACCGTCGGCGGCGTCGCCATTCGCGGGCCGGAAGAGACTCCAAGCCGCGCCGATGCGCTCCGCTTTTACACGATGGGCAGCGCCTGGTTTTCGCGGGACGAGAGCAAGCGCGGCTCGCTCGAAGTGGGAAAGTTTGCGGATCTGGCCGTTCTGTCCAGGGACTACATGACGATCCCCGTGGATCAGGTCGGCGGCATCGAGTCGCTGCTCACGATGGTTGGCGGCAGGATCGTCTATGCGGCGGGCCCGTATTCGAAGTTTCAGGAATAACCGCGCATGGCCTGCGCCAGCATGAAGAATCCGAGAAGCAGGACCAGTACGCCGACGATTCGATAAAAGAATTGATGCCGTATGCCTCGCAGCATGACGATTCCGAAAAACGTTCCGGCCAGCGCCGCAATGGTGCTGACCACAACCAATCTTCCAATCGCGAATATCCCCGGCGCTTCGGTGGCGAAATAGACGGGCATCCGGACGGCATCCACGATCAGGCCCACGGCCGTTGCCGTCGCGACGAAGGCGCGTTGCTCCAGATCGAATCCGACGAGCGCCGCGGAGCGGATGCCGCCTTGATTGCCGACAAGACCGCCGAGAGCGCCGGATATGAAACCCGCAACGCGAGCCACCTTGGGCCCGAATTGCATCTTCCGCGAGTGTCCCGTGATTCCAGTGATTCCGGCAAACATCAGCAAAAACGAAAACACGTACATCAGTACCGGGTTCGATGCGACCGAATGCAGCAGTGCTCCAACGATTCCGCCCGCTGCGCTGAGAAGGCCGAAGTCCAACAGCACGCGCTTATCGATTTCGCGGCGCAGAATCCAGAAGCGCGTGAATGTGGCGATGACATGCGGGATCGAGACAGCGGCGACAGCCACCCGCGTGCCGACCTGAAGGGTCAAGAGCGGCGTCAGGATGCTTCCGATCCCGAAGCCGGTCACCGAGGCAATTGCGCCTGCAACAAAAGAGGAAACGGCGATAAGCGCGTCAAACAAGGGCAACTCCCGTTGTTTCTGTAGCGGCGGTCTGTGACCGCCGGCTTTATAGCCTCATTCAAGAATAAAGCCGGCGGTCACAGACCGCCGCTACAGAAGTCCCATCCACTTTCGGCTTGCTACCGTAGTAGCTTTTGGAAACGATAAGACCGGAACGGCGGGGACGAGATGATTCAATTACGAAAAAAGCATCTGTTGTTGGGGGTTGCGGGCGTTCTGATTTGCACCGGCGCATGGGCGGCCATGGATCTGTTGAAACCCGTGTCATCGAGCCTGCGCGAGTTCGATCCCGAGGAAGTGGCGCGGCTCGAGACCCAGATGTGGCGGTCGTACTACGACAAGCACGAGGTTCGGCTCTTCAATGAGCTCGCGGAACTGCTGCGCCGGCAGTATCGGTTGCCGCTTCTCCGCTCTTACGTCGTCGCCTATCACGGCGCCAAGGCCGCGTTCGTTTTCAAAGACGGCAAGAACCGTACCGATTACGAACGGGCTTTGCCGGACTTGTGGAGTTATTACGCCGCCATCCGCAAAGTCAGCGATACTCCGTTCGACGTCAAACGCGCTGCCCAGCTGGAACTGGAATGGTGGATCATTCATCGCCAGCGCGACGCATATGCCGTGAGCGATCTCGATCGGGCGCTGGCCGAGCTGCCGGCCGAGGTGTATGGCATGCCGGTCAGCCGCTTTACCGATCATGCGGTAAACCGGACACAGGCAATGCTGCTGCGGGATGACCTCGCAGCCAAAGAAGGTGTAACCGAAGCCGACTGGCAGGAGATCCACGACCTGCTGAGGAAATCCTGGCATTCATTGTGGGACGCGGTCCACGCATCTTAACGATCCTGATCACGGCCTTGCTCTCGCCGGCCGCTTGTGGCCGGCGTGCGGCTGTGGCTCCCCCGCCCGCCGCTGTCGCTCCAGTTCGAACTCCCGAGTCTCTGTACGCCGCTGGATTGGCAGCATTCCATCAAGGCACCCCCGAAAGCTATGCTCGCGCGGCCGAAGCGTTCCGCGCCGCGTTGTCGTTGCAGCCGGATCGATGCGAGTTCAAGTTGAATCTTGCCCAATCGCTGCTTTTTCTCTCGACCGAACAACTGTTGAACTGGCAGGACTACGTACCGCGCAAGACTGAGGCCGCTTCCATCGTGTATGCGGCCGAGTCCGGATGTCTCCCGTCGCATGAATCGTTTCTGCTGCGGCTGCGCGCACTCATTACAGGGCGCGGGCCTGCGGCAACCGAGCTCGTCAACCGCGCTGTCGATCTCGATCCCGCGGACGCGATGAATTGGGTCGTGCTTGGATATCTCGATCCGGCCAGCCCGCGTCTCGTGACTTCGGACGGAACAGGACGATGGATCGCGATGAATCGTGCGGTTGAACTCGAGCCCGATTCGGCGCTCATCCGTTATGAAGTGGGAAACAACTATCAGGCCGCTCGCGGCAAGGAGGACGAAGCCGCAGCCGCGTTCCGGCAGGCAATCGAATTCAGTCCGCGGCATTTCCGCGCCTACCTGGGACTGGCGTTTGTCGCCGATGAAAGCACGGACCCCGAACCCCTGTTCCGGAAAGTCGTGGAAATCGCGCCCGCATTTCTGGAAGGCCGCATTGCCCTGGGCGCCTATTACGGCGCGGTCGAAGAAATCGACAAGGCGGTCGAAGAATATCGGGCGGCTGTTGCTCTCAATCCGAAATACGACATCGCTTACTTTCGTTTGGGACTCTTGATGCTTGATGTGGGAAGGTCGAACGAGGCCGAACAGTTTTTCAAGACGGTCGTGGAACTGAACCCGAGTAGTTTCGAAGCCTATTACCACCTGGGAAATATCGCGTATGGCCGGAAGACTTACGATGAAGCGAAAGGCCGCTACGAGCAGGCCTTGAAGGTCCGCGCCAATTATCCGGAGGCGGTGTATGGCATCGGTTGGGTGTACCGGCAGCAGGATCAGAACGACCTGGCCGTTGCGGAATTCGACAGGGCAATCCGCCTTCAGTCGCGATACGGCGACGCATATCTCTCGCGAGGAGACATCCGCGCGGAGAGACATCAACTCCAGGAAGCGCTGGCGGATTATCAAAACGCAATCGACGCTTACGAAGAGCAGATCACAGCCTTGAACGCAGCAATTGCCTTCGCCCAGGCCCGCATCCAGTCTCGCGTGATGCAGCAGGAGAAGAAGCGAGCCGAGCGGGATAAAGCTCGCATCGAAGCGATCCTCGAGGTCGCCCGCGCCTCAAAAGCGAAGGTGGAGGCGCTGATCAAAGCCGTCAGCAAATAGATCAACGCCTGGCCCTCGAATTGCCGCTAGTTCCAAGGGGGTGCACATGGCTAAGCAGAACAAGACGCCGGAAGAATACGCTGGATTCGACAAGTTCGGGGAATCGCCGGAGTGGCAGGCCCGGCGCCAGTCCAGGAATTTGCCGATGAACTTCAAGCTGCTCGACGAGAGCGGCGAGAGGACCTTTGCCCTGATCTTCGAAAAGGGTGCCGAGGTTGTAGACACCATACAAGAATTCGCCGCCGAGCAGCGTGTTCTGTCGAGTCATTTCACGGGAATCGGCGCCTTCAGCGGCCTCGTGATCGGCTTCTTCGATCGCGCAAAACGCGATTACAACAGAATCGTGATTGCGGAGCAGGTCGAGGTTCTGTCGTTGACGGGCGACATCACGTTTGAGAATGACAAGCCGAAGGTCCATGCCCACGTCGTGGTCGGCAAGTCCGACGGAAGCGCGTATGGCGGCCACCTCATCGAGGGCCACGTGTTTCCCACCCTCGAGTTGATTCTGGTCCAGTCGCCGAAATACCTGAAGCGGCGCCTCGACGCCGAAACCGGCCTGGCTCTGATCGATTTGGACGCCGCCTGAAATTCCGGGCCGTCCTGTTTGGGCACTAAAGCTGCGAATCAAGGATCGTAGAAAGACTCGCCGGAGGCCTCTATGATCCGAACGAATCACCTAAGTCGAAGTCTGGCCGCAATCATGGCGTGCGGCCTGATCATTGCAAGCGTTTATGGGCAATCCCATTCCCGGGAATTGCCCCCGCCTCATGCGACGCCCTCTGCAACAAAATTTCCAAAGGTCATCGGCTGGCCCGGCGGCACCACGCCATACGCGCCCAATGGCTTTGCGGTCGATGTGCTGGCGGCCGACATCGAAAGCCCGCGCTGGCTCTACGTCCTGCCCAACAACGATGTGCTGGTCTCGCAGGCCAGGACGACGCACTTAGCCAAAGTTCCGCCGGAGATTCAGCAGAGCCTGCGCGAGGCGGGCAGTCTCGGACCGTCGCCCAATCAGATCACGCTGCTGCGCGATGCCGATGGCGACGGGCGCTTCGAGATGCGGCAGGTGTTTGTGTCGGGACTCAACCAGCCGTTCGGCATGGCGTTGTCGAACAATTATCTCTACGTCGCGAACACCGATTCGGTGGTGCGCTTCCCGTACAAGACCGGCGACACGCATCTCGCATCGCCCGGCGAAAAGATCGTCGATCTTCCCGCCGGCGGATACAACAATCACTGGACCCGCAACATCCTCTTCAGCCCGAAAGGCGACAAGCTGTACATCACGGTAGGTTCGCAAACCAACGTCGATGAAGAGGGCCTCGATGCGAAGGAACCGCATCGCGCAGCGATTCTCGAGTGCAACCCCGACGGGTCGGGCCTGCGCGTCTTTGCTTCCGGATTGCGAAATCCCAACGGGCTGGATTGGGCGCCGCAGACCGGAGCCCTGTGGGCCGTGGTCAATGAACGCGACGAGCTTGGCGACGACGTGCCGCCCGATTTCCTCACCAGCGTGCGCAGCGGCGGCTTCTATGGCTGGCCCTTTTCGTACTTCGGTCAGAACGAGGATCCGCGGCAGAAGGGCAAGCGGCCGGATCTGGTGGCCAAGGCCATCGTTCCCGATGTTCCGCTGGACGCGCACACGGCATCGCTCGGTCTCGTCTTCTATCGCGGCTCTTCCTTTCCGGAGCGTTATCGCGGCGGCGCGTTTATCGGGCAGCACGGCTCGTGGAATCGGTCGAAGTTCAGTGGCTATCGCGTCGGTTTCGTTTCGTTCTCCAATGGACGTCCCACGGGTCCCATCGAAGAATTCGTCACCGGCTTTATTGCATCCGAGGAGCGGCGCGAGGTCTACGGCCGCCCGGTCGGGCTTGCCATCCTGCGCGACGGTTCGCTGTTGATTGCGGACGACGCAGGCGGCCGAGTCTGGCGTGTTCAGAGGTCGAAAAGAACGAGTGAATAACTAGGACACCTAGCCGTTTGGGCGATGCGAGCTCCTGACTGCATCAGGCACTCTAAGCCATGGAGGAATCCCAAATGGCAAACGCGTGGAAGCAGTTTTCGCAGGAAGTATCCCAGGCAGTGGAGCGCGCCGGTCGTTCGATTGTTGCGGTGGACGGACGTGGAGGTCACACATCGAGCGGCATCGTCTGGCAGGGCGACTCTGTTCTGACGGCTGCGCATGCGGTCCGGCACGAGGCCGGCATCCGCGTCGTCCTCGGGCCGGAGCGGTCCGTCCAGGCGCGGCTTGCCGGGCGCGATCGCGGAACCGATATCGCGGTTCTGAAACTCGATCAGAAAATCGAAGCTGAACCCGCGCAATTCGGGAGTACCTCTGCCTTAGCCATCGGCGAATTTACGGTCGCTGTGGCGCGAACGCGCCGGGGCAACATCGTGGCCAGTGGTGGAATCGTCAGCGGGCTCATGGGCGAATGGAGTGTCGGTCGAACGCGCATCGATCAGTTCATCCGTCCGGACCTGAATCTGTATCCGGGTTTTTCCGGCGGCGCCCTCATTGACAGCGCCGGAGCGATACTCGGATTGAACACCAGCGGTCTTTTGCGCCGCAAACCAATCACGATCCCTTCTTCGACGTTGACCCGCATCGCCGAAGAAATCGCGGCCAAAGGACACGTGGCGCGGCCCTATGTCGGCCTCGTCATGCAGCCGGTCCAGATTCCCCAGTCGCTCCAGCAAAAGGCCGGCGTGAGTGCCGGCACGGGTCTGCTGGTGATGCACGTCGAACCCGGAGGTCCCGCCGATGCAGGCGGTGCGCTGCTGGGTGACATTCTTACAGACATAGATGGCCGTGCTTTCGAAGACCTCGACGATCTTCAGCAGGTGTTGGGCAAAAGGAGCATTGGCGACGAAGTCGAGGTCGCCGTAATACGTGGAGGGGGGAAGTCGCAAATCCGCATCCGCCTGGGCGAGCGTCCCGTACGATAGGTCCATGGCTCCGGTAGTGGACGTCTGGATCATGGCATCGACGCCGGCGCGCCGCGATTGGCTTCGAAGCAGTATTGCGTCCGACCGCTCGCTTCGTATTGCCGGCATGGCGCCGACTTTTCCATCGCTGCGATCCCTCATGGCGGAAACCGCGGCGGACATCGCCGTCATCGACTGGCAATCGGATGGCGAACCGGCCGCTGCGCGCGAGTGGCTCGTCGAATTGCTGGACCTTGTCCCGATCATCGTCTTGGCGTCCGATTACGATGCGGAGTTGTTCAATCGCATCGTGCACGCGAACACCGGTGGAATGCTGCGGACGGACGCGGCGCCGGACCAGATCGTCCACGCCATTCAATCCGTCGCCGCGGGTTTGATGATTTTCGACAGCGCGCTCATGCCCCCGCGTCCCGGCGACACGGCGCTCATCGAACCGCTCACGCCGCGCGAGAATGAAGTTCTTCGCCTGCTTGCCGACGGTCTGGCCAACCGCGAGATCGCTACGCGGTTGAATATCTCCGAGCACACGATCAAGTTTCACATTCGTTCGATATTGGGAAAGCTTGGGGCGTCGTCGCGAACCGAGGCCGTCACACGAGGGCTGAGGAGCGGCCTGATCGAACTGTAGTCGCGGGCTTCAGTGGGCTTCAGCCCGCGTTTGCATCGCCCGAATATGATGCGGGCTGAAACCCGCGACTACACCGGAAAGACGAGACCGTCAAATGTCGAACAGCATCTCGCGCTCGTCATGCTTTTCGCCTGGACCGCGGACCTCGTGTTTATAGCTCAGGAGGCCGTCTGCGATGCGAATGCGTTCCACGATTCTCAGTTCGTGTCCTTTGTGACGGCGCAGCGTTTCGGTCACGCAGGTGTCGTCTTCCCAGTATGTGAACGCTGAAGCGCCCCACTGGCGGGCCGAGTCATAGTTGCTGTGCCCGCCAAAACCGCCAATAGTTCCGGGCTTCTGGCGCTGCATGATTTCAATGCGCCGCTCTTCCATCAGCTGTGGCATCGCGGCGGCCTCCGGTGGCGGAACCGGAGGCCAGACCTGCATGTGGGACAACGCTCGATGTGCCGAGTCAAGCGCGCCATTGGCCAACGAGTCAACCAAGGCATGAAGTTCTTCGCGTGTTGCCATGTCTTATTCTAACGTTGACGCTACTATGACGGATCCGAAGCAACTCCTCTCCGACCTCGAGAAAATTGTTGTGCGGCCGGCGGGCGACCGTGCGTCATCGCTTCAGCTCGTGGCAGACACCATCAGACGCAGCGGCAATTACAGGTGGGTGGGTCTGTACGACGTGGACCACGACGCCGGCATGGTTCGCAATATCGTGTTCAGCGGACCAGGCGCGCCGGCGTATCCCGAATTTCCAATAACCAAGGGCCTGACGAGTGCTGCCGTTACCGGGCAGCGCTCGGTGAACGTTGGAGACGTCACGGCCGATTCGCGTTACCTCACGGCCTTCGGCACCACGAGGTCGGAGATCATCGTTCCCGTGTTCGATCACGAGAAACGGCGGGTCATCGGCACCATCGATGTCGAAAGTGAAGCGCACAACGCATTCAGCCCAGACGTGCAGTCGTTACTGGAGCGCTGCGCCGTCATCGTCAGCGTGCTTTGGCAAATCTGATCCAGTACAATGCGCTATCCTATAGCCGAGCAGAGAAAGAGCCGCGCCATGAAAAAGCAGATAACCCGAAATCCGTTGATCGTATTCGCCTTCTTTCTGGTGTTTATTGTGACTGAAGGCGTCATCAGCGTCAGCCGGAGTGCCATCGTCAGCGAGGTGGAGCTGGTATACAGCCTGGCGATCTGGATCGGGATGATGGTCGCGTCGCTTTTACTCGTCGTGCGATGGCTCAAGCACGACCGCAAAACCGGCTTCGGCACCTTCGGCGCGCCCGAGCGAATACGCCGGTGGATCCTGGACTTGCCTGACGACGATCGGCGAACAGGAAAGTAAGTGCTGCGGCTCCGGTCACAGTCCATACCAGCGACATTATTCTTAATCCTCCTTGCCGTCCCGCTTCACGCCGAGTCCGGCTACAACGCGTGGCTTCGTTATGCGCCGCTCGACGATGCGGCTGCGGCGCAATATCGCGCATCGCTGCCGGCAATCGTCGTCTCTCTGAAAAACGCAGTTCCGGAACAGAGCGCGCAACAGGAGTTGATTCGGGGCATCCGTGGCATGCTTGGACGGACGCTGCGCATCGAAGCGGACATTCCCGGCAACGAGCCGTCGATTGTGCTCGGAACGCTCGACGAGATCCGTCGCAGATTCGCAATTACCGCCGCGCTTCAACCCGATGGTTACTGGTTGAAGTCCACGAGAGTGAGCGGCACGCGCCACATCATCATTGCCGGCGCGAACGATGCCGGTGTTCTGTACGGCACGTTTGCCTTTCTGCGAAAGATTGCTTTGGGCGAATCGATCGGTGAGATCGACGAAAAGCAATCGCCCACGACGGCGATTCGCTGGGTCAACGAGTGGAACAACATCAATGGCACCATCGAGCGCGGCTACGGCGGACCTTCAATCTTCTGGGAGAACGGCCGCGCGCGAGCCGATCTCACTCGCGTCAACGACTACGGCAGAATGCTCGCGTCGCTCGGCATCAACGGCTGTGCGATCAACAACGTCAATGCCGATGCGAAGTTTCTCGGTCCCGATCTGATTCCACAGGTCGCGCGCATTGCCGATGCGTTGCGGCCGTGGGGCGTGAAGGTGGCGCTGGCAGTCGATTTCGGCAGCCCGAAGACACTTGGCGGCCTGGACACTTTCGATCCGCTGGATCCCAAAGTGGTGGCGTGGTGGGCATCGAAGGTGGATGAGGTCTATCGCGCCATTCCGGATTTCGGCGGCTTTGTCCTGAAGGCAGATTCCGAAGGCCGCGTCGGCCCGTCCGTATACGGCCGCACGCACGCGGACGCCGCGAATGTCGTCGCGCGAGCGCTCAAGCCGCACGGCGGCGTGATCTTCTACCGCGGCTTTGTCTATGACCACCAGATGGACTGGCGCAATCCGAGGAACGACCGCGCCCGCGCCGCGTACGACAATTTTCACGATCTCGACGGCAAGTTCGACGACAACGTCATTATCCAGATCAAGAACGGTCCCATCGATTTTCAGGTTCGCGAGCCGGCCTCTCCCTTGTTCGGGGCTTTGGACAAGACTCGCGAAGCCGTCGAGCTGCAGATCACGCAAGAGTACTTCGGCCAGGCGCGTCACACGGTTTTCCTGGTTCCCATGTGGAAAGAGACCCTCGATTTCGACATGCGCATTCGCGATCGCAGCACGCCGGTGAAGTCGCTTGTCGGCGCATTTGTCGGTGTCTCGAACGTCGGTATGGACGAGAGTTGGTACGCCAACCACATGTCGCAGGCCAACCTGTACGGCTTCGGCAGGCTGGCGTGGAATGCGAATCTGAGTTCGAGACAGATCGTGGACGAGTGGATGCGATTGACGTTCGGCGACGATCCTGCCGTCCTGAAGACGGTTGTCGATCTGCAACTGAGCTCCTGGCGGACCTATGAAAACTACACCGGCCCTCTCGGCCTGCAGACGCTCACGGACATCGTCGGCAATCATTATGGAGTCGCGGTCGAGGCTTCCGAGCGCAACGGCTGGGGTCAATGGCACAAGGCGGATTCGCAAGGCGTCGGATTCGACCGGACGGTTGCGACAGGCACGGGCTTCTCGGGACAGTACTCGCCGGCAGTGATGAAGCTGTACGAGTCGCTGGAAAATTGTCCTGACGACCTCGTGCTCTTTTTGCATCACGTGCCGTACACGCATCGGCTGCGCTCGGGGAAAACCGTCATTCAATACATCTACGATTCACACTACGACGGTGCGGAAAAGGTTGCCACGTACGCTCGTGACTGGAGCGCACTGAAGGGCCGCGTCGATGAGCGGCGCTATCAAGAGGTGCTCGAACAGCTCGAATATCAGGCCGGACAGGCAGTCGTCTGGCGCGATGCGGTCAACAACTGGTTCTTCAAAGAATCGGGAATCGCCGATGCGAAAGGCCGCGTCGGCCGCCATCCGGGTCGTGTTGAAGCGGAATCGATGACGTTGATGGATTACGTTGCGAAGCCGGTGACGCCGTGGGAGTCCGCATCCGGCGGTACAGCGGTGGAATGCGCCGCCGGAAAGTGCACCGCCAGTTTCAAATATGACGGCAATGCGGGTTCTCGAAATCTAGTGGTGCAGTATTTCGATCAGCTGGACGGCGTCTCGCATTTCCGGGTCTTCGTCGGCGATCAGCTTGTGGACGAATGGACCGCAGCGGACCGCCTGCCTACACGCAAGGTCGACAGTGCCGCGTCCTCACGTCGCATTATCCGCGGCTTGCTATTGCGTAAAGGAGATGTCGTCCGAATCGAGGGCACGCCCGAAGGTCCCGAAACCGCGGCGCTGGATTACGTGGAGATCGTGCTGAGGGCCGGATATAGCGATCGATAGACTTGATGCCCCGCCGCGTACACCGCTGACTCCGCCGCGCTCGGCTCGCACACACTCACCTCGCGGATCGCCACCTTCGATACCTCACGAATCGATTCGTATTCGCCCGTTCCCACCATCGCCAGCAGGGCGGCGCCGTACGCCGAGCCTTCCTGGTTTTCAAGAATCGCGACGCGCTTGCCGAACACGTCCGCCAGCATCTGTTGCCAGAATGCGCTGCGCGCGCCGCCGCCGGACAGTCGAATGGATTCCACAGCGACACCCATCTGCTGAATGATGTCGAGACAATCCTTCTGGCTGTATGAAACGCCTTCCAACAGCGAGCGGATCAAATCGGCTCGAGTGTGTTTGGCCGTCAACCCGATCCAGCCGCCGCGCGCCTCCGGATCGAGGTGCGGTGTGCGCTCGCCCATCAAATAGGGAAGCCAGGTCAGTCCATCGGCTCCGGCGGTGGCGGTCGCGGCCTCGCGAGTCAGTTCGTCGTAGGTTGTGGGAAAG
>JADMIO011281634.1_pt1 | contig 63775 bp, 61 predicted proteins | sample 8958161 | NCBI WGS metagenome assembly JADMIO01 (sample SAMN16585339, study PRJNA669376) | soil metagenome | isolation source: Crop rotation soil | place: USA: Cullars Rotation, Alabama | collected 2011
GCGACAACTTGTCCACGTGGAATTCTAAGCTTAGGATCCCAATGTGCTGGAAAGTGCCTCGGATTGCTTTCTGTTCCCGCTTGGAATTGTGACTTATCCAGGAGTGGAAGCGGCGAAGCGCATCTCTGGAGATATTCAGGCATTACTCTTTGAATGCATTTACGCCACCTTCAACAAGAGGTGTGCCTCCCGCGGGGAATCGTTTGACAGATTTCTCTGTCCGGGAACACCGATTTTAATTTACAAAAATCTGCGTAGAGAAGACGGGTGGAAACATTCGGAAAAGCCACCAGCGCAATGTTACCGTCTGTTCTTAGACAAGGTTCTTCAATCTATTGATTACCTTTTGCGGGCGCGATTAGTTCTATTAGATCTCCGCTTTTCAAATATTTTATGGAGGGAGAAAGTGACTGGCGGCGCGGAGCCTGATGTTGAAATCCAAATTATTGATTTTGAAGATATTGTGTCGGTGGGCCTTGCTATCCCGGCACTTTTTGTCGCAGTGGCTAATGAAGACGGCAGGTATCCGTTGTTCCCAAAGAGCGGTATTGTAACAGGACAGCCCATGTTTAATTTCTGGTGGTATATTTGCTTAGTTCGATGGTTTAGCTACACCGGCGAGTCGGGATATGATGAGTTTGTGAGAATACATTGCACCACGTTACGTGATGATTTTAGTGCTTTTATTGAATCTGCCGGTGAGAAAGCCATCATCCACGATGCTGATCTCTTGGTATTTTTGAAGCAGACGTTTCCTATGACTATGTAATCCATCATATGCAGCCTTTTATAACTGTATGTTCTAATCGAGTACCATAACATTGCGCCGTTTAAATTATACTGTTGGGATTCTCAACAATGGGAGGGATTTTTTATTGCGAGAAGGAAACCAGGAGTTGTTCAAACTTTTCTTAGAAAAATAATTAATCATATAAATTATATTATATTTTTAACTCAGAAGGTATGGTTGCAGCAAGTACATGCTTTGTTCAACAAGATATCTCGTTCCGTTAGAAGTTTGAAACCGTTAATTGTTCAGGGAATTTTCATTCCATGGATGTTTCATGTTTGGCTGCACTGGCTGCATCTCTATAAGAGTTGCTAGAGCTTCTGGTCTAGTCACACGTGTGGCTAGAGTAAGTAGCCATATATTTATTCGTCGACGGAGCAGAATAGTATCTAGATGTATCGCTTCGTCCGCTTACCCCAATCTGTCTGGTAAAGGAAATGAGATCCTATTGCTTCAATATTACATTGAATAATCTCTTTCCAATATACATAGACGACATTGCAAAGGTGGAGATGGAAATCAAAGATACAGAGGAAAGCATTAAAGGTGTAGAACGTGAGTTGACCGACAAAAACTTGAGTGCGGAAGACAAAGCATACCTACGACAGGAGGAAGCTTACCTGCGCCAGCAGGAAGCTCACCTGCGACAAGAGGAATATCACCTGCGTGGCACGGAGATCACCAAGAAGTCCTTTGTTAATTTTGGGTGTGAGGGTAAAGATCAATTTGTATGCTTAAATGACGATAAAACCTAACAGAGTGATAATGCAGCTTTTTCAAAAGAAGCGCAGTCATTGATAATTGATAAGAAGGCTTTCGCGCGTATAGGTTCATGGCCGGATGAAGAGTCATCGGCAATGTTACATCGTTTCCGAAACTTGACTCAAGCCGACATTATATCGCTTCCCGGCAGCGAAGTTCGGATAGTTGAGATACCTTTGCCAACAGGCCACGATTCACTGTTTGTTCGTCCGTTTTATCGCCGGCTGATGGAATTGATGCGGAAGACTCGCGGCGCCGTGATTATTGGGAACCCTGGGTACGCTGACTATATCTATATATTTATTTACAAAATTGTTATTTCGTTTCGTACAAATTACCAGCATTGGGAAGTCGATGTTCCAATACTACATTCTCGCCAACATGATGAATCCCGGATTGTTTGGCCAACTGTCTCCCAACGTTGACGGGAAAACTGAACCATACAAGGTAATTCTGATGCACTTTGGGGGTTCGCAAACCTACACTCTAATGTTTCCGGAGACTGGCGAGGCTTACACCTTAACCGGAATGACGACGGCGACGGTGACGATGATGTATAAGTGCTTCGATCTAAAGACGATGCTATACCTCTATGAGCCCACCATCGACAAGGTACAGGAGCCGGTTCTACCGGCATCCCTTCGTTCACCTTCGTACATCGCCACTGTTTCTCCCGACAATAAGCGTTACAAGGAGACGGCCAAGAGGTTAGACTGCCGGGTGCTTTATTTTCCGTTATGGAACCTCGAAGATATCTTGGCAATAGCCCGCTACCTGAGAGAGCATGATCCAGGATACCAAGGTGCTCGGACCGATGACGAAGTGCGCGCCCGTGTCGCTAAGTTCGGTCAGGTGCTGCGTCCAGTTCTCGCATCTAAAGGTTGGGTGAAACAATACGAAGCGGGGTGGGACAGCGCTTTGGCTGCAGCGGACGCTACGGCTCTTCTTTTACGGGGCAATATTGAAGACCACTCTGTATCTGATTTCGTCGCGCAGATGGTCGTTCCCACTGAAGGAGAGAACGCGCTCACAGAATTCCATCTTCAAATTACCAGCGACATTGCCAGAGAAAAATTAAAGGATAAACTCCACAACGTGAACCTGGCGACGAAAAAGGCTGCTTTGAAAAAGAACCTGCAGTTTGACAGCCACATGTCGAAAGAATGCCCTGGATTATTTAAGTTTGTCACCGCCAGCCTTATCGCTCGGAACGAACTGAACGGATGGAAGAGTCAGGATATGCTGGTTAAAGGAAGTGCCTTAGTTCCCTATAAAATGGAACGGTTCACTGCTGCACTTGAAGAGGGAAGAATTCCCCAGTATTCCGAAATGCAGCCCGGTATGCTGTACGTCTCCCTTAATAATAATGAGCGGGTCGTTGAGTCCATGGGAAGGGCTTCCGATGGATCTGTAGTTATTTATCAGAATATCTGGCGCAAGCAGACCAATGTTGATATTACCGGAAAATCTCTTGAGAAAGTGTGTCAGCAGTATGGTGTTCCTCAGGGTACGAGCATAGAGTACCAACTACTAGTGAAGCCGACCATCTTCGCGTCGACGCATGTTCAGTTTATCCCTGACAGATCTTTTGCTGACTGCTACAAGTTTTCGATTCATAAGGTGTTATGTTCACTTTGAACGGCAGCACTACGGAGATGCCGGCTGACGGCGCAAAGGGAATATCGGCTGACCCCGTTGAAAAGAGTGAAACAGAATAAAAGGAGGTTATCGAATTTGCCTGTCGATTCTTGCAGTGAGTCGCGAAAAGGATAGACTAGAACAGTGGCGTCTGTCACGAACATGAACTGACTTATGAACCTTTCGATTCTTGCAGTGATTATTACAAGTAGTCTACAATATACCTCTGTGTAAATTAGACTAGTGGCGTCTGTCAGTTTTATTCGAGTATTAAATATTAAATTATAGTCTATATAATATACTGTATAATTGAAATACTACTATATCTAACGCAACAGACACTAACCACAGAGACACTACTCAGTACCAATATCTTCATTCCAGATCTCGGGATATTTTGCAATAAATTGATTCATTAAGTCGATGCATTGAGGATCGTTCAACACTGTAACTTGAACACCATCACCTTTTAATATCTTCTCGTCGCCCATAAAGGTAACGTTTTCCCCAACAATTACTTTAGGTATCTTGTACAATCGTATAGCCCCGCTGCACATGGGACATGGGGAGAGTGTGCTATAGATTGTGGATTCCTGGTACACTTTGGCTGGCAGTCGACCTGCATTTTCGAGGCAATTGATCTCACCGTGGTGAACAGCACTTCCCTTCTGCACACGTTGGTTGTGACCTCGACCAATTATCTTACCGTTGTGAACTAATACAGAGCCTATAGGTATACCACCAACTTTGAATCCCTTTCTGGCCTCTTCTATTGCTGCTTGCATGAATGGATCCGGTGAGGTAGCACTGATGGACATCTGTAACAAGCAGAAAGTGCAATATAGAGTGTTAGCAGAGAGTACATTTTATCAAGTTGTAGATAATATATACTCGTAGAACGGAACCGTCATTCATGTCATTACCTCACAAGCAGCACCCTTGATGTTTGCACTCAAAATTGAAACACTCTCAAAACCGAAAACGGTTACTGGGTTTCTGTAACTTCTGAACTTCTTTCACTGACAAGGTATAGATCCCATAACACTAATTCAACGAAGCTATATTCTTGTTAATATATGTATCTAGCTGACCTTAGATAATCTTGATTTTCTTTCATTCGTTGCATCTATATATATTTTATAATAAAACATCGTACTCGTTTCACTTCACTTGCTCACTTACTCTATGTTGCAGCAGCTATTTCTATACCTATGTTAACAATCATTACTAGTTATCATGTTTCCCCGTGTCTGATTTTCTTTTGTCTCAGCCTTAACATATTAAATCTCTCTACTTGTTCCATCAGTTACTTCACATCATGCAAGGAATAACGCTGCTACTTCTTTTCGTTTCCTCGAGTATTATCTCAGCAACTCAGTTAGAAAGTATGGCATCTACTTTGTCCTCCTTCAATAGCGACAAGCGCTTGGAATCTATTGCCAACTTCAAGGTTATTCATGTTACTGTCTTTTCCTTTTGTAGTTCCGTATAGCATCACCGAACAAAAACTAAAATTGCATTAATACACATATAGCCAATACCAGAGCAACGATATTGGCGATACGCAAGATGTGGAGATACGAAAAAGTTGAGCCGCACTATTGAGAAACACAAAGATAAAGTGAACGGTCAAAATGTAAGAAATAACGTTTCTAAATAATATATATATAGCCACACACAGACAGATACCGATAGATTGCATATTACAGCTTTTGTAGCTATTTACACTTAGAGCATATATTCCACACATACATGTAGATACTTATTTACCCCATATATATATATATATATAATATATTTCTCGTTTTCGCACAGCAATTTATGAATACGGCGTTACATCTCGCTGTGGCAAGGGCACTCAGTCTGGACGCCGTAAATCTCCTAATTGAGAAAGGGGAGGCACAGCTGAATCTGCAAAACAATAACGTAATTTACGATTATTTTTGGTATTCCCTTGTACCTAAGTTATATATTATATCTATTATTATATTATATACAGGGGCAAACTCCACTACATGTCGCAGTTTCTTACCCGGTTAATTCAGAAGAATACAAACAATCATTTCTTATAGCAATGGCTATTCTAAACAGTGCAAAGTTACAAAGTGTGAAGCTCGTAGATATTCAAGATGTAAGTACCTGTACTCTATACAATAATATATTATTGGCAATTAATAAAATTTATGGTTTTGTTGTCTGATGTTGATGCTTTAGATTTATGGTAAAACCCCACTACATATAGCAATTGAAACTGGATCATTTTCACTAGTTTATGAAATGGTTGCGAATCACGGCGCCGATGTTAAAATTTCCGACGTATGTAATTTATATATGTATATTATTATATAAAAATAAGCCTAAATTTAATATTTATATATTATATTATGTAGAATATGGGCCGCAATGCATTCCATTTAGCTGTGAAGAGTGGCAGCATCCCAATTGTAGAATATCTCGCTTCCATTGAGGCAGCAAAGGTGATGTTTGGTGCCAAGGCTCAAGTATCTGCTAAACGTGGTAGTGAAAAATCTGAACATGGAAACCATAAAATCAATGTTGCCAATCCAATGGTTCTAGCGAAAAGCGAAAAGATGGTACATTAATAAATTATTGATGGTTTCGGAAATATAATATATATATATATATATATATATATAACAAAATATAGGAGGAAAAGCTTATCCTAGAACATATACACCAGGAGCAAAAAGAATTTTTAACGGCTGCCGATGTAATATAAAATTTGAAATGTGTATTCTCAAAAGCATATAAGTCTAAATTCCATTATTCTACTAATCATTTTAGGAACGTGGCTTCAAAGCATTGGATCTTGCGCGAGAAAATATACCTCTGCAAGAAATGCTTTTATCAATTGTAGATGATAAGGGTCAATCGATATTTGACCCGGCGGAGATCTCGCCATCATCTTTTGATGACGAAAGCGATGACTATGATTCTAGCGGTAGTGGAACTCCTTATGACAGATCCCGCGCAACGACATCTAGTGATGGTTCCGGTGATGATGCTTTTGGAGTTTCGGACGTTAGTCTATTTTCGTGAATTTAGTAAAATTTGCAATTAATAACACTCATTTATACAATAGGATATGGTGGTCGATGGTCAACATGACTACGATGGAATAGCGGTAAATAATTAACTACCACATGATCGACTACTATTATTATTTATATATTATTTTACATATCTCGTCTATACTAGATTGTTCGCCGACATGCGTCATCAATATCCGATGGTTCCATTAGAACCAACTCAAATGCATCATCATTACGAGGTACATCAAAAAGGTCCAACAATTTTGACGAAAAACATACTTTTGTTGATGACCTTATTGGTGAAGAAGACCAATGTGATACTGCGTGGGATGACGAAGCAGACGAAGAAGATATAGAAGAATAAATAATATGAGAACAAATGATAGTCTATTCCGGATAATGTGCAAATGAATATATATTATTTCTAAAATTTTATTTAATGATGCTATTATTATACATCAGACTAATTATTAATTATAATATCTACCATCCTTTGTTTCTTTCCGATCCGGGAGATATTGATGGCGGCGTTGCTGCACTAATGGTATCATGGCGTGGGGAAACAACAGGTGATAATTGTACAGAATGAGTGGAAACCCCATCTTTACCACTACCACTACCACCGGCAGCAGCAGCAGCAGCGGTAACACCAGCACCACCGCCGCCACCAAGCATAATTCCAATCATGGTCGACTTCAAATTTATTGACATGAACCGCTTCTTCGGGGGAAATATTCCGGGGTTACTGCCACCGCTACTGGCAGTACCAGAGGGTGTAATATTATCATGATGTTTCTGCCGACGGTTCGCAACATATATTCGTTTATACGCTGCCCAAAGGTCACTTCTTTTGAATCGACTGAAGGAATCCTTGGACATTAAAAATTTAACCTCATCCGCCGCAGCGTCGAAAATATCAGGCGTTATTAGAGTAGCATCGGCAGAGATGCGCATCTTGCTCTCAATTTGTAACCGAGTCTGGTGAGGTAAATTAACTTGACTTGGGCTTCCGTCCACTACGAAATTTTGAAATATTTCTTTTGCTCGTAACGCGTACACTTCCTTTGAGGTAACTTCTGGTTGCAGAGCTCTGTACTCCTTGCAAGCTTGCCAAAATTCACTTAATTATGTAATAATAAAGGAGGGTATTAATATATATGGTACAGTAGTGATTCAATATATATCATACTTACATATTCTCGGCGGAAAATTCTCTAATTAAATGTTGGGTAAATAATTTGAGCCCTTCTTCATCGTCCAACAGATCTGTGAATTTAATATCATCGTCATCTACTCCGCCACTACCGGAAGAAGTTGCGGTTTGCCCCGAGCTCTTCCGGTGATATCTATTGTAATTCAAGCTGGAGGCAAAACAACATGAAAATATATCACAGGGTAGGATTCCGTATGTAGCTAATGTAGGCTTGACACAGAGGACGTAGTGGGACAAGATGCTATTATTATTATATATATATTATTAGGTTATGTTGCCAATAGTAAGATATATATGTATGTATGAATTCTTACACTGTGATAACAAAAACCCAAGATTCTGCTGCAAAAATCCCAAGATTTTTATCATTAATAAAAGCATCCACGCCTGGAAGATAACTCAAGGCCTCAAAGAATGCGGCACAGAGAACTTGAATAATTAATACCAACTTCAAATCACTTCTAATTTCAAACTCATCTCGAATATATTTCAACTGTCTCCAGAAGAAGAAGGATGCGGCTATATACGCTAGACCAAGGAATAAATACGCCAGCAACAAACTGTTTGGGGCTACACATCCATAATTTCCCAGTGCCCAATAACCTGTTAATTAATTAAGTAATAAATATAATAACATATATATAGTTAGAACTTGTAATGGTATCTCTTACTGGGATTGATGGCGTAGACGCAGGAAACAAGGATAATACATGGAGACAGAACTGAGAAGAACAAAATTAATTTGAACCTCCCGCTCTTTCGCCACCGGATTTGACGGAGTAGTTTCAAAACTTTCTGCCGTTCCTCCGCTGTATCTGGGAGGCCTATGATACATTTTAAATATATTATTGTTGCCATTCATTGTATATATAATACCTTTAAGCTTTCCCAACATGGTGATAGCCTCCCCCATTTTGTATTGGCATTTTAAACTATAGCACATGAGTACAACCGGAATACCTGATGCAAAGGGTAATGGGAAATAATACCTTATATAGTGTGACTAGGAGGGTACGTATCTATCTACATACCATATATCGGGATAAATAGTCCCTGGCTCCACAAGAACGGTAGACATGGAGTAGAAGCTGTTAACAAATGATAGAACAAACGATATATTCATTAGTGGTTGCGCATGGAAGCTGATGATGTTATATCCCCGTTACCGATTGATAAAAACATGCGAATAGAGAAGCAAATAAACAAGTCAATGAATCCAGCGAGTCCCGATATGGTTCTAATAATATATATATATGGTAAGGGAACACTATCCCGAGACGGCAAATCTTGACACTTACATGAGACCAATAGACCGTTCCTTTAGAGGGGTTATAGTCCGTCGATGATACATAAGGACAACACTAAGGGTAGATGATAGGGTAACAAGGTTATGGCATAGTTTGTTGATTGATAGTTATAGCATGTCATGTTACCTTGGAATGAAATAGAGGAAGAGGAAGGCAAGAGATATGCCCATTGTCTACCAAATAATAATATCAGTGCCCACGTCATCTAACTAGAATATATATATTAGTATATATACCCAGTTTCCATAGGAGGATTCATTGTAGAACATTCAGTGTTGGTTGTTTTTAGGTCTCGCCTCCTGTTTGTGCTTTTTTGAAACTGTAATAAGTGCACTCAAATGAAGCGATTTGAGTGTGTCGACATTTCTTCAAAAACAATGAAATCTTTCGCCATTCTTCTAACTCTTGCTGTACTAGCTGTTGGTGCCTCAGGTATGAAGTGAATAGATGTATCGTCGCCTTATAAGTGTGCTAGCTGTGTTCATATCGTGATTGATGTTTATTTATATATCACAATGTTCTATTAGTGTTTTGTTTCATGCACTCTATTCCATTTGCAATTATTATGTTCAGCATCGCTCTGCCTGTATACCCGTATACAATCCTAACTCGTATATACTGCATTTACAGCCAATGGAGTGTGTTACTGTCACTGCTGTCAAGATATAAATACCTATGATAGTTGCACGTCCTACATCGCTGGATCCTTTGATAGTGATGATGGCAGTGACTGCACCGATTACCAATGCTACGCCGACTACCCAAGCGACTGCCCGAACCCCTTTAGTTCAACTGGTCAAAATTACGTGGAATATGATGCTTATGTTGTAACCACTGGTACCATTGTTGGTAGTGTGATTGGTTCTCTCCTCTTCATCTGTTGCATCGTTGCCATCATCATCAGCTGCAGAGCCCGTCAACAACAGCAGTTGCTTCTAGTTGGTGGCGCAATGGCTGGAAACCCTTACGCCGGTTTAAACAACAATGGTATGTCCCAACAACAGCAGGGATATTACCAGCAACAGCAACCAGGGTACTACCAGCCTCCTCCTATGGGACAACAACAACAGCAGTACCAGCAGCAACAACCACAGTACCCTGCAGCACAAGCGGCAGCGGTTCCTGCAGCCACCCAGGCCCCGGCAGCAGCAAACCCCAACACCAATGTACCCCGAATTTAAAATAAATAATATTCGATGGTGGCTACTACAATGAGATAAATAAAAGATTATAACAGATTAAATACAACAACAATTATTTTAAAGTCACGACGTCTCAATGTATCAGCACTCAAAACTACTGTTTTTTGAGTGCGCCTCATTTGTCCAACAATTCCAATTGCGCCATCAATGAATTTGCTGCTTGTTATAACCTTAGATACTCTAGCTATTGGCACATCAGGTAGGTATTGACTGTCTGATTGTATAATATGTGTCTCTATTATGTTGTTCATCTCGGTATTGGTGTTTATATCTAACCACATCCATTCCATTTATAAACGTCGAAACAAAACCTCACATACATGATGTGTACCCACTGCTAACGTATACTTGAATATGTAGCTGGAACATGCTCCTGCAAATGCTGCTCATATACTGGTTGTACCGCACATAATGTTGGTTCCTTTGACTCTACGGACTACTCTTGCACAACCAAGGCATGTGCCAACAAGTTCACACAGTGCCCCGATTCGTACAGCCGGGGATATAATACTGCTAGCTATACATCATCATCCGATGACTACAGCAGTACATCCGATGGTGATTCTTCTACTGCTTCTCCAGTCGTTGTCCTCGTTGTGATGCTAGTCATCGCCTTTCTGTTCGTCGGTGTCGCCATGTACTTTCGAAACAAGAGATTGGAAGCACAGAATAAATTTGCACTACCTGCCGCTAGGACTGGAAACCCTTACACTGGACTAAATAATGGAATTGTGCCGCCACCCCATCGTCAGGATCCAGTGGCGGTGTATACTATTGAGACGCCGCCCCCGCAACACGCAGCGATTTACCAACCTCCTTCGGTGGACCCACAAGGAGGGCTACAGCAACAGTATCAGAAGTACCAACAGTATCAAGCCCAACCGGCGCAATACCCAGCAGCAGAGGTACCGGCGGCAGCGAATAGCAGCAAATATGAACCCCGCATTTGAAAACCCCGACTTTGAAAAATAATTTCAGTAACGACGTGGCGAATGCACGGAATACATAAAGATTTCATAGATTATTACATATATCTGTTATTTACATTATATTGAACCCATGTATTCATGTATTGGTTGCCGGAAATGAGAAGCACTCAAAGATAGTGTTTTGAGTGTGTCAAACAATGAATTTACTGCTTGTTCTAACCCTAGCTACACTAGCTACACTACCTGTCAGTGCCTCAGGTAGGCATTGGCTTCTAAATACATGTCTCTTCTTATGTGTTTATCTCGATATTGTTGTTTATATATCCTTTGTTGATGATATGATGTTCCCACCTTCCATCGGTATTCCATTTAACATTATAATTTACAACGAAAACGCTTCATATATGCATGTAATGCACCCCTAACATACGCTATGCTATGCATGTATATATAGATGGAACGTGTACCTGCAGCTGCTGCTTACAACGTGGTTGCACTCGGACTACTGTTGGAACATTTGACTCCGATATGCAAGATTGTGATTTTGACGCATGCACCCGCAAGTATAGTGGTCAGTGCCCTGATGTGTTTGCTGGTGAAGACGGATCCACTTTCCCGAACTTTAAATTTTCATCTGAGGACACAAATCCAGAAGCCAATTTCGGAATAATTTTTGGAGTAATAGGAGGGGTCTTTGCACTCTTCGTCTTAATCGGCATCTGCTGCCATTGCAAGAACACCAATCACCCGTATTATATGTACGCAAGCAACCCTTGGAGAAACGATATGTACCAGCAGCAATACAATAACAACGCGGGGGGACAATCGACCAATACGTACAACGAACCCCCGCCACAACAACAACCAGGGTACTACCAGCAACCTCCTACTTCGGATCCACAAGGAGCGCTACAGCTACAGTACCAGAAGTACCAACAATACCAAGCACAACCGGAGCAGTATCCAGTAGCTCCGTATCCAGGGGCGGTACCAGTATCGTCCATCTACACGGTCGATAATAATAATTCCTCCTACACTGTTGATAGCTCCCGCCTTTAAAGAAAATTATTCAGTAGTAATTTGGCAACTTAACTGATAGATAAAGATTTATAAATTATATATTTTATATATTATATATTGTAGTGAACAAACCTGTAATAAAAAGACGTAGTGCACTCAAACATCGCACCGATATATAATATTTGAGTGCACCATTTTTGAATAGATATGAATTTGCTGCTTGTTCTAACCTTAGCTACTCTAGCTATCGGTGCCTCAGGTAGGCATTGGTTACATCTTATATACATACCTCTGAGCCTATCATATGTGGTTATATGGTATTAAGTACCTGATATTAGGGTGAAGTGAAGTTTGCATGTTCATTTTAGTTTTTGTTGCGTGACATACCCACACGATTCCCTTTCATCAGGGCACATATGCACCACCCACTGCTACTTGAACTACAAGTCTCTAGCTACTGTAACACTAATCATATCTTTTATATATACTATAGCTGATGGAGTGTGTTACTGCCACTGCTGCCAGAATACCTATAGCAATTACTGCTCGTCCTATGTAGCTGGATCATTCTCTGGTAGTAGCAGCGATTGTACGATGTACCAGTGTTATCTTAAATACTCGGCATGCCCTTACACCTCCTCTACTGGTTACAATAACCCGGAATATGAACCGTATACCTCTACTGGCACCATTGTTGGTAGTGTGATTGGTTCTCTCCTCTTCATCGGTTGCATCGTTGCTATCATCATCGGCTGCAGGTACCGCCAGCAGCAGCAGTTACTTATTGTGGGTGGTGCAGTCGCTGGAAATCCTTACACTGGTCTGAACAACAACGTCCCGCAACAACAACCGGGTTACTACCAGCAGCAGCAACCAGGGTACTACCAGCCTCCTCCTATGGGACAGCAACAACAACAGCAGCCGTACCCTGTGGTACAGGGAACACCGGCAGCGACACCAGTAGCCGCTCCAGTTCCCGCCGGTAACAACAATAATGTGCCCCGAATTTAAACGGCCGCATCATATTCAGTGTGCATGGCGAATAGTCTGTCAACCAAAAAAGAATATTTATTACTCCAAAGAAATTATTTATCTATTATTATAAAAGTCATATCAGGACATCCCACTGTGCCATTTACCATTTTACTTCTTTCAAAGGAAGAATGTTCAGTTTGAGTGTTTGTGTTTTGAGTGTGCATATATCATGTGTACGAGGCAATTTGAGCAAGTTGATGTGTTTGGTGAGAATATATATGAAGGAAACCCACTAGCTGTGGTTGTGAATAGTGAGGGGTTGACATTACCTGAAATGAAGAGGTTCAGCTTGTGGACGAACCTTAGCGAAACAGTATTTTTGCTACCACCCACTTCTACCGAAGCGGATTACAAAGTGAGAATCTTCACACCTACTGAAGAACTACCCTTTGCCGGACATCCTACTCTAGGTGCTTGTCATGCTTTTATTAATTATTCCAAGGTAATATATAGTATGTTGTTTCTGGTGCGTCACTTTCGCTGATATACGCTGTTCATGGTCTTGTTGTGGTAACTTAGTGTGAGAAGGAAGTTATAGTGCAAGAATGTGGTGTAGGCTTAATTACAATTAGGAAGCATACCGTAGTAGGAGCGAGAGGAGAGATGAAGAATATATTATCCTTTGCCGCACCAGCACTTCTTCGCTCCGGGGTAGTCGAGGACTCCGTGAGGCATGAGGTGCTTGCTGCCCTTCAACTACAGGGGAGAGAAGAATTAGTAGTAGATATACAATATGCCGATAATGGACCGGGGTGGATACTGGTTTTACTCCGGAATGTTGATGCCTTACTGCAACTATCACCTTTGTCAACTACAAAATTGTGTATTGGCTGTGTTTCGCTTTACCCCTCCGCCAATAACGGTAACAACAACACTGCGATAGAAGTGCGGGCATTCTACCCCGGTATAAACTGTTTAATTGAAGATCCCGTAACGGGTAGCCTCAACGCTTCAATTGGTCAGTATTTATTCAGTAAGAAGTTAGTACCGTTCCCATATGTTGCCAGTCAAGGGCAGTGCATTGGGTTCAAAGGTCGAGTTTATGTGCATGAAGTTAAGGGTCAGATATTCATTGGTGGAGAGACTAGAACTTGCATTAGCGGTACCGTTACATTATAGTGTGTCCTTACCCTGATGCAAGCATGGTGATGGTCTCGTAGATATTGCAAACGAAAGTTGTAGTTTTAAATATATATAGTACATGTAGTCTATTAGTATTTGTTTTAGCTAAACAAGCTCCACGTTCATATGTTCACGAAAGAATGAAGATTTTACAAATAACGGAAACTCCGACAACGGGGCGGAGAAGTCGCGTAACCACTGACCACCAGCAAACCTCTGGGAAACATCATAGTAATAAACCCACTCTTCTTCACCTCCAGGTAACACCGGTAGGTACACATCACGACTTCGTGCTTGATATACATAAACAGGAGCTACGAGAAAGTGCTTCCCAAATAGAAATTGATCGTCGGTAACCAAACACTCAGCGTCCACAAAATCAAAAAACATTGGACGAAGTAGCGGCAAGCCGTTCTTCATTGTCTGCTTCCACAAGTTAGCAATATAACCTCGAAGCTGTTCCCGCATTAGAACAACATCTCGGATAATTGAATATGCTGGTTCCCCATAACTCCAAATTTCATTCGGTCCACCACTGTTTGAACCACATTCCGTAGGTGTATCCATGGGGAGACGCCTTCCGTGAAGACGGAACAGAGGACAAAACGCCCCAAATTGAAACCAACGCACAATAAGTTCCCGAAATTCTGGCGTTCGCGTATCCTCGCCAGCCACATAAAATCCACCAATATCAGTTGTCCATAAATATATACCTGACATGGCCATATTTTGCGCAACTCGAATTTGCTGATTAAGGGACATAAAATTAGACTGGATATCACCGCTCCATACAGCACCAGCTACTGCGGCACTACCAATCCAGGCACTGCGCGACAAGGTAAACGGTTCCTCAATACCAGCATTAACAAGTCCTTCATAAACTCCCCGTTGGTGCTCCCGAGGGTAAATCATACCAATATTAAGATCATGCCCATTTTTAAACAACATTTCGCCTGGAAACGCACCACCAGGCTCGTCGGAATCGAGCCAGAATGCCTTAATCCCGTGACTAACATATCCTTGTACCAGTTTTGCAAACAATGCTTCTCGAGCCGCCTTGTTCGTGGGGTCATATAAATACGCCGGTCTACTCATAGCATCCGACACTAAATCTTTCAAACTCGTCGAGTTCTTTACCAAATAATTATTTCTCTGGAACTCTTCGTAGTTTATTGAGCTTGGTTCCACGTTTGGCCAGACAGAAACAAACGGGGTAACACCCAGGGATTCCAATTCTCTAGTCATGGAAGTTGGATCTGGCCAACAGAGGGAAGAGTTGGCAGTAAATGACCAGTCTCCGAAATATTCCCAATGAAAATAATCAATCGCAATCATGGATAGCGGGAGACCACGTTTCACATATTCCCGGGCGACTGCAAGTACCTCCGATTGGCTACGGTACCGCAATTTCGACTGGATAAATCCCGTAGCATAGTAGGGAAGCTTCGATGGATGACCAGTTGCATCTACAAACTGCTTCATTAAACTGGGATACGCAGTAGGCGCCGAAGATGTTGCCGAACCAACAGATATCCAAAAGTCAATAGCAGTGGTAGCATTGCTTGTAAAGGTAATATGGGTGCTGTTAATATTCACTGAGCCGTAGGAGGGAGTATTCCACAGGAACATGTATCCATCGGAGCTTTGGAATACCGGGATGGATATATCCGAGTTGGCAGATTTCTGAAAACTGAACGAATACCCATTGCCGTAATTCAACACTCCTGGTTGCTGGCCAAATTTGTGCTCCCCCAAACCAGAGATAGTATCATTAGGCGACCTGCGCTTGAAGCTAATGGATGCGCGGTACAAGTTGTTGCCGTTAACATCCAGGGATACACCACCGTTCCTCTTGGACAAGGTGTAAGATACCGTCTCGAGAAGTGAAACACCATCCGACCTTCGAATAAATTGAATAACGCCACCTTCTACATCTTGCCGAGATTCAATATTACCATTCTTTGTGATATGAGTACTACCAGTGACAGCTACGGATGAGGCAGTGGGGTTGATTTTGCATTCCATCTGGTTAAGTGAAGCATCCATTAATCCTTGATACACATTCTGCACCATATCGGGACCGATACGAACACGTAGGGAGTTATCACACCATGGCTGTATAAACACACTAGATGCATCAGAGGCAGTAATGCATAGCAATAAACAGGCGATCAATGTCGGCAATACCCAAGCCATCCAGTTTGATTATTTGTGTTCCATCACCCTTATTTTGAGCCTGCTTCCCACCACCACACTTAATTCCCTCTATAAGCATAGTATTTACATATGGAATATATTAAATTAATTATTAGTTCATTTTAAACTATAAATCTATCATCGGTAGCTTTGTTTTGGGTGCTTCTCTAATCTACCATTCGTCTTAATTGTGGAGTCTTGACCGCTGATTGAGCTCGGGAACCTCTCCGTTCCGGTCGAACAACTAAGGGTACACTGGACGGGCCGCCCAATTTAAACAATGTAGTAATAAGTAATCCGACACCGAGGATACAACCAATGGAAATTAAAGCAATTCCCCAACTCGGTAACGGTGGCGTGACGCTGCTGCTATTACCAGTCTCTGCCCCAACGTTTGCTCTAATTGGCGGTGAAGTGTTGACATCCCGTGTAGTAGTTGGTGATGCACCGGCACCACTGGTAGTTACAGAACCGTCCGCAGTAACCACAGCGCTAGTTGATGATTTCGTGGTGGCACCAGCTCCGGCCGTTGTTGACTTCTTGGTAGTAGATGAACCGGTAGTTGGTGCTGAAGATGACGTAGTTGCTTTACTAGTACTTGTACTTGTGGTGGCGGTAGTGCTTGAAGATACAGTGGTTCCGGCAGCAACACTGGTTGGGTTTGGCGTAGTGGAGCTTGTTAATTCACACGTACCCGCTGAACAAAATCTTCCAGAATCACAATCAGAATCTAATCATGTAGAATTGGTTAACGTAAGGTTAATAGGTGTTATCTATTGGTTCACTTGTACATGTGCGCTTCTTACCAAGCAAGCAATTCTCACAAGTGTTGCTCAACATGTTACAGTAATATGTGTCGCAATCGGTATCATTATAGCAGGCACCAAAGCCGTTGACAGCTTCCCAACTTCCAGGTCCTCCATCTGTACCATCTACCCAGACCCAGCCTCCAGTGCCGTCAGTAGTATTTGTCAATGCGGACGAGAAGCAAAGCAGGACATTAAAAGCTACAAATAATGGAAGAAAGACAGCCTCTCCTATAAGATACCGTTGAATATGTACATGTTAGTAAAGGGTATATGTTAGAAGTAGTGGAGAGAGGATGGTATACTTTTCATTTTGTGTTTTTAAATCTCGGGATATATTTGCGACAATCACAATGTGAAACTGTCAAATTGGAGAAATATTCTACCACCGGCTTGCGAAGTCTAACGTGGTGCGATAATAGTACTGCAGAATTACACTAGCTGAAGCTTTATCTTCCTCGTGTATATAGATGTACATTGTTGTTTGCCTTGGCAATATATCAATAATAATAATAATAATAAGATAATCCTTGCCGCTAAGCGGCGCCACCCTCCTCTCGGTGAAGGACCGAAGTCCCACGTGGGCGATAAAAACCCCGAGCTCAAAAAGTTAGGCATAGGAAAGGTAATCTATTTACTGCAAACTCAATAACGGTTCAAAACTCGGATTCGACGATCTTATATTTATCCCTCCCCAAAAATTGAACATGCCATTTTTCACTGACATATTCGGCAAAGAGGTGTTAATATCTAAGGACGGCAAGGTGCATCCTACCTCTGAACTCGATGCAGCTGACTATGTGGGTTTCTATTTCTCGTAAGTGAGTGTTTAATATATTTTATAAATCTAGACTACTTTTGATATCATTATAATTACAGTGCCCATTGGTGCCCTCCGTGTCAAGGTGATAAGATATATATTACATCTATATATTGATACTGTAGTCCTTGCTGTATATGCATGTAGTCTATGCGTTTAATATTTCAACGATCGACGATCTATAACTATATTATTTTACTCGCTGATGCAGGCTTCACTCCAGTGCTAGTCAAAGCATACATCAGACTTCAGGAAGAACTAAAGGCAAAGGGGGAGAAGTTCGAGGTTGTGTATTTAAGTGCCGATCGCACTGAAGATCAGTTCCGGCATTACTTTGATACGATGCCTTGGTTAGCTCTACCCTTCGGACACAAAACCATTGCAGAGCTTAGCAACAAGTACACGGTGCGGGGCATACCAACCCTGATCCTACTTCACAAGGACGGGAAGGTGTTCAATGTTGATGGTAGGGGAACTGTAACCAGTGACCCGGAAGGATCCTCCTGGCTCGTGAAGAAATAATAAATGATTGGATATTAAAAATAATATATAAAATATCTATAATAACTAATAAGAAACATACCCCACCTGTTGTGCAAGTTAGAGGTCATCAGTGAATTTAGTAATTCCACCAATGAGAGAGAGGCTCAAGGAAAGATCTTAGATATCCCAAATATCAATTTTTTGCAAAGCGTGACAACAACAGAAACATGCCATCGTTCACTGAAGTATTCGGAAATGAACCACTGCTACTAAAGAATGGAAAGTCTGAGAGGGTGCATCCCAAGGAACTTGATGGATTAGATTGCGTGGGACTCTATTTTTCGTAAGATATATTATTATTCTCGAGACATACCTATATTGTTATTAGATACTTCAACACTTACCTCTTAATAATATACATTGTTATACTCTTACAGTGCTCATTGGTGCCCTCCGTGCAGACGTAAGAAGTGTTTTGTATTTGGCGTTTCCTTTGTAACTCCCTCTCTTCTAACCTATATTACATCCTTTGTTGTTTGATGGCAACGCTAGAATTCACACCTGTTCTTATCAAGACGTACAACGCACTCAAGGCAGCTGGGAAGAAGATTGAGATTATCTTTGTCACTAGCGACAACGGACCTCGGGAATTTGAGGAATACTTTGGTACTATGCCTTGGTTAGCAGTACCGTTCGGACACAAGGTTATTGGGGAGCTCAGCCGAGCCCATGGTATCCGGGGAATTCCTAGCTTCCTCCTACTTAATAAGGACGGGAAGGTGTACAACATGGACGGCAGGGGAGCAGTTGCCAGTGATCCTGAAGGCAAGTCGTTCCCTTGGGGAAAATAAGTTATAAGTACGATAAATAATTTTATATGTTTCAGAGCCATTATTTATCTTTCATCAAGCCTATCTCTTTCAAATAATTCTTCACCATCAATATGATAGAAACATATGAATTGCCTCAGATATATAGTCAGATCTCCACAACGGTATCTCGAGATCCTTGTCACGAGATATCAGCAGCAAAGATGTCTCTATTTCTATTTTTAGAAAATGACAAAATAATTCCTGCCCTCGTATTTCTACTACCATTGAGACCCTCATCTAATTCCATAATCAAGTTACCATTTAATCAGGTTCCTGTGTTCCTGAGGTAATTATAAGGGAATTGGTCTACACTCAAAATGTATTTTTTGAGTGTATTTTTTTTGGAAACAAAATTGTCCAACCAAACTTCCATCTGTCACGCTTCCAGGTGGAAGCTGGCATAAAATTACCACCATACAATGCAATACCAAGCTACGGACCTTTCCAACATGGATAAGTTGATGAACGCTAGACGTTGTAAAGATGGTGTGAAAGTAGATGAACGAGGAAACAGAGATGCACGTGACATGGGGGAAGACTTTGTGATGGTGGATAGCAAGGATGTGGACTACGTGGAGACATTGCTAGAAGGAGAAGATGATGATGTCATGTACATCTCGCGAAAGGAGGAGGAGGAGGTACTGAAGACAGGTACGGTAGCATTGGAAGAACAAGTGGCATCCATTGAGAATCCTGTATCGGTTGAAGACACTGCTACTACCGTCATGCAAGATAATTTGCTGGAAGGGGATAATGCCATTGATGCTATAGTAGAAGATGTTCTGCAGGGAGATGATACCACTGTCACTGATACCCTTTTGGAAGAAGTTGGCACGGCCCTGCTTGAACATGATGTGCTACTGAATGCTTTGAGAACTGATGAAGGTAATAACCTCTTGCATTGTTGCTCGGTGTGTCCTGTACCTACTAAACTACACTATATATTAATATATTATACCTTGAGCAGAAATCAAATTGAGAGCCGCCCTGGAAGCACAGATCAGGTTTAGTTACAACAGTGTTCTTCTGTCAGAGGAAGAGGTTACTGCTAGAGTTGAAAGTATTTTAACAGCAGCGGCATGGAACTACGAACGCGCGACGCGTCTTGCGCGTGAAATTATAATCCGAGAATTCGAAGAAATTATTCGGCGCGACTCTTACTTCTGGAAGTCGTTGGTTCAATTGAGAACTATGGAGATGAGGAAGGGGAAAAGAAAGGAATCCGTAACGGATACGGAAGAGTTGTTGAATGAATCATCAACCAATATAAGCGAGGAGAGTAAGGCTAAGGGAAATACAAAGTCTTCGATTGTTAATGTTGCAGGAGCGTACATTGTTGCAGAAGACGAACCAATTGTAAGAATAGTTGAGAAAATTGCAGCATTTTGCTCTGGCTACCTGAGCATAGAGGAATTCTCGCTGTTGATATCTTCGTTTTCCTTAGAGCAGTTTTGGAAATATTCGGTGAAGGATGGTAGGATATTAAGATATTAGGATATGGAGTCTCGAGATATTTGACTACGTACGTTTCATATTTTTTACATAGTCTACATATATATTTATTTTAGTAGTTGTTCCATCACAACAGTACTACCAGTTCTACAGTGATCTACGGAGCATGTTCCCGCTGCTCAACATCAGTCATCAAGGAGTAAAGTCTGAAGGGTGGTTCAGGAACTCCTGGGCCAGCAGTGTAAGTTGATTGCTTAATTAGTCTATCAATGATAGCTAGAGCCTCTGGGAATATAATACCACATTTACATAAAGGCAAATAGCATCCCTCCTGTCACCCGGAAGCCGGTAGCATATATATCAAATGGGAAAAATAGTAGTAGTCAAGCAGGAGTCATGCTCCCAAACAAGAGATCGTCAGCGGTACCGAGGAGCTATCGCCCCGCCATTTCTTCCTGTGTCTCTTTTTCAATAATAGTTCTAGCCATTTACTGTGCAATTATTGCCGAATATTTACGGTTTCCCATCCTGCCTCAATTTTTGGCCATGTTGCTATTCGTTGTGGCTCTCTTTGTCCCATCAATCTAATATCTGTTTTTCATTTTTATTACAAAATAATATATATATACTTATTAATTAGTTTACGTTGGTTTGATATCAATAAAGGACTTAAATATTTTACTCTATCAGCACGTACACTGTTAATTTATAAGCGCCACACAGATAGTCTAGAGTTGAGCGCTCTGATGCTTGTGATGCACAAGAATAAATGATGAGTGACATGTGACATATGATGATATTTTAGAATTTATTATTATATAGTATACGAGCAGCTTTTATTTCTATTTGTCATTTAATTATTACCAAACAATATATATTATTAGTATGATTATTTATATATGTCTATCTTGTCTAGACGAATCTCCCATAGATCTAGTAGTGGCTAGACCTCTAAAAATCTAAAAATAATTGACAGTTACAGAATTATATGATGTATATGCACATAAAAAAACAACAATGCCTTTCAGGAGACAGATTTATATCCCTCTTTTGCTGCTCTTCTGCATTGCCAGCTGCACAGGTACTAACTAACTATACACCTGTGGATTGTTATTACCCCTAACACATGCCATAATATGTTGGTACTCACTTGTCAGCCAAGAAAGCTGGAGGTCTAATCCCGCCATCGAATCCAATGCAAACACTAGAAGCAGGGAGAGACAACAATCCCTTGTCAGCGCAAGGTATGCCATATAGCCATATATATACATCAACTTGTATGCTATACTCATTCATTTTGTATTATTCATTGTGCAAAAAATACAATAAATTATATATTAATATATAGTGCCACTCAAAGCAGACACTCCTCAATTAGCACCTATGGCACAACCACATGGTAAGATAGAATGCACAGACCATCTTGTATTATATAAGTGTATAAGCTGTGTTGCTATAATATATATTTCCGTGTGTAAATATAATAAGGGGTGCAATACATGCACATGTAGATCTGCCTATCTTGTGTTATGTGTTTCAAATATCCCGAGATCGCTCGTGATGGATATTTCTAATTCTAGACTAATACTCATTTATATTTATAGCTGAGATTGTTGACCAAGACGAGAAGCAGCAGCATCAGAATATAATAAATTTAGGACCGATGTTGCCATTCTAAAGTCTGCAATGAAAAAGGACGATGGAAATGGTCATTTGAATCGTAAGAATTATATAGACTAAATTTAATTATACATATATATATTCAAGTTATATATTATATTTTTAAAACGATAGATGTGAAATGGAATATTAATAATAATGAATCGGAAGGAGATACTACTGGTGGTAGTTATCAATCGCCTGACCAATCGCAATTTCAGAGAGACAAGGAGTTGCAAAGAAAGTGGAAATTAAGACAGTTTGGCGAAAACAAAAATATGGTTCGCTTGGATAATGGCAAGTATATAAATACGCGGCTGAACCCAGAGCTATTAGGAGAGAAGAAGAGGTCATTCATTGGACGATTCCTTAGGGGGTTGTATTTGGGCAGAAGACGGCAAAAAGAACTCCAGTACAGGGCAATTGAGAAACTAAACCGTGCAATTAAAGATGAGAATGATGTGCAATTATTATGAATGTTATATATATTTTATACCCAACCATAAATGATGAAGGAGGTATTGATTAGACTAGACTATTACATTTATATAAAATGTATATATTATTATTGTTGACTGGATGTATATGTGAACTGCTAGTTGCTGATGATGGTCTTTTATTGGTGATGATATACATGTACATCAATATGTATAACACCATCATAATAACCTATATATCTATAGTCGATATGGACCTATATATAGAATATTATTATATTATATTAGCTCTCTACTCTATATTAATTAACACGACGTATTTCTAATTCAAGTTTTAACTGGGACACTTGGACACGCATCATGATGATGACTCGCGATCTACAATATAAAGCCTCAATAGAGTCTAGTCTACAGCAGTATAGTCTAGACTAGCTAGTTCTGTAATTACATGGAACATAATAAAACATCACTGTATATGTCGATATTGATGGCTCTCTCTTCATCATCCCAATTTATAAGTCGAGGGCAACAATCCCAATAATAGCAGACTTGTTAATTAAAATCATTCGCGGCGGTTACAGTTATTTACAGTTATTTACAGTTACAGAGGTTATCAAAAAGAGACAATAAAATGACTTTCAAGGCACAGATATATATCGTCCTCTTCCTGCTCTGGGCTGTTAGCTGCACAGGTACTAACACACTATCCATGTCTACATTGTAACCCCTAATATATATGACACATTAGCCCTGCCCAAGGAGTCGACGTGGTTTAATAAAATGTTCAGCCCCAGCCCAAGGAGTCGACGTGGTTTAATAAAATGTTCCGACGGCGATCATTTAACTCCCCTCCAACTCCACGAGGTGAAGTAGAACATAGTAACATCAATGAAGATTCAGAGGAAATGCAAGGTATGCTATACCCTATTCTTTATTATTAAATACGAGCTGGCTCACTTTTTACCATATATTCATCACATATGTTAATATAGCTCGTAAAAAGGCGAAGTTGTTGGGAACGGCACAACTAAGCAATCCTTTTCTGGCACACATAAAGATGACACGACCAGGTAACTCATTTAGTTGCATATCATGTAGAGCCAAATATTATTGTGCAATTTATTGTGCTACTACTGATATACTGCATATATTATATTTATTACATGTAATAATTAACAGAGCTCTGACCTCTCGTTAATTTAGACCGTCTATAGAAGCACAAAGTATATATTTATTGGATATTAAATAATAATTTATATATTTAGTTACCATGCTTGACCAGGACGCGGAAGTAGAGCCATTGCCAGTAATAATAGAGCCAAAGAAGTCTGCAATGAAGCAACAGGGAAATAATGACCCTGATGCTGATGCTGAACATCACTCGAAACGTAAGATATATATATATATTATATAATAGGGTCTATATATATATCCATCAACAATAATACGGCGTTAATAATTTCCATCTATTATATTTAATATACGTTATTATATTATTACCTGATATATATTTATATTTATTATATAGATGTTGCTTGGGACACCTATTTGGACGATCCAAACAGATATAGAGCGAACGATAAAATAACTCAGGATTATTATGAACAAAAGCATGCAAATAGAATTAAAAAATTGAAAAACGATGCAAACGTGGTGGAGTATGGCGATGGCAAGTACCTTAATATAGGAGGTATAAGAGGTCAATACAATCAGGAGATAATAAGGGGGATGCATTCTCCATCGCAAAAGGATGAGGATAATATTCCATCAGTAATACTTCATCAAGATGTTAACTAGTGCTGAATAGATAATGAAAAGGGGAAAAGTGGAGAAATAAAATTGAAATATAAAATTAATGCGAGACGAAGTCGCTTCATCATCAGTCAATATAGTCTAGACGAGAATATATAATGTAGCATTAGATGTAGAGTAAATCAAATATTATATCTGAACACTAATAGCACCATGTCATTATATATAATTGTTTCAGTCTGTACGTCTATGAAATAAGATGTGTTACGTAAGAGGTCTATCTCTTTGTCTATACCATTCAAGCAGCCAAAAAATACCAAAGAAGGTTCCCCCTAGATCCCACAAGGCACTGCAATATATATCCTACCCTGTTCACAATAATTAAGAAGATTACTCAACATTCCAAAAGTTAGACTATATATTGATTGATAGATCTTACATTATCAGTATATCCCAAAAATCTTTTTGGAATATTTCCGTCCCACCCTATATTGCTACCATAGGAAAGGTGAGTATAATATTAATACCTAGGTACACCATCCTCAAGCACATATGTAGAGATACCTCCTATACATTATACCCTCTTGATACACTATCTACAATCACTTATTTATTTGAAATCTTTCTACTCGAGATTCGCAAACAGTTGATGTTGTTGATTGTTCCCAATTAATATATTGATTCCAACTAGCAATGAACATATATATACAGTGCTATATCATCTACTATATGTCAGAGATACATACACTTCGGTAGATAGATATAGATTGTTTCACATATGGTTGTAACTTAATTACACAGCAAATTCGAAAAACGCGAAAAAACACAAAAAATTGAATGATGAAAATATGCAGCTCCTCTCAAACTGGAAGTCAATACATATGCTACCCTTATATGTACCAGATGTGTATATCATAGAGGTACATCTTACACTAGTATATATTATGACCTTCCCTATTAATTGCCTTATATATCGTTCACATCCACTATCCCACCCTTGCTCCATCCATTTCACTCACATGCAACTCCAGTGTAGTGCTTCCACCATTACCTATATTAGTGTACATGTAGTAGGTACTTTATAGATGTCTATCTAGTAGTACCTCTTGGTTGGAATCTTATTACTCATCGCATCAACTGTACCACGGCTACAACACCTTGTGGCGCAATAGTGTCAATCATAGTATATATACACCTAAGCACTATTACCTCCTATCACATACACCATTTATATGTATACCCTTTGGTATTATTAACCTGTGTTTTATTTTATATCAACGGAATAGATTTCAACCTTTCTGTTTAAAAAACCCAAGCAATGACTTCGTCGTTGCTCACTTCAACCATACTGCTAGTAGCTCTTTTTGCGTTAATTACTGTAACCGAGGCCAACTGGTGCGGTGTCGGCAAGTATACACTCGATAACGCCTGTGTTTTATGTCCCGCGGGAACCTTCCAAGCAACTGCAAGTTTTGCCACAGTGTGCGTTCCGTGTTCCCCAGGCACTTATGGGCGAACTACCGGTCTCGGGGCCTGTTTACCATGCGAATTTGGTACATATTGCCCCAGTGCTGGTCTAAGTGCACCCATTTTATGTCCTCCAGGATCAGTGGGTGGTAATTCCAGCGAGGGCCAAACTTCTTGTTCCACATGCAATGCTGGCGTGTATGTACCCACCGCCGGTACTGGAACATGTGACTCGTCAGCGTCGTTTACTACATACGATGTTAGGGGAGCTACTGGCCTACCTTCTTACGTACAATACCTTGGTTGCTATTACAATTTTATGGCAGCTTTTACGGTGTTTAATGCGAATCCTTCAGGATCCCAGGGTGATACCATTGAGAGCTGCTTGCAATTGGCGAAAAATGCCGGCTATCAATATTTCGGATTACAAGACAAGGGTCGATGTTCGCTGGCTAACGCAGCGGCCTATGCGATCTTGTCTGCGCAACATGTTGCCTTGAGTCATTGCTCTGCTTCGTGCACTGGAAACGCGAATGAATTTTGCGGTTCCATGACCACTGGGTACACCGATCTATATTTGGTTAACCAAGTGTTGCAATGTCCTGCAGGTTTTTACTGTCCGTCCGGTAGTTCAGTAGGAATTCCATGCCCAATTGGTTCCTTTTGTCGCCTGTCTTCACCTGTGCCAACGGCGTGTCCCGCCGGTACTTTTTCCGATACTCCAGGAGCCGAAAGTTGCACATTATGTCCCGCTGGCACTTTCTCCTTCGCCATTGGTGCTGCTAACGAAACTGTTTGCGAGACGTGCTTAGTCGGTAACTTTTGTCCGCAAGGAGCTGTGCAACCAGTACAGTGCCCGGGAGGTACATTTTCCGACTCTGTTGGAGCTAGCGTTTGCACTATCTGTGAGGTAGGGTCATTTGCATCCGAGGCCGGTGCGACAAATTCTTCTTGTAGTTCGTGTGCTGGGGGATCCTTTTATTCTTCCATCGATGGCGAATGTGTTTTGTGTTCCGCTGGTTCATATTCCCCGTTAGCGGGAGCACCAGCAACTTGTACCCCATGTGACGCTGGATTTTATTGCCCCATTGCCGGTGCCACGGCTCCAGTACCATGCCCCCCGGGAACCTACTCTAGCTCTACGAGTGCTGTAAATGCTGCTGCATGTATTAGTTGTGCAGGAATTACGGGATCCTTTTGTCCTGGCGCAACGACTGCACCTATTCCTTGTCCTGCTGGTCAATATGCAGACGGAACTGGCAGCGCTTTAAGTTGTCAGGAATGCTCACCGGGAACATCGTCTAGTGTTGTTGGAGCATCGTCAGCTGCGACATGCACAGTATGCTTGCCAGGTAGTTATACATCTGATTTTGGAAGCCCAAATTGTATCTCCTGCTCTCCAGGATCATTTTGCCAATCGGGAATTTCGAAGTTGTGTACTCCGGGAACATATCAACCAAAGCCTGGTGCAAGCGTTTGTTCCAATTGTGATGCGGGAAGTGTCTGTCCAACAGCTGGTATGACGATTAATGACTTTTGTCCCGGGGGCAAGGTCCCTTCATCAACGACTACATGTACAACTTGTGATGCTGGGTACCAAATACAATACCGCGGCTCGGCCAATTGTGTACCACTAACTTCCAGTGCCACCTATGTGTACCAAGGAGCAACAATCCCATCGTTTGTTCAGTATATTGGATGCTATAATGATAACCCTTGGAATTCGCAATACTATCATCATTTTACAACTTCCGGTTCTACCTTAGCTTCCTGTATTCAGGCAGTACTCGCCTTCCAGCAAACGCCTCCACTTATTAGTTCCCAACAATTCCGATATTTGTCATTGACATCTGGTGGTGCTTGCAGTGCTGGAACTGGATACGGGGCTCACCCAACGATTTTAAATTATGATCCAAACACCATGTATCCTGCTTACAGCAATGTTGATGCTCTCTGCTCAGCGCCTTGTACGGCGGCACCGGAACAAACTTGCGGTAGTGCTGACGGTACCCAAGCCAGTGTATTTGTGATTAACAGCATTTATACGTGCCCCCAAGGTTCCTATTGTCCAGGCATCTACAACAACATTAACTGCCCTAAAGGCACTTATAATCCAAACACCGGTAGTGTCTCCATTAGCAGCTGCTTACCCTGTCCCCTCGGCGACTTTTGCAATCAACCACCCCAAGCTGCCCCAACGCAGTGTCCCGCTGGTACATTTTCTTCCAGTACTGGATCCATTTCTTGCTCCTTGTGCCCGATTGGTACTTTTTCTACTTCTGTTGGTGCTTCCTCCGTTTCAGTGTGTGCCGCGTGTCCCGCTGGAACATACACTCCCAGTGCTGGTGCAACGTCGTGTATTGCATGTCAAACTGGTTCTTCTTGTCCTGGGGGATCTGCTCCTGTAATATGTGCTGGTGGAAGCTATTCCATTTCCGGTAGCACATCTTGCAGCCCGTGCAGTGCTGGTACTTTTTCGGGTCCTGGTGAAAGTGTTTGTAGGCCTTGCACACCCGGAGGCTATTGTCCATTTGCATCCTCAGCTCCTACCTTATGTCCCCTAGGAACTTCTTCCGCTGCCTCTCAGGCAATTGATGCCTCAACCTGTGTTCAATGTGTTGCAGGATTCTATGCTGATATGCGTGGTTTAACCAGTTGCATTGACTGCCCAGCTTCAACTTATTCCCCAACTACTGGCGCCACCAGCTCCTCAGCGTGTGCTCCATGCCCGGAGGGTATGATTTGCACTGTTACTACTTCTACTGGAGGACGCCGTCAGCTCTCTACTGCAGTTACGTGCCCTCCCGGTCAATATTCGGCTACTGGATCTACATCGTGCACCAATTGTCCGGCCAATACTTACTCTCCCACTGCTGGCGCACATTCCTGTCTTCCATGCCCTGCTTCCCGTATTTCTATGGCTGGTGCATCGGTGTGTGGTTGTAATCCTGGATCTGGTTTGTCGTCGTCCGGAACATGTAGTCCGTGCCCTGTGGGAACGTATGCAGTTGCATATACTGGCACACCATGTCTTGTGTGCCCAGCGGGTAAATATTCTTCTCGGACTTCAGCGTCAGCATGTACTTTGGCTCCCGCAGGTTCTTTTGCTGGTGCAAGTGGGCTCTCCACGTATACTGTTTGCCCCTCAGGGAAGTATTCCAGCAGTGCTGGTTTATCAACGTGTACCAAGTGTCCTGGAGGTACCGCCGCTGCCGATTCTGGTAGTACAAGTTGTATCAATTGTGCTGCTGGCTATTATGCATCGGGTACTGGCGCAATGTACTGCAGTCCTACATGTGGTCCCGGGCAATACTCCAGTTCTACTGCTACCGGCCAAGCTCAACAATCGTATTGTAATAGCTGTTCTCCCGGTTACTTCAATGCCAACTGGGGTATGTACCTATCCTCCCAATGTATCGCTTGTCCGTCGTTGTATATAAGTGCTACTGGTAGCTCTTCTTGTGCCGACCCTTCCATGTATGCACTCTCTATGGGTTGCTTTGCTGATTCCACCCTTGCTCGTGATTTGCCAAACTTGTTAATTTCTTCCGGGGCAACCGTGCAATCTTGCTCCACCGCGGCTATCAATGGCCAATACTTGTACTTTGGCATTCAATCGGGGCAGTGCTGGGCAGGAAACTCTTATGCTTTGTATGGGCCCGCGTCATGTGGCGGTTCGCTGGTAAATTCTGTGTACAGTGTACGAGGTGCATATACAATGTGCCCAACATCAAATACCATTTCTTCGGTAAGCACGGCAACTATTCAGTATCAGAGCAACACGCTTCCAGCTTTTGTGTCATATATTGGATGTTATGGAGATGACTCCGCCGCAAGAGATTTACCGAACTCGCTTGCTTTCGCCAATGACATTCTAAGCTGTGCTTTAGCTGCGTTGCAACAGAATTACTTGTACTTTGGGTTGCAGAGTGGAAGTCAGTGTTGGGCTGGTAACTCCTATGGATCACGCGGTACTTCCTCTTCCTGCACCCAGACCTGCGGTGGAAATTCCGCGGAAACATGTGGAGGTAGATGGGCGAACAGCGTTTTTAGTATTCAAACTGCATATTCTTGCCCAGTAACTACAACTTACCCGTTAACGCAAGCTATCACCACTGCTACCTCAGCTGGTAGTGCTCCATTCTGCACTTCATCCATGGCAGGTGGTTCTTCCATGTATCCCGTTCCACTAGATTGTCGGTTAACTGTGGGAGGAACGTGCAACCCAGCGCAAGTACAATCAACGAAAAGTCTTCGATACCCCAGAATGGTCACTACTACTTCCTTAGTGGGTGCCTATAATAATCCCGGTTCCAGTGATACTGGTTCTGGTTTCGGAAATGCTAACTATGATCAATTACTCTTCTCCTCTGCAATTAGTAATGGAAACACGGCAGAAATTTATGTCGCGAATCCAGCTTCTTACTATAGCGGCCCCACTTATCAAGTTGCTGGTTATTCCATTATTTCCATGAACGATGGTGTATTTTGGAGACGCTACACAACTATCACTGATACTTCCAGTTCAGTGATTTCCTCTGCCACTATATTTACCTACGGTGGCCCAGCTCCTGGATTTTTAGGGTGGGTTGGTACTCTTGGAATATTCCCATCATCTTCTCTCCGAATTTGGGTTAATTCTGTACCCTCAGCTCAAGTTCAGTTTATGATGACTGGAAGCGCGTATGTTGCTTCGTATTTGCAGTTTACACTCGCTACTACATTGAGCCCATCAGGAGGTGCCCTGGACCCAGAATATGTCTATGATTCCACTGCTGGCAAAATGTACTTGTTTTACACAACCAACTTATCCAATGGTCAGCGAGCCATTGTTCGACAAGATACTACCTCCACTTACCAACAATCCTGCAATCCTACCTGTACCATGACTAGTAATTTTGCTTTTGGTGCTGCCTCGAATGTTGTTGTTCCGCTGTCGTCATCACCCAATACCCAGCCGGGAATGGCTCGAGTCCAAAAGTTCTCAAGTCCCTCTACAATTTATGTGCTGGTTTATCAACTCTGTGGGGTTGGTGGTGGAGCAATGGAGTGTGCCTTGTACTTCTTAACTAGTGGTACAGTTGCTGGATTAGCGTCAACCACTTCTTCCATGGGAACTCTATTACAATTCGCTTCCAAACAAACATTCTTTACCTACTCCCCGTCACTGTTTGTTATTTCCCCAAATACCATTGGAGTTACTGGTCAAATTTACCGAACATCTTCCGGTGTCCAGGCTAGCTCCGGGAGACAAGCCTTGATTTTAACTGCCAGTAGTGGAAACCAAGTAACCGTCACGCAGGAATTGAACACTCTGTATTCCGGTGGTTATACCAGTGTTGGTGGCGCAGGAAATTGCAACAACTTTAGTCCTGCCATCTATGCCCTCCAGAAGCAAGGTCGTGTCTTCATTAACCAAATTATTCCGGTGAGCAATAACGGTTTCTGCCGTTTAATGTACACGTCGGAAATGCTCTGTGCTAATCCAGCGTCCGGCGGTGCCAGCTACCTACCGTGCAACTCTTGCTATGGGCCGTAGAAGTAGCAGGGGGCAAAGCAAAATATTAAAAGTTCCCAGATGAACACTCAGTTTTTTGCATGTTTCAATTTCACCAAAACAAAATATAAATAAAAGTTAAGTTTTTTCCATGTTTCAATTATAAACTTGTTCTCCCTTAATAACTTGTTCTCCCTTAATAATTAAGTATGTGGAAACTGTAGAATAAATATTTTAAATCACGATCACGAGACCTCATTCTGCGCCGATTTCTGGCACCGACCTCTTTCATTCATCCATTCAACATGATGCCTTCCTTTACTAAAATATTTGGAACAGAAGATGTGCTACTTAAGCATGGGTCAGCTGGATATGAAAAGGTATCTACTGCTACTGCACTTGATGGTCTAGATTGCGTTGGTTTTTACTTTTCGTAAGTATTGCGTTATGTTTCTTACTGTCATTTTCTCACCAATGGCCTCGCTATATATATCACATCCGTCACCACTTCCACTCCTATCTGGTATACATAGTGCTCATTGGTGCCCTCCATGCAAGCGTAAGTGTTGATGCTCTTTCTCACTTTTTTGTTTAACAACACCTCTTATACCTACCTACCTGAATCTTGACATTGCAGAATTCACACCTGTACTCGCTGAGAAATACAAGACCCTCAAAGCTGCTGGTGAACGACTTGAGATTGTATACGTGAGTGGTGATAAGGATACTCACGAGTTTGATGAATACTTTGGCACCATGCCTTGGTTAGCTCTCCCCCAAGGACATCCACTGATTGCACAACTCAATGAAATGTACAGCATTAGTGGAATCCCCGCACTCCTTCTACTAGACAAGGAGGGTGTTGTGTACAATTCCAACGGAAGAGGATTTGTTGCCAAGGGTGCAAAATTTCCCTGGATACCGCCTCCACCACAGGCACTAAACAACTTCACTGAGACAAAAGATGGCGTTAATGATTTCCCGAGTGCTATGCTACTTCTAGATGGCGGCGTTGATGAAGCCAAGAGCAAGGCGTTACTGGATGAGTTTAAGCCAGTAGCGGAGGAGTTCTTTGCTGGAAAAAAGGTTAAATTCTTCTATGTTCCCACGAAGGATGCTTACAGCGATCAAATTCGCGGCCTGGTAAGTCTAATATATATATTATATATATATATATATTCTTAGTGGATATTACTAACGTGATAATATCTAATAGACCAAGACTAGTGATGCAAAGCATGCTCTTTTGCTCTTGGATATTCCTGATGACGGCGGATATTATATTCACGACCCATCTAAGCTCAGTATGAGAGACTTTGTTGCTCGTTATTTGGATGGTAATGCTAGTGCCGATCGCCAGCAAATGGAGTAGAAAAGGAAAAAAATATTCTTAATTAAATAAACGTGTAGCTACGTAAGAAAAATAATATATTGGTAAACATATAATATATATTATATGTCGTATGTGTAATATATATTTAATGTGTGTACATAAATAACATATAGACCCTCCATTATTATTAATAATTTCTTATTTTCAAAACCAAATTAAAAACCCAAATTACACAAATATTAAAGAATAAAAATTAAGCCGCCGCCTCATCTTCACTTGCAACAAACTTTGCAAACCATGTCCTAGTGGCTTCACCTCCCTTTGAGAAATCTATTTTATAGGCGCTTCCATCAGCACTTAATACAATCATGGAAAAAGGTTCGGCGGAGAAGGAACAGATGGATCGATGCTCCGGTACTCGAAACTATAATATTGGGATACATAAATTAATAATATATTGGTGGTGTCTAATATATATAATAGACCATGTGTAATATAATATAATACAATATATATAATAGATAATGAGTAATATATATTGTGGGAAGAGTAGTATGGTCAAAGGGTTATAAGTTGTTAAATATATATACCTGAGCATATGACCAGTGACTGGAGAAATAGGTAGGCAACAAGCTCTTCACAAAGTCAAAGGTTGATGGAGCAGAGGTAAGTGTAGCTGTAGTAGCAACATCAGTAATAGCACTTTCTTGCCCAGGGGGTGGGGCAGACGATGGATCGTCTAAGGAAAACACATGAATTGTTCCCTTGTCGCTGCTGCAAGCAACGTATTTATTCGTAGGGTCAAAACAGATGCAATGCATAACTGCTCTCTCAGTTCCTCGACGGAGTTCGTGAAGCACAGTACCAGTTTTAGTACTATTAAATAACTAATTAGATAATATAATATATAATATATATATATTATCGGCCTACCTAAACACTCGGACCAAGGTCCCTTTCTCGGATGCAGACGCTACCTTCGTACCGTCTAAATTAATCGCCAGTGCCGCAAGATCGCTTTCATGGGCTGGTATCTTAATATTCTTCCTGTTGGTGTAGTCCTCTACGTGTATACACCCCCTCTTCACATCCGGGCATGCTAGAATATTATGCGAGGTCGTAACACATACAGCTACAAGACCTAATGGATTCTCACAGGTAGGTATACTATGCTATAGGGTAATATATATATATTAGGTAATAAATATATATAATATATAATATACCAGTTTTGTTAAATCAGCGAATTCGTAGACACAGACTTCCTTCAGAGTTGTCACCACTACTCTATCTCTTCTCAACTTGACGGACTTGACTTCTTCCATTAAATTAATCTCCCCAATACACCGACTCTGCTTATCGTCCCAGATCATAACTAATATATATTAAGAGATAATAGAAGTTAATAAATTAAAAGCTGTACGAAGGGTTCTCAAGGACTGAAGGTTTAAGTGGGGGCGTTATTCCCAGAATATCAACGGTATATAATATACAATATAATATATATATATATATATAACAGAGCACCATATGTGAATATATAAATTATATATTATATATACCTTTATTAGGAGGGTATCGTGGGTTAACACCGCCTCCAACTAACGCAAGAATATTTGCTCGGAAAAGCATCTCAACTGCCCCGATACCTCCGCCACCAGGAAACTCTATTAAGCATAAGGTAAGAGGTGACTAGATGACAGCATACTATGCTCTACAATACCTTTCTTAATTGTCTCCTTGAGTGGATTACTGTTGTATATTCTAAAGCCGCTGTCCGTGCCACAAGCAAAGCAACCAGCATCCTAAGTGAGAAACAAACGGGAAAGAAGAGTTAGAGGATGACATAACGATAGTATGAAGTGGGTATATAGGTATAGTATAGGTGGTATATCTAGTGTTGATTATACATAGGGGAATGGAGGCACTACAGTTGATTGAGAAAAACGTGAAGAAGGAAAGTAGAAGGGTAAGAGGTGGCCCCTCCTGCTAATCAAGCAAATAGATGTAAGACATATATATCTACCTGATTGAATCCTACAAAGAGGAGCTCATTGCTCTTATCCTTCATTGCTAACTTCATTTATCTACAAACACAGGGTAGGGTCAGCTGAACTTCAAGTGAGAATCGATTCGAAAAAATGTATCTTACCTATCTCTATTTTGAGCCTTCACTTCTTTGGCGCGATTCAATGTTCAACGAATTTGATATTGATGGTGGAGAGACACAGGAGTCATATATGGGGACACAACAGGTTGTACCCTTGTTTGAGAAGGAGGTGGTACGTATAATAACTTTTTTATTGTGTTTATATATGTTGATTTTTTGTGAAAGTGCAATGAAAATCTAACTCCACCTTCCTTCCCTTCAACCTCAATAGAAGTTTGATATACCTCAACCCTGGGGCAGGCTCATCTCCTTGATTGACAATATTGAACATATTGAGTTCGTTGGTGACATGGAATATACCTTTGGTCGAAGTAAGAAGTCAATTGTTCGCCTATCGGATGCGCGCATCTCAACTAACCACTGCAAGATCTTCCGAGATACTGCCTCGTTTAGTAATGGTAACAGTGAGGATGGTAATAGTGGTGGTGGTGCTAATATGGTAGAGGAGGAGGAGGGGAGGGGGTTGGTATATATTGAAGATGTTGGCAGTGCGAACGGAACCTTTGTCAACAATACCAAACTCATCAAATGTCGAAGGCGTCAGTTAAACAATGGGGATGAAATACTACTATCTATTCAATCTCACCAGGAAAATGACTTTGCCGCTTTTGTTTTCAAGTCAACGTCTGGTAATATTAATGGTATGTTGCCACCAATCATGGAAGGAGACGTAGGTTCCAATGAGGTAGAAGCGGATGACGATCCACAAGGTACAGCAGCGGCGGCCGGCCATGAGATAATTACGGAAGAAATGTTCTCCGCTCTCTTTGATGTTCGGCATACGCTTGGTACTGGAGCTTACGGTGAAGTTAAATATTGTGTTCGGAGGTCCACGGGGGAAGCAGTAGCGGTAAAAATTGTGACCTTTAAGGCGCTGTTCTTTAAGCATAATAGAGTGCGGGAGGTAATAAAAGAAGCGGAGATCCTACGCGCCTTGTCGCACCGGAATATTACAGCGCTTAAGGATATATATCAAACAAAGTCGAATATTTACCTGGTGATGGAGTTAGTAGAAGGTGGTGAGCTGCTTGACAGAATTATTTCAAAGTCATATTACCCGGAGGTACGTTTATCCGTTGCTTATTATGTATTCTTTCTACCAGCAGCTGGGCTTAAATATTATTATATTTCTAAAGGAGGAGGCTAGATTGCTTGCTACCAATATGTTAAATGCCGTGAAGTATTTACACGATCACGATATTGTCCACAGAGATTTAAAACCTGAGGTAAAATATATATTATATATATTATATCTTGGTAATATTAACTCTTGATGTTATTTTTAATTACAGAATAGTAAGTGGGTTGCCGCACCCTGTACCAGTCAATATGTATATATTTAACTTTGTTTTTATTTTCAGTTTTGCTTATTCGCAAGAATAGTGACACGGATATTAAATTAACTGATTTCGGTCTAGCAACCATTGTGGGAAATGAAGGTATATATATAATATGTACTGTTATTCTAATGTTGTGTTGTTTTGTTAACCGTTGTTGCTCTAGGATTGAAAACATTTTGCGGGACACCGTAAGTAGATTGTCATATTATATTCCACTGCTTATTTAATTATATATTATTAGACAATATTTCGCACCTGAAGTTCTGCAACGTAGAAATACAATAGCTGGTCAAGGGCGATACGGAAAAGCAGCTGACATGTAAATAGTACCTACTATATATATAACATACTTACTAATATATATATATATATATATATATATATATTAGGTGGAGTATTGGAGTTATAGTCTACATCGTCCTTTGTGGCCGGCCACCATTCTCCGAACAATTTCTTTTTGAGCAAATCGAACATGCTGATTATCAATTCGAAGGTGATATATGGGCACGGGTATCACGTACGTAAATAATATATATATTCCGTCGGAGCTGCAATAATTAAATAAATTATACCCTTAGTGGCGGCGAAAGAGTTTGTCTGCCGGCTCATGAATGCTGATCCTGCAATGAGGTTAACGGTTGATGAAGCACTTGCTGATCCTTGGATATCCCCACCGCCGCCGCAACTACTTCTTCCAGCCCCTTCACCAATAAAAATGAAGGAAATAATAGAGCCACCTTGCTGTGAACAAGTAGTTGGTGATGCTACCAAGGTGGAGGTGAATAGCCGGAAGAGGAAGCGACACATGTCCTTAACGATAGAAGATAGATCGAATTTAAATGCCTTCTTCTCAACTAGTCCGATACCTCCCGCAGCGGCGCCGCAACTGCTGCTACATGATGATATTCAACAGGAGAATATGCCACCAGTTCCTTCTTCTGTTAGAGTTGAAATGTCTGTTCGAATTACGAGGTCGGCGACGAAAAAGAATGGGTTGAAAGGTGAGAAATAATTTGGGTTTGTTTGTGAGTATTAATTAATATATATATAGTAAAGGAAGTTATGGAAGAAATACCAACTCCATCAGGTATATATATATTATATTATATATAATATATATATTAACGTGTTATATATTAGATGTAAATATTAATAAGCGAAACAAATCCACAGTCAAGAAGAAAACAGCTTCCTCTTCAATAATGAATAACAGAGCCACAAAGAGTGAAGTTAAATTGAATAAAGGAAAGAAGCAGCTCACTCTCCGGGGCTTTATCCCAATAGTATAGTAAATTATTATATAGTTATTATTTATTTATATAAGAAGCAGCTCACTCTCCGGGGCTTTATCCCAATAGTATAGTAAATTATTATAGTTATTATTTATTTTTTTATAAGTTTTTCCTTGTAGGATTATCTATTATTTCAATTCGTAGTCTGATGTCCTTTTTTCGCTCCCAGACAAACAGAAAATATATAATATTATAATATATCATATATTATGCTACGTTAGCTATATATCTATTGGTATTTACGTGTTCTATATTCATATCGGAAATTCGATGCGACGGTTACAAATCTTACAGTTTCAGTAGCAACTCTGTCCAACCGCCGCGTTGACATTCTTAAACTTGAGGCCGTCTATCTGTAAGTATATGAAAACTGACTGCCCCACCCTAGTATATAAGCACTAGTAGCACCTATGTTGCTATTAGTACATAATAATTACTTTATATATTAACAGGAATTGGTTCAAGTGCTGCTAAAGATCCGATTCTTATTTTTGGCAACAAAGGTCTCGGGATATAATGTTTCAAATCACGAGCGTGGGAGTTCATCTCCTCACACTAGCTCACCTTGTATCGTCTACCATCATGTATGCGCGTCTGCCAGACACACTGGATACGGTGAACTTGATGGCCAATGTAATACATATGTTACACCTCTTGTTTGCTTCTCTATGCGTAACATCATATATATGTGACAACAGTGGATGTGCATAGACCCCTCTAGGAACATTATGACTGGTATCTCCTACTGGTGCTACCAATCGGGCGGCAGCTGTACCCCATGTGCAAATGCCATGCTTGCCACACTTACTCAAACATCAGCCTCACCGTTGACATACTCAGCCTCGGCTACATTAATGCGCATCTCCTTATCCGATATATCTGGAGCTACAGCTTGCAAAAACACTGCCGGGAACTACCAACTTCGTGATCTCTTTGACAATCCACCAAACGCCCAATCCACAATTACTGTCGGTGGTGGAGGAACAGCTTTTACCGAAGGCGGAACCCTATCCTGGGGCGCTTCCGGTGGCCCATATATATTCTTAACTACTTTCAATCCCGATAACTGCCCATTTTCTAATACTACTACTGGTTCCGCTTTAGGTTGTATGTCATATACTGCCGGAGTTACTAGTAGCAACACCGTCACCGCTGTGCCTACCGCTTCATCAAGTTCCACAACAGAAAGTTCATCTTTGGCAGGAACAACACCAGTAACAACTGGTGCGGCTGCTCAACAATCCTCTTCCGCCTTAACCGCTTCTGTAATGACCTGGGTTATCCCAATGTCGCTGGCGATTCCAGCTGGAGTAATGCTTATAGTTTTTGCAGTGATGAAACGACGACGGGCGGGTATGCAAACCACACAGTTAACAGCCAAGAAAAGGCGAGATACTGTATCAGGACGCAGTAGACCACCGTCATCATCAGAAAAGAAAGATGCCGCCTCCGGAAGTTGGAGCAGCAACCAAATTGCCAAAAAGTTACGAGCTCTGTCTGCTGGTAATGGCAGCGACAATGACGATAGCAATACGTACAACAAAACCCCGAAAGCGGTTACGGTGAAACCGCACATAGGAGAATTTACTGAGAAGCAAACGGCTCCGTCAGCAGTTGTTGAAAAGAGAGTTGCTGCAGGTGCCAGCCGCAACATGACTTCTGGTGACGCCGGTCGCCGCCGGGTGCACGGCGACGGAGATGTAGAAAATCCCGTGACGCTCAATTTTGCAAATCCATTCGGTGTAGATGATGGTGTAGATTCATTTAATGCCAACCAAATAGGCATAGGGCTCAAATAATCCAGCTTGCAGCAGTAATAATATATATAGACTACCTCTGCTATTACAGGTGGGGTGCCTACCGGCCATCTTTTACATTGCAATTTTTACCATTATTAGATACAGAATAAATATAATGCCTCCAAGCAGTGTATCTATTACATTTTCTCATAATAAGTGACGACAGAGGCTCTCTCTGAATTTCGATAGACTATTTAATAATACTCATCCTTTGTGTTTGAGTGTGCAAAGTCAATGTTCACTTCAATCACTCGACGATGTCGATGCAAGTGGTAATAACTTTCTATATACTAATACATATACCTACACCGTATCTACTTATATAATGCTCCTTCCTCTACCTATATATCACCTAGGCGGACATACCTCTATGCCAGGCACATTGTCACCCTCTTTGTGGTGTTGTTGCTGCTGGAGCTATTACCCCCTAGTAGATATATAATACACACCTCTGTCAATCATGTACATCTCCTGGGACGTAGCATTGTCAATGGTATACAAGCTAACATGCGATGCCGGGATGTTCTTCACACTGCCAGCACCTTGGATATAAACAACTACAATATCGGGATAGAACAACTGCAAGCTCTCGCAATAAAATCCGATCCTTCTATCCATGTTCTCCCTGGTGCACCTGCTACTGTTAATCCTCCAATTGCTACTAATCTAGGTAAGAATTGCCGCTTCACTGTCGATGAAATCATCCAAGGATCTAAGATTCAAGCTCTTGCTTCCATCACTCTGCTACCCACCTCTTCCGCTACTAGTGGAATGGTACAATACATGAAAACATATCAGGAGAGAATAGTTTATATGTTACTACCCGCTGCTGCCGGTACTTCTTCTTTTAGTCTTAATTTTTGGAATCAACCCGGCGCTGATAATTTTGATGGCATCTCGGAGCAACAAATTGAAACGCTGCGGCTGTTCCCTTCGATATTTGTGTTCGGGCATAATCTTCCATCGTTTATTGAAACGGTAGCTCCACGACTGCGGAACAAGTATGTATTAATAACTGGGAATAGCGACGAAAACATTGATGAGCGGTACCTACGTTTCCTGGACAACAGTCCGTTGCTGACAGCCTGGTTTGCACAAAATGTTGTTATCAATCACGAGAAATTATTTATCATCCCAATTGGAATTGCTAACCCAAAGTGGGCTCATGGGAGACCTGATTTAGTTGCTGCTGCCACCTGTACTAGTAGTATTGGTGCCGCACCGGTTGCTGCACCGCCCGATGACATCAGTCGAGATAAATTGTGTTACGCGTACTTTTCCAAGGATACTAATGAAGCCGCCCGAGGTCCCGTAGTCGCCAAGGCACGGGAAGTTTGCGGCTGGACTCCACACATGTCCTATCCTGAATATATAACAACGCTTGGTACTTACAAATTCGCCTTTTGTCCCAACGGGAACGGTGTAGATACGCATCGGTTGTGGGAAGCGCTGTATCAGGGCACCATATGTATTATTGTGAACAACCCTCCTACTGCAAAGGATCAACGGCAAACTATTTTTAATAAGAGATTGGTGAAGGAATTAAATGTTCCAGTAGTAATAGTGGATGATTGGTCAAAAGTATCTCGGGATTTACTAAACAATATTGACTACCAGACCTTACAGCAAGAAGCATTTAATGCCCAGTCGTTACGGTTTTCATATTGGGAAACTCGAATTAAATCGATCAGTCACTCCATTGTTAGTGGTAAGCTATTGTTATGTTTTATCTGTTAATTATTCTCTGTTACTGATATATTATTAATAATATATATATAGATTCCAAGGTTATGAAACCGGCAGTACCAACCTCATCTGGTAGCTTAGTATTAATCCATCTATCAGGAAGTAACAACAATGCCCCTACTGCTATTCCGCAATATCTATTTGATTGCATTGAACAAATAAACTACATATCCCGAGATACTATGATCTACCTGCTGACTGATACTACCTTCACATCATCAGACGGCGAATCCTCCGACACAAAAGAACATTTTATTAATAAGCTACAGCTACTACATCCGAATAGAATAGAGGTAGTTCAAATACAAGATATACCGATATCAATTGAAAGCATCAAGTTTGATGCATGTTCCCGATTAGATAGGAATTTCCGAGGCGGTTTTAAATTACTAACTTCGAAGCGATTTGTAACATTATTTGATTTTGCGCAATGGGTTGGATTGACTGACTTCTTCCACATGGAATATGACAATTTATTATATATAGATACTAAGGTAAGTGTATATTATATATATATTGTCAGTGTTGTCACTTAATACTTTGCTGTTCCTTGGTTACATTTTAGAAAATTCTTGAAGGAATAAATAAATCACCGGAATTTTCCAAATCTGCCGGTGTATTCGATAGCAACAAGGAGGGTACACCATCACTAACATTCTTCCGGAATGCAGATGCTTTAAAGGACTTTGTGAATTACATGGTGGAACATGGCTCTAATACTGATATGGAAAATATGTCCCAATTTCGGAAACATGTGAAGGGTGGTATGGGACCGCTGCCAGTGATTACAAAGGAGTATGCAGATAAGTTATGGTTGACTTGGATTGGATGGTATGACTTCCTGTATAAACACGAAGGTATGGTGTATTAATATATATATAATATATATATATATGTTACTACTGTATACATGTATACTGTATATATCTCATACTGATATGTTTACATGTATATAATGTTTGTCTATTTTCAGAAACTTTTGGATTCTTGTTTGATGCTCGAGCTGTTGGACAATATATTGGTGGATTGGATGAACGGAATTTATTAGACCCAGATCAGCTAAGCAAGAATATAACAAATATAATATCTACGTCAACTACGGAGGGGTTTGTGAACACGGATAGTTTGTTCCGCGCGGATCTTGTGGATATTCAATGGTCACGGGATCTCGAGACACAAGATATGGTGCCGCTCGTTGCCGGTAAAAGGATTGCCAACTTGCATATTCATTCAAAGGATTTAAGACGTTGGATGACTAAGGCAATGAATATATTACCTGATACTGGGAAGAAATAATAAACAAAATGCATGTAAATATATGTAGCATGTATATATTTAGTTGTTAATAATGGTCGCGAAGCTAGGAGTACAGCAGGACATCGCCAGTCTGCCGGAGCTTATTACAGTGTGTAGTCTATATTATATATATATACCCTCATAACAAAACTAAATGCAATCTAGGGCGGCCGCGGGAGTAGTGTCAATAAGATCGATTATAATAAGAAATGATATTATATTCAGGATCCGGAGAAAATTCCAGTTGAAATGATGCCTAATAATACATGTATCAGTAAGTCTACTCTTAAGAAAAGAATAAATAATAAACATAGACTATATAGTAGTAGTATTACATCACAAAGGGAAGAATACATGTAGAAAATAATAATAAGCGTCAAATTACATTATGTATAGTGTCGCAAAAGGAAAACCCTGCTCTTTAAACACTCCATATTAGGGTGTCGTGTGGGCAATAAGTGTTTTCCGCACATAATTAATTAATTAAATATATACATTAGTCTATTATCTATGTATAGACTATACACACACAGTATTATTATAGTATTATATATATATATACTGATGATATATGCATCAGGCTATTTTCTATCTATATATTAGACAATTGGTAACAAGATGGTGTACAAAATAGGCACCAATCACACCAATAGTGATGTTTGTCAATTTTCCAGGTAATATATCGGCACAAAGTTAAGTCGGCTGCGTAGCCACTCCAGCCGCGGGATAATAGAAAATATCAGATCGCGTAACGGTTTTATGGCGTTCCAAAACGACATCATTCATCATTCAGGTAAAAGACACGCCACTGACAACCCACTTGATACATATCAACTATCAACCCGCTAGTAGTGCAAGGTTGCACTTTGAGCAATAGTGACTCATCTCTAGATATGGCTTCTTGTTCATTTATTTGTTTAGACGATGATGTGTGTGTGAAAGAAGAAAGAAAGAACGAAAATTAATAAACGTTTCACGCAGTTTATTGAGAGATTGAGAGGCTTTTAACATCTCCATCCATGAGATGGGTTCGATGCACCATACCAATATTTGTGTGTTCTTGATATGTTATTAATATATGAATAAGTGATTGAGGCTTCACTTCCATTATTTTCGATCATCCACCGCTTCCCAGAGAGCTCGCTTCCCTCTCTCGATATATCTCGCCGAATATAGAAGCAATTACCTAGAGCTAACAATATATACACTATACATACACAGGGTGTATATTGATAAACTTCTTCTATTGTACAATGACGATGCTTTCCTGCGTGTTTTTACCGGTGTTTTTATTTGGAACTCTTTTCGTTGCTGCTGTTACTGCTGCTAGCTCCTTATTGGCGGTGGACACCAGCACGACAGTGAATAAAAAAGCAAACCATCGAGAAGGAGAAGTGCTTCACCCTGGACTTTATGATAAACATGATATTCAAGAGGAACGCTATCTCTTTGCCGGTGACAAACACTACCACAACAAATGGTACGACTACCACGAATTCATCACCGTTTCTCCAAACAAAAACGATGATAGTACCGTCAATTACATTGTCGGATATGCGTTAATAAAGTCGTTCACAGTGTATTCGTCTTTCCGTCCAAGTGAAACGAAGGCATGTAGCGCCGTTGCCGAATTTGAAATTCAACCAGTAGATGCTTCTTCAGTCAGATATCAATTATTACTCAAATCTGCTATTGTTGATAAGGAGAATGAGGAGCTACTTCAAAAAATGAGTGCTATATCCCGGTGGTTTGGGAATATGAATCCCTATAACCCGTATGCAGTTGGTTGTGCAACATTCAAACAAAAGGAATTATTACCTAGATTGGAGAAGATGACCAGCGCGGACTATTTCTGGGAGCCAGGAACCGATAACGGGATCCATGGAATTTATGTGCGACACGGAGGCAAAAAAAAATTAGCTCACACTCTCAGCAACAATTATAAGTTGGATGACATCAAGAATGCTATCAAGTATGTGGGCATCTCCAAGTGTATTGGGAAGGAAACAATTTCAACATTTCACTCCGTTTTTAACCTTGAGGAAGAAGTTGCTGGTGATGACGTAATTGAAAACAATTGCATGAAGAAACTGCCTCACGTTCGAAGTGCAATGGCTGATGTTGATATTGATTTCGCTACTGAATACGGACAGGAAGACGCGGTGCATAATACCAACAACGCCGGGACTAATTCTTTGCAAGGCCACCATAACAACAAGGTGCCGGCTGGATCTAATTTCCGACGACTCTAACATAATACATACATGTGGGAGAATAGATCTAACACAAAGAAGAAATATCAGAAACTTCTTGAAATTAAATACCATCAAGATCACTGCATCAGGGTATACTTTTTATATATATATAATATATATATATATACTACATGACCTCTATAGTGATGGTATGGCAGGCGTAAATCATTCAGACCCGTTTCTACAAAAATCAAAATAAATGGTCTGTATATCCAACGACCACACCACCGTTATATACCACGACACCCAATGTAATTGATTGTGAACATGTGAGTCTGTTCTAGCTGAAGCGGTGCTACCCCTTTGGGTGATGGAAGCTGTGATGGAGAAGGGTTACAACTAGAGAAGAAATACCAATAGGAAGATAATTGCCCAACAAACTGTACCACCCACCACCACATACAAGCTATTATTAACTTCCTTTTATTCTCATCCTTCACCTAGTGACCATTGTTGCATTAAAAGTAACTAGAACCACTACCCAAGCCCTTTGAACCTCTGGTGCAATTTCCAGATAAGAAACAGATGAATTCGACTATTGGATGAATACTATGTATATTGCTACTACAGCTAGTAGAAGTAGCTGTAGCCACTCGGTGTTGTTGGTATATAGCAATCTAGATTTTGCCATTCAAGTTTTTATTTGTGTGCCAAAAGATCTCTTCCGCTACTGTCAATGCTTCATCTAACACGTCACAGTGGCAAGACTGCTATAGTAACTGCATCCACGGCTGGTATTGGACTAGCTATAGCCTCTCGTCTAGCTAGTGAGGGTGCTAATGTAGTTATATCTTCAAGAAAGAAGGTGAATGTTGATGAAGCAGTGAAGAAGATCCAAGATGATGTCAAGCTAGTCAAGGGGACGGTAGAGTAGTATACACCCAGTACTTCATAGTTGCCACTACCTCTATGCTCTTACCTTGTATATCTACTGCTAATCAATGAGAGTCATCTTGTATATATATGTATTTTGTGCTGCATTGAAAGTGCAGTAGTTAGTATGTCAAACCTTGTTACCTACCTGCCCAAGTACCACAAGGTTGATTATTAATATATATACTATATATGTACAGGGACGTGTAGTAGGTGTAGAGTGTCACGTAGGAGATAAGGAAGCTCGTCTCCGTCTAATAGACACTGCAGTCAAGTCCTTTGGTCCAATCGATTATCTAATCTCCAATGCTGCAGTCAACCCCTATGCTGGAAAGGTATCAACAATCACCCTTAGTGCCTCTCTATGTATATATATGTATGTTGTAGCCTGTATGCAAGTGTAGTTGTAATGTGTTGAAGAGTTATTGGGGGTATGTCGCATATTAATAATGTTCTAAAGATATGATCTCGGGATCTGATATCTTATATCCTGGACACGCAACATACCCAAACTAACATTCGACACTTTACAACTGAACTTGCATATTTCTCATTCATACAGGTTATTATTATACTTAACCTGCTGCTGCAATTACTATAAATTCTTTCCCAGTTTCTTATTACATGTATAACTGTACTATTAATATATATAGACAATCAATACACCGGAGTCAGCATGGGATAAAATATTCGATATTAACGTGAAGGCTGCGTTTCTACTCAGTAATATATATCTTTAAAGATATCAGATCTGGAGACATATCTTTTCTAAAATATAGTTTATTATTATTAGCACAAGAAGCAGTGCCGCATTTCCGTGAGAGTGGAGGAAGTATTTTATATGTAGCCTCAGTGGTACTATATTATATTAATAATATATATATATATTATGTATATAATTCTTTTGTTACTTATTACAGGGTGGCTATCTACCGTTCCCACTAATAGGTATTAATATATATCAGGTAATATATAATATAGACTAACTTTATAATATATATATTATAGGAGCATATAGTATTAGCAAGACTGCTTTATTTGGATTAACTAGAACTTTGAGTGCAGAACTCGCTTCGAAACATATTCGAGTGAATTGTCTGGCACCGGGTATGTGCCAACTATAAATATATATATATATTACCTAATTTAATATTTAATATTCTACTTTATTAGGTCTTATTAAGACTGGATTCTCTACTGCTCTTTGGGAAGATCCGAAACAGTTGGAAAAATTCTTAAATACCTCCGTGCCGCTTCGAAGAATTGGGGAGCCTAAAGGTAATATGATATTATATATATTATATATATATATATATTATGTTAATTATTATATGTATTATTAGATATGGCTGGTGTAGCTAGCTTTCTTTGCAGTGAAAACGAAGCTGCTTATATTACTGGTGAGACAGTGGCTGCTACTGGTGGAATGCAATCACATCTATAAATTATAATATATTACCTAGATATATATATAATAAATATATGAATCAATAGAATATACCTACACTGTTATATACCGGAGTTACCGGAGCTACTAGAAGCTGGATATTATATATATTATATAAATGGAAGGGCATTATGAATCATTATAGACTATAGTCTATAAGAAAATAACGGTTATTTTTTTTCTCTGTGAAAATCGAGAGTGGATTCATAAACTTCACCAAGATGTACCACCCCTTGCCTCCCATACCAGACAACCCTCACCTACTTAGAGGTCTAGAGCATGTTATAATCCCTGATAGGGGTAGGGTACTTGATCCCCCCTCGTTACTAGCTGAATTACAGGTAATAAAATTGACTTTTTTTTTGAAAAACCTTGACCCTTTCTAACCCTTCATATATTGCCCTTTGCTGTACCTGATACATGTACCTACGCCTAGACACTGCTTGATAGGAAGGTACAGTGTGTACACGCCTATGACCAGCATCACAAGTTGAGTAGCTTGAAGAAGTTGGGTTCGATCACTTCCCTTTCTTCAATTCTGGAACTTAAGGATAGAGTGCAGGACCAGACTGATGTAACAATATTAAGGGCATTAATCAGCAATATATCAGACGCAATGTCACACCTAGGTGGTAATGAAGTGATGGGAAGTGGATCGGTTGATGGTATTGATGAAGATGTCAACTTGTCTAGCGTTGACTTTGATGTCTGCGCATATACTGAACCACAACTTCATCAACTATGTATGGGTATGATAGACAACCTCAGGCTAGTACATGACCTAGGTCTAGATCGTACCAAGGTGTCTAGCTTCCTTACTGGTGTACAAAGAGGTTACCGCGATGTACCCTATCATAATATATTTCATGGAGTGGGTGTCATGCAGTTTGCTTTTTGTTTTCTAACGAGAGGGAATTGCCTGAAGTACTTTTATCCAATAGATGCGGTAAGCTATATATACATATAATATACTGTAGCCAGACCTCTTTTATTTAATACCCTAACACGATAATACCCTATATATATATCGAATATATTATATCTATTAACTATATCTATTATTTATTTTATTTAATTATATATATATATTGTTATTACTATAGCTATCTGTTTTAACGGCTGCCGTCTCACACGATGTGGATCACCCAGGGAACAGCAACGCATTTGAAATTAATACACGGTCACCACTAGCTATTTTATACAATGATCGGAGTGTATTAGAGAACCACCACGCTGCCTTTGCCAGTACATTACTTACTCAACCAGGGAATAATTTCGGCGAAGTGTTTTCCGCTGAGGACCAAACGCGATTTCGGAAAATATTTGTGGAGTCAATTCTCGCCACGGATATGATGTTTCACCGGAGGTTTTTGGAAGACTTGGAAGCTATTGACCGTACGTAATATATAATGATTATATAGGCCTACCGTCTATGTTCTGAAGCGTAGTTATTAATTATGTAGTATTGGTGTAGTGATTGTTTTTCGAAATTTAATTTTTTTTTCTATTTTTAGATGCAATATCTCGGGATAGCGAAGCTGATCGTATGCTCATGTCCAAGACTATTGTGGTGCGTGAAGAATTAGTATTTTATATATATATTATATTGTTGGTGTACTAACTACACGTCTTTAATTATTTTTAGCACTGCTCTGATCTTGGAGTCACATCTCACCCAAATTTTGAAATTGCCAAGAAATGGTAAATTCAATTGCCAGCCATTACTGTAAACATTATATGACAATATATATTATATATATTATATAATAGGGCTACTCGGGTCTGTGAAGAATTTACGAATCAGGTTCACAGAGAAGAGGATCTTGGAATAACCCACGTCGGACCCACAGTCACGAATTTATCTTCAATTGAAGCGATAGCAAAGATGCACCTCGGATTTATGGTAAACATAGTGCGCCCCATGTGGTTACTTGTGGGGGAGTTAGTACCGGCCATGAATGAACATCTAGGTTTCTGTGACCGGAATATAATACAATGGGAAGCTGTAGCCGCTAGTGGTACTTCACCAACTAATGGCGGAGGTGGTGCTGCCGGTGGAGGTAGTAGTAGCAGCAGTGCCGCGAGGTTAAAAAGGAAGAGATCGCCTAAGCTGTGAGAGAGCAGGTAGTTTATCGTTTGTGGTATTCATAAGCGGCACCGATTGTCTAATCGACCGCAAAATATCCGGCGCGCTTCATTTGAAACGACAGTTTCCCGCCGGAATGTCTTTTATAAAATAGGTTAAATTATTATTCACTAAATATATTATCGAGAATTGAATTTTGTTTTTATTATTTGACTAGACTAGTCTATATGATACATCAATTGACAGGTTTCTCATCACATCATCATCGGTCATTTAAAATAAATTTCCAACCTTCCTTTCAATCTAAGCCACCAAAATTGTACGCTAGTCTCCGTAAACATCAAATCATTAATGCATTATTGGAGTCAGTATCAGATGAACAGCAGGGAACAGCTGTTAGAAAGTTTTTTCAATTCTTAGAGTTTTAGAATGGTTTTCAATTACATTGCTCTTGTATTGTGGGCCTCATTGCGACATGGATGATTGCTTCTCATCCTCCTCCTCTACCAGTGATGAAGATACCAAGGATGAAGTCTCTCACCATATCATCAACAATCTTGAGGCAGTCATTAACAGCATTCCTGACTTTACCACCTTGCTAACTTCTTGTGAAACTCGCACCTTCTCGCAAACTAACTGGAGAATACGAACTTTACTGATGGAGCAATTCGGAGCCGTTGCACTGTATCTTAATAGAGAGTACAGCTTGAAGTACTTCTCCGATGAATCCTTTCCTGACGTCGTTGACAGAAGAGGTAATAGTTAGGCAATCTTACTTGTAACAACTGCTGTTGACAATACCGTTACCATACAAAGGTACGGTGGTGCGCGGACTTAACCTGAGCAACCTGAGTGTTGAGGCTGATGGCTTAGTAGTTGGTGGTAATGGTACCATTGTATATAATTTTGAATGGTGGGATGAGTTGGAGAACCACCTGGAAACTTTCAATTTGCACACCTTGGATGGTAGCGGTTGCCAACTGATAAAAGATGCCGGGCCGCTGCGACGTATTACCGTATTGAACCTCAGTGGCTGTACACAACTACAGAATAGCAGTCTAGCTGGTATCGGTTCCAGTTTCTGTGCGCGCCGATCGTTGAATCTAAGCAACTGCGTTCAAATTACCGACGTTAGCACGTTAGGAAATATATATGAATTGGATCTAAGCGGGTGTACTGGAATTACCGATGTCTCTGTGTTAGGGCGGGTCCATTCACTGAACCTTTCGGGGTGCGTCGGAATTACCGATATTTCAACGTTGGGAGATGTCCGCACTTTAAACCTGAAGGGATGTGAGAATATAACTTGTATTCAAGCCCTGGTGAACGTGATTGACATTAATTTAGAAGGCTGTTATAAGGCGCAAAGCAGTTTCCTTTCAGCCGCACCACTAACTATTCTCCAGCGAGCTCAGGTAGTAAATGTGAGTTTTACCGGCGAAACCGGAAGGAAATTTCTGGAGGATCCTGTCGCCGGCTTTGAATATTATCCGAATGGCGATGTGCATAGCTTGGTATTAACAGCGCCAAAATTCCCTTGCGCGCACACGGTAGATATAAGTAATAGTTACAAGTTGGTCAATGTTCAAAGCCTAAGTCACGTGCGAATCCTGAATCTCCAACACTGCATCTCCTTAACTGATGTTAGCATGCTGGGTGGAGTATATGAATTAGATCTTAGTAATTGTTGCGCTATAACCGATGTCAGTAGTTTAGGAGGTGTTCATTCACTTAACCTCGCCGACTGCAGTGGAATTACCGACGTTTCGAATTTAGGAAGAGTGCACACATTGAACCTCAGCGGATGTTATCAAATTACCAATGTCAGCAAGTTAAATACAGTGCATACATTGAATATCTCTGGCTGTAAATACATTAGAAACGTTAGCATGCTGGGCAGCGTATATGATCTGAATATGAAGGGATGCACCGCAGTCACCGATGTCAGTAAATTAGGGCAAATTCACAGATTAAACATCATCGGATGTACCGGGATTACTGATATTAGTGCCCTTGATGGTGTTTCTGAACTTGTTAACTTAGGGTAGTTAAGTGCAGCGAATAAAGTCCCCAATGCAACGTTGAAAATACTTACATTACTTCAGCATGGTTACTACTGGCATGGATCTGTTTCCCAATGTGATGTCGCTACATTGTAAACCTAACTGACTGTAATATAATAATAATAATAATATATATATTTTATTTAATTTCGCAATTTCTTCTTCTTGTTTATAAATTGTGAACTATATCCATTCTTAGATATCCCTTTGTTCTTCGACCCAGTACCAATTCCAGCATTACCAGTACCAGCAGTAGTTACGCTATTCTGTAATTCTGTAATATTATTATTATTACTATTACCGGAAGGCTGTAGCGGTGGAAATGATATATATGAAGGAGATATTGGAGGCAGCGACAGACCGGCACCGATATTACTATTATTATTTCCGTCGCCAGTTACTAGCACTTCTTCTTCCTCCCTGTCTGACAATAAATATTTAAAATGCGTTTGTTCCTTTCGTAAATGACCAATAGCATCACTGTGCTTATGCGTCAAGTCGTCCTTCCATTGACAATCAACTTCTCTCCGTAACCGCTCCGCCGCATCTTTTATATGCCCCAGGGACATAATAGAGTTCGACAGCCGGAGGTTCACTTGTTTGTTTTTAATTAGTTCAGTATTCCGTTCATTTAGCAGTGAAGCGGTCTCGAGAAGGGTTAAATCTGCTGCGTGTTTTTCGATGTCTATTTGATTGGTGATGGCACGCAAATGTTCTATCTCCGATATTAATGCCTAAATATATAATATATATTATATATAATAGAGTTGTCAATATAATATATAATATAGGTGTAGTATTTTCCTACCTTTGTTTTCTCTCGCCAGGCAGCGTCTGCTCGAAACATGGCATCATCTTCTGCTATCTTGGACCTAATATATATATGTTGATTAATAATTCATAATAATATATATAATAAATATTCTTACTTCCAAGCCACCATTGATTTTAAATGCTCCACTTCAGAAGCTAATCGTATCATATCTCTGCTACATTCCGCGCGGACCTTTGTTTCCTTCGTGGCCAAATCGATTTTCAACTCACTTGATAATTTCTCCAATGTGCCATTCTTCTCTTCTAATATTCCAATCTTATGAACTACACGTAGAAAGCATTATATATATATATAAATATTATTGTCGTATATATATATGTAATATAAATAATATATAATATATAATAGAAATTTTTCCCATCAGACCATAGTTCAGTCGTTTATTATTACATAGATATATAATATATATTACCTAGATTATCCACTTGATCCTGTTGTCGCTGTAATTTCTGTTCCTTAAACAACAGCAGCTTATTCACTTCATCTCTGAACCGCTTGTAGTCCAAGGCTATATTATCTACAGACTCGGCCGATATATAAGAACCACTTCCACTTGCAGCCACTGGAGGTGCAGAATATTGTGTGCCAACGCCTTCTATAGTTTGTGTTGCAGTATCTAATATTACCGCCTGTGGTGGAGCTACAGCCGTTACAGCCTTGGTCTTTTTTGTCGGCGAAACAGCTAGTGGAGGTTCCGCTGCCACAATATTACCTGAAGCAGTACCAACACTAGCAACTTGCTTATTAGCTACTTCTGATGCTACGGTCACAAAGTGTGTATTACTAGCTCCCTTCTTAGTTGGTGAACTTGATGTATTAGTATTGTTACTTCTATTTTGTAATCGGAGCCGATCGTTTTCTTGTTTTAACGTCTCGAGATTTTGTAATATCTTTGACTAATCAACAGAAAAAATTATATATAATAATTATTAAGTGACATTTAATTTCTTCTTACCTCTATTATAACTTCCTCCTTAGGTACAGGTGCAGTGGTAGATACCGGCTTGACTTGTTCAGCTACGTTCTTCCTTTCTTCTGCAGCAACAGCTACTGGTGCAGTAACTACAGCAGCAGGCACTTGTTGCAATATAACATCACTGCCTTCTCTATCAGTAACCATATCATTGCTACTAGACGGCGCCGCTTCATCTTCTTCTATTGCTTCATCGATCCGCGCCGCCGGCAATATTTCATCCCGTTGCATTAATAACTCTTCATCTGCTACTGTATAAGCAAGTAACTTCCTAACATCACCTCTAACCCGCTGCATTAATATTGAATATACATCTTCCTTCCTCCTCTTTGTATCTACCACAGCAGGTTTATTTTGTATTTCTAGGCTCGCCATTTCTTGGAGAAAACTCAAGACCTCCACACTCAAACTTTCCCACTGAATATCCCTTTCTACTAACTCAACCTGCATCTCCTTCATCCTAGCATTACAATCATTGATTACACCATCCTTCTCTACTATCCTATCCTGTAATTGACTATTAACCTCTTCCAATCCCTTAATTTTCTCTTCCAGCTTCAAGTTCTTCGCGGATAGTGTTGTCATATCTTCCTGTGCATGGCTAACCTCCTGTAACTCAGCCGCTGCATAGCTCATCGCCTCATCTATCTGTAGATGTAGATTCGATGTCTCCTTTGCATGCTGTTCCTTCAAATTCTTGTGGGAAGTTTGAAGCTCTGCGTACTTTCGAGTCACCTCACTCAATTCAGTAGTTTGATTGCTTAAATCTACTTTTAATCTATCTATCTGAGCAGTATAGGCTGCAAAGTCTTCATGAAGCTCTTTAATGATCTCCTCTGGTGTCTTCTTCTTATCCTTTTCACCAAACACTGCTTTGTAAATGAACATGTTTTGAATGAATAATGAATGTGAAAAAGTAGTAACTGTCACACCTTGAGTATATGCACTCAAAACTAAAACCGTTTCCTTCTTTCAACTTTTCTTGCCATCGAAGTTAACCGTATATAGATAGCATACGGCCAATTATTGCGCATATAATAATATATTTAATATCTTACTACTGTAGTCTATATAGCATTGCCTGCTTTATTATTAATAATAGAGTTTATCGCGAGGAGGCGAAAGCTTATTATTTATTATTACTGCCAATTCCTTTGCGCAGCCCAAATCATATATATATCCATAAGTTATTAACTGAAAACAACATATAGTACCGCTTTATTTATTATGTTTTATTTATTATCTGATACCCCTTCTAATTAATTATCAAATATGTCGAAGATCATCCTCCAGTGAGCCGTGCGGATTGCTCTGCCAGTGAAAATTATCACCATCACGTTGCGGATATACCTCACCAATATCCACCATTAATTCATCATCTACTACTTTCGCATTGTCTACAGATGAATTAGTATCAGGTGCGGTGTTGCGATCGTCTTCATTATCGGCACCGTCCTCCCCCTCTAACATCGCAACAGCAGCCGCTTTTCTAGCCTTCTCATATTCTTCGCTGGTGATCCAATCAAGATATTCTTCCTCTTCAATTCGTCTTTCTTCCGCACTTCCATCATCGTCGTCATAGATGTCGCCGGTCGTAGACTAATACATATAGCATGGTATTATATATATATATATATTATATAAATTAGTTTGCGAATGTACAAGTATTAATAGATCAATTATTGCTGATAATGGCGTATTGAATATATATAGCTGATGTTGATGGTGCAGTCATATATATATATGCTATAATGGGGGTTGCATAAAATGCTATTATAGCATCGGTAATATATATATTACCTCCACTTCTTGGTCATCGGAGTTATCCGTTCCCATCAAGTGGGCTTTATTCCGACGAATTAATACAGCATTGACCTCATCACCTTGATGTGGTGATACCGCTACCAGTTGCGGTTTGAACTCCTGAGAGTTTCCGGATATCAGTTTACCCTCCATCTCCAATCCGTTAGCCGGTGCGGGGACCACTGGGCGTGGCTTTACAGACCCAAGCGCTTCCGATTTATCATTGGGTTTATCTACAATTTTGCCCTTGGGGACATGGATGTACATTGCATAATATCCACTTCCGACGGTATCCGGGATATTCTTCGCTAGAGCTGTGCACCTATCTACTAGGTCAAACTGGAGTTTCATTCGATAATATGCCTCGTCATGCAGATTAGACATTTCACTTTCGAGTCTCCCCGTGTTTACGTTCCCGTGGTGCAAAGTTTGGCACATATCATTCCCTCTTGTAACGCAACCTACACATACGCACAGCGCAGAGTCTTTCCGATCAATTATCATTGGGCTTGCAATCTCAAGTGTTGACCTTTTCAGTGAATATCCACCGACTAAGTCTCCAGCCCTTGATGCCGGTGATGGGTTCAATTGCACTTGAGCAAGAATGTACGGCCCCGGTCCGCTATTAGATACCTGCTCATCACTGAAGCTAATCTTGCCGCTTTCAGCTGATTTGATGTGGTCTTCTGCTAAAATCATGGTTCCATACCCATGAAAACCGTTATACGAGTGAAAGTAACTCCTGCTTCGATCGTCACTGAATCGCACCCGCGGATAGAAACACATCTGGTAGGTACGCAGTATTCCCTGAGAATCATATAGCTTCACTGTACTTCCAGTTATGTAGGTGGAAGAATAGTAAAAACGTTTAATCGGTTTGATTCCGTCGTTATCCACGCTTTGCTTATTCTCGTGAAATGCGACGGTCTTCGCGTCCAATTTATCAGCAACAATCCTTCGCAGGCGTGATGTCGCCACACAATGGAATGGCAGGAGGTTAAGTAGCAGGCAACATGATATCAATAATTGAAACTTCCTCATCGCACACTCTCGCGCGATATCGCGTTTTAGAAACGAAGAAAAACGGTTGAGCGATTTGAGTGCAAATTATTATTTGAGTGTGCCTTGATTTTGTTTTGTTGAAGAAATGGAAATACTGCTGCAAGATGTTGATGGTGTGATTCAATCTGGAGGATTCACTCTAGTACGCCCCAATGCCTTCCTCTATAACGCTAATGAAATTGGTACCTTTTGCAAGCGAACATTTAAGGGGAATATAGTAAAGACGTTGTTGCTTCCATCGTTTGAGATTACACCAATGTCAATGTTTGGCTCACTTCACCTACATGCCAAGGTGCGTACACGTGATGGAGATGGTAGGAGTAGTATGCCAGTAGTACACCTAGAATTAGTATTAAAGGACTTTACTCCCCGTTCTGCTGCCTCTGTTTCTTCACTAGCAACTCGAATTACCACCCACCTTCTTGGTAGGTTATATATATATACCAGTGAAGGTACCATCTAACATGTAAACGGTACACTTATTAATAGCTAAACTCTTTCCACAATTGATCCAATGCGAGCTGCCCTGTCTTGTCGGTTGCGGGACAGATATACTCTACAATATTTCCAGCTACTTAAATGTCACTGATGCTGGTCACCTCCTTGAAAGCAACAAGAGTCTCTCCGTACTAGCCTCTACCTCTCACATCTTCTGGGATAATATATATGATATTTACTATAATAAGTTACCGGCATCACAGCGGACACTGGATACGCCGGAACGTAGTAGAAGTGGCGAAGGAGCGCCGCTTCTTCGAACACTTGCACAGGTTAAGCGGAACGAAAGAGAACGTGAGGCAGAGCGGGTACGGGTAGAGAAGGAAATGCGAAGACGGTATGATGAAGCAGCAGTAGCCGGAAGGACTGGTGGAAATATTATATTCCCGGATGACGATGATGATTTGATGCTTCCCTTTCCCGGGAGACCGAGGATCCCGTTTCCGGCACCTGATATCCCCCGGTTGCCGTTCTGGCATTATTAAAACTAATCGCACTAAATCGCTTTTGATCGTGATATACTATATATAATATATATCCTTAAAAAGATGTAATAAAGTTAAAAATCAAATATTTAATTTTTATTGTTTGTGAATTATTTATAAATAGTGCTTCAAAAAATGTTTGTTCTTCAGGCTATAATAATATGTACAGTTGCCGAATCGCTTAGACTGGAATGTGCACTCTTGCCACTGTAACCATTGTCATTGGCATAGATTGTAAGTACATCTGTACCAGAAATAGTACCAGCAGTATATCGAATTGTTCGTATAGCTTCGTTAACATCCGAGAGTAGACCGGTAAATTCTACCGTCCCCACATCATTAATTCCACTACCAACCGTAAAGGCTAAGCCAGTTAAGTCAACAAGGGATATGGAACCAGTACCCATAGAGGAGGAAATACGAACTGTTAGGAGTCCGCCGCGGGATTGACCATTGCCGTCAAGAATTGAAAACATGTTTATATCGGGATCGGAAACAGAGATACCATCAATCAGTACAACACCTCCTGGTGCCGGTACATGAAATGTTGGAGTGGAGATTGTAATTACTGGTGGCCGGTTGACCGCTGTTATCCATATGTCAATGGAGGACGTAGAAACCAACGGCTGCATTCCGTAATATCCACTAGCCCCATTGTCATTCACTGATATGTCAATCTTATCTTCACCCGATTCTGTTGAGGCAGCATCATACCGAACTTGTCGAAAAGCGGCATTGGCGGCTTCCAAGGTAGACATGAAGGTTATTGCAGAGTCTCTAATACCAGTGCCAACTAGTAATGTTAAGCCGGTGGTATCAGAAAGTGAAATAACACCTTTCGTCGCAGACAGCGTAAAAGTTAGCAATTCATTACCAGCATCAACATCGGAAACTACAATACTTTGAGAAACACCGTCTAATTCCCCGGCAAATATCGGACCGGCGGGAATTAGTTCATCAGCGTTTCCTTTATTTACTGATAGGTAGATGGATCCACCATATTGTCCAAGTTGGGGCGGGTAGGAATGTGCTAGAGTATCGGGGTCAATATCAAAGTCTGAATCCGTAGCAGTAAATGCGCGTCGGGTACCAGTGGTAGTACCATCGGATACCCATAACTTGCAACTACCACCGTTGACACTAAGGTTTAGCCCAGGGGCAGTGTTCGTCTCGGCGATAAATATTAATGTTGGAGTTATCGTATCACGTCCATATGGGTAGAGAGGACCAGCTGATGGTGCAAAGACAGTTAGATAAGACGGGTTACTACCAGCTTGACCTAGGGTAATATCCAGTACTAGGTAGGTACCTAATGCAGTACCATCGCTGCGCCAGAGCTCGGATCCCAGCACGCCATTATCGGCCGAAAAGTATAAAATACCATTATAATCAACAAGAAACGAGGGGTTGGAGCTTCCAGGACCGGAATTAATATCGGCAACCATGCGAGTTCCCGCAGCAGTACCATCAGTGGAAACCCAGAGTTCCCGTCCATGCATACCGTCATTGGCAGAGAAGTAAAGGTTCCCACCAGACACTGCAAGGTTCTGGGGTGAACTACTACATGGACCATTACATATATCTAATACTACAAAAGAGTCTGTACCACTACCACCCACGACACCATTGGAGAACCATAATTCCTCTCCCAAGTAATTACTCACGGCAGCGAAATACAGCGCGCCATTCCAGGTTACAATATATTTCGGGTTGGAACTAAACATACCGGGAAGCAAATCTTGTACTAGAACAGTGCCGGTAGCAGTACCATCAGATCTCCACAGCTCGGCACCAAAGGTGACATCGGAGGCACTAAAGTATAGGTAAGAACCAAGGATTGTCAAATAGGAAGGATTCGACGCCTCGACACCAGGGAGGATATCAGCAACACGTTTTGTGTTTTCAACGGTACCATCACTAGACCATAACTCCACGCCAGCACGGTGCAAGCAGGGATTATCAACGGTGGGTACACACGGAGGCGCCTCACCGGCAACACAAACGATTCCCGCAAAGTTAGACGTAGAGTACACATTAACAAGTGGACCGACACTCTCTCCATCACCGGCAGATTTAATAGCACCGGTGATATGCGAGTCGGAAAACCGAAAGTATTTCCTGTCTACGCCGTTGTAGCTGTACCCAGTCCAGCCACATTGACCATAGTACGACATTGCTTCCGCCTTAATTGCTGGGGGTACAGTTGGGAAGAGAACATATGCCTCGCTGGTTGATGCCCAGTGATACCCTCCTGGACAATCCAACACCTCTCCCGGTATCCAGGTAGCAGAAGACGAAATTGCAAAAGAAACGCGGGGATTAACACTAATAAAAAACATGGTAAGTACTCAAAACAAATAATAATATAATTATCTCCCATTTACCTGCTAGTACGGAATCCGGAGCAGGAGTCGGTAGTCAACATCCACGTTGTGTCAATACCATCGGCTGAGAAGAATAGTAGGTTATTAAATACAGTCAGGAAGGAAGGGTTGGAGCTTGGGAATCCAGGATTTAAATCTTTCACCAACATTGTAGTTTCCGAGGCACCGTCGGTCTGCCACAATTCCCGACCATGGACACCATCATCGGCCGAGAAATATAAGTGATTGTTGTATTCCGCAAAGTAGCCAGGATGGGAAGAACCAAATCCGGGAAATATTTCCTTTACCAAAGAAATTCGCCAATCATGGGAAACTGAGTTGTTTAGCAGCGGCAGAAATACTTCACTTCTCCACAACTCGTAACCGGTCTGGAATGCGGGAACCTCCGTGGGCGGGGAGTAGGAATTATAGTTCATAATTTCGGGGAGGTAAAAGAAGGATCCCTGGTCAACGGTAACCAAGGTAGTACCATCAACATTGTGGCCAATTTCAATAAATGGTGGATTGTTAATGCCACGAATCGTGATTGGAATAGTAACAGAATCGGTGAGAGAGAAGAAAGAACCAGAAGCTGAGCCTGGAGGACCAGCACCAGTCAACCCATTATCCCAAACAGTAACTACAATATTATCAAATCCGTAAAAGAAGTCATTGCCCCGGTACTGTAAGGTGGACAAAACTTTATTCACCAAGTCGATCGTACCAGTAAAGCGAAGCATACTAACACCAGTAACACCGTCACCTTCACTAAATATCACAGGTGTAGCAAAGCCAGGGGGTGCCGTAGAGATGATAAACAATTTCCCGTTCATGCATTGGATAGCAACATCTAATTTCCCAATAGTCCCTTCATTAATATCCACGTCTCTAACTGATAATCCCGAGATGGATAAATATTGTTCCTCATCCACATACAACATGCCAATTGAATTTAAAATAAAACTGATACCATCACCAGTGCGGTCAATGTCATCATAGTTGGCACCGGTACTAATATCTAATACTGGTGCATCATTCACTGGTAACACCTTAACGTAGACAGTATCCGCTACAGTAGTAGCTTCGCCTGCACCGTAGAGACCAAGGTTGTTCACACGTATCACAATGGAATCGGGAACATTACCAGCAGCACCGGAATTCCAATTCAAATTCGGGAGATATTGTAAATCAATTAACGCCGCATTGACCTCATCAAGTATTCCCGTAAACCCTAATTCAGACGAGAATCGTCGACCAGACGTTGTGTAACCCTCCGATTCTAGTTGCACTCCAGCAAACGGATCACCAATATAAAAGTTAAACTTTGTGCAAACCTCGGAATTACCAAAGGAAAGCACCCCATGGCTGGCTACAATATGTACATCTACCTTACCGTTCGTAGCATCGGCATCAATAATTGTAATACCAACAATATTAATAGTAGTGTCTTCTGTTGTCACAACTATTCCAGGTGGTACTACAAGTTTTGGAGCATCAATTACCGGTTGAATTTCTAAAGGAATTGTTTGCACGTCGGATTTTGAACCGCCGGAACCACTAAACCCTAAGTCATCCGCAGTTATCACAAGGTAATCATATCCATACCAATCAGGGTTACCCAGGTACACAAGATCACTTAGTGCATTATTAATGTTAACTAAATTGCCCTGGAAGGATAGATGACTGTACCCTTTGCCTTCCAATATACCACTAATACTTGAGCCACTAGCAAAGGTGAGACCGGCAACTGAAGACAATCGCAGAGTACCATAGGACACAACTAGATCCACCTTCATTGTAGCACCGAACGTGTCCATAAGATCGGCATCATAAATGCTAATGCCGGAAATGACCAACGGTGTATCTTCAAACCCTTCAATTAAATCTACGGAAAGCACCTCGTTACAAACAAGTGGTAGCGGAGTTGTGGAGGCAACCTCACATTCCGGTGAAGTTTGTAAATGCGCACCGGGTACAGTAATTACGGGACCAGTGTTGACACTGAATATATTTTGGATATAAATTTCGCTTTTGGAAATTACCGGCACGTTACTTCCTAAGGCGTCATTATTTCGAGAAGCTACCAGGGAAATAACATCCCGATCGTTGACTAGGGTATTAAAGTTCAGAGCGGGCTGGTACACCATCTCACGTAGAGCGGAATTAACATTGGAAATATTTCCATAAAATACAATTTTCTGATTATCTTGTCCATCGCCTTGTAAGAAAGAGAGACCAAATATTTCACTGAGAGAGATGGTGCCGTCCTTTGCCGAGAGGGTTACCGTAACTACATCACTACTAGAATCTACATCATCAAGGGAAACATCACCAAGGGACAATGCAGTATTCTCTTGTATCGAAAAGTACTTGCTTGGCAGAACCCAGATGGGTGCTTCCACTACTTGTTGAACTTGAATTGGGAATATTAAAGCGAAGGAGCGGTCAGGTGGAGGAACAGAGATTCCATCGGTATTCACCACTACACTGGTATCAACAAATGAGGAATTTACGGAGGCGACTGTCAGCGTTAGCGAATTTCCAAAATTGGCCGCAAATGTCGCACACCATGTTAGAGCAAAAGGTTCTTCTTCACGTGAGACTGAAACTACTGGCTGGAAACTCCAAAGCGAGTTAAGTGCATCAAGCATACCCTGGCTGGAAACAGATAGGGGAACAATTACGGAGGCGCCACTAGAGCTACTTCCCGTAATACTAATGCTAGCACTAACTAAAGAATCAATCAATGTATTTGCATGACTGGGAGAAGCAACAATACATTGAACATCCTGCAATGTTGTAGCTCGACCGGTTGGTACGACACCGGTATTCCCCAAGTCATTGACATATAATACCAGAGAATCAGATCCAAAGTAATCATCGAACGGAGTGTACAACAAATTCTTCCAGGCATTATTCAGAGCATGGAGGGAGCATCGGAACAGTACATCACTAGAGCTGCCATCACCTAACCCTTTTAGAAATTGTATACCACTCAAAGAGTTAAATTCAATCACACCGTGAGACACGGTTGCTCTTGCTTCCATAACGGCGCCACTCGCTTCGTCAACATCAACATCGGAAACTGCAATCCCGAATATCCGCAAGGTAGAATCTTCTAGTACCTGCAGCGTATCTACGGAACCCACATAACTTTCACCGCTTCTCTCATAAATATAATGTACCCCGGGCCCAGTGATAGTCGGGGCGTTGTTCACTGGGAGAACCACAACTTCAAATGTATTGGAAACTGTATTCCAGCCATCATTTACTGTTACCGTTACCGTATCTGGGTCCTTCATGTAGCTGTTCCAGTACTGCAGTGGTTCATATACTGATAGCTCCAGGGCATTGTTGATATTCACTACGGTGCCATTAACTATCAGCAGGGAACCAGAATTCCCAGTCAGGGTTACAAAAGTTAATCCATAATGCATTGGAAATAAAAATGTGCCATGCCCAACTGATACGGTGACTGTTATATTGCCAGTACCAGCATCAGGATTAAATATGCGCAAACCAGCCACTTGAATATCGTTCCCTTCATTCACTACTAGTGGTGCAAAAGGAACAACTATAATAGCAGGGTTATGCATTGCCTCAATGAATATCGGAAGCACTTTTGTGTCAGTAAGAGGCCAGCCGGGAGAAAAACTTCCATAATTTCCACGGTCACTGGCGAAGAATGTGATTGTATCCGCTCCTCTATAATATGGCAACCCCTGATATGACAACTTGGCAAGTGCACGGTTGATACCAACGAGGTCGGAAACAAAAGAGATTTGTGGATAATATGCACCATCATTAGAACCCACTAGCCATTCATAAGCAGTGTTAGTAGTACCAATAGATACTAATCCGTGTGCAGAGGTGATGGTAACAAGAAGCGAATTCCGTTGGAAAATTCCGATATTATCCACATCCCGGACGCTAACACCAGGGATAGCAATAATCTCATTCTCATCCAAGTGTATAGTATCTACTAGAGTTACAACGTGACTTAATTGATCAGGAACATCACGTGTGGGGTCAGTATGTTCACCAGGTAAGGTCACAATCGGACCATCATTAAATGCATCCACAAATACCGATAATTGTGACACCCCCATCTCTGGCGACTCCGAAGAATGAGCGGCAAAAGTGATGGTATCGATACCGCTACTCTGACTGTTCCAGTTCAAGGCGCTCTGATACAGAAACATTTTCAGGGACAAATTAATATTTGCCAAGGAACCGAATATTGTGATGGAGGATGATGCGTTTCGCTGGCTACCACCGAGGAACACTACACCACTGGCATAGGGTAACACAACGGTACCATAGTCAGCAGTAATTAATAAGGTAATGTTAACTCTGGTATTATCGGGGTCAAGAACAAATAGAGATGGAATTGCAATTTGATGGTCCTCCACCACTCGAACAGGATTGAGTGACAGAGGAAACGACACTACTGGAATATCAGGTACGGGTACCACGGTAATGACCAGGGCTTTCCAGCACAGTGGGATCCGAAGCTTGGAATTCACGTGACTTGAAGTCGCGGC
>JADMIO011485834.1_pt1 | contig 63764 bp, 88 predicted proteins | sample 8958161 | NCBI WGS metagenome assembly JADMIO01 (sample SAMN16585339, study PRJNA669376) | soil metagenome | isolation source: Crop rotation soil | place: USA: Cullars Rotation, Alabama | collected 2011
GCCGCGACTTCAAGTCACGTGAATTCCAAGCTTCGGATCCCACTGTGCTGGAAAGCGCTTGCTGAAGGGAAGACCCAGCAGGAGGTTGCTGCCGAAGTCGAAGTTACTGATCGCACATTGCGTAACTGGTTGTCAGAACCAGAGTTTGCTGAAGAAGTTGATCGCCTCTCGCTGATGGTTGACGTAGCAAGCCGCGCTGCTCGGTTACGATTAACGATGAGGGTAGTTCGGCAGAAGATTAGCGGAAGTGAAATTAAGACCGAGAAAGACCTGTTAGAGTGGCTGAAATTCGCACAAAGTGAAACAGATGGCGTCAAACTCGACCTTACAAAACTCGCTGCCGCCTTCAGTGCGGATGATGCACCTGTGGCCGATACGGGATCGACTGGAACAGGCAGCGAGCCAGGCTCAACAGAAAGCGTTAATTGACGTCCGGCACGCACCAACGAACGACATTGCGCTAAAAGCCCACCTGTTCAATCAATTCGGCATTGTCATTCCCGATGTCCAGGTTTGCTCTAGTCACACAACTCCATTCAGAGCCTTTGCTGATGCCTACTTTGCCCGCTTCGGTGTAACGGTCTGGAAGGCGTCTCGCGGTTTTGGTGGTAAGTCATATCTCTTGGCTCTTCTCGGACACTGTGAGGCTGACACTCTTGGGGCAGAAGTAACGATCCTCGGTGGTTCAGGTGAACAGTCCACACGCGTACTTGAATATCTTCAGAAATGGGCGAGCGCAGAAGAGAACATCCAGAGACGTACGCGATACGCTTCCGGGGGGTTGGTCACAGCTTTGATGGCGTCCACTAAGTCAGCTCGTGGTCCGCACCCGCAGCGCATGAGGTTGGACGAAGTTGACGAAATGGACCTAGAGATCCTTGATGCAGCTATGGGCCAGCCGATGGGCACGCCAAAGGTCGCTAAGCAGACCGTGATGAGTTCAACCCATCACTACCCGGACAAAACATTTACAGAGGTATTAAAGCGGGCCAACGAAAACGGCTGGCCAGTTCAGGAATGGTGTTGGAGAGAGACATCGGCTGAGGGCGGCTGGCTTACGCAGGCTGAGATCGATTCCAAGCGCGGCGAGGTTACTAGTGCGATGTGGGCCGCTGAGTACGACCTACAGGAACCAAGTCCTGAAGGCCGCGCAATACTTCCAGAGAAAGTAGATGCGTGCTTCAAAAAGGAACTAGGTGAAGATGCGGGCGAGTTGGGCCGAGAAGTAGTTATCGAGGAGCCGGTACAAGGTGCTACCTATTCGACGGGAGCGGACTGGGCGAAGAAAAAGGACTTCACGGTGATTGACACTTTCAGAACGGACATTCGCCCAATGAGACGAGTGGCGTGGGTGCGATTAGGACGCATGGCGTGGCCCGCGATGATTGCTAAGTTCGATCAGCGTGTACAGAGGTACAAAGGGCCGGCATGTCACGACGCTACTGGATTAGGCGACGTAGTTGGGGATTATCAAGTTGTAAATGCTGAGGGCGTTGTACTATCGGGACAAATGCGTGCTGACGTGTTCACAAAATACATTGCTGCGATTGAGAATGGAAGCATTGAATCACCGGCGATTAAATACTGTGAAGGCGAGCATCGATACTGTACGAATGACGACTTAATGGGTTCGGGGCATCCGCCCGATTCTTTTGTTGCGGGGGCTCTGGCTTACCGAGCAGCAAATCGCAATCGAGAATGGAAGATGTACTGAGTTTTACGCATGGCACAAAACTCTCTAAATTAACCCATAATCGCGGTTATCAGACTCAAGGGTAAGCGAATTACGGCACTTATTAACGATAACAATTAACTAACCGTCTCATGGATGAAAAAGCACAAGATATAGTGGTAGCAAAAGCTGAAACCGGGCTGCTTGATCGTGTGCTTAGTTCGCTTGGTTTGGAGCGAAAATCCGCACCTCTGTATCAACAGCCGTATTCCACTTCTGTCTCTGACAGTATGCGGTGGACAGGCTGGGGGTGGAACCGAAATCGGTTTGGGACGAACATTGACTACGTAAACGAAGTCGGAAGGCTCGATGAGTCTTCTTTAGTAATGGCGGTTGTTAATTGGACCGCTACCCAGTTACCCGAAGCCAATCCGGTAGTACAAAGACCCGGTAAGGACGGAGCGCTAGAACCTGATTGGGGCAATCCTGCCGCTGATATTATTCGCCGGCCTAATCCGTTTTCCGTTTGGGCAAACGAGTGTGGCGCTTTATCCGTTTCCTGGTGGATTGACGGTAATTGCTACTTCTTCAAGTCTCGTGACGCCACAGGCGCGGTTCAAGACCTTTGGTATCTACCGCACTTCTTAGTTAAAGAACGCTGGCCGAACGACGGATGTTCGCCTGATGTCCCTACTTCTGGGCCTAATAAAGCAGAAAATAATTATCTCTCGCATTATGAATATCGGGTGCCAGGGAAAGACCCCATTCTCTATCGCGCCGATGATGTGATTCATATCCGCCGAGGTAAAAACATCAACAATCCGCGCTGTGGTATAGGCGCGTTTGATTCTGTTATTCGGGAGATTTACGGAGATAATAAGGCAGCGCTATTTGCGGCAACGATCCTAAAGAACATGGGGATTGTGGTTCCAATCATGTCCCCAAAGGATAAGGATATAAGCATTGATCCCACGCAGGCGGCGGCACTCAAAGAACAATGGATACAGGGTACTACCGGCGATAATATCGGTAAGCCGCTTATTCAGACCATTCCGGTAGACGTTACCAAGTTTGCGTTCTCTCCCCAAGAGATTGATCTAAAAGAACTGCGTAAGGTCCCTGAGTCTCGTATTGCTGCGGTGACGGGAATTCCGGCCCCAATGCTTCAGTTTCTCGTAGGATTGGAAAACGGCACGTCTTACGCAGCCTATGCCGAAGCAAGAAGGCAGGGATACGAATCTGTAATCATTCCAATTCAGGCTGCAATAGCTGAGCAATTAACGTGGCAACTATTACCTGACTTCGATAACACGAAGGGCGCGAAGTTTGTCTTTGATGTGTCTAACGTCCGAGTGCTTCAAGAGGACAGGGACGCTCTCTATAAACGCGCTGCTGATGCTTTGCGAGCTGGGGGTACGAGTCGCAATCAGTTCATGGCGTCCCTTGGTAAGCCGCCGGTTGATAAGGAAGAAATCTATTACGTGCCAATCGCCTCGGCACCGATGACGGCAGAGAAGATTGCTGAACTTGCGACTGACATGACGCCTCCACCTGTACCGCCTCCGATTGACCCTGCATCACTAGCCAAATTCGCAGAAATGGAGCGGTGGTTTGAAGGGCTTGAAAGCCAGATGAAGGACTTTACTTCTACTTCACAAGACCGCTGATGAAAGGATGCGAGGTTCAGAGATGAGCAAGGAAAGCCTACAAGCCGAAATTGATCGGCTAGATGTGCAGATTGCAGAGCTTCAACAAGCAAAAGCAGCATTACGCGAAAAGCTTAACTCTATTGTTCGCAGTGAGGCAGAAGCGCGGCGCGAAAAGATTAAGTCGATCCTTGGCCTAAGCAAGAAAGAACACGCTGAGCGAGGTAACTATCTTGTAACCCATGAAGTACGAGACTTGTGCTGGGCGTACAACTTGCCCTACGTGTCCAACCAAATTGTAGGGCAATTAATCTCAGCGGGCAGGATTGAGGGCCACCAATATAAGGGAGGATACTTCGCAACTAGGGAGGCTGTCATGGTCTTCATTGAAGAGGAGAGTGCCGATCCAAGCTCGCAGTTTTATGAATTACCCGATGATGCAGACCTCGCAAGTGGCGCGTCCCAATAATCAGACTTTAAATACCGTCCTATCTATGTGGAATGAAGATCGCCTACCAAATTAAAGCTAAAAACGGCGCTTTATGGGAAGCCGCTGAAAAGGTGGGCGGAGTCCCTGCCCTTGCGAAGCATCTAGGAATCCCCTACGCGGTTATGGTTTCACTAATGAACATGCGGCATTACCCCGCATTTAAAAAAGCTTGTAGCAAATACGACTGGCGCAGCATAGAGAGAAAGCTCCTGGAATTAACCGGCTCCCTGTTGGATGAGATTTTCCCAGAGGAATTGCGGCGTTCGGAGTTTATGTTCCGACCCGCCTCAAAAACGATCTATCAGGAAATTACCCCAGATCAACTCACAAAGGCTCACGAGCGTTTATCTCTCCCTCCGTCCCAAGAAGAAGATTACGCCGCCGCTGAGCGGGCGAAAATGGTAAATGAGATGCTTGATACATTGAGTGATAGAGAAGCAAGAATTCTTAAAGCCAGATTCGGGACGAACGGAAACGGCGAAAGCACTTTAGAGGAAATAGCGAAGAGTGAGGGCGTACGATCAACCCGAATCCGACAGATACAAACAAAGGCGCTTCGTAAATTGCGCCACCCGTCGCGCTCGCGAATCCTGAGTCAGCTTGTTTAACGAAATATGAGCCTTCAAGAGAAAGTTCTAAAGCTGAGAATGGACGCCACGATAGCGCTGCGCCACGCCTCATTCTGGCAGAAGGCAATCATAGAACACGGCGAAGACAAGGCCACGCAGTTCTATACTCACCTTGGTCTAAATCATATTGAGAGAAAGTCCGTTGAGTTCGATGGTTTAGCGTTGCGCCGGCAGCCACGGGAGTCGGAGAAGATTGCCGTAAAAGGCGTGGCACAAGCGCAGGAGTCTTCAAAAGAAGCAATCGGCAAGATTCTCCTAGAGCTAAGAACGGAATTGATTTCAGACGGTCTCAAGGGCATCAAGAAACTCGATCCGGCTACTTACCACGAATTAACCCTGCAAGTGTCCTCTGAAAATCGCGGAAGTCTGCGAGACCGTCTGATTACTACTTACGAACAGGGCCGTAAACTAGTTGCTGCTGAACTAAGCAAAACGAAAGAAGCTAAACCAAAACCCGTTGAGGGCGAGTTTGATTTGCTTGATGACCTTGTAGATGTAACAGATTCGCGTGTTGCTAATGATGTTCAGGCACGAATTATCGCGGCGACTACGCGGTACAGACTACTGGGCTTAGGTGACGCGGCTCTGTGGAAAGCGGTTGAGGATGAGATACGAATGGGGTCGGTGTCATACATCGATCGCGCCGCTACAGGACTGGCAAATCAAGTTATAAACATCGGACGAAGCGACGAGGCGCAAAGCAGGCGCGGCGACTGGGAAAGAATAGAATATAGTGCCCTCTTGGACGCCAACTGTTGTGAGGTCTGCGCGGCTGCCGACGGTCAGGAGTCAGTTGATGGTAACGAACTTGATCCCGCTCCGAATCCTGGTTGCCTAGGTAGCGACCTATGCAGATGTTTTTGGGTCTACATTGTGGAGGGCGTGCAGTAAAACTGTGGCTAGAGTTTGATGAAACGACCTGCTCATAATCTCGTCTTCGGACAATCGCGCCACATTAAACCCTGCGTGAATGGCTCGCGCCGACTTCGCCGCGTCCCTAATTTTTACTTCAGGCTTCGCGTGCCAGTAATTGCCGTCGCACTCAATCAGCAAGTTGAGGCGCGGGGCATAAAGATCAAATACATCACGTTTATTCGCGCTCTTTATCTTGAACTCCGACAAAACCTCAACGCCTTGGTCTATCAACGCTTCTCTGACCTTACGCTCAATACTCGTTTCCTGCTTGCTTCTACGGTAGCAACGAAACGAGCAGTACCGCCCGCGCACTTTAGCCTCAGACGCGTTCAGCGTAAAGAGACCGTTGCAGACCTCGCAGTTGCGCGTTACGGACGGCTCATGCGCACAGGTGAGCGAACAGTAAGTATAGCGTTGAGCATTGGACAGCGGAACGGAAAACAGATTCAGGCACTTGGGGCAACGCTTTTCAATGCGACGGCTTCGACACTTAGGCGAACAAGTAGCGTGGGGCTTTCCACCGCTTTGACGGTAAAGGAATTCACGTCCACATTTTCGGCAGATGAGCGGATCGTTTCCGTCACGCCTCCATCGCTTCTTAATCGCGCAGGATCGGCAGTGAGGGCTACGGAACTCCCGCGTCGTCGGAGCGCGATGGCGCTCTTTGCCGCAATCGGAACAAGTGTTAGCGTATTGCTTAGCCAAAGCGTGAACCTCATCGACAGGTTAGCGTTTAGGTCAGAGCCGTTGGGGTGTTTCCGCGCCTCAGCGGCTTGCTCATTTTAACATAACGGAAGCTAAGATATGACACCTAATATACCTTTAACGCGCTCACCGAGACCTGAAGACTTTGACGATGTAACAGTCTATGCGCAGAAAGAATGCCATTGCACTTCTGAAATGAAGTCCCAGGAAAATCTTTCCAAGGCTGATGAAGTGTTGTGCAAGACATGCGCGGCTAGACAGCTATTGAACGGTGTTACCACGCTCGCAGATGAGATTCGAGACTAGATGACCGCGTGGGAGTTCTTTGATCGCCGCGTTTGTCTCTCGAACGATGAGGGTGAATGGCAAAAGGCGCAAACAGAGTTTAGTCGCGTAGGGCTTGATTGCGAACGGTTTCCAGCTGTCCCTATTGATGGGAATTTTATTAAAGGCCCGCATCAGAGTTTCAGTCAGTCCGAGCGAACGATACTTTCAGAGTTCTACGAATCAGGAACGCAAAGACTCTTACATCTCGAAGATGATTGTGTATTTCTTGAAAGCCAGCACTTAGAAGACGCGCTCCGAGAGTTACCTTATAACTGGGACATTATTTATCTAGGCTGCAATGTCAGAGACCCGTCACCGCGAAGGTTTTCACGACATCTATATCGGGTTCAAGACGCATGGATGACTCACGCCATTGGCTATAATCGAAAAGTGATTCCGTTTCTTTTAGAAAACCAACCCGACATAAACGAGCAGATGTTCGACAACTGGGTAGGGAGTCAGTTATGCGGGTTGAACGCTTATGTGATTAGCCCAATGGTTGCGTGGCAACGAGCGCGGTATTCAAGTATTTGGGACAGACCCGTAGATTACGCTGATGTTTTAGTTGAGAGTCAGAATAAGTTGAGATGACTATCCATCTTGTAACCTTTGCGTCGAATGATATGAGTCGTTCGGCTGAATTGTGCGTTAGAACCGCCAGGCAGAAAGGAGCGGACAACGCTTACGCTTGTAATCGGCACGGTATCGAGTTTTCCCCATGGGCCGACGGTCCGCAGTTTGACGTGCTGGCGTTGATGGATAAGAGTTCGCGGGGTGGTGGTGGATGGTGGTGTTGGAAGCCGTTTATTGTCGCTGACACAATGTGGCAAATCCCATTGGGCGATATTCTGATCTACTCGGACGCAGGAATCGAATTCATCAACAACGTCAACCACATCATCGACCGAATGGATCAAGACATCTTTCTATTCGGAAATAATTGGGAGCACGCCCACTGGTGCAAGGCGGACATTGTTGCTGAGGTTATGCCCGAATGGTGGCATCTGGGAATTCCGTTCGAACAAGCCAACGGTGATGTAATTAAGTCCATGTCCTCGTGGGCCGCGTTCGGCAAGCAAGCACAAGCATCAGTAATCTTCTTTCGCGTCTCTGATTACACCCGAAACTTTGTAAGAGAATGGCTTGATTGGTGTCTCTTTGAAGGTGGGCGACTAATCGATGACTCCCCTTCCCGCACGCCTAACCATCCAGAGTTCAGGGAAAACCGGCACGATCAGGCCATCCTAACAACGATGGCGTATCGAGACGGTCTTAAACTCCATTATTGGCCAGCCTCATACAACGATGGCGCATTCAATTATGAAAAGTTACCAGAGTACGCAGGCGATGATTACCCCGTCCTTTTCAACCACCATCGAAGACGTAATCACGAATTGGGAGCAAGTGGCGTGAGTGAGCCACGGCGGATAACGAGCTATGACTGGCATCTATAAAATTACATCACCCTCGCAGCGCGTTTACATCGGGCAGAGCTTCCAGATCGAAATCCGCTGGGCGGCATATCGCAACGGCTACTCTCAAAAGCAAGCCAAACTTCACGCCTCGTTTACCAAGTACGGAGTTGATAATCATGTCTTTGAGGTTCTATGCGTACTTCCCTCTAATACGCACCAAGTAATTCTTGATCGACATGAACAGTTGTATATGGACTTGTATAGAGAGGCTGGGTATGACCTTCTCAATCTTAGGTACGCAGGAAGTTCGGGTATTCATTCATCTGAATCACTACAAAAGATGAAAGGGAAAGTCGGAAAGTGGATGACGGGAAGAACGCTTTCTGCGGAGACTATAGCTAAGCGAACTGCAAAGCAAAGGGGCTTAAAACGAACAGAAGAAACGAAACAGCGACTGGCCAGCTCCAAAACTGGTAATAAAAACCCGCAGTTCGGTCAGCCAGCGTGGAATCGCGGGCGTCCGCATTCCGAAGAAACAAGAAAAAATCTCAGGCTGGCGTGGGCGCGAAGGAAGGAAAGGCAGGCTGCGGCATGTTAGATTTCGTTTCGCGCTACGGCGGCAATCTTATATATAGTCAGAACGGCGAAGAAAAACTCCTTATCGAATGTCTGCGTCGGCTCAATATCAATAAAGGCCATTGCGTTGAAATCGGAGGCAGCGACGGACACTTTTGTTCTAACACAGCACTGCTAATCGAGCGCGGGTTCTCTGGCGTGTTTATCGAAACCGAATGGCCGCTATATCTGAAGTGTCAAGCGAATTGGAGTCACAGAAAAGACGTTAAGTGCGTCTGTTCACGAGTGGATGGACACAATGTAAATGCCTTTGTGAAAGATGAGTGCGATGTGCTCTCCATTGACACTGATGGCGCGGATTACGAGATTTTCAAAGGATTGAAAGCGAAGCCGAAGATTGTTATCGTTGAGATTGATAGTTCAATTCCACCGGACAGAAACGAGTTCAACGCGGATGGCGGCGCGGGGTATTTACCGATGCTGAATCTAGGTATTCAGAAGGGATACTTCCTGCTGTGTCACACAGGAAACATGATATTCATCGACACGCAATTTCGCGTGCTGTTTCCAGAGGTTGATAAATATCCGATCTGGGTCTCTGAGCACTATTTCAATCGAAGCTGGCTGAGAGAACTCGCAAACGTAAGCTAGGAGAATGCTTGATAATGCGAAGGCATGGCCCACATATATGCGGACGGTATGGCCGAGAAGGCTATGGTGGTACGAGATGGCCTCCATCTATTTTCCCCTGCCTCAGCTTGGGCCAGAGTTAGCCGATACGATAGAGAGTGCCACGAATGGAGCGATGAAGCTAAAGCCATTTGTTCGGTAGACCCTGAAATCTACGATCAATATAGCGCTCATTACGGGGCTAAAAGTGTAAGTGACGAATGGCTTGAACTAGCTTCGCCTCTCGACGAGCAGCACCCTGACCTAATTCGATCTTCCGAGAGCCGCCGCCTTGCAATCCGAGGAAAACTTTATAGGTTGGCCGCACTGCAATCCGCCCTGTGGGAAAGCGGAGATAGCGATAGCCTTGTATCCGTTGAGCGACAAATTGACAGCCTGCGAGATGAGTACGCTGTACTTACAGGGGAAGAAATACATATCGGGTGATGAACGGCTACATCACAAATACAAGCATCGGCAACTACGGTCGTTTCGCGAACGGGGCATATCAAGTTGCGGGAGTTATTGGCATCGCTCGCCGGAACGGGCTAACGCCAGTTTTTCCGCAGTGGCAAAACCACTGGGCACGAGATGCTTTCGGTAGTAAAGAAGACGCCGAGATATATAAACATTTGGTCAATCCCCTGCCCTCGATTCCTGACGGAGTTACATTTCAGGATCGCGCTATTGAATGGGGTTACTACGATCTCGACTTACCGCAGGGTAATTGGAATCTGTCAGGGCATTTCCAGTCAACCAAGTATTTTGAACACTGTCTTGACGAGGTTCGCTGGTATCTGACTTTTAAGGACGAACCACCACAGAATGATTATGTTGCCATCCATGTTCGCTTAGGTGACTACGATAATGCCTATCACCCCCGTCTGGATATGACCTACTATGCGCCCGCAATGGCGCAATTCGCAGATGAGAAGTTTTTGGTTTTTAGTGATGACATTGAAAGTGCGCGGCAGATGTTTGGGAGTAAAGCGGAATACTCAGAAGGGCGAGATTACCTTGAGGACTTTAAGCTAATGAAGCGATGTAAGCATTTCATTATTGGCAATTCAAGCTACTCTGCGATGGCCGCTGTCTTAGCTGATCACCCCGACAAGAAGGTGATTGCGCCTCGCCCGTGGTTTGGGCATCGGTACGCAAATATAAATGGAGAAGATATCTATAATCCTGATTGGGATGTCATCACCTGGGATAAGGCCGCATGAATGGCAACAGATTGATCAGGGAATCGGATACTGCATGAACTGTCCGGCAACATCAGATTTTGGGAATACTAACCAGTGCGTAACGGAAGTGCCGACACCTAAACTGACCGAGCGTGATAGAGTCGAACTGATTAAGGTGCGCCGGGAGTTACTAACCCTTGCGCGCCGTATTGATATTCTTGTAAAGGGCCAAGAGCAAGCCTAGCTTTTAAGCTACCGGACTTCTACCGCCTGCTAACAGCGCTGAATGAGCGTTGCTGGCAGGCGTTTCGCTTTTCTGGGGCTAAGAACTAAATGGAAAGAAAATTTACCGACCTCAAATCCCTCAAGGTCAGCGACGAAGGCCACGGCACTATCGAGGGCTACCGCTCCGTTTTCAATGTAATTGATGAAGGCGGAGACATGATCATCCCCGGTGCGTTCAAAGACTGTCTGGATGAATACCTTCATTCCGGCTTCACCGCGCAATCGCATGACTGGGACTTTAAGGAAGCTGTCGGTTTCCCTATTGAAGCCTATGAAGACGGGAATGGATGGTTTGTTAAATCTCAATTCCACTCCACCGCTGACGCTCAAGCTATAAGAACCAAAGCCAAAGAGCGAATGGAAGCCGGAAAGACTGTCGGCTTTTCCTTTGGCTATGCGCCTACTGAATTCATTCATATCGAAGCTAAGGACTATGAAGCTGAACTGGCTAAGTACGTCACGCCGGAAAATCTCAAGGCGACGCTGGAAAAGGCCCAGAGGTTTAATCGGGTACGCATTCTTAAAAAGGTGGACGCGATTGAAGATTCCCTCGTCACGGCCCCGATGAATAAGCGGGCTGGGGCTACGGCGGTGAAGTCCGAAGTAAAGGGAATGCTTTCTGAGGAGATGGCCCAAACCACGCCGTCTACATGGGAAGTGCAATCTGCGTTCGGGAGAGTTATTCGCAAGATCGCTGAAGGAGCTAAGAATTCAGATGTTACAGGGCTGAATTTCGATTGGCAGTCTAAGGCTACGGTCGCGTGTTCCGAGCTGGGATCGGAAATGACGCCACTAGTTATAAGCCAGATACAGGAATTTTTAGATAGTTCTGATGATGAGTTTTATCTCAAAGGCATTGCGGGAGCCGAATCCTTTGAGTCCTTCGAAGCTGCGGGAACCGAGCTAACGAAGTTCGCGCAAAAGATGCGGAGCAACCACGAGATCCGGGTCAAAGAAGGCCGGATGCTCTCTTCCTCAAACCGAGCAAAAGTTCAGGCATGTCGAGACTCGATGACGGCGCTCATGGCCGATCTTGATGAGTTGCTGGCTATCTCTGAACCCAAGCCGAAAGAAAAAGAGATGGACGTGATTGCTCTAAGGACTCAATCGCTACGCATTGCAGGGAAAGCAAAGCTGGCCCTGGTGCGCTGACATAAGGAGTTAAGCGATGCCTTTACAGCAAGACATGATTACGCTGAAGGAGAAAACCGCAGCGTATGAGCAGGCATGGATCGCGCTGGGCGATAACGATCCTACCCCTGAGCAAAAAGAGCAACTGGTAGCGGCGGGAAAAGAACTGGAAGAACTTTCCGCAAAAGTTGAAGAAAACAAAATCTTCAAAGCTGCCAGAGACAAATACAAAGCCGTCAATGAAGAACTGAACAAACCCGTTCACCGGCCTGACTTCCCCGCCGGCGACGATCAACTTAACGAGCAGCGCAAATCTCTCGGCGCTCTCTACACAAACTCCACGGAGTATAAGGACTGGGTTCAGGCAATGGCGCCGAACGGCGTCGCGCCCGACGGTGTGCGTCTCGGCAGTTCTCCTGCATTCGACGCCAAGGCGCTTGTTACAGGCGTATCGGCTACATCGGCTGGCGCGATGGTCCGCAGGGACTATGCAAACCTTGTGGACTTTCCGTTTCGTGAATTAACACTGCGAGACGTGATTACAGTGGGTCGCACCGGATCAGACTTGATCGAGTTTCCGCGAGTTACTGGTTACACGAACGCTGCGGCGGCAACTGCGGAAGCGACGGCTACTCCGAGTTCGTTTCAGCAGGCTGGCAACGGTCTGAAGCCGCAATCGAGCATGGCGTTGGAGAAGGTTACGACCTCAGTGAAAACAATCGCTCACTGGATTCCCGTAACCCGCCGAGCATTGTCTGACGCCCCTCAGATCGAAACCCTGATCGACAACTTCTTGCGCATCGGCCTTGAGTTGTCGTTGGAGTCGGAGATCATCACCGGCAACGGCACAGGCGAACACTTTCTCGGTTTAGACAATACCCCGAACATCACACTCCAACCCTTTGACACCAACATGCTGGTAACAACCCGCAAAGCGTTGACAAAGGCAAGGGTGATTGGACGGGCGCAACGTGTTACCGCGTTTGTGTTGAATCCGTATGACTGGGAAACCATTGACCTGACGCAAGACGCTGAAGATCGATTTTACTTTGGTGGCCCAATGGTACTCGGACAAAAGAGGCTTTGGGGTCAACCAGTAGTCGAGTCGGAAGCCGTGTATCAGGGCACGTTCTACACCGGCGACCTCAAGCAAGCGATTCTTTGGGATCGTGAATCGGCAACGGTGCGAATGAGCGATGGAGTGGAAGACTACTTCGTTCGCAACCTCGTAGCGATTCTTGCCGAATTGAGAGCTGCGTTTGGCGTGTTCCGTCCACCGGCAATCGTGCGAGGCGACTTGCAGGCAGGCGCGAATTCGTAACGGCGCACAAACTGTTACGAAGAACAGGATGGCGGCTTTCGGGGTAGCGGATACTACGGGGAAGCCGCCGTTCTTATAAAGAGGTACGACGATGCCAAGAGACGGATATAAGAACACAACACGCGATCCGGCCACTGGACGCCGCAGAGAGACACGAGACGCCGACTACACGATCAATGGCGACGTTGATGTAGTGGGAGCACTAACGAATAATGGTGAAGCGGTGGGCGGCGCATCTCTGTCCGGCCCAGCATCGTCTACTGATAATGCCATTGCCCGCTATGACGGAACCACCGGAAAACTTATTCAGGATTCATCGGCGACATTGAACGACGATGGCGAACTAACCCTGCAGCCGACTGTCTCGGTTGAATCGGGTGAAACTCGTCGACAAGTTAGGATTGGCGCAACCTGGAATTTAGCTGCCGATGCGGGCACGCTCTATGGCACCGTTATTTGGCCATATATAGACGGGACTGGCGGTTTTGGGGTCGTTGGAGTCCGAGGAGTTTATGTAGCTCCAACTTATGACGGCTCTGCGTCTTCAGGTTCGATGATCGGCGTGGATGTTGCTCCCACTAATTACGGAGCGGCGAGCACAGAAATGATCGGTGTGACGTCCGAACCAGTCATCGGCGGAGGCTCCCACCCCTTCCTAACCTCGTTCTATGCAAAAGGTAGCGTTATCGCGCCCGGACAAGTTACCGCGCGTTATGGATTTGCTGCTGCCGACGCCCAAAAGTTCGGAGGCGGTGCCGCAATAACCAATAATTTTGGGCTGTACATTTACGAGCATCTAGCCGGAACGAATAACTACGCGTTTTGGTACGACTCGCCCGGCGTCTTCCGGATCAAAGGTGATGGTGTGATGGCCTACTACAATCCCACCTTCACTAAATACACACCAGGAGCCGTCAACTTTGAACGCGTGGTCCAGCAATGGAACTCAAACGTACTCGAATATGGTCCGGAAAAGGGCGGAACCGGCACGCTCCGCGGAATGCGTTTAATTGGCGCGAGTCTTGAAATTGCCGCCTTAGTCGCCGCAAACCAAACCTCACCGACTGGCCTATTCAACGTGATGGCGGATGCCAACGGAAAACTTTATGTCAGCAACGCGGCAAATTAAAGAACGGCAAAAACTAAGTCCTGAAATACTCGGCATCCTTCAACGAGCGCGGGCAAATGCGAAGACCGCGCAACAGTTTTTTCAGATGACGATCAATTCAGTATTCGAGCAGTACGGATTAACCCCACAGGATGAGATTAACTTAGAGACTGGCGAGATAACGAAATCTATCCCGCCTGAAACCAAAGCAGGAAAATGATTATCTGCGTTTACCTCCATATGTACCCGCCGATACACATGGCAGGGTCAGAAACCACGGTTCATGCAGCAATGCGAGCAATGGTTAATCGCGGGCATGATGTGACGGTAATCGCGGATCGCACGCCTGAGTCTTATGAGCATGAAGGCGTAAAAGTTTTAGCTCCGCCTCGTAATCATCAGCAAGAAGCAATCCGCGAACTTGCTAAAGACGCTGACATTCTAATTACACACCTTGATGTAACCAGTCAGGCGATGGCATTAGCTACGGATCTTCATAAACCCCTAGTTCACTTTGTTCACAACGACGCTCAGTTGAGTTATTGGCACGTTGATCCTCACGTTCCCTATCGAGCTTCACTGGTAGTTTTCAACTCCCAATGGATTGCTGAGAGAGAAAAATTCCATGATGAGCTGTGGGCGGGTGATTACATCGTTCTTCATCCGGTTGTCGAACCGGAAAGATACAAATGTGAGAAAGGGTCAAAGATTACTTTCTGTAACCCGACAATAGGTAAGGGTGTGGAGACGGTCTACAAACTTGCTGAGCAAATGCCAGATTACGAGTTCCTGGTAGTCGAAGGTATTTATGGTGAGCAAGTAGCGCCTCCTAACCTTGGCGATGAGTGGGTAAAGGCTCATCCCAACATCGAGTTTATGGCGAACAATCCTGACTTTCGAGAGGTGTTGAAAAAGACCAAGGTTCTTCTCATGCCTTCTGGCTACGAAAGCTATGGACGATGCGCGGTTGAGGCCGCGTGTGCCGGTATCCCGTCCATCGTTCATCCAACCGAAGGACTACTCGAAGCGTTAGGAGCGGAGCGTGTTCCTCGACCGCGAGAACTGGATTGCGGGTGGGTAAGTGGAGCCGGAATCTATTGTGACCGTGAAGATATTGAGTCATGGAAATTGCAGATCGAAAGATTGTATGCGGACGAAATTTATTATCGTAGCCGTTCAGATGCGGCATTGAAATTAGCGGCCAGTTTTGATCCCGAAGCGGACTTTGATCGGCTGGAGCAAGCATTGCTAGTAACAGCAGCGAAGTGGAATAGCAAGGAGAACAGCATGAACAGAATGTGGACAAGCGATCGCAGACTTTACAAGCGACCTGACGGGTCAATTACACCGAACGCAGCGGAAGGTCAGTCTCTTTATGTCGGTATCGGCGGTGAGATACCCGAAACCGAAGCGGTGGCGTTGGGTCTAATTCCAAATACTCAACCAACTGAAAGGGTAGAACCACTTTTAGATACCAAGGCCCTGACTGCGCCGACAGAAAATAAAGCACAACCCGCTCCCGATCAGGTCAAGGCGAAGAGGGTAAAGAAGACCGCATAAGAGGTGAACGATGGCATCATTCGTTAAGTACAACCAATTTGTCGAAGACCTTGCACACGGCGTTCACGATCTCAAAACGGGAACATCGCATGTGTTAAAGGTGCTGTTGTCTAATACCGCGCCAAACACCTCAACTCACGCGGTACGTGCCGATGTCACTGAGCTTTCGACGGCAAACGGTTACACCTCTGGCGGCATTTCTGTTGGTACGCTTACCGGGGCGCAGACGTCAGGAACATTTAAGCTCGTAGGTGGAACCGATCCGGTATGGACCGCTTCAGGCGGAGCGATGGCTACCTTCCGTTACGCAATTCTTTACAACGACACTCCAACATCACCCGCTGATCCTCTGATTGGTTATTGGGATTACGGCGTTGGAGGTGTCACCCTCGCCGTTGGTGAGACGTTCACTGTGGATCTCGATCAATCAAACGGCATACTGACTATTACCTAGGGAGTACCGTGTGCCTGCGCTATCCACTCTTTTGCCGACTGGCGATTCTGCGGTAGGGTCATGGACTACTGACTCTGGCGGCACTTCGAATCTCTGGCAAAAGATTGAGGAAGGAATTAGCGGGGCGACTGACACCACGGACTACATTAAAGGTCCGAACGACACGGACGCCTCTGACTACAAATTTGCACTCACCGATACTCCTGCAAGTTTCAATTCGATTAAGTCGCTAAGCTGGCAAGTACGTTTCGCGCTTTCGGGCGCTCCACCCGCTTCAAACAAAGACACCTACGGTCTATCCATCAGAATAGTTAATGGAGCAACGATCTTAGCCGCTGCGGATGCTGCGGGTACGTTTCAGTCCATTGTCTCCACAACAACGATGTCCACGTCATTTAGTAATTCGGCGGTGACGGCTTTTACGTATGTAAATACCAGCGCGTCGAAGGCTGCTTGGGACGGGGCGATTGTCGAGTTAAGGCAAACCTACAGTCAGACAGCATCGAAAGATGCTCACGCGGTTCAGGTCTCCGCTATTGAGTTTACAGGAACGTACAACGCTATCCTGACAGCATCAGCGGGGTCGTATTCAGAAACAGGTATTGCAGCCACGCTAATGGCGGCGAAGAAGATTGCGGCTACAGTCGGATCATTTAGCGAAACGGGGAAAACAGCCGCACTGTCCAAGGGCTTTCGGCTGAATTCTTTATCTGGCAGTTTTAGTGAAACTGGTAACGCGGCGACGTTAAAAGCATCTCGTGTTATTACGGCCACGGTCGGCAGTGTTGCAGAGTTAGGGGTGGGCGCATCACTCAAAGCAGCACGTTTGTTAAATGCAAGTCCTGGAAATTTTAGTGAGACAGGGAACAGCGCCACTCTATCCAAAGGCTTCACGTTTTCCGTGTCGGCAGGAAGTTTTGCGACAACTGGAAATGATGGATCTCTAAAATCAACCCGCCTGCTGTCAGCTTTGTCGGGGAGCTTTAATGAGACTGGAAACAGTGTTGGATTACTAGCTTCTCACTTGCTGTCAGGTGGGACGGGCGCGCTTACACAAACAGGCAACGACGCGGGCTTGATCTCTGCAAGGCGGGCGGCGGTAATAGCAGGATCATTTTCCATTGTAGGAACCGCATCCTTAATCACCTCACGAAGACTATCTGCATCCAGTGGTGCATTTACTGAGTTAGGCGAACAAGCGAATCTTACCCCAGCCCACCTGTTAGGCACATCTCAAGGGGTCTTTATACTCACGGGTAAGAGCGCCACGCTGACGGTTACAGCAGCGAGTAGCCCACACTTAAACGCACAATCGGGAGTATTTCTTGTTACTGGAAAGAACAACTGGATGGCCCACAGGGTTTTGTCTGCATTTGTATCGACTGTTGAAGGGTCAACGTTGGCCGCTCATGTAGGGTCTTCTCATACACGAGCGGTCGTAGACGCGAACTCAGGAACGAAACGGATCAGCGCGTGAACATAGCTAACTACAGAAAAGAGCCTGACAGTATTACGCCCTACGAGATTGATTGGGAAGAATGGCTCGCGGGGAGAACGCTCGCAACGTCCACCTGGGACGCTGATGGCCTAACTATTGAAGACGAGTCGAACACCAGTACGGTAGCAGCGGTTCAGTTAAGTGGTGGGGACTGGGGCGATGTTTTTGAGGTTACAAACCACATTGTAGCGAGTGACGCATCGGAAGAATCCCGCACAATTACGATCATCATTCAGCAGGAGCAACGGTACTGTACGCCAGCGGAAGTTAGACGCAGGGGATCACAAACGACGACGACTGCGTTACCAGACCCTGAACTTGAGGCGTTGATTGAACAGGCCAGTCGTATATTCGATCAGGCGGCTAACGTCGAACCGGGGTACTTCAACCCGCCGGCAATTCCCATAGCTACAAACAAAACTGTTTACGGAACGGGTGTGAACTATCTCCAACTTGACCCTTACGTGGCAGGGTCATTATCAATTACATATCCCGAAGGTTACACCGCGCCTACATTTATCGAGCGGGACGGGTATTTAGTTTTCACTACCTCGACTGGATTTGTCCCGCCCTTTATTGACACCTACGGATGGCTTCAGGGGATTCCAATTACCGTATCCGCAATCTGGGGCTATCAGTCCACACCTGAAGACGTAAAAGCAGCGGTAATTGAATTAGCTATAAACCTGTGGAGAGAAACCGATCCGGGGTCGTTAAAATTAACAGGAATTGATAATCAACCGATTAGAGAAAAACTTCCGCCGCGAGTTGGTGAGATTGCTAGAAGATACCGGGCGAGACAGATAGCGATAATTTAATGATCAGGTTTTCAGCAACAGTTGAAGGGGTTGAGGTACTTAATAGAGGCTTCAGCCGTATTGAAGAATTTATTTCTGACTTTCGATCCGTGTGGCCGAACGTGGCTAAGGAGTTTTACGCGATCGAACATGAACAATTTGCCAGCCAGGGCGCACACGGCGCATCGGGAAAATGGGCAGCTTTGAGTCCCGCTTATTCCAAGTACAAAGCAATTAAGTTTCCGGGTCAGCCGATTCTTCGTGCCACTAATTCTTTGTATGAGTCCCTGACAAGTCCCGACGCTCTGGACTCAATCTTTAGAATGGACGCCCAGCAGATGACGATTGGTACGCAGAGAGAAGGTGCTCGCGCGCACCAACGAGGAACAAGACGAATGCCCGCGCGTCCTCCAATTTCTTTTACTGAGGCAGACAAGCGAAGGATTCAGAAGAGCATTCAAGCTGGATTAGTAAAGTTTACCCGACAAGCAGGATTCAATGTTGAGGAAAAGGCTGCATGACCTGGGCTCCCAAATTTAATTCGGTCCGGGATGAGGATTTGATCGATAACCTTCTCGGTTTGATCACGCGGGACTTCAAGTCCGCTTTAGACGTTCTCTACGCTGGCGAGAATCTACCTGATTTCAGAGAGAAGGCACTAGGGCAAATTAAGCGGTTAGAGTTTCCCTGCCTTGCATTGGGGCCACGGAGGAACGCATCAAGTCCGTCAGACGACGATTCTCGATTAGGTCAGGCGTTCGAGGTGGATATGTATGTGGGCGTCTCCGATGATTCAAGCGAAACGGTAACAGCGCAAATAATGAAGTACATGACCACTCTTGGAGAGGTCTTGCGGTCCGCGTCAAAGAGTGATGTATTCAATGGAATGTCAGGTCAAATCTTCGGGTTCGTTTTAGAGACCGAGTGGGAGTATGGTCCTATTGGCTCAAACGATTCTACTTTGTTTCGCGGCGCTCAGATGACGGTCTCGATCACGGTTAATGCAAGGTGAAAGAATAAAGTCTGAATCGTTGTTATAGTGACGACAGTTAGTTAGCGAGCTAAGTACGGCTTCAATCCGTAACCGCCCGTTCATTCTCGAGAAGAGATTGGACGGGATTTTCTTTTTAAGGAGACATCCACATGGCAGGAACGAGTGATCGGTTCGACAGTACAAAGGTCGCCATCGGCCCTGGAAAACTTTACGCAGGGCTGGCTATCCCCGGCACGAATGGCCGCTTAATCCTTGCCAGCGATGGCACCCCCGACGCCATCCAAAACCCCAACGCTTTACATCTTGGCTACACCGAGGGCGGTACGGAATGGAAGTATGCTCACACCCTTACGAGCTTTCCTGCGGATGAGTCCAACTTCCCGATCGTGTCTCGCATTACAGGTGAAGAAGCCACTATTTCCGGCTCGCTGCTTCAAGTAATGGACTTTGACATTGCGACAATCCTCAGCCCGACGGCGGTGAGAAGTAACGCATCCGGGACTACCGGCATGACGTTCGGCGGAAACACCACGTTCAGCTACAACTCGGTAGCAGTAGTCTTTCCGATTGAGGGTTCAAGTTCTCCGGTTGTCTATGGGGTGTTCCATCTATACAAAGCCGTGAATGACGCGGGATTGGCCGCGCAAATTACTTCCAAGAAACTCGGCGCGTCACCTTTTGCGTTCAAGGGCCACGCTATTTCAACGCGCGCCGCCGGCGACCAGGTAGGCCGCGCATTCATGCAGAACGCAGGAGCGGGTAGCTAATGCAAAGTGAAAATACTTGGAGCAAACGAGCTGTAACCCAGCTTGAGTGTCCGTCGGGTAATACGGTTGTAGCCCGCAGGCCGGGGCCAGATATGGCTCTCAAAGCTGGGAAGATTGCTCGCATTCTTCAGCGACAAACAGGCGCAGGCGGAGACGTTGATAAGCAATTAGAGTTTATCGAAACGCTTCCTGACGACGAGCTAGATAAGTTGATGTCGTTTGCGCGGGTTCTTATCGTTGACTGCGTGGTTCAGCCCACTTTGTCACTAACGCCAAAAGAAGGTCAGTTAGGGCCTGATGACGTGCCCTTAAATGATTTTTGGTTTTTGTTTACATGGGCCATGAATGGCGGGCCAGACATTCCTGTTAAGACAAGGGAGGGCGTGACCACCGTTGAAGCGGTCCGCACGTTTCCTGAGCCAGAAGGATCAAGTGCTGATGCTGGCGAAGACAGCGGAAATATCGAAGGCTTCCCCTGCTGAGGTGTTTGGTATTGAAGAATACGAGATCGCATTTGCTTTCAACGTCGAAGTAGCTGAGACCGTAAACCAGTGGGAGCAAGAGCGAGACTTTGAAAAAGAAAAGCGCCAACTCGAAATGCTGACAGGGCAGAAAATCGCGGCAGAGTTCGGCGTCGCGCCCAAGGCGGAACAGAAGTCAAACGTTGAGCGATGGTGAACAGTTAGTTATCAGGGGCCATGCGGTTATTTGCTCTGAATGCTCGCGTCCCTTCATAGACATTCAAGACGGGCGCGTAAGAATAAGGACCAAGCACGGCAGTAAAGAGCACGAAAACTTTCTATCGCTTGATGACTTACGGCTCTTAATGTTTTTGGTGTGGCGACAGTCACATCCTCCGTTTGAGCGTTGGTGAAACTGAATAGTGTGCGGTTCCTTGCGAATCCAGTTCTTAGTTGAGCTGGATTTTTGTTTTTACGATGGCTGACGATCTCTCATTATTGTTGAAGCTGCGGGGTGAAAACTCGCAGCTTAAAGCTACGCTAGCCGATAGCCGTTCCGCGATTAGTCAGTTGCGCGGATCGTTCGGGGCTGACTTTAGCGCGATGCAGGGTGTTGCTAATAACGCCCTAACAAGCGTTACTACTAACCTCACTAATTTAGCGGGACACATTCCAGTTGTCGGTTCGGCTATTCAGTCGCTTGGCACGCAGATGGCTTCCCTCTCATCTAACGCTGACGCCGCGGCTGGTTCTATCGCAACCCTAGTAGGCCCTCTAGGTGTGACGGTATTAGCTGCGGGCGCAGCCGTAGGCGCGTTGACGCTTCTAAGCAAGCAGATATTCGACATAACAAAGTCCACTGCGGAGTTCCAAGGGAAGCTATTCGATCTCAGCCAGCAAACCGGCGTCAGCGTTGAAACGTTAAGCACCCTTGAGGTTGTCGCGCGAACGACGGGCGGAAACATCGACTCCATAGTTGCTAGCCTTGGAATCTTCCAACGCAACCTAGAGCAGTCTCAAGACCCAACAAGTAAAGAAGCAAAACTTCTTGAGCAGTTAGGCGTAAACGCGACAGATACCGAGGCCGCGCTCCGCCAGACGTTAGCGGCGTTGGCGAAAATGCCAGAAGGCTTTCGTCAAACATCGCTCGCGCTCGAACTCTTCGGACGCGGCGGCAAGGCGTTCCTTGCCATTCTTAAAGAATCACACGGCGACATTGACGCGGTAACGGAGCGCTTACGTGCAATGGGCGCATTAGTAACAACAGAGGTCGCTACTGCCGCTGATAAGTTTAACGATCAACTCGTCCTACTTGAATTTCAGGCTCGCGGACTGACGGCACTTATTGGAAACGAAGCAATGCCCGTGATTCTTCGGGCTGTTACCGATTTATCAAAATTCCTGAGCGACAACAGAGGGGTAATCACCGGGTGGGCTGGGGATATAGCCGATGCTGCGCGGGGCGCAGTTAGCGCCGCTGATAAGATAAAGGAGCTAGGCGGTTCCATCACGGGCTTAGGCAACCTGCCAATTCCACGAGTGTTGGAATTACTGGCCCAAGCAGGCGGAGCAATCACCGGATTATCCAACATTGGCCGAGGCTTACAGTCGCTTGGCAATGAAGGGATTGCGCCGCTTGTCACCCCACCCCTCGCGGTTCCACTTAAACCAAGTGACGCACCATCAGGAACGGTGATCGATGCGGTTAAGTTAGCCAAAGAAGCCCAAGTGAGGGCGAATAAAGAAATCGCGTTATCACTTGCCGCGCTAGAAGAAATTACTCGCGTTCACCTTGAAGATTTACAGCGCGATCGAGATCGTGATCTGAAGAACATCGATGAATGGGAGACAGAAGCATTAACGATTGCGCACGATCATCGGGTTGGACTTGAGGCTGTCTACGATCAGGAAGCAGCGGACGCGCAAAAATTCATCACCAACCAAGAAGATCTATTTCTTGCGTTGCGCGAGATAGAGCAAAAGAAAACCAAAGCAGTAAACGATGAGATTAAGAAACGTAATGAGGTTCAGGATGCTGCGCAGAAGGACCGCGATCAGGCTCAGTTAAATCTTGAAAAACAATTAGCCGCTATACGAGACACCGCAAGAGAAGGTGAACTTGCACGGATTAAAGCGGCTCTAGATCGACAGGCAATCACCGAGTCAGAAGCAATATCAGTTGAGTTAGCTCTTCTTAAAGACGCTCAAGAGCAACGGCTCACGTTGATTGATATTGAAATCAATCAAGAGTCTACGAGTGCGGCACGAAAAGAAGAGTTAGATAACGAAAGGATTAAGTCCGAACAGAAATACACGGACGAAAAGAAACGCCTGACGAATGAACGCATTGACGCGGCGAATAAAGAGTCAGCCGCAACGGGGCCGGGCTCACAGGGCGTGGCACCTTTTGGAGGTGTTCAACCAGGCTTTGATCGCGGATTAGGAAAGCCGCCTGAAGAAAGTTTGAGATCCCTTGTCTTTGCTGCGACTGAAGCCCGAGGCGCATTTGCGGGATTAGGCCAAGCGATGGCTGGCGTTCTCGGCTTAGGCAAAGAAACTGGCGAGATATTCGAGAACGTACTTACTAACGCTTTTGGAAGCCTCGCATTGGCGGTGGGCGATGCCGTTCATGCGTTTGTATTGTTTGGGACAGCCGGCGAGGGACTTAAGAAATTTACCGCAACGCTAATTGCCGAGATAGCACGCATGGCAGCGGTTCAAGCTGTATGGGAATTGGCCCAAGGCCTTGCGATGCTGGCATTAAACTTTTTCTGGCCTGATCCTAAATTAGCAGCATCGGCTACTGCCCACTTTCATGCCGCTGCTGTATATGGAGGCTTAGCACTAGTCGCAGCCGCCGCAGGGCGCGCCGTTGCTGGTAATTCATTTCAACAACAAAGCGGTGGCGGGGGAGCGGCAGGAACAGGCGCGGGCAATCAAGGTCGCAATCCTTCCGATTCTACTCAGCAATCCGTTACCGCACAGAACACTGACCGCAGAGTCTTTGCCACTCAAACATTGAACCACGAACTTGTCTTTACCGTTAAAGGCGATGTCGTTGTCGATCATTTCGTCCGTGACTATGATCTTAACGGGCGAACTCGAATCAAGATACAAAGTGACGGCCAGGGGTAATTACTTAGCGCGCCTGAAGACACACGTATCTACCGACCCCGCGCTCAATGCCCAAGTCGAATAGGTTGTTAATTCCCATCCCTCAGCCCCGAGTGCGTTAAGAGTTTTCTCATCGTTACATTTACTGACCCTTACTTTGTACTCCCATTGCGGGGCTTTAGGTTGCTGTGTCGCTGAACTGACGGAGAGAATCGAGAGTACGAGTATGAGGGTTATTAGTATTTCTTTCATGGGTTGATCGCTTTCAGGAATTTTTGGATTTCTTCTTGCTGCCAGGGTACTAAATGAAATTCGACTGAGCCAAGGCGTCCTTCGACGCTTTTGGCTGTAGCTAACCTTACAACTAGACCATAAGGCGTGTGAACCTGGGCTTCTTTTGTTTTATCTTCTTCGCGGAACGAATACGCCCATTCGGTATCAAGTTTAAAGCGCTCGCCATCTATTAGGAATATAAGTTGCGGTCCACCAATCACGCTACCTAACGAATCGTCCGCTGATAATGTTAGTAGAACTTTCTGCTCGTCGCGCATCGGAGTTCGCGGCTTATTGCCCTGATAAACATGAACTAGGGTTAGGCGTAATTCGGTGACGCGCGACATGGGCTCAGGAATCCAATCAATCGTTCCACGAGCTAAGGGTAATCTCCAGAGGGCTACCCCGGTTTGATCCTCAAACTTGTCGTATTTCACGTTTAGGCGAGATTCAATGCTCTGCGCCTGAACGGAGAGAAGTAAGGCTAAGATGAGGATTAAGGTTTTCATGGTGAGCGAATGCTATCACTTAGAGATAGCGTGTTCAAATCTGATTCTACGGTCGTTTTGATCGTGCCGCTGCTCAGTAATTAAACGCGATAATTCCGAGCGCCGCTTTCTATCTCGACGGCGGTGGTGTTTTGTTCTTAGCTGCTTCTTATTTTTACTTAGGTAGGTAACTGCCCTCCCGAGCAGTTTTGTGTCGCGCTCAAGTAATTTCAATGCGAGCCAGCAGTTTTTACAAAGGTCTCCGTATTCTGCTTTGGTTCCGCATATCAAGCAACGATCCATCGTTCAATCCCCGCTTTCTTTGGCATGAGACGCTAGGAAACTTCGGACGCGGTTTTCCCAAGCCGACTCTTAATCGGAAAGGTAGTGGCGTATTGCCGATTGCCGGATTCTTGGCATGAGCCCGCCGAGGTTTCCTTACGGTTACTCGCGCGCTGCTTTGTCGTATCCTTGCGGCCCCGCTATGGTCAGAGGACGTTACCGGGGATCGGAATTACCGAAGATTAGACAGTCTTCCCCGCACTTGGTAGTGCGCTCTGCGTCACGTTGTCCCAAGGGCCAAGCAGCCGACCGATGGGGTTTTAGGCTATTACTCAAAAGCCTCATAGTAGTTGTCCGACAATTTGTACTTATGGGATGGTGATGCCTTGGTAGGAAATCGCCTTCCCAATGAACAGAACTAATCTACCGCGATTCTGAAACATACGTTTCTGTGTTACACTGAAAGCCAATCGCACCGAAGCGCAACGGTTCCAATGAACACGGCAAGGCCCGCAACTCGTAAGAGAAGCGGGCCGAGTCGTCTTTAGGCGACCGCCTTTAGTGGCTGGCGCACAAATTCTTCCAGCGCATCCTCATACGCGCACGTCATGGCAAAGGCAGCGTTGATTGCGTCGCTTACAGCACAATCGTTTACAACACGAGAACGCTCAGGGTTTGTGATCATTCTGAGCAAAATCACGAGTTTTTCAGCGGATGTGGGGTCTGAATTGACGATGTCGCCAACAAGGCGACGGATACGCTCAGGATTGTCGAATTCGTCAGTCGGTGCTAATCTTGGCATGGCTAAAGTCTCCTAGACAGGGATTTGGTCACTCAGGCTTGGCGGGGTGTTCATACCATCCCGTCAGGCCGTCTTTGTTTAGACAAAGGAATTTATACAGCAAGCCCACGAGACTGTCAAATTAAATCCTTTGTCATAGCAGAGGGCGGGTGTACAATCCGGTAAATGGAGCTACTAAGCACTAGGCAGGCAGCGGAATATCTAAAAGTGTCCGTGGCGCGAATTCAGCAATGGATTTGGGATGGACGACTGCCTGCAATTAAGCCGAGCCGCGATTATCTAATTGATAAAAAGGATTTGGAGAATATCGTTGCTTTTCGGCGGGGACGACCTCCCCAAAAGTCGAAAGGTTCAAAACGTAAATCCCGCAAGTAAGCTAATCTAAATTCAGCGATGCCATAGCGCGTCCGTCCTCTTCTGGGGGCGGGCGTTTTTGTTTTCAGGGGCCTTCTTATGCCGGTAGCTGAATTCCCTCTCCCTAGTGCGTCAAGCTCAAACCCTATCCCTCTCTTCTTTGAACTTCAGCCGGAAGAGTTTCAGGTAGGAGTCACGAAATACGACGACGGTGGCGCGGATTACAGGCTTCAGAACGGCGGATCGGGCATTAAGCGGTGGATCATTCGGTATGACGGGCTAACAAAAGCTGAGGCAGATATTCTCGATAACTGGGTAGCGTCGGTCTTTTACAGTTCCGACGAAGGAAGCGCCTATGGCGGCAACTTCCGAGATCACGTACCCGGTGATACATGGACCAGTACGGCTGGAACTTTGTATTCAGGTGTTCATATCGCACCAGGCGGGTTTCGCAAAAGCCACTCAAAAACATGGTCGCAGTCTCGTGAGTTCCTATTGGAGAAGCGGCCCTAATGCAAACCCTCTCGCCTTCACTCCAAGCTGCGGTAATCGATATTGATGCCCGTGTAACGCCTCGTAATCTCGTTGATCTTTATGAGCTTTACTCTACTGACGCCGTGCCCGGTGTGGATGGCTTTGATCCGGCGGACGCAATAGAGACCTTCGCCGCAGAAGAGATTACGTGGAACGGAATTGCGTATCGCAGGGAGCTAATTTCCAGAGGCGATATAACTCGAAACTTTGGCGAGAAGACCAATACAGTCACGCTGACTTTTAGCAACATTTCTCGATACCTTGCGACGCTAGCCCAGACGCAGCAAATCGAAGGGTTAATGTTAGTTATCCGTTGCGTGGTTCCCTCGGTCACGGATGATTCGATAGTTCTATTTGTAGGTAGATGTGACAAGCCGTCAGATATTGATAAAAAGACCTTCTCGCTTACTGCAAGGCAAGACTTTGGAAACATCAATCAGGAAATTCCGCCTCGTGTATTCGCCGCTGAAGATCCAAACGGTCGTGTGCCATCCGATCCGCTTTATGAAGGCTTTCGCATTCTTCCCTTATCCGGTCTGACCCCACCGGAAAAAGTAAAGGTTCCTTCTACGTCTTTCTTTGGCAGACTGTTTGGTAAGACAAAAACAGAATTAAGAACACAACAATGGTCAAGCCTTGATGACACGCCATACGGATCAGTGGTGCCAATGGTTTTAGGCCGCTGCCAGATGGAAGCGATTCCTATCTTCTTCGCGGATATTGGGTTCTTTCTAATTATTGTTGCCGTATTGAGTGAAGGCCGGATTGATAGTATTTCCAATACGACTCTCCAAGACAAGCGGTTCACGATTCAAACCGAGCGAGATGCGTTTGGTGATCTCGGCGGTACAGGAACAAATAACTATGACGTAAATCCTTCTGATTATCCTGAAGGAGCGATTCATCATGGCTATCTAAGCCGGACTGCGTACATTGTTCTGTCCATGAAAGGATCGACCCTTGAGGACGTGGACGATCCTCCGGTGATTACTTCGTTAGTGCGAGGCGTTCAGGTTCCCCTCCCTGATAGTTCGGGCGATTACACGGATCAAGGCTGGTCAGATAACCCCGTTCATATAGCTCGCTTCATTCTTACCGATCCGCGATTAGTGAACATCGATTCTGCATTCATGGAAGACGCAGTAAACTACCTAACCGGAATTCATTGTGACGAACCGCTGATCGATGATTCCAACAGTGAAGTATCGTTAATCCCCGCCGCAGACATTCCGCAGACTGGTCTGACAATTCGACGTTACCCATCTACCGGGGTTATTACTCCGAGACTAGTTCGTTACTACAAGCTAGGTCTTGATCCTGACATCATCCCGGAGGAACAGGAAAACACTTATACCTCGTATGCGAATGACGACATTCCCGCCGTCTTTGAAATCAATCGGGTACTCCGAAAACGATATACGTTTAACGCACCAATCACCGACAAGGTGCGCGCGGTGGATTTTCTCTACAAAGTTGTCTTCCCAACGTTTAAGGGTTTTCTGCGAATCAATAAGAAGGGCAAATATGAAATCAGAAGCGAGCAATCGTCTGACGCCACGATGCTCACTTCCGACTTGGCTGTAGGGGCAACCGCGACCCCGGTGTTGGACGTAACGCCGTGGAAGTCGGGGCCAGACTTATTAACTGGCAGAATTTTACTAGGGTTTGGTCTGACCACTTCTGAGGTTAGGGATATTAGCTCAGCAGTTTATTCAACTGTTGGCAATTCTGTAACGCTGGCTGTTTCAGTAACTGGGGGAATTACATTAACGCGATCGGGAGCCACGCTCTCAGGAGGATCAACCTCTGTCCAGGCATCGGGAACGGTAACGGTCGGAGGGACGCCGGCGAATGGAGACACGGCTACCGTTACCATCGATGGCATTGCATCGGTTCATACCCTTAACGCTGATGACAACACGGGTACGGTCGGGGCTTTGCTTACAGCACTGATAAACGCGAACCCTCAATTAAAGCGATACATCGTTGCCGAATGGGACTCAGCTAGCCCTACTCTGATTACCATCAAAGCTAAGTACGGCGCTTTAAACCTCATCTCTCCGTTACTTAAAACCCACGCTGGCCCGATAGCCGATCCATCTTCCAGTCCATCGCTATCATCTTCTACAGGGAGCTTAGCGGCAGGGGTTTACAAGGTTGCGTATGCAGATGTCAACGCGCTGGGCCAGACAGCGTTGAGCCCGGTTTCCTCAATTAGCCTAGCGGCCAGTAAACAGATTGACGTAGGCGCATTGGCGTTACCAACCGGAATCACATCACGCAACTGGTATATGTCGGACGCTCCTGGTTCGCCTTATCTCAAGTATGTAGGCAACACGAATGGATCGTCATTTTCGATCAACGGTTTACCGTCCGCCGGGGCTCCGATTCCAAAAGGCTATAACACCACAGGCGAAGAGTTGATCAGGATCGCAATGTCGTTTGCGACTAATTCGCAGGACATCTATCCGGTATGGCCCGCTAGTCGCGGAGTATTGCTGACGGAAACCTATCTACCCACCGTACCGAATGGTCATAAGTATATCGTCACTACCGCTGGAATTACCGGAAGTGCGGAACCTACATGGCCCACTACTGCCGGGGCTACCGTGACCAGCGGAACGGCGGTATTTACTGAATCAGGATCAACCGTTTTACAACAAGCAGGACTGACTAGAGCCAATATCAAGAAAGATACTTACAAATGGCCGCTAGGCTCGAGACAGGCTTCTGTAAATCAGATCAAAGGCAAATACCGCGATGCAAATAACGATTTTGCGCTGACGCCATTCACCGTTAATGACAGAACGCATCAGTCTCAGGTTCATAAAATCTATCCTTACGAAATAGACCTTTCAGGCGTGGATAATTCACACCAAAAGGATCGCATTGGAAACTTTCTGTTAGCGAAGTTTCGTGAGGGCGACTGGTTCAATGCGTTAGAGACGGGACCGCAGGGAATGGTCCTGGAAGAAGGGGATGTTATCTGTTCTTCGGATGATTCCGGGGGTCTAGTGAACCAAGTCACTAGAATCGAAGAATTACGAATCCAACCCAACCATGACGTAACGATCGCACAGGCTAGAAAGTATTCGACGCTGATGTTTGCTGACGAGGTGGGTCAAGACATCATTCCTGTTCCCACTACTCTCAGGTACTCACAGACGGTCGATTCAATAATTGAGTTTATAGATAATTTTCCGATCAGAGATGCGGACGGATTGATACCAGGATTTTACATAGCAGTCAGCCGAGACTTAGCTGACACGGGAGATTGGAGAGGGTGGGCACTCTATGCGGACTATGGTGATGGCTATGTAAAGAAAACAGAGAACGATCTTCCGGCGTTAATTGGGGTTTGTGATACCACGCTAGCAAGTGTTAGCGATCCATCGATATTTGATCGTGCCAACTCTCTTGACTTCACCTTGAAGTATGGTCCGCCTCCGCCATTCCCTGCTCCATTTACTTCATGTACCGAAGCAGAGTTGTTAGCCAATAGTCGCAAGAACCTTTTCGTGGTTGGTGATGAATATGTGCAGGCCGCCACCATCGTTGATAACGGAGACTTCTCGTACACGATTAGTAAATTACTTAGAGGGCGTTTTGGGACGGACGGGCATCAATTAACGCACGGTGCTACTGAACGCATTGTGTATTTGGATGGATCTGAACAATTCGTTTCCATCGATCCAGTCAGGCTTAACACGGAGTATGACTACAAGGGCGTAACTACTAATCAGAACGTTTCAGACGCTTCGCCTGTCCCGTTTACATGGGCAGGAGGGACGATTAGACCTCTTTCTCCGATTAACCTTCGCGGTTATCGAGACGCTGACGGCAATCTGGTTATTCAGTGGACGCGCCGCTCTCGCGTAGCGCCAGGACTACGGCCTTTGTCCGACATCCCGCTAGCTGAAGAAAACGAAGAGTATGAAATTGAAATTTATGATGGCGGCGATGTTGTCCGAACGTGGCGCGTGCGCACGTCTCAAGCTCGCGGCGTGGTGTGGGATGACCTTACGGTAAATTTAAGCACCGTTTCACTGGCAGCCGGAGTGGGCGGCAGCCTGGATTACATCGATGCAAGTTTTGGAGGCAATGGAGTCGCGTCGGCAGTTTCTTCACAGACGATTTGGCAAGACTGCCGGTTGGATTTTGTTCTTCCTACTGGTGCGAACGCGCCTTATGCGGTTGGACTAGCTCCGCTTTCGGAAGTCGGGACCATGATCCCAGCATCGGCAGCTTATTGGTCAGCGCAGAATAACTTTCCAGAGACTCAGGCAGGGCTTTCAGGCGGTGCGCCGGCGGCGGGAGATAAGTTCTCCATTGAATTGCAAGGCGGGGTCTTTAGGTATTACCGAGAATACACTGGCCCATCCACGTTGCCTGTTTACATTAGTACCGTCCATCAGCTCGGATGGCCCTACGTAGCGTTCGCCTACTTTAATACTCCCGCAAATGGGTTTACCGACCAAGGCTTAGAGACGGCAACGCTGTTTCGCGGAATAATCGATACCGTATATACGGCAGATCAGCAAACCGCTGATGGATTCACGCCTAGCGTTACGCCGATAACGGTTCGCGTGTATCAAGTGTCTCAGGTTGTAGGGCGCGGCGACTTTAGAGAAGCCGTTCTATGATCAGGCGCACAGTTGCCATGATTTACAGTTTGAATCGGCAACATGACAAGTCAAACCGCCTTCACCGTCAGGTGTACATAGTGTCGATGAAGATGTGGAACTAACTCGCGGCGCTTGTGGTTCAAATATCAAGCGAGGATGAACCGGCAAGAGCATTAAGAAGAACAGAAAAGATAACATGAGAGGAACTCCTTTGAGGTCAACATGCCAATCATAACCATAAACGGCGTAGATTATCCACTCCCTGACGACGACGGGACCGCGAGTAAGGTTCCCGCCTATAACGAAACCATTCAGGCCATCCTTGCGCGAGTCTTTGGATCGCTGCCGTGGGCGCGAGTTACCCACAGCACTACTCAGACTCTTAGTAACAATACCGACACGGCCCTAGCGTTTAATACTGACATTGCAGACACGGACACAATTCACGATACCTCAACAAACAACGAGCGATTAACCTGTAAAACCGCCGGCGTTTACGCCATCACAACAAATGTTGGATTTGCATCGAACGCCACGGGCGTTAGAGCACTGACCATTTACAAGAACGGAACGGACATAATCGGCGCATTGCAAGTACAAGCGGTGAACGGCAGCCCAACCAGGCTGGCACTTACGACTGTTATTGCACTTGCGGTAAACGATTATGTTGAAGCTCATGTTAATCAAACATCAGGCGGAAACTTGAATACAGAACAGGGCAACTATTATTCACCGCTGTTTATGATGGGGAGACTGGGCGCATAGTTCTCAAATGAAGTCATTACAAGCCCTAAAAACTTTTAAGTGAAGGCAGAAACTACACCGTGCTGACCAGTCGTTGTTGTTGGCAATCATCTTTAGTTGGATGCTTCCGGCTCTTCTTTGTTACTGCCGTCCTCTAATTGTAGTGGCGAGCTTTCTACAGGCGCGCGCAACGCTCGCGCAATTTCAGATTCAAGAGCATTAACGCCAAGTGAACGAATCTTGTTTTCAACAAACGATTCGACTTCAGACTTCGCCTCAGTCACTACTTTATCCATCTGGCGGTTGAACTGAGACAAAATGAACGGCGCGTTTGCGGCTAATTCTCGGCGCACCTCGGAGAGCTTGGCGCGAATATCCACACGCGATCCCTTCCCTGATTTGAAGTAGTTTTCAACGTCTTGTGTTACTTCTTCCAATCGCGCAAACGCCTTTTCTATCTTATCTTCAAACTCGTTAACGAACTGAGCGCGAACCGCAACGTCCGGCGGTTCTTCCATGCGTTTGCCGTCGAACCAGTCAATCGTGCACGGAACGCCGCCAGTGTTGGGCGATGTGATCAAATCAGCAAACTGTGCGGAACTGAGGCGCACGCTGATTAAGGCGCGATCTTGATGATAGTGGTCAGCGTTGAGATTCCTTATTTTCTTGGCGGTATAAATGTCAACACTCATGCCGCCCGAATGAGAGATGGATGATCCAAAAAACTTGGCATGGTTAGACTGAAAGCGCGTAATCGAGATCAGGCCATAGCTTTCATGTTCTTCCGGCTCGCCGTGAAGCACCTTAGAGCACGATGCACATATGCGGGTTTTCGATGGTTTGCGCGTTCCAATCGGCTCGCCCAAACAGTCTTTATCCTCGCACTTCCAAGTGTGATAACCCACCTGACATTTATGTTCATGTATGTATGGTTTCATAACCATCCAATCTTATCGCTGTCCCGAAGGGACGCGCTAGTTTCTCGAAACGTGGAAAGCCTAGACGTACTTTTCTTCATTCACCTGACGTAGTTTGTTTTTCACCTTCTGTAAAGACACATTTGCAATCGCAAGGCTTGTATCCAAAAGGAAGTCCAACATTCTCGTAGCAAATTCCGTTTAGCAGATACTTTCCTTTATGCCCACACACCCGACAGAGTGGTGATTCAACTGATTCAGTCATTGCTTATCCCCCAATTTCGGCCCACACTTTCCTAACGTGTTCAATGGCCTCGGCTTTAGTATCAGCGTACTCAACCGCATCTATCGCCAACTGCAAAGCATCCCGACGGATACGCTCTTCCAGCTTACGAACCAAAAATGAAAGCAACTGGTCAACGCGGATGCGATCTTCTTCGGTCATTGCTTATCCTCTCTAATCGCTGCTGCGATAAACTGAGCAGCTTCCGAATAGCCTTCATCGTAATCAGAATCTTGCTTGTCCTTAGCATTCACCAGGCCCTTACGCTTTTCTGCGTCTGCTATTTGCGCATCTCGCTCCCGCTGTTCGGCTCTGGCAGTAGCAAGCATTGAGATTACCGCTTCAGCCTTTTTGCGAACATCAGCGGCAACGCTTTCGCCAACTTCAAGGTATAGACAGTTACACGCCTGCCGAAGTTCAAATATCGCCTGTTCTTGTTCGTTCACTTGCGCGTTCTGTTTGTCACCCATATCAACCCTCAAATCATTTTCCAAAGTTTCAGAATTTCATGCTGCAAAGAACCGTGCTTATCAATCGGGCCTAGGTTTGCAGCCCACCTTTAACTTGAGTGCCAACCCTTCGTGCTTATCGTGTCCGGCCATTCTTCCTCTGCTGTGATTGGCGTTCGATGCTGGCATTCGGTTGTAAGTACCACGCGACCATCATCAAGCTGGATAATTGATCGCTGCGGATCTTCAGCGTCATCGCGGATAAACGTCCCCCATATTGTTTGCGACGGGTCGTAATCGAAACAGACCTCAACACGCTTACCAAGCCATTCACCTTGTCGCGGAAACCGATCTGCGCCAATGTTCTGATGTTGGCCCATCTATGCCACCTCTCTAATTGCGTTCAGTTCTTTGAACAGTAGTTTGTAAGTCTCGCGTAAGTCCCATAGTTCGATGTAACTGAGTTTTGTTTCACCGTGAGCGCGGCGATCCAGACGATCAAATTCAATCTCGCCCAACTTCTCGCGCATCCACTCTGTATATCGTTCCGGTCGGTATTCATGGCGATTATTACAACGGGCGCACAACGCATTGCAGTTCACTAAACAGAATTCAGTTGGCGGCAAGTCACGGTGCCAGAAGTGGCCGTTTTGCAACTCTCGAGTTGAACCGCAAAGTACACACGCCTTGTCCCGCATTCTGACTATTAGCGACGTGAGTTTTATTAAGTCCTGCTTAATCCTCGCCTCGCTCTCAGGGAGAGTTTTGCGAACAGGCCGCAAGTGCGTGCGTGTCTTCAACCGAGAAGGCTTTGACGACTTAAACGTGCTGTTCCACCTTCTTTTGATCATTTAGATTCCGAACAAATTCAATGCAGTGAAATGTAAATCCCGAACTCAAAACATTCTTCTAACGAACGGTTGTTGTCCCCGTAGGCGCGGGCGCGTTGGACGCTAATTCGATCGAGCGCTGATCTTCGCAACCGCCTTTCGGATCGCTTCGGCAGCGGTGTCTCCGTCCCCGTCTATAGTTGCTATTAGCTGCCCCGCTTTGTTTGGGTCATTTGTGTAGAGGGGTATGCTGCAACGGTAGCCAGACTTGGTTCCGTCAGGGCTGATTGCTCGCTGAAGCGCGATCAGGTCGTAGGAATCAAAGAGCCTCATTGCATCCAACAGTTCTGCCTCATCTTTATCGCTCAAACGCAGCGTTGCGGGTCTAACTTTGCCATCTTTCATTTTGAACATTCGCGCCTGCCTTTCTTTTCTTTCCGAGCGATAAGCGAGGCACGAAGCCTTGCGACCGCCCTAATCTATGAATGATCGTTCGTAATTAACTTTCACTCTCTATCTGTTAAATGTTCGTAAGCTACGAACGGAGTAATTCCGTCTTCTTCAAGTGCTCGTTGTCTATAAAACTCTTCTTCCCGAAAGGCACAAAGACCGCAGATGTCTTGATCTGGTTCAAGTTCCTTTCCACAGCCTTCCAGTCGAAATCCTTCGCAGAGACGAACTGATTCTCTACAGCTAAGTAAAGGCTGGGAGAGTATTGGAAACTGTTCTTTTGGAAGTTCCTCCGCCACGGGCATGTTAAAATAGTTACGTGATCCGCTCATATCGTTACCGTATTTATCCTTCCAAAAGGCAAACTGAAACCTTGGAGTCTCAGCTTGCGATTTGCTGCGAGCTTTACAATGCGGCCTTGCAGGAACGCAGGGACGCTTGGCAACTTCAGCGCAAGCAAATAAGCCTTTACGATCAACTCAATCAGATTTCGCCGATCCGAAGAGAGCGCCCAGACGTTGCGGGCGTCTATGCTCAGGCACTTCAAGAACCGTTGGCGCGACTTGATAAAGCGTTCAAGGCGTTCTTTGCGAGAGTTAAGCGTGGAGCGAAAGCCGGATACCCGCGCTTCCGTAGCATTCGTCGCTATGACAGCTTGGGGTTTCGTCAAAACGCAGCGAAGCCGCCGATCGGTAATCGACTTCGCATCGCTAAAATTGGACGCGTTAAGATTCGACAGCACCGTCCGCTTGAGGGGCAGATAAAAACGCTCACGATCAAACGGCAAGCAGGCAAATGGTTTGCGATCTTCACCTGCGAAGTGGAGCCGCAGTTGTTGCCGTTCAACCCGAACTCCGTTGGCGTTGACGTTGGTTTGAGTTATTTCGCAACTCTGTCGGACGGAATTGCCGTTGAGAATCCACGTTGGTATCGTGTCGCCGGGAACCGATTGCGCCTCGGTCAACGGCGGATAGCGCGTCGAAAGATAGGCTCTAAGCGCAGGCGGAAGGCTGTCCTGCTGTTGCAGCGTACGCACGTCGCTATTCGCAACCAACGCGCTGACTTTCTTCACAAGCTTTCGCGCAAGCTGGTAAACGAAAACGGACTGATTGCTGTTGAGAATTTGAATGTTAAGGGATTGGCAAGAACAAACCTCGCTAAGAGTGTTCACGACGCTGCGTGGTCTACTTTTATCTTCATGCTGTCGTACAAGGCTGAAAGTGCTGGGCGACTGCTGGTAAAAGTCGATCCGCGTGGTACGAGTCAAACATGCATCTGCGGAGCAGAAGTCAGGAAGACGCTGAGCCAACGTTGGCATCTGTGTGTGAACTGTGGATTGTCTTTGCCTCGTGATCATGTTTCTGCTCAAGTAATTCTTTCTAGGGCTGGCGTTCAGCCTTCAGGCGTCAACGTAGATGCTTTAATGTCATGCGTTGTCTGAGAAGCCGAAACCGTTCGACTGACGACCTTAAATCCTGTTGTCTGGATTGCGCACGTTTAACTGTAAGAGAGTTACGTCCGTGTTCTGAGAATCGTTTGTCAGATGTGTTGACCATTGATTTCTCCGTTCTTGAAATGCAAAGCCCAAACATTCCCCTACCGTGCGCGTGCGAACCCATTAGCCGCCAAAGCCCCAGCCGTCCTCATTCCAATCGCTTATGTAGAGCGCGTCGCGGCGCGCCCTTGCCTCGCCTCGCTTGCGATCGCTACGCTCTTCTGGCGTTTCTGATCGGAGGGGAAGGCTCGCTATAGCGTCGGTCGTTTCGACCGCGCCTTGGTTCTCAATAGGTGGAACGTGGGAGTCTTTTGCAGCCTGATCCTTAATCGTCGCCATGATCATCCTCTCTGTTGGTACGTTGAAAATCATTTCTATTTTTCAATGTCGGAACACTACGTCTAGGCTTTCCGCCGGTTGTTGCCGGAAACCCTCGCTCAAGATGAAGGCTGCCCTTCCTGATAGCGCACTTCGCACACGTATTTAGCGTTGACGCGCGCGTACAAGGCGTTCCCTTTCCACACCTCAAACCAAGGCACGTGGGCCATCTCACCGTTTTCATCAAATACGCTGATGCGTGTAACGCCGTTCTCGCCTACCCTGTGCCATGCGTGACTGTGAGAGTCGGGGGTCTCAATAAAAACGATCGGGCGCGTGTCTTTACTCAACGCTGTGTATTTAAGTTCGCTCATAACCACTCCTGTTAGTCCGACGCCTTGCGCGGCTCGGAGAGTAGTTTCTGTGTTAAAATACAAACGGCTCGCACAGTGGGTTGGACCACTGAACGAGCCTGACCAAATCGCAAACCTTGTACATGGAGGTTCACGCCTTGGCTGTCACCAATCTTAGAGCAAAACACCCGCGCGCCGTTATCGTTACGCTTGTTTGCGACGAATGCGGACGGTCGTTTAAGAGATTGAAGTACGAAATAGTTACCGGCGCGAAAGCCGCTTATTGCACTCGCAAGTGCGGGGCGCGGGGAAATAAAAAAAGAGACCCGAGGTTGCGCCCGATTGAAGTACGCTTTTGGGAGATGGTCAATAAGGACGGGCCGGTTATTCGGCCCGAACTTGGGCGATGCTGGATTTGGACTGGCGCGCTCGACGGTAATGGCTATGGCCTTATATCCGGTCAAAAGGCTCACCGCTTGTCGTTGGAGAATATCAACGGTTCCATTCCAAGGGGACACGGCAGCTTGCATCGCTGTGACAACCCGCCGTGTGTTAGACCTGACCACTTGTACAACGGAACCCAAAAAGACAACGTGCGGGATATGCTCGAAAGAGGACGTCAGCGCAAAAGCTCTATTACTCCCGAGACTGTTATTGAGATGCGCCGACTGCGAACACAGGGACTTTCGGGCACTCAACTCTCTGCACGCTTTGGAAAAAGTAAATCGCATATCAATAAGCTAATTGCGGGCTCGAAACTTTAATTCGTTAAATGCCAAGGTTTTTGTTTTCATCTTCACTAACTGATTTCACTTTTTGAGACGCCTGACTATTTAGGCGATGCGTTGTTGTCCGCGACTGCGCTCCCACTCGTAGTCCCTTTCCGCTTGAATGTCTCGCTACGCTCTGCTATCCCCGCGTTTCGTTCGTTCACCAGTCGCCGCGCATCGTCTGCGCGAATGTCGCTGAAAATTTTCACCTCCCTGCTTTCTTCGTTGGGCGGGAAGACGCGAGCGTGTATGTCGGTCTTAGTTCCATTGGTAACAACGAACCACGACTGCTCGTGGGCGAGTGGGAGGAAGGCGGGATCAAGAACGTATCCCGATGAGTCAACACTCAACTCCCGAGAAGCGTCCACACTTTCATCACTTTGGGAACGAGAGTCTTTTGCATCCTTCATCATGTTTTTTCGCTCGTAATCAGGCCGCTTCGGGCAAAACAATTTCGTTATCGATTTGAACGTCCTTGCGAGTTTTCGAAAGCCTGTCGGCGTGAACATCACACACATTGCCGCACCAGAACTTGAGATACGCGTGTTGCGTGGCGTCTTCTTCGCAATAAGCGCAAAACGCTTTATGCGTGCTGACGAACCCGCCGCATCTGTTTCGTTTGTGAATGCAGATCACGCTGCCTCCGAACGTTGCCGCTGCACTCGTTTTTCCAAATGGCCAATGACGCGCGCGACCGAGTAGCAGACATTTCCGAACGTACAGGCAGGACACTCTTCCCCGGTGTAGTAGTTCGAACATTCAGCCTTAAGCAGATTGCCGGAGAGATATAGGCGCACTCGTCTTTTAGTTCCCCACGGACCGCGCGGCGTTACCGCAAACGTCCATTGATTGAGCTTGCGTATCCAAGTGCGCTTCGCCTTCGCTGCGACTGAATCGCTGATCTGAAGATTCTGAGTAATCGTTACCATTACGCGGCCTCCGCTACATCAGAAACGTCGTACTCAGATTCCTCACACTCGGAACCGTCCGAATGCAGGCACGTCCACTTGCCGCCAACCTTTTTGATTTCGTGGTAGCTGCGCTCGCAGCCGTTTGAGTCGAGGTACATCACGCAGCCCCTTTCGTCTCAACCAGTTGTGCCGTCTCGAGAATTTGTTCCGGCGTAGGCTGTTGCGGCATTTGAGTGATCAGGCTGGCCAATCCTGCGTCGGTTGAATAAGTCTCTGCCCACGCATATCTGTGACTAACCCGGATTTCTTTCGGCCAAACCGTCACTTGACGAGAGCTGAACCGCTGCTCGCAATAAGTGCGGACCGGCGAACTGATTGGCTTTCCTGCCGGCTGATTGCGAACCCAGTTGAGAAATGCGTCTAACGTGATTGTTCCTGCTGTCATGTCGTAACCTCGTAGATATATATACAATATATATGTATACACAGTCAAGCAAATTCTGAAATTTATTTGAGCTGACGGGGAAACTGGCGAATTTCAGCCTATTTCGAGGATTTGAGGGACAGAAGGAAGTCCCAGCAGGGTTGGCAAATCAGGCCGTAGCGCGAATGCCGCCGAGTGGCGGGGTGTTTTGTTGGCTGTTTTGAGGCACATGGCGCCGCGCGGCCGCACTTACGGCAAACGAGAACACCGCCCAATCGTTCGAGCGAGTCCTCGAAGGCTGGATGCTTATGGGTACAGAGTTCTTTCAACACTTCCCTGCCCGCACGGCTTAGGCGGTATACCGCCTTGGACTGGCTGAACGAACTCATTTCAACCCACTCGCTGCTTATCGCGTTCGATACGACTGTCGGGTGGAAGTGATAAAGGTACGGATTCCCTTCTTTGTCTCGCCACTCCCAACGGGTAAGAGGCTGTTGAAGCACTACGAACGAGTGCGTGGATAAGACGTGGAGAAACTTCATCTGCGATCGTGTAGGTAAGCGAGGCCGCATTCTATTCGCAGCAACGGTAGGACGACGTCGCAATTACGAAACCGCCGCTTGAGGAAGAGGATTTCTGAATTACACCATTGACTTTGATCGTCGTGGTAACTGTCCCGCTGTCGTTTTGGTTTTGCGCGGAGATATAAAGGAATTCGCCATATTGAGTTTTGAAGGACTTAGACCAGGGCAAATACACTTCCTGCTGTTCAGTGTCGCCGGCGGCGTTCGTGTAGGTGACGCTGACACGGCCCGCGGTCCCGCCAACTTCATAAGTTGCGCGATACGCCTCAGCCGTTTGCAATGAGCGGGAACCGCCGCAGCACGCGACAACCAGGCCGAGCCATAAACCAATCGTCATTAACAGTGAGGATACCGCTGGCGTCATCACGGTCTATGTCTGACTATCCCGACGACAACTCCCTGAATCTGAAGGCGAGATGGATCAACGTAAATAGGCTTCAATAATTTGTTGGCCGGCTGTAATCTGATTCGCGTCTTTTCTTTGTAGAACTTTTTGACGGTCGCTTGTTCGCCGTCGATCAGCGCAACGACCATATCGCCATTTTTTGCCGTGTTGGTTGAATCGCAAACGATCAACGACCCGTCATGGATTCCTTCGTCGATCATGCTGTCGCCCCGCGCGCGTAAAACGAACTGCTGTCTGTCACGCTTCACAAAAGAATCGGGTACGTCAACTTTTTCTGCGCGAGGTATTGCCTCGATTGGAGCGCCGGCAGCAATTTCACCTAAAAGTTTCATCGTAACCATTCGTGGAACGCGATCCCCCAGGAATACAACATTCGTGTCAACACGATCCGTTATCTGTCCCCTGTGTAATAGTGCTTCCAGTACCAGCTCGTTAACTTCGTCCTCGAGAGTCCGCCCAGACTGATTTGCGAGTTTGCTAATTATCTTTTTCTCTTCATCGCCTAAAACAATACTTATCCCGCCTTCGATATCTGCCTGGCCCCGAAAGTATGCGAGATCCCGCGGCTTTAACAGTCCATAGCTCTGCAAGCCTAACAATTCCCGAATGACTTTTGTTTTGTCGGCCAGCGGGTTGCGGGAGAGGCCGCGCCGCAACACTTCTTTGTAGCGCTCGAATTCCTCACCAGGCAGCCGGACGGAAATGTTCTGATGTTGCGGCGAATCTTCTGTTTTTGGCGGCACCCTTCGGATTGTATACACGTAAACGCTCCTGTCCAGAAAAATAATACTTGACGTGATATATGAATATATTATATATGTGTATACATGAAGGATGAGCCCAAAAAAGATGGCAATGAGAAGGTGATATCCGCGCGCTTAAGCGACCCGGCTTTGAAGCGTGCTGTGGCTAATGAGGCTGAGCTTCGTGGACACACTACGTCACAGGCGGTAGAGGAAATCATTAAGCTCGGTTTGCCGAAATATCTAAAGCGTTTTCCGCGCAAGTTCGAACCGGTTAACAGCGAAGCCGCTTAAGAGGGAGAAAAGGAGCGGCTTGGTGAGGATCGCCGCCCCTTCTTAAACGCTCCGTGCGGTGAGCGCCTTTGTCGGAAATCACGGTAAATCCGGCACGAACCTGGGACAAGTGTTATGTCGTCACAAATTACAGTCCAACTAATCGATCAGCACGAAACGGAACGGCTTTTAGACGCGTCACTGTCGCATGGTGACAAGTCAAAGCTCGCTGACCTTTTAGGCGTCTCGCTTTCGGAAATCTCTCAACAGGTCAACCCAAACGAGATGCGCAAGAGCGACTTCTTCAAGTTCAAAAGATTCCTTCGCGCGCTGTGCGATGTTAACGCCGATGCTGCGGAGCTGATCGTTTCCGATCTTCGGTCTTCCCTTCGTTGCTGGTTGGGCAAGGGCCACACAGGAAGCCTTGCACAATTGACCTGTAGCGTTAATCAAGAGGCGTCAGAATTTGTCGCCGCCCACATTCAGCACAAACCAGTTCACATACAGCGAAAAGAACTTTTGGACATTCGCGCCGCCGTGGATAGGTGCATGGCAGCACTAGATGAGCCAGAACGCAAAGGCTCTGTCATCGCGCAAGACATTATTCAGCCGCAGATGCGGAGAAGGGCGCAACGATGATCAGTCTGTCCGAGCAGCGAGCATTGGTGGACGCTTTGAGCGTTTTGGCGCGCGCCGCTGAGTGCGTGAGCGATGAGAATCTCCGCACCGTGGTAAACGCCTATAACCACGTACATCGCAGGCTTGATGGCCGAGTCGTTCCACAGACGAGTTTTTCCCGAATACGAATTTGAATATCAGCCACATCGACAGATGCTCATTCAGATCGCGGTCCACTAAGGCAATGATTCCAAACAACACTCGCTACACGATTGATCGCGCACACGATAACTCGCGCTGGGAAGTAATCTGCCCTCATAGCGGCGAAACGATTTGCCACTCCGCTACTTATGCAGGCGCGGTCAAAGCGGCACAGGAGCTTGAGCGCAATGAATTATCACCTGTTGCTGAGGCAAACGTCGCGACGCGGAGTTTCAGAGAGACATTTCGCTGTGAGCACTTTGGAAAAGTTATGGCGGCTCGGTTGAGAAAGCAGGCGAGTGTATGAGTGATCCTCTGGCACAAAAACTTTACGACACCTTGCCCACTGAGCCGATTCCTAATCTCGAGGAAATGAAAATCACGGCGGAGTGCCGAGCGGCTTGGGTTGAACAAAACGGGATCGTTGGTACGCCTGAACAAGTCTTCGAGTTGGGCTATCGCAAAGGCCGAATCGCCGGCAAGGACGCGGCAAGTAGAGAAATCTTGGGAAGAAAGTGAGGACTAGAATGAGGGGCTTACGAGAAAAAAGCGAGGCCGGCAAGACGTTCCTTGTAATCAAGCACAACACGATTTGCCAGGAATCCAAAAACGAGCGTCCCGGCTTTGTGCCGCAAGAGGTTCGCAACCCGCGAACGGATGAAACTTCGATTAAGTGGATCAAGCCCTACGACTCGGTAGAGGCTTTGATCACAAAAATCGAATTCCGCGATACCCACGATCAGTACGAACAGAGATACACAAGCTGGCGAATCCACTTGGACGCAGCGGGTACTCCCTGCGTTCTGGAAATTCCTTTTCAGTCTCGAATCTCAACGCGGTTTATGAAGCTGGCTGAGAACATTGATTTTTCTCGCCCCGTTGAATTCAGAGCATGGCGGGACGCGCGTAGCGAGTCAACAGCGTTCTTCGTGGGCCAGCGTGAAAACGAAGAAGACGAAAAAAGCGTGTCGGTGCCGCAGAAATACACGCGCGCCGAGCCTGGTGATTGTCCTGAACCAAAGGAAAGACTTGGCGGCAAGTGGGATTTCAGCGATCAGATGGAATTCCTCTACGAACGCATGGTGAAGGTTGTAATTCCAAGGGTAGAGGAATTGAACCGCAACGGGCACTCGCAACCTGCGCCCGAAATAGACGAGGAGCCGCCCATCGTCAGCAGGGAAAGTCTTCAGGCGGAAATTATGGACTTGTGCAAAAGGTTAAACCTCGCCGGGGACACCAAAACATGGTCCAAAGCAATTCTTAACGAGTTTATTAACGAGCACTACTCTGTTGACGACGGACTCGATTCTTTATCGACGCCTTTCATGGTGGAACTGAAAGCCTTACTCAACGGGCGACTTCTCGATCTGGATATACCTTTCTAATGAACTACCCGTTTCAAACATTGATTGAAGGGTTTTGGCGGCGCGTGTTTACGCGGGGGGCGACCGCGCCGCCGTTGGTTACTGAGTTCGTTGACGGATCACCGTGGGAGTTTGCGACCGTTTGGAATCAGTCTCTTTTGGATCGCCCAGAGCGTCCGCCTATGGTGCGTGAAACCGTCTGGGCGTCCGAGATTGGCGGGGCCATGATTGACCGTTGGCTACGGATGACAGGCGTTCAACAGTCCAACCCGCCAAACAATCGCAGCATGAGAAAGTTTCAAGCAGCGGATATTTGGGAGTGGATTGTCAGCTTTGTCCTAAAACGAGCAGGACTGCTAATCGAAACACAAGAAAAGGTTCGCTATCAGTATCCGGGCTTGCTTGAGGTTGTCGGCAAACTCGATCAATTCGCCGGCGGGAAGCCGGACTGGGAAAAGGCGCGGCGCGAAGTTAAGTTGGTTGGCTTCCCACGAATGATTGAAAACGCGAGTCTTGCGATCATCGCCCAACTCTCAGCCAAATTTGGCGACGATCCACTGCGAACCGTCGTACTGGAAGTCAAGAGTCTTAGTTCGTTCATGTTTGAACGGTACGAGGTCACGAAGAAAGCTGACCCGCGCCATATCGGTCAACAGTTTCATTATCTCAAAGCCAAGAATCTGCCGGAAGGCCATATCGTCTACGTATGCCGCGATGATTGCCGAATCGTTGAAATACCTATCTTCAACCCCTCAGACGCGGAGAGCGCCTACAAAAGCGACATAGAGCGGATCAGCTACTTCATTCAGAACAGAGTAAGGCCTGACAAAGAGCAAGAGATTCTGTTTGACGATTTAACTTTCAAGTTCAGGACAAATTGGAAAGTCGAATACTCTGGTTATCTCACGATGCTTTACGGCTACAAAGAGCCGATCCATTACAGGGAAGCGTGGGACAAGTCTGTAGCATCTTTCAACCGCACGTTCAAGCGGTGTGTTAGCGGCGCGAAAATGACCGACTTGAACGTTAAAACAATCGAGAGTGCCAAGAAGGTTTTTCCTCAGTGGGACACGTTAGTTGACCAAGCAAAAGAAGCAGCAAAGAAAGATCCAAAGTTAATAACAGATGAAGAAGCAGAGGCGGCATGAGCAAGTGCTTTGCCGCTAGAACTTAAATTTCTGTTTTCAAGGAATAGGTGATTAGGGAGGTTGCGGGGGCAAACCAGAAATTCCTTGATCACTAAAGGTAGCGGGCAAGATTTCGGTCTTGCTCGCTTACTGAAAAACAAAGCGTGGGAACCGTGCGGACACCTAAAAACTTAAATCTTGGAATCGTGATAGACATTGGTTGTTCTTTGAGAATGCCGGTTGGCGCTGGCAGCAATCAAAACAAACCGAGCGATTCTAATAAAGTCGCGTTTTCGCAACTTCTGTTTGCCTACGGTTTGGGGCAGATCAGAAAGCGCCAACACGCGAGCGCGGCTTTATTAGGGTCGCTTTTATTTTGCGCGGCTTACCTGAGCCGAAGGGGAAAAGCGATGGCGATTCAGGAAGAGGCCACGGCTGGTACTCACCCGCCATTGTTCGCCGCGCAAAGCAAAAGAGCGGCCCGATTAGGAACCGCTCTTAAGTTGGTATGACGGTGCTATTTCTGCAAAGAACCACCGTCACGTCGTTGGAAAGCGCTTACAGCATACGAAGGTAGTTAAAATGCTCATAAAGTCAACATATTGTAAGACGGCGTTGGGAACGGGGCCGCAATCCAGACTGAGCATGACTACCCCTGCGCTCTTGAGAAGACGTTAAACGGCCCGCTCGCTTGAATAGCAGGCGAGTAATCCAGTCAAGAGGAACCTGTACGTTAGCTCCGAAGCCATACTTGGTCGGAACGATACGGTGTACCGAGGGAAAGGTACACGTGTCACAACCGAGCCTCCTTAGTCGTAACCGTATGAAGTATCAAGAGTACTTAAAATCGAATCACTGGAAAGAGACTAAAGCTCGATTCCGAAAAAAGGTTAAAGGGCGAAGGTGTCAATTCTGTGGAGCAACAGGTGAATTACACATACACCATCGAACCTATGAGCGGCTAGGGCGCGAACGATTAAAAGACCTGGTTCAGCTTTGCGAGGAATGTCATAAAGCGATTCACGATTTGGTTAAGTCGGGCAAGGCGAAAACCATTGAGAACGCAACGCGGATTATCAGGGATCGGAATTTTGGCAAGTTCAAATATTTTGAGGTTCGCGGCAAAAAGCGGCACGAACTGAGGGAGCAATTAAAGATCGGAAGACGCGAACGGTTTGACGCATTTGAACACGCAATCAGCGAATAACTATGCACTTATCAATGAGCACGGAACCAAAGAAACGCGATCCAAATTTGGACAATCAGGCCGTTAAAAAGTACAGAGAAATTATTCATCTTCAAGCGAATTATTTACAGCGGGAAGTTATTGCGGAAACGGTTCACGATTCAGAACGCGGGTTACGGATATGGGAAGCGACTTTAGTTGAGTGGATGCTGGCGGGTTACAGCCCGAAGAACGTTTTAGGAATGCTGAAGCAGTACAAGGCAAATGTTGATGGCTTGATTGGTGAAAACAGAAATAGGAACGGACACAGATGAGAACGATTCGTGTTGACACTTCGCTTATCCGCGAACATGCGAAGGTTAGGGACCAATTAGAGTTTGAAGATTTCTTACAAGGGTTAGCCGATGAAGGCTGGGAGTTGGTGGCGCTCATACCGCAGGGCATATACATCTTGACCGTACACCGAAAGACTAAACGATGGTGGAACGCGTGAGCGACCAAATGGAGCCAATTCAATCTGTAACGCCGCGAGCGTTCACGATGATCGCTAAGCACTCGTTTCCGAACGGCTCAATACTCCGCTGTATTCCCTGCGGCAAGTCACGAAGTTGCACAACAAGCGAGATCGCGGAGTGGATGGCGAAGGGGTTTCCAGTTTGTAAGCGATGCGGCCATAAGACGGATTTAGTAACGCCGAGGGATGGAGTAAGGCCGTGACCGCGTTCTGTTCCGCGTGTGGCCGAACGGCTTACAAGGTTAAGAAGACCAAGGGCGCAAAGTGTCCGCTTTGCGGAACGTTTAATTCGCTTCGTAAGTTACCGAAGGTTCGGGTAAAGAAATGAGCGCGACGCAGCGATTCAAAGAGTGGGGCGCGAGTCAGCCACACGGTAAGCGAGCGCGATACTGCGCCGGCTGTCGCTGTGAGAAATGTAGAAAGGCAAACACTGATAAAGCGCGTGAATTGCGGCGTCGAAACACACCCGATCCGTATACCGACCCGCGACGCGCGAGGTCACACATTCTTTTCTTACGGCGCGCGGGAATTGGCTACAGGGCAATCGCAGACGCATCGAACCTGGGCCGCGCTACGGTGGTGTCCGTTCTGAGATTTCGGCGGTCTGGGCGTAAGTACATTCGAACATCAACAGAGCAAAAGATTCTCGGCGTATCGCCAAAGGCTCATTCAGATGGCGCGTTTGTTCCTAGCGATAAGTCACGAAAACTGATTGCAAGGTTGCTAGAAGAAGGATTTACAAAGACACGAATTGCGAGAGAGATGGGCTACGCAAATCACGCCTTGCAGTTAGCAAGGAGTCCATACATCACAGCAAGAAATGAAATGCGACTAAAAAAGTTCTATGACCGTTACATGAAGGTAGCAGCGTGAGGTAGGGGTACAGCCGCCTAAAAAGCAAAACAGAGAAAATACGTCATGGAAATGCGGCAAAGAACACGCAGCCTCGAATCTTCTAGGGTTAGGAAAGACAGCTAAGTTGACGCCTTACTACAGCGAAAACGGAATACAAATTTTCCACGGCGATTGCCAGGAGGTGATGTCGAAATTACCTGATTGCTCTGTTGATTCGGTTGTTACCGATCCACCGTATCACCTCACGAGCGGCAAGAAGGGCGGCAGCGGTGAGGCATCAGTTAACCTGAATACGCCGCATGGTCGAGCGAGAATAACAACGGGCTTCATGGGTAAGAAGTGGGACGGAGGCGACGTCGCTCACGATCCTGCTGTCTGGCGCGAATGCCTGCGCCTTCTCAAGCCGGGCGGACACTTGCTCGCCTTTGGCGGATCAAGAACTTATCACCGTCTTGCGTGCGCGATTGAAGACGCGGGGTTTGAGATACGTGATCAAATTCAATGGATATACGGATCGGGTTTTCCGAAGTCGCTTGACGTGAGCAAGGCGATTGATGCGGCGGCGGGCGCGGAGCGCGAGGCGTTGCCCCGCATTCGTGTTGACGGTAAAGCAACGGGCAACGGCGGCGCGACGTTTATGAGCGGCAGCACTGTGAACATGGATTACCCGAACGCGGTCACTGATGCAGCAAAGCAATGGAACGGTTGGGGCACGGCGTTAAAACCCGCACACGAGCCGATTGTGTTAGCGCGCAAGCCGCTTATCAGCACGGTTGCGCAGAATGTTCTTCAGCATGGAACGGGCGGGCTGAACATTGACGGATGCCGGATAGGTATTGAGCAACGAACCTACAAGGGCATGAGCGCGAACCAGCCCGCAGTCGGCACGTTTCGAGATGATAACTGGCAACCAAAGGACATTGAGGTAACAGTGAATGGCCGCTGGCCTGCAAATGTAATTCACGATGGTTCTGAAGAAGTGTTAGCACGGTTTCCTGAGAGTAACGGGGGCGCATGGCCCGCTAATGGTGCGAGATTCGGGTATTCGGGTGGTGAGCGTCAGCAAAATGGCGAGCGCACAGAAATGGATACGGGTAATGCGGCACGATTCTTCTATTGCGCTAAAGCCTCAAAAGAAGATCGGGAAGAAGGGCTTGAGCACTCTGGACGTCAATATGTCCGTCGAGATGATGGGCAGCCCTACGGCACTAACACAAATACACATCGCCCTGACGGCTCTAAGCGTAAGCCTGTACCACCAAAAGGCAACTACCATCCGACAGTAAAACCAACAGATTTGATGCGGTATCTCTGCCGACTGGTTACACCGCCGGGCGGGATCGTGCTTGATCCGTTTTGCGGATCAGGAAGCACAGGCAAGGCAGCGATTCTTGAACAGTTGAATTTTATTGGAATCGAGTTGAGCGCAGAGTATTGCGAACTATCGCAGAAAAGGATCGCGGCTGTCACGGCTCAGGGATCTTTGTTCGGCATTCAACCGCAGATGTCTTTAGAAACTCTGAACGTGGAAAGCCAAGATGTAGTTTCCGTCTTAACCTAAATCTGAAATTAGTTTTGTTATGACTCAAATAGATTTCAACTTCACGGACAGTAAAAGCCAGTGCGCAAAACTATTGGCTGAGCTTAAAAAGAAGCGTCGGCTAACAAAGTTAATGATGTTGAATGAATTAGGAATCTTAAACGGCGGTGGCAGGGCGTGGGACTTGAAACACGGCAAGTACGACGGTTTTGAGTATCCAGTTGAAATGGAAATGGTGCCAGTAAAAACACGAGAAGGAAGATTAACCAAGGTGGCGGAGTACTTTTTGGATGAAGCCCAGACCTCCCACATTCCAAGTTCTGAGAACCAAGGCCACGATGCGCGGCAGTAGATTGAATGCTGAACAGTCTCACAAAATGGATTGAAGGATGGTTGAGCGGCGGTCCGCACTTTGTTATCGGCCCGCGATATCTACTCCGCTGGTATGTCCTACCGCGCAATCCGTGGCTGAACATTTACCTACACCAATTTTTGCATGATGACGAAGACCGTGCCCTACACGATCATCCGTGGTGGTTTGTCTCAGTAATGCTGCGAGGGGGTTATTCGGAGTTGACCGATCATGGGTGGGTGCTACGACTCGCGCCGTCAGTTGCTTATCGCAAAGCCACACACGCGCACAGGGTTGTGCTATTGCGCGACGGCGAAGGGAGCCCCGTCACGAGCTGGACGCTAGTTATCACGGGCCGCGTCACGCGGAGTTGGGGTTTCTATTGTCCGCAAGGTTGGCGGCACTGGAAAGAATTTACAGCGGCAGAAGATTACGGACAGGTGGGGCGCGGGTGCGGCGAATGAACAGCTTTCCAGCTAGGACAGAATAGATTTATTGGTGGCCAGTATGAGCGCAAAAGTGGAGAACACATTTAGACCGCAACGGTACAGCGAGTCTCAGTTCTGCGAGATCGTCGGGATTGGGCTGCGAACAGCACGACGACTACGGCAGTCAGGCGAGCTTACCTACGGACGAACGGGACGTAAGATTTGGTACACAGACGATCACGTTCGGCGTTATTACGAAGAACACACGGTATCAGCGAGGGTAGCCGCTTGATCCAGAATTTCAACCGCCTGCTTGAGTGTGGCAGCCGACGAGCGCGTGTAGCGCCAAGTCGTGCGCGGTTGGGACTGTCCCGCCAATTGGCCAGCAAGGCTGTCAGGTATCCCCCCTTCAATCCACCGCGTTATCGCCGTGGCGCGGCAATCGTGAATCCGAAAGTCTCTAATATCGGCTTTCTGACAAGTGGTTTTAAACGAGCGCCGCACGTTGCTAGTGATGCCGAAAACCAGATCGCTACGGCTGGGAAGATGCTTGGTGCTAAGTCGCAAAAATTCAATCCGCAACCGTTTGCTAATAGGGACAACACGTGGGCGCAGAGTCTTGGTATTCAGTCCCACAACATGAATAACCTCCGCAAACAGGTCTATGTCACGCCAACAAAGTTTAGTTATTTCGCCGAAGCGCATAGCGGTATCCAGAGCGCATATCAAGATTCCGCGCAGTTGTGGCTTAGCATTGGCCATCAACCGAATTTCCTCTTCCCTGCTCAGTACCCGAGTGCGCGGCGTTTCGTCCGCGATGGAAACAAGGGTTTCACCGTCATCAAACGCCGAGCGGTCAAGCCAGCGCATTTGTACCGCCTTGTTAAGCATTCGCCGAAGCAACGCCATTTCACGGTTGACACTGGCGATCTTTCGTTGCCGTCTGGTTGCGCTGCTTTTGCCTTGTGTGGGCGTTTTGAGTCTCAGGCTTCTGTAGTCTTCAAGGTCGTTGTAGTTGATCGTCTCAAGGCGTTTATTTGCGAAAAAGAGTTCGAGCGGTTTCAGGTGGAACAAAGATGTTTGGTAGCTCCGCATTCCCCGCACCTTGCGACCGTCAACGTACTCCGCTTCTACCAGGTAGCGTTCTCGGAATACTTTGGCGAGGTGGGCAAAAGTTCGGGCGCGGGTTGCGCCGATGGATTGTTGCCGCAGGATAGTTTCAAGATCGCGGCGGCACCTATCGCGGGCGTCGGTCTTGGTTCTACCCGAACGCCAAAGGGTGTGGCGCTTGCCGTCCGTACCCGTGTAAGAGGTCTTGGCGTAAAGAAGAACAATTCGCTTTCCGTCGCGGTGAACAATACGCTCTACCACGGAGTATTTCCGCTCGCGCATTTGATCTTCACTTTCGTCTTAGCATTGCGCGGAAACTTGAGGCCGCGAGTGGCACTGAATAGCACGAATGATTCCTTGAAAGCAACGCAAATAGCCGTTAATTTTCCACCACTGGCCACGTTACTGCTGTATAATCTGTGGATTGTGGATCAAGCGTTTGCACTGAGCCAAAGTCGTCATGCTAAAAGAGATAGAGGATGTTGCGGAAAGCGATCCGCGCTTATATCTTCACTTTATGCGGCGGCATTAGCTCAGTTGGTTAGAGCGCCAGATTGTGGATCTGGAGGTCATCGGATCGTAGCCGATATGCCGCCCGTCAATTCCAGGCGAAATAGGAAGAGCTGTCTTTTCGGACGGCTCTTTTTCTTTGACAAGAGGTCGCTATGGAACTGACAGACTCAAGAACGGTTGGGCAGATACTTCTTCGTGCGAATATCCCGGACGATAAGTGTTGGGAGTGGACTGGCGCAAAGTCGAGATTTGGGCACGGGCGAATTAAGTTAAACGGCAAGCTCCACAGCCCGCACCGCATTGTGTACCAGATGCTCGTTGGCAACATCCCAGAGAACTACTTAGTATGTCATCGCTGCGATAATCCTTCATGCGTAAACCCGCGCCACCTCTTCGTCGGCACGCATTCCGACAACATGAAGGACTGCGCCGCTAAAGGCCGGCTCAACTCCCAGCTAAATGCCGCTTCGTTCCAGGGCGCGAAACACCCAAACGCAAAACTAACAGATGAAAAAGTACGGGAGATACGGCTGCGCGCAGCGAATGGCGAGCCGAAGAAGCGACTTGCGCGCGAGTTCGGCGTACACAAAAGCATTATTCAAAAAGTGATTCAGCGGAAGCGGTGGGCGCACGTGTCCGATTCCGTGTAGCCATAGAAAGAAGGAAACCGAGTGGCACTAACTGAAAAAGAAGCGCAAGAGATCGTGAACGAATTAGAAGAAGCGGCAATGTACCTTCCTGATGATCTACGCACATTCGTTAAGAGAGCCGTTGCAGATCTAGCGGAACGGTACAACGTTGTAACCGACGACACGGAACTCACGTTCAACGGGTAGATAGGAGAAGAAATGGCAGCACAAACGATAGCGGGATTTGAGTTGCGCGAGGGCGTGAAGATTCAAGATTTAGATGCGTGGCCTTCGTTTGCAGAATGGTACGAGGATCAATACGGATTCGCGCCCATGGCCATTGCTGGACGCCCTGATTCTAAAGTTAAGGAAATGTTTGAAGCCTATCTAGCGGGAGCACATTGGCAATGGCAACGGAAGTCAGCAGCCTGATAAGGGAGAGAGAAAATGGCAGATAGCAAGATGCAAAAGATTCTCGATAAGGCTGAAGCCGAGTTTGATGCGGGGCGCGGACGTGAGGCGTTTATGCAGTTAGTAGAAGCAATCAAACTTCTGTCCCGTGGTCAGCAGCAGGTGATGGACAGCGTAAATCACGTGCAAGATCAGAATCCGTTTGTCGGCGGCTGTGAGGATTTTGATTTATGAAAAGAGAAGAACAGGAGATTTTTGTTTTGGATGATTTCTAAGAGAGGGGAAAGGAAAGATGCCGTTGGTCACTGACAAAGGATTGGATTCATTTCTGAAGATTGTAATTTGGCGCGGTGTATTCGCGTTTGGAAGTGCGAGTGCGTTTACTTCTATTCTGCTGTCTCCAATTTGGTTGACCGCGCCAAAGACTAATTACTTTATGCCCCTCTGGACATTGACCGCGCTGATCATTGCCGGGTTTGGTGCGTGGCGATGGCGCCATTGGCAGAAGATCCAGAAGGCGAACATTTTCAACGATGATATGACGCCTTATCGGAAGATTAAACAGCTTCAACCTACTCCGTCTGGCGAAGCCAGCGGCTCGGAGAGTTCAAACAAGTCACGGTAGAGAGGTTTTGGATTGCGTGAAAAGTAAGATTTTATTTCTTACCTCAGTGACTTTAATTTGGATGTACTTTCGTTTTAATAGAACAAGGTGAGATGAAGAAAAGAACCTTGACTCCGAATCCTGAACGGAAACTAGCCGCGCTGCGAAGCGCAGCGACGGACTAACTTGGAGGGCTACGATGGGCCAATCAACAGACGGACAACTTTGGTATGGCGTTGTGTTCGAGGATGGCTATGAATTTCCGTGGCCTGACTACGATATTGAAGATTGGTGGCGAACGGAACAGGGGTTTGATGCAAGTAGAGGTTATCCCGCTGAGGGGTGGTTAGACTATCAAAAAGCATTCGACGCAGAACATCCGTGTCCCGTGGAATTGATTAACTATTGCAGCGGCGAATATCCGATGTATGGCCTTGCAATTCCAGCGTCCAAGCGCACAGCCAGCCGTGGCTACCCCGAACGATTGGACGGAGGGTTGGGGGTTGTCACCGAGGCAGAGAAAAAGGCGTTGCTCGACTTCTGCGCGAAGTATGGCCTGAAACCTGAAAGTAGCGACGGATGGTATCTCTCAAGTTACTGGGGATGAGTGGGCTTTCAAGTAAACGAGTCAGCGGCTTTGCGCTGCCTTCTTAGTACGTGGAAAGTCACGGTCAGGCGTCTAACTTGAATGATTTTGATTTGAAATGAATTACTCACTAGCGGGACATTGCGAGAGATGCCGGAAACAAGGTGTATGCGAATGTGGCTGTAGAGTTTGTGCTGCGGCTCGTAAGGAAGCAAGAGAGAAGAATGAGCGCAAGATGGACAGAGTTAGAACTAGCGGAATACGAAAGTAGGCGAATGCAGAAAAGAACTCGCCAGCCGACGTATCGAGAACCTAGCCGCGTCGAAGCGACGACGGACAAGGTTGACGCTGCCCCCTCTAAATACCGGAATAAGAAAACGGAAGTTGACGGGATTGTTTTTGATAGCAAGAAGGAAGCGAAGCGTTACCAGGAACTAAAAATGCTGGAACGCACTGGTGATATTAAAGACCTGACCTTGCAGGTGCGGATACCGTTAGAAGTTGAGGGCGAGCGCGTATGCGTCTATGTGTGCGACTTCCGTTACTACGGACGCAAGAACGGCGGATGGTATCCGGTTTATGAAGACGTGAAGGGTAAACGAACGCCCGTCTATCTTCTAAAAAAGAAGTTGGTTAAAGCGATTTTGGGCGTGGATATTTTGGAGACGTGATGGACGATTCCAATGTGGCTAACTACTACTCGCTGACGGGCTACAGACTGCGGTTGTGGATGCGGCTTTACTTCATTATCGGCGCTCTATTGCCAGAAGGATTTAAGGCTGACTGCAAACTGAAAGGCCCAAATGATGACGATGTGGTGCTAACCCGAACAATAACGCTCGATCAATACAAGCGGGAAAACCCTTAACTCAGTTTGAAAGTGCGGGAGAATTAACGTGGGAACAAGAATTGAAATACCTATCCCTCAACAGCAAGCGGCGTTTGAGTTTGTAGACAGGCCTGACGGTCTCGTTGAATTCGTAGTTGACTCATCCAGCGCCCAAGACCCTGCCGCTACCACTGAAGCCTGCATAGCGGCTTTCAGAGAGGTAGGCACAGGCATCGACACCGGGTTTTGGGCGCAAGGCGCGGTCGTAGCTTCACTAACTAAGAAGTACGGGCAGCGCGGACCGGAACTCGACAGGCTGGCCGAGGCGGTCGAGCGGTCAACAAGCCACTTGCGGCACATGGCGCTGACCTATCGCACCTTCACAACAATTTGCCCTTGGGAGCAAAGTCTTACGTTTAAGCACCACATGATCGCGTGCGCTTATGCGAAGCCTGACGTTGCTCTAGCAGTAGCGCGGGAAAACGGAATGCCGTGTGCTGTACTCCAAGAGTGGGTAACAGAGCAGAACCGCAAAGACGCGAAGAAGAAAACGAGCAAGGCCAAGCAGCAAGTTAAGTCCGATTTCCTTGTCCACCTTGAGCACGTGGAATCAATAATTGAGGACGACTTCATAGCTAACTGCCCGATCAAAGACTTTGCCAGTCGGGTTTACAGGGAATGGTTGTCCCAAATTAAGTTTGAACTGCGGCAAATGCTGAGAGGGGCGAACCTGGATAAGATTCGAGCGGCGATTGAGGACGAAGGCGCCCAGACGTTAAGGCAGATTAAAGACCTGACTTCCCTGCCCTTGTCAGATGTAGAGGCCGGCGTGGGGCAGATGGTGGCTCAAGGTGAGTACGAATGGATCAATCGCGGCGGGAAGAAAGATGATCAGCGAGGTCAGCCAGAACAGATTTTACATAAGGTTGGCGAGCCTGACGGCGGGGCGTATACCGTGGCGCGACCTGTAAATCAGTACGCTCACTGAGAAACTATTCCATGAAAACCCATTGCCCAAAAGGTCATCCGTATGAGGGGGATAACCTGTGGGTGTATAGACAGAGAGACAAAAGTGGCAACGTTCACCTCGTTCGTTCTTGTCGAACGTGTATGCGTGTGCGTAGCCGCAAAAACGCCGAAGACTACAGAAGGGCGCGTGAGGATGCACTGGCTGATATGGGAGTCTCCGATCTGACTCCGCTGCTCAACCCTACCGCTTCGCCGTAGGCGAGCAAACCAGCGAAAATCAGAATCAAGGATCATGCAGCAAACCCCTCCCACTTTCCACGGTTGTTTTTTGCTAAAAACAAGTTCGTTGAAGGCTGCTCGGAAGTGGTAAAATACGGGCATGAATTCCGGTGATGAAGACCGCAAAAACAAGTCGCTCCGAATTCTGTTGGACGATCTTGGGCGGGGCGGTATCAAAGAAGTCACAGACGAATACTTCATCAGCGCCCTTGGCTGGAAGATCATACGCCGTTACGACCTACCCGACTGGGTAAAGGAGTTCGCGGAACGGCATAAGCTGATTTACGAGCGCGACAAGAAGCTCGGCAGAACGAAGTTTATTCGGTCTACGCTCTAACCCTGCCGCTCAAGCCTAAGCGCCCCACTGCGGCGCACTAACTCAATACCTCACGCTAATCGCTCGCCCTCTAAATTCTTCTGTTGAAAACGTAAAACTCAATACCACGCCTTCATCAAAATAAACCGCCGATTTGTGCCATTCTCTAAGCCTTGGGTTTAGACGCCGGACAATTCTGCCGTGACGTTGTTATCCCTCGTATCGCTGGTAAAAGGCTTGGAGGCGGACGGAAGTGCTTTGGCTACTTTTCATTCTCTCAATTCTAGTCTTCCTGTTTGGGAAGTCTCTGGATTACAACAACAGCCTTGACCGCGTTGAGTTAAACCCTCGCTACAAAGACGCGCAAGGGCGATTTGACGCCGCCAAGTTCATTCGTGTCGCACTCATTACCCTGGTTTGCTTGGTTGTCGCGGGAATCATCCTTGGCTTGCTGTCCGCGTACCTCCTACTTCTCCCTTCAGCGGCATTGGTTTATTTCGGTATTGAAGGGATTCGCCTCTCACGCATCCAATGAACATCAACCGCGAAACGTTCTTTTTTGGCTATCGAGCGTCATTTGACTCGTTGGATCAGTCCCAAGTTGATGGTCTCAACTTTCTGTTGGGGAAGCTTGAGCAAGATACATTCAGCCTCAAGCAGTGCGCCTACATTCTTGCCACTATTGATCACGAAACCGACCATACGTTTCAGCCGATAAAAGAAAAGCGCGGACGCGAACTTACCAGCGACCAGAAAAGGTATTGGCCTTCGGGATACTACGGACGCGGCTTTGTACAAATAACGTGGAAGAAGAACTACGCGAAGTTTGGGATAGCGGACACACCGGAAAAAGCGTTAGAACCCGAAACGGCTTACATGATCGCGTCGCGTGGAATGCGAGAAGGCGTATTCACGGGCAAGAAACTCTCCGATTTCATTAACGGAAAAGCTGATTACTTTAACGCCCGCACGATTATTAACGGCCACGATAAAGCGCAGGAAATAGCAGATCGCGCCCGTGTGTACGAAGCGATTTTGAGCAATTCATCTGAGACGAAAGCGGAAGAACCTAAGACCGTTGAAATCAAGGAAGACCCGCCGGCGCGAGTTGAGGTCAAGTCGGATGGAATGTCCCTGACTACAAAGATTGGGGCGGCTGCTGGTCCGGTCGGAACGATGGCAACGGCGTTAGGTATCAAGGTGGGCGGCATCCAGATTACACAAGGCACGATATACGCACTGTGCGCGGTGGCCGTAATTGCTCTCGTTTGCAGCACGGTTATCTACATCACGGGAAAGAACCGCGAACAACGGCGGCTAGAGATGAGCATGAACAACCTTGCTGATAAGAACCGAAACAACGTAGTTGCCGCAAGAGGGCAAGCGTGAAGCAGCAACTCCAAAGCCTCTGGAATTTAATCAAGCTTCATCCGCTGTATGCACTCTTAGTACCGGTAGTGGTTATCGCGGCGCTGGTTATATTTTCAAATGCGATCGGTAATGGAATTGAGCATTGGAAACAATCGAGGTTCGACGCCAGGCAGCAAGCTTATGAGAAGCAGATTGGAGACTTGAAAGCGGAACGTGAACAGCTAATCAGGCGTGCCGACGAAGCCGAAGCGAAAGCAACGTTAAAAGAGGCAGAGGCTAAGGAACTACACGATCTCATCGATGCCAAAGGCGGCCAGATAGAAAAGGCCGCAGATGATTTGGAGAAGCAACTTGAAGAAGCAAAACGTAATGCTGGGAATTGTGCTAACGCTCCTGATCAGCGGGGGTGTTTATGCGCAAAACTCCGCGCCCTCGGATTCGAGTGTAATTAAGCCCTGCGAACAGGTCGCAGACGAGCTTAAATTGCGCCGTATCGAAGTTGAGGGACTAAAACAACAGATTGCCCTACGCGATGAGCGCGACAAGCTCAGAGATCAATTTGAAGCTAACCAAGCGGAACAAATCGAGTTTTGGCGAACAGCAGCAACGGCGAGGAAAGACGCATTGAGCTTGGATGATCGAATTGACGCGATTCGCAGGGAGCAATTAACAGACTTTCGAGACGAAGTAACGAGGTTAAGAACTGAGAACGAGAAACTGAGGCGCGGGAAAGCGAAATGGTTTCTAGGTGGAGTAATACTTGGATCGGTAATGCCCAAACTGCCATGAAGTGTGAAACAGCAGCAGAGCGAGCTAAGGAGCGTGGGCAGTCAACTAGCGAGGTTGGCGCATTACATCGCTTTCCTGATAACGCCTTAATTTGTTACTGCAAAGGATACGATAGGCGAAAGGACATGGCAGCCAAGAACTCTCGTTAATCACGTTCAGGGTTACAAAAGACCATTTCTTGGAGGCTGACCAAATGGCAGGCGAAGGTAACAGGGCAACGAATGAGCACGTTGAGCGGTGGTATCGTTCGCGCCAACGTCTGGAACGAGCACAAGCGGAAGTCCGAAGCGCGGAATGTGAGTTAGCGAACGCTGCGAACGCGCTTGCGGTTCACCTTGCGCCGAAGGACGCCGCGATTAACGAAGAGTTTCAAATCTGGGTTCACACTGAAGAACTCGGCATGGTCGAGAAAGAGCGACTGGTGGTAGTCAAGAAGCACGACACAAACGAGTTTTCTGTACGGTGGCGGGGTGAGCAGGAGAAATATCGTCCGATACCAAAGGCGGTAAAGGCCGCATGAAGCACTCAACGTGAATGTCGAGCGATAGCGAGCACGAAGTAACAGCCGAGGAATAAAGGAGTAGTTTGCAGCATGAATTGGAGAGAACGACAGACATTTGGAAGTTCAGGAGTAAAGGGCATGTCTGACGTGAACTTTAATCTTCTGTTCTCGATTGGGTTGTTTTTTGGATCTTTAATTCTGGCAGCAATCATTCTCAGATGAAGCGCGAGGGCGCAAGAGCAATGAATGACAACAGATCAAATTATTCTCACGGCAATCTCGGTAGTGGTTGTGCCCTGTGTTGTGGCGGAGGTTCGGTATCGCGTTCGACTACAGAATCGCCTGATCAAGATTGAGGAGTTCAATTCTTTTGTTTCCCGATTTCTATTAAAGAATGCAGTGCTTGAATTTCACAACAATCCCAATCCGCAGACGGACAGAATCATCGAAAAGATCAACGCGGATGAGCCGATAACGCACGAAGAAATGGAAGAGTTGACCGCAAAACTTAAGCGAGTTGCCGGAGGCGACGATACGAAGAAGAAGTTTAAGGCTGAAGCCACGCTTGAATTGATGAAGTGGATCTTTGACGAGGATTTTCAGACTTCGGTCAACGAGCGGGTTAAAACAAGGAACAGGCTATTCAGCGAATGATTGAAACGCTAATTACTTTAATCCAGTTGTTCAATTTGTGCGATTGGGTCATTGCTCTTTTTATAGCCGGCACAGCTGCGCGGGTGGAAGCCAGAGACGGCAAGCGGTCGTTCCTTGCTGTAGGGCTGGGGATTTTCTTTCTTGGCTTCGCGCTTATTCGCTGTGGCGAGTTCGTGAATTTCGTGTTTTTCCGTGAGCCAATTATTGAACTACTTAAGGCGGTGCCGCAGCGGTACACATATCAAGCCACATTACTTTCTTTCGGCAAGACGCTGACATTGTTGTTTTGCTGGTTTGCGGTAAGCGTAGAGCGCCGACAGCGTAAGGGAATTCTGAGTGCAAACGTAATTAGAAACTGGATGACAAAGCAGTTTGAAAAGCTGAGGTAAGAGAGGCGGCAGACGCCCGGTTAGAACGTCCGCCAGCCGTCGCAGCGCGAGCCTAAGTTGAAGCCCAGACTCGCACCACGGCGGAAGGATTATTCAACAACTCCCGGTTGAAGGGCAAACAAACGATGGACAACAACAAAGAGAAAGAACCAAAAGATGAGCAGTCGCAGAATCCAAAAGATTCACGAACGACTACCACAACCAACGACCCGACAGAGAGTGGTGGCACGTCCGGTCAGCCACCGGAGGGAGGCGAGGGCATCGGCCCTGGCCGCACACCCTAAGATGGCACTGGCAAGTGAGATCCAAGTTCTGCCGTCGGCGTTCTTCGTCGGTAAGCGGAAGCCTATCTCTGAACTCCCGTGGTTGTGGAGAGCGTTAGCGAGGTTTGTTTATCGTCGGACTGGTTGGGCGAGTGATCACGGTATCGAGAGTCAGGCGATTTGCACGTCACGAGAGATGGCCGAAGCGCTGTGTGCGGAGAATAAGAACTGGTTTATTCAGGAACTACCGATTAACACTCCCCTGCCGGATGAGACGTGCAAGTTTAAGTTAATGACGTTTCCCCGGTCAGACGCAGTAGAGCTTTACAATGATCGGCGCGCGCCGTTTGTGGCAGTACCGAGCAGGGACATGATGAGTTTGGCGCGGCTGGAATCGAAGTTTGATGAATTGGAAGAATGTATCGAGGGAAAATGTTTAAGAGCATGATGCGATGCAGGAAGTTCACACCTCACCCACTTGGTCGCAAATTGTTTTCTATATAGTTGCATCGTTTCTTGGAGGCGGCACAACTTACAAGTTGGCTACTCTTTGGGTTGAGAGAAAAAAACCGGGCGCAGAGATACATGAAACGGAAGCACGGGCAGACAAAGCGAGGGCCGAGGCGCGAAGGATTAACGCTGACACCGACATTCAGCTCTCCGACATGCTGGAGCGCTGGCACATTCGTGTAGACCAGATGCGAGAGAAGATTGATTCGTTAAGCAATGAGCGCGATCGGTATAAGCAAAGAGCTGACTTGCAGGACATTGAATTACGTTTGCGAGATCGGCAGCTAATGATGATGAAGGGGATATTGGATTCCCGTGGGATTAAGTTGAGCGACTTTGATGAACCAAAATGAAACCACACCCCGTCTCAAATTGTCGCGTATCACTTAGCCGATGGGCACGACTGTTACGGCTTTTAGGTCTTCCGTACCACGTCTCGATTGAATGGAATTCTCATGCTGCTGTGACGGCGGAGGTTTCCGCGTGATTTCCGCTTTTGAATGGACTGAACAGCGCACCAACGCCGCTATCGCGCTTGCTGAAGGGAAGACCCAGCAGGAGGTTGCTGCCGAAGTCGAAGTTACTGATCGCACATTGCGTAACTGGTTGTCAGAACCAGAGTTTGCTGAAGAAGTTGATCGCCTCTCGCTGATGGTTGACGTAGCAAGCCGCGCTGCTCGGTTACGATTAACGATGAGGGTAGTTCGGCAGAAGATTAGCGGAAGTGAAATTAAGACCGAGAAAGACCTGTTAGAGTGGCTGAAATTCGCACAAAGTGAAACAGATGGCGTCAAACTCGACCTTACAAAACTCGCTGCCGCCTTCAGTGCGGATGATGCACCTGTGGCCGATACGGGATCGACTGGAACAGGCAGCGAGCCAGGCTCAACAGAAAGCGTTAATTGACGTCCGGCACGCACCAACGAACGACATTGCGCTAAAAGCCCACCTGTTCAATCAATTCGGCATTGTCATTCCCGATGTCCAGGTTTGCTCTAGTCACACAACTCCATTCAGAGCCTTTGCTGATGCCTACTTTGCCCGCTTCGGTGTAACGGTCTGGAAGGCGTCTCGCGGTTTTGGTGGTAAGTCATATCTCTTGGCTCTTCTCGGACACTGTGAGGCTGACACTCTTGGGGCAGAAGTAACGATCCTCGGTGGTTCAGGTGAACAGTCCACACGCGTACTTGAATATCTTCAGAAATGGGCGAGCGCAGAAGAGAACATCCAGAGACGTACGCGATACGCTTCCGGGGGGTTGGTCACAGCTTTGATGGCGTCCACTAAGTCAGCTCGTGGTCCGCACCCGCAGCGCATGAGGTTGGACGAAGTTGACGAAATGGACCTAGAGATCCTTGATGCAGCTATGGGCCAGCCGATGGGCACGCCAAAGGTCGCTAAGCAGACCGTGATGAGTTCAACCCATCACTACCCGGACAAAACATTTACAGAGGTATTAAAGCGGGCCAACGAAAACGGCTGGCCAGTTCAGGAATGGTGTTGGAGAGAGACATCGGCTGAGGGCGGCTGGCTTACGCAGGCTGAGATCGATTCCAAGCGCGGCGAGGTTACTAGTGCGATGTGGGCCGCTGAGTACGACCTACAGGAACCAAGTCCTGAAGGCCGCGCAATACTTCCAGAGAAAGTAGATGCGTGCTTCAAAAAGGAACTAGGTGAAGATGCGGGCGAGTTGGGCCGAGAAGTAGTTATCGAGGAGCCGGTACAAGGTGCTACCTATTCGACGGGAGCGGACTGGGCGAAGAAAAAGGACTTCACGGTGATTGACACTTTCAGAACGGACATTCGCCCAATGAGACGAGTGGCGTGGGTGCGATTAGGACGCATGGCGTGGCCCGCGATGATTGCTAAGTTCGATCAGCGTGTACAGAGGTACAAAGGGCCGGCATGTCACGACGCTACTGGATTAGGCGACGTAGTTGGGGATTATCAAGTTGTAAATGCTGAGGGCGTTGTACTATCGGGACAAATGCGTGCTGACGTGTTCACAAAATACATTGCTGCGATTGAGAATGGAAGCATTGAATCACCGGCGATTAAATACTGTGAAGGCGAGCATCGATACTGTACGAATGACGACTTAATGGGTTCGGGGCATCCGCCCGATTCTTTTGTTGCGGGGGCTCTGGCTTACCGAGCAGCAAATCGCAATCGAGAATGGAAGATGTACTGAGTTTTACGCATGGCACAAAACTCTCTAAATTAACCCATAATCGCGGTTATCAGACTCAAGGGTAAGCGAATTACGGCACTTATTAACGATAACAATTAACTAACCGTCTCATGGATGAAAAAGCACAAGATATAGTGGTAGCAAAAGCTGAAACCGGGCTGCTTGATCGTGTGCTTAGTTCGCTTGGTTTGGAGCGAAAATCCGCACCTCTGTATCAACAGCCGTATTCCACTTCTGTCTCTGACAGTATGCGGTGGACAGGCTGGGGGTGGAACCGAAATCGGTTTGGGACGAACATTGACTACGTAAACGAAGTCGGAAGGCTCGATGAGTCTTCTTTAGTAATGGCGGTTGTTAATTGGACCGCTACCCAGTTACCCGAAGCCAATCCGGTAGTACAAAGACCCGGTAAGGACGGAGCGCTAGAACCTGATTGGGGCAATCCTGCCGCTGATATTATTCGCCGGCCTAATCCGTTTTCCGTTTGGGCAAACGAGTGTGGCGCTTTATCCGTTTCCTGGTGGATTGACGGTAATTGCTACTTCTTCAAGTCTCGTGACGCCACAGGCGCGGTTCAAGACCTTTGGTATCTACCGCACTTCTTAGTTAAAGAACGCTGGCCGAACGACGGATGTTCGCCTGATGTCCCTACTTCTGGGCCTAATAAAGCAGAAAATAATTATCTCTCGCATTATGAATATCGGGTGCCAGGGAAAGACCCCATTCTCTATCGCGCCGATGATGTGATTCATATCCGCCGAGGTAAAAACATCAACAATCCGCGCTGTGGTATAGGCGCGTTTGATTCTGTTATTCGGGAGATTTACGGAGATAATAAGGCAGCGCTATTTGCGGCAACGATCCTAAAGAACATGGGGATTGTGGTTCCAATCATGTCCCCAAAGGATAAGGATATAAGCATTGATCCCACGCAGGCGGCGGCACTCAAAGAACAATGGATACAGGGTACTACCGGCGATAATATCGGTAAGCCGCTTATTCAGACCATTCCGGTAGACGTTACCAAGTTTGCGTTCTCTCCCCAAGAGATTGATCTAAAAGAACTGCGTAAGGTCCCTGAGTCTCGTATTGCTGCGGTGACGGGAATTCCGGCCCCAATGCTTCAGTTTCTCGTAGGATTGGAAAACGGCACGTCTTACGCAGCCTATGCCGAAGCAAGAAGGCAGGGATACGAATCTGTAATCATTCCAATTCAGGCTGCAATAGCTGAGCAATTAACGTGGCAACTATTACCTGACTTCGATAACACGAAGGGCGCGAAGTTTGTCTTTGATGTGTCTAACGTCCGAGTGCTTCAAGAGGACAGGGACGCTCTCTATAAACGCGCTGCTGATGCTTTGCGAGCTGGGGGTACGAGTCGCAATCAGTTCATGGCGTCCCTTGGTAAGCCGCCGGTTGATAAGGAAGAAATCTATTACGTGCCAATCGCCTCGGCACCGATGACGGCAGAGAAGATTGCTGAACTTGCGACTGACATGACGCCTCCACCTGTACCGCCTCCGATTGACCCTGCATCACTAGCCAAATTCGCAGAAATGGAGCGGTGGTTTGAAGGGCTTGAAATTTCCAGCACATTGGGATCCTAAGCTTAGAATTCCACGTGGACAAGTTGTCGCG